>Ga0068674_1001506_pt1 | contig 18138 bp, 18 predicted proteins | sample YNPNP_1100MetaT_FD_73488 | JGI IMG/M metagenome (GOLD analysis project Ga0068674, IMG submission 73488) | Anoxygenic and chlorotrophic microbial mat microbial communities from Yellowstone National Park, USA - YNP NP_1100 MetaT (Metagenome... ...
CAACATATTCTAAAAGTAATGTTGAAGAGATTAGTAAGGAATTAGGTGAAAATGTTTTGTACTTACCTTGTGATCTATCTAATCTACAGAGAATAGATGAATTTGTTGAGACTGCGCTTTCTAAATTTGAGAGAGTAGATGTTTTGGTAAACAACGCAGGTATAACTTTGGATAATTGGTTTGCTAATATGAGCTTAGAAAACTTTGAGAAAGTGATAAAAGTTAATTTGGTAGGTACGGTTGCTGTTACTAAAGGATTTATTAGAAAAATGATTGCTCAAAAGAGCGGAGTAGTGATAAATATTTCATCTATAGCTGGTCTTTTAGGATCTGAAGGACAGAGTAATTATGCTGCTAGTAAAGCTGCTATCATAGCATTTACAAAATCTTTAGCTAGGGAAGTTGGAAGATATGGAATAAGAGTAGTTGGTGTGGCACCAGGTTTTGTTATGACGGATATGTACGCAAAAATACCTTCTGATTTAAAGAAAAAACAAATAGAAAGTATTGCTTTGAGAAGAGTTGCCGATCCTGAAGAAATAGCTAATGTTGTAGCTTTTTTAGCTTCTCCTGCTGCTTCCTACATAACAGGTACCACGGTGGTGGTTGATGGAGGTGTGTTATGAAGGAATTTGAGTTTAATGCTTCGCAAATAATGAGTTTATTGCCTCATAAATATCCTTTTCTTTTAGTTGATAAGGCCTATAAGATAGTACCCGATAAGAGGGGGTATGGCGAAAAACTTTTTAGCATAAATGAATGGTTTTTTAGTGGACACTTTCCGGGAGAACCTATAGTACCTGGGGTATTGTTAATTGAATCTCTTGCTCAATTAACAGCTTTGGTCTATTTGTCAGAAGGGCTTGCCGCGTTGGAGATTAGTGGAGAGGCGTCTGTTGGTGAGAAAGAAAAAGAGCTTTTCAGTGAATTATCAAAAAGGGTTGGATATCTAGTTAAAGTGGATGTGAAGTTTCTTAGGCCTGTTCGGCCAGGGGAGAAGTTGATAATGTATGTAGAGATGGGGGGTAAATTAGGTGTTCTGTCGGAGGTTAGGGTTAGGGGTAGCGTGGATACTGGTGAAGTTGCTGTTGAGGGAAGGCTGTTTGTCTCGCAAAGAGGTTAAAGATTTTTTAGGTTATGATTAGAGAATTTTTATTAGGAGGTTATATATGGTTTTAGAGGATGTCAAATCGAAAATTTCTAAAAGAAAAGAAGTTTTGGACCGGGTTAAGAAGGTAATTATTTCTAAACTTAATCTTCCTTTATCGCCTGAACAAATTGATGATGATGCCCCTCTTTTTGGTATGGGGTTAGGTTTGGATTCAATTGATGCTTTGGAATTGTCAATAGGTATTGAAGAGGAGTTCGGGGTACATATAGGTGAGGAAGATTTTTCTGTATTTCTTTCTGTGAATACTCTTGTTGATTTCATATTGGAAGGTACAAAAAAACCTGCTTATAGTTCTAATTTGTCAGAGGAAGATATGAAAGATGCTCTCTCTAAATGTAAGGAGATCGATGGAATTTGGAATGCTTATAAATGTTTGAGAGAAGGGGCTGTTATATATACGGATGATTTAGGTATAGTTGAGGTTAGGAATCTTGAAAACCAAGAAGAGAATTTGAGAAATTTCATAAATAGATATATTCCGGGCAAAGATGTAAATCTCTATACTGGTAGAGGTATTCATACTTGTGTTCTTAATGAAGAAGGGAAGTTATTAGATTTTGTTTATGTTTTGGCTTTTGATGATAAGTATTGGTTTGTATTACCTACTTCCTCTTCGGAAGGGAAGAAGTTCTTAGTGGAGGGACTAAAAAGAGAAGGGGTAGAGTTTGTTGATATTTCAAATGATTATTCTACTGTTGTTTGTGAAGGTCCCTATAGTTGGAGGTTTGAAAAGATTTTGGGAGAGTTTGAGATTCCGGGACTTGGTTATCTAAGGTTTTTCGTTTCGAATTTTAATGATAAAGAAGTTGTTGTTTTTAGATCTGGGGGGAACAATGAGTATGGTTATAGAAATATATTGCCAAAAGGTCAAAGTGAGAAATTAATAGAATCCATGAAGCAAAAATCAGATGGTAGTATTCCTTTTGTTATTCTTGAGAATAAGGAAACTTTGGATAATGTTTTTGCAATCACAAAGAGGGAAGTTAGATTTCCTTCTTTAGGTGTAACTGTGCTTCCTATGGCTAATCCTGTGAACTATGAGTTGAGGTGGATGGTAGATTTCGCGAAGGATTTCTTAGGTAAGGATCCAATAGTTAGGGAAGTTGAGAATCTTAGTTTTAGAGTAGTTGGTTTCCAAATAGAGAGTGATGTGAAGGAGGTAAAGCCTTCTGTTCTAGTTGGTAAGAGTGTTTATGTGGAAGATTTAGAGGTAGGAGAAGTTTTAAATGTAGTTTTTTCTCCTTTTCTTAAAAAGTGGATAGGGTATGTTAAACTAGCTCCAGATTATGCTTATCCAGGAGTAGAGTATAGTATTAAGTTGGAATCTGGTAATGTATATATTCTTACTCAAAGTACTCCTTTCTTCTTTACTAAAAGTTCCATAACACAGATAGAGTAACTTAGTTAGGAGGATATATGGATTTTTCTAAAGTTGTGGTTACAGGGATAGGGGCAATTACATCGGCTGGTGAGAATATTAGACAGAATTGGAATAATTTTTTGGAAGCGAAAAGTTTTATAGTTCCTCTTAAGAAATTTTCTCCTGAAGGGCTTTACTCACCTAATGCGGGGGAGATATACCTTGATGATGAGGAGCTATTGAGTAGATTGAATCTTTTCAAGTCATTGAAGTCGTCATGTGAAGTCCCTATAGAGAGAGGGGAGATATTATTGCTTTTGGCTTTAGAAGAAGCTCTACAAGATGCAAATATATCTTTTGAAGATCTTAGAAAAAAGAAGGTTGGCTTATTTATAGGTACTTCTCTTTGCGGTTTTACGAAATTGGAAGAGGTTTATACACTATACAAGAAAGGTAAAAGGAGGTGGATTCCTCCTTCAGTTTTGCTTTCTTACTTGATTTACAATTGTGTTGATAGATTGTCTTGCGAAATTGGAATTCCAGCAGTTAAGATGGTTTTTTCAACTGCTTGCTCCTCTTCTTTACATGCGGCATTGGTTGCTTCTTCACTTATTGAAAGAGGGGAAATAGATGTTGGAATTACTGGAGGTGTTGATCCCTTAAGTTTGATTTCTTTGGCGGGTTTTTCCTCTTTGCAAAGCTTAGCTAAGGAAAGATGCTCACCTTTTAGTGATACCGATCCAGGCTTAAGTGTGGGAGAGGGGGCTGGAGTGCTAATTTTAGAAAGAAAAGAGCAAGTATGTGACAAAAGAAAGTTTTATGGTTTTATTTTATCTGCTTCTGGTTCTTCTGATGCTTATCATCCTACTGCTTCTGATCCTACGGGTATCCCCATAAAGAACTGTCTAGAATCAGCTGTTAAAAATATTCAAATCACTCCAGAAGAAGATGTTCTCTATTTTGCTCATGGTACAGGTACCCCTCATAATGATGTTGTTGAAAGTAGGGCTGTGTCACAGGTACAGAAGTTAAGAAATTCGAAAGTTTGTGCTGTAAAGTCTTATATAGGTCACACTTTAGGGGCTTCAGGAATAGTAGAGTTGTGTTTTCTTGTAAAAGCAGTAGATGAAGGAATGGCTTTACCTATTGCTAATTTTGGTAATCCTAGGAAAGGATGCTCACTACAATATGTAACCTCCCCTACCAAAGTTTCTGCTTCTGTAGGTGTAAAATTGGCTTCTGCTTTTGGTGGCGATAATGTAAGTGTTTGCGTTGGGGGAAAGTCTTATAAAGCTGGCGGTTTTAATATCATTGAAGAGGATGTTTATGAGGAAAAATTAGCTATAACAGGTATAGGTGTTGTGTCGCACTTAGATGTTTTCAATTTGGATGAACTGAAAAGTGGAATTGTAAATAGATTTAATAGTTTTAAGACTATAGAAAAAGTCTCAGGTTTTGGTAGAAAAGAAAAAGAGGTTTCTGTTGCAGGTGTTGTTGATTTAGAAAAAGTGAAAGAGTTGTGTGTTAAGAATCAAGTGAGAAATGTTAGGGTGATGGATAGAATATCACTTATGTCTGCTCTCAGTGCTATTTTGGCTTTGAAGGACAGTGGTTTTGGCAGAATGAAAGAATCTGACGCTTACAAGATTGCTGCTGTTGCTACAACAGGTACAGGTCCCTTAGATTCAGTAAGCAGATTCTATGATGGTGTTATATTAAAAAATAGAGGAGATGCAAATATCTTCCCTAATACTGTTGTTAATGCGTTTCTAGGGTATATAACTATGGAGTGTAACATAAAGGGTTATACTACAGTCATTGCACAAGGTGATTCTTCTCCCTTTAGTGCCTTTAAACTTGCAGATATTTTACTTAAGGAGGGTGGATATTCTAGAGTTTTATTGGGGGGTGTTAGTGAATTTTCTGTCCCTTATTTAAGGGCTTGTATAGATGTTGGAACGGCTTCTAAGGAGAATATTCAAAGAGTCTATGATACATCTAGCAGAGGCAATATAATTGGAGAAGGATCTGTATTTTTTGTAGTTGAGAATCTTAAAGATGCTAAATCGAGAGGAGCAAAGATATATTCTATCATTGAAGATATTTCAGTTTCGGGGGTTCCAAGTGTTCCTGCGAAGTTTAAGAGTTTATACAATCCTTTAGATAATGTTTTGGATTATTTTAGTAGCAAATATCCTAATACGCTTCCTAAAGTTGCTCTTTGTGAAGGAGATGGTATACCTAAACACTGTGAGTTGGAATTAGAGGCTTTGAAGAGGTTTTTACCAGGATCTTATGTCTTTTCTCCCGTCCAATACTTTGGTTATGTTTCAGGTGTTAATGCTTTCTTTAATTTGCTTATGTATTCTCTTTTTGGTGGAGAAGGTACATTACCCAAGATGGAACCTGGTGATATGGCTATTAAGTATGGTAGCGATTTGAATTTCTTAGATATTAGGAACAGTGGTATAAAGAATATTCCTATGGAACAAGCGTTGATGACTGGTGTTGCTCCGGGTGGTAGTGCAGGAGGAATTTTGGTGAGTAATTACTTCTAGAAGGAGGGGGGAAGGTTATATGAATAGTGCTAGATATAAGGTATTTGTACTTGTCTTCTTATTGGTACTTTTTACTACAGCCTACATTTATCTATTGGTAAGGATTATAGAGAATAGGAGTATTGCTAAAATGGGGGGATGGGGGGGTGTTTCCGAGTATGAGAAAGCTTTTGAGGATTCCTGGGTCAAAGGAAATCCACTTCCAAGACCAAGTCATCTACCCCAAGGTTTGCAAAATTTCTGGGATTGGGCTATGTCCAATGGTTTACTAAATAGAGAAGTTTTTTTATCAAACAAGATTCGTTTTATTGATATTCCAGATGAGTATGAGAGAGGAGTTTTTTATTGTTCCTCTAATTTAGGATCACCTACATTATTGTTACTAAGTTTGGTTGTTTTTTCGAGTAAAAATCCTTCTAACGAGATGTTACTGATGTTGAAGAATTATTGTTCAGAGGCTATACTGAAGAGTATTACGAAACTCCCAATAGATGTTTTTAGTTATTGGATCAGAAATACTAATTGTTATCCTTACGACCCTGAGATAGTTGCCTGGTTGGGTGCTGCGATTACTATTGAGGCGACTAAAACGGAGAATGGAATAGAAAAGTTAAATTATGTTAAAGAAGGTTCTTCCTTATTGGATAAAACTGTTGAGGAAGCACCTACTAATTTGGTTGTGCGTATAATTAGATCTACTACTTATACTTCGCTTCCTCAAGTTTTTTATGATCTCCGTAGTAAGGGGGTTAACGATATAATTTTTATAGGAAGGTTAATAGAAAATAATGAGGCAGTTGTTATGACCTCTTCAAACTTTTCACAAGTAAAGGTTAGTGCTTCAGTTTTTAAAGAGGAATGGGATAAGTTGTATAAAAAAGTAGTGAGTGAAGGAATTTTAAATGGCTCCCAAAAAAGAGATATAGAAGAAATAAGAGGGAGGGTATATGGTAATTAGCTTTATTGTGTTGGTAGTGACAATATTACTTTTGGTTTTTTCCCCTTTAGATGTTTTTTTATTGTCTTCGAGTTATATATATGCTGTTCTTCTGTCTTTAGAGTGGTATAGAGGTGAAATCCATGTTATAGATGGAATTATAGGGTTAACTTATATAACTCTCTCTTTTATATATTTTGTTGTTGGTTTTCAAGATTTTACCCCCTTTATTGGTGTCATAATATATTGTGTATTGTTAGTAATGTTTTTAGCTAATCTTATAGGATCTAGACCTTGGATGCTCCCTGAGAAGTCTCTTAGATTTAAGTATATAGTGCAGAATCATCGTTGTGCTTCTTTCTTAATGAGTATAGCTTTTGCTTTAGCTATATGGCTCTCTATAAAGTTTTTCCCTGACCCTCTTACTTATATATTCTTACCGACTATTCTTGTTTTCGTTTTTACTTTGGTGTCTATTTTCCTTTCTAAGAAAATTTGTGATCTTTGGTGTGATTTTCTTAGTGTTTTGGTTCATGGGGATGAATATTTGAAAGTTAAGGATATTCTAACAAAAGTCTTTGATAATTGTCGAGGAATTGTTTGTATTGAGGAAGGTATAGTTGTAAAAGAAGTTATTTCGGAGAATGATGCAGAGACATTCTTTAAAGTGGTATTTAAGGGTTATAACGATATAAGAAGCATTGGTAAGATGTCTTCTGATGATTTTTTGAGTAAAGTGAGAGAAGAATACTTTAGATACTCTTCCAGAGCTTCTTCTCTCTTGGCTATTGATACTTCGGGGAATGTGGTTGGTTGTGCTAGAATTGTTTTTGCTAACAACCCTAACGATTTGTTATCTTTAGAAGAATTTTCTGATTTTGATTTGTCTGAGGTTAAAAAAATATTCAAGAGGCTTGGTGAAGTGGGGAGACTTACTATTATCTCAGAAGATCCAAGAAAGAAGGCTTTGATTATTAAGGCACTTATGTATGCTATAATAACAAAAGCCATAATGAGAGGTATACCTGTAATGTTTGCAGATGCTTTAGAAGTTAGCTTTCGTACATTTGAGAAAACAGGTTTTAGAAAATTGTTAGAGGTTGATGATAAAGAATTTAATCAGAAGGCCGTAATTATGTACTTCGATGTTTATGAGATAGTGAGTAGGAATTATCTTAGTCTGAGAAAATATAGTATTTGGGAAAGGTTTGCTGTATTTTTCTATAAGCTTAGAAACTTTAGGATTATCAAAAGTGGACTATCTGTTGGTGAGGTTCTAGAGAGGATTTACAATACGGGGGGTAAAAATGAGATCTAAGTATGTCTTTTTGTTTAGTGGTCAAGGTGCCTTAATGCAGGGGATTGATAAAGAAGTTATAAATTGTGAAACTGTTAAAAGTGCTTTGGAGCAATTGGAAGAACTTATGAAAGAAAAAATTTTGCACTACCTTTTGAGAGGGGTTCCAAATGATTCCTATGTGGTTCATTTTGTACATTTTGCTTACTCTTATTCTGTTTTTAATGCTCTCTTAAATAAAGGAATGATTCCTGAAGTCATGATGGGACATAGTTTGGGACAGGTTGTAGCTATACTTCTTTCATCTGTTTCTTTAGAGCAAAGTGTTGCCTTTATAAAGAAAAGAGGTGAACTCTTTAAGGAAAATAGCGGAAGGGTTAAGGCTGATATGGTGGCTCTGATTGGTAATAATGTTGAAGATCTGGTTTCTGAATTGGGTAATGAAGAGGGAATTTATGTTGCTAATTTTAATTCTCCTAGTCAAGTTGTTGTTTCTGTTACTCTTCAGAAAATTCCTTTTGTTACTCAATGGGCTAAAGATAAAGGTCTCAAGTACGTTATATTAAATATAGGAAATGGATGTCATTCGCCATTGGTTAAAGATATTGATCCAGTTCTTCGCAGTTTCATTGAAAATATGGATTTTAAGGATGCTTCAATTCCTGTCTATTCTTTTGAAAGAGGGTTTTTGGTTTCAAAGGATACTATAAAAGAAGAACTTAAGGAGCATCTTTTAAGTAAGGTCTATTGGTATAAAAATCTGGAAGGTATTGTTAATAGCTTGGGAGAAGATATTACTTTCGTGGATATGGGACCTGGAAAAGTAATTACAGGTTTGGTGTTAAATTGGAGGAAGGATGTAAATGTAACAAATATTAGGCATTTGCTTTTAAGGTGAGGTTGTTATGGAGGTTGTGTTCTTCGGAGTATCTAAAAGGTCTACTGGCGAAATAAATTATATGTTGAAGGAATGTAAGAAACTTTATTATGATGGTGTTAAAGTGAAGTTTGTTGTCAATAAAAGAAATTCTCATTTGTTGTCTTCTTTTGAGGGGGAAAAGATTTTTATTAACCCGGAAAATTGGTATGAAGTTTTTAAGAGTGTTCAGGGTGAAGATAATATCTCAGTGATTGTAGATTTTGCAGCTGCTGTTTTAGAAGGGTTTTTTGATAAAAAAGAGGTTTTATCAACTTTTCTTAGAAGTTCCAGTACTTTTGTGATAGTTGATTACTTTGGCCTATTGTGTGAAAACGAAGAAGAACTTAAGGAAAGGGTTTCACAATCTTATATTATTATGAAGGAATCTAGTCGGTATTTTAAAAAAACCGATAGGGTTGCTTTTGTGGTAGAGAGGCTTTACAAAACAAAGAGCGGCGATATGTTGTTTTCGTTAGAGGAGTTGCCTAGAAATGTATATGTAGCTAAGCCGGTACCTTTAAATGTAGTAAATAGTGACATTTATGGTACTGGTAAGGTTTTTTACTATACGAATCTTTTTTCTGAACAATTTGATCTGGTTGCTAATATAAGAGAGAATCTAGAAGAGAATCGTAGAAAGTTTCTTGTTGCTTTGAGCTCTTTCTTTTCTTATGTTTTTTCGGTAGATAAGCTGTCAGTGTTTTTTAATAATTTGCTTCGTAGGTTTTGGGAAGTTTTTCCGGAGTGTAATTCTATAACTATCATAGATCCTATTGGCATGTCTTGGTCGGATATACCAGGTGTTGAGATTAAGAAAGTTAAGTGGCTGAATAGGGGTGATCTTCTTAGGGAAATTAGAGAGTCTTTGTTTGTTGTTGGTTTTGTGCCTTATAGTTGTTTAGGTACAATTGCCATTGAACAGGGCACACCTTTTATTTATGTTTATTCTAGTAAACCTACGGTAGAATCTAAAAATTTTTCTGAATTAACAGGTGGTAATCTTTTTCCGAGGTTTAATGCACTTGGTGTGCTTGAGGATGAGATTTTCTTCCCTTATCTTAAAGAGGGCAATCCTTATTTTGATTTTTGTATAGGCGTAGATTTGGGAAATGATGAAATGAGATGGGATAGACTTCCTTTGGAAGTAGAAAAGGTACAAAAAATTCTTCAAAGTGATTCTTATATTGAGTGGGTTAATAATCTTAATCTCCCTACTTTTAGGGAGGTGCTTGAGTTTATCAGTAAGAGCCGGGAGTGAATCTTTTATGAATATGAAAAAATCCATAAGATGGTTGTCTATATCCATAGAAGTAAGGTTTTATGAAGTTGATAGCTATGGTATTGTTAACAATATGTACTATTTATCTTGGTTTGAGATGGGTAGGTTTGCTATTGCTGAGAAGGCGGGTTTGCTAGTAGATAGATTTAGAGAAGAGTCGCTAGCTTTTGTTGTTTTAGAGGCTAAGGTAAGATACTTTAAACCTGTTACTTTTATAACAAAGATAGAATGCCAAAGTTGTATATCTAAAGTTGAAAAATCTAGGATAAAATTTTTACATAGGATTGTTAACTCTGTTACTAAAGAAATAATGGCGGAAGGTGAAACTACAGTTGTACTCACAAGAAAGGGTACTCTTTTGCTTGACATGGCTGAGTGGGTTAAATTTAAAATTAACCAATACATTAATGAATTTCAAGGAGGAGTAGAAAATGATTAGCATTTCCGTTTCAAACCTAATAAGGTTTTTTGTTTATAGCTTCTTCTGGGTATTCCTCTTCGTTTCGTTTTCGTTTTCTGATGGATGGGATGAGTACATTCAAGGTGCTGAAATTAAGGAAAAAGTTAAGGTAGCGGATGTAAAAATAGATGTTGAGGGTAATGTTTCTAAAAGTTTGATTGAAAAGTACATTCTTTTTAAGAATGGTGATGAGTTTTCTACTCAGAGTTGGAATTCTTTGAAGGCTTTTCAGATTGAGCTTCTTAATATTGTTTTGCCTTTTTATAGTGTGTCAATTTATGAATTACCTTTGGATAGTGGCGATAGGGTTGTGGTTAACCTTGTTGAGGGGTTTAACTATTACTTTGATTTTTGGCCTTGGAGTGTTATGGTCTCAAATGCTAATGCCTTCGGTAATGGTGAGAGTTTGGGGCTTTGGATAGGTTTAAATCGTCAGAGCATAACTTTTAACTCTTTTGAGTTTCCTAATATCCCTTTTGGTGCTGGTTTCTCTCTAGGGCATGAGATAAAAAGAGACGAAGGAGAATATATTGTAGAAACATTACACATAGGTGGTAATGTTAACAAAGTTATCTTTCCTTTCTTTGAAGTAGTAGCTAAAGCTTCATACACTGGTTATCTTTTTCCAAGCAATACATTTATAGTAAGTTGGAGAAGCGATAAATCGTACGATTATCTTATGAATTATTACGGGTTAGATACTCAAGGGATAGGAGAAACGAGAGTAGGGCTAGAGGTTTCAACTTTGTATGTTTGGAGGTCTCTAAATAAAGTTGCTGGTGGGGTAGGGGTAGGATTGTATCACTCTTGGTTTACTACATTAGAAGAAAGTACACTTTTGGAAGCATACCTAAAGTTTAGGTATTTTCCTGTTGATTTTTTAGGTTTCTCATTGTACACATCACTTGATTATTGGTTTAATCAAGTTCCGCATGTTGCTATGATTGATAATTCACTTTTTAGGTGCCCTGGGCACCTCGAAAAGAGTTTGACAAAGGTTATAAACAGATTCCAACTAATAACAAAGCCATTCCCTAGAGTAGATTTAGGCTTTACATCACTTGAGATAATACCATTCATTTACAGCGACCAATCTTCTTCAGTTAGTCAGAATTTACTTGATAATATCATCATTTCATACGGTGGAGGGGTACAAATTTACTTTGCTTCACCTATAGGTATTTATTTCTCTTTCGGTTATGAGGGTAGGACTGATAGCAATGATAAAGGATTTTTGTTTGAAGCGAATTATGAGTTATACTAATTTGGAGGTGGGTATGTTTAGCATTACAAAAAATATCAAAAAAGGCGATAGCCTTTTTGTAGAAAAAATAACATCAACACTTATTTTCTTATTCTTACTTCTAGGTTCTACCTATTCAGGTAGTTATACCTATGCAGGTAATGAGTGGGTAAGTAATTTGATAGTGGCTGAGAAGAATGTTAAGGCTAATCCAAATTGTTATAAGTGTTGGTTTGATTATGCTATGGTTTTACATGAAGTTAGTAGTGAGGGGTACACTAATCTTTCAAGAAAAGCAGTAGAGGCTTGGGAGAAGGTTTTGAAATTCAAAAATGATCCAGCAGCTGAAGCATTCTTAGGTTCTTCTTGGACTGTCGTGGCTAGGGATTCTGTTAATCCGATTGAAAAGCTGATAGGTGTAGATAAAGGTTCTAAAATTATGGATGATGCGTTAAATGAGGACCCAACGAATATAATTGTGCGTAGAGTTAGGTTTGAAACATACCTTCAATTACCTGATATGTTCAATAAACTCAAATTTGCTGAAGAGGATATAGATTACCTTTTTAAGGTTTATAAGAGTACACCACAGGTTTTTGAAGGTGTTTACGACCCGGGGTACATTTTCCTTGGCAAGGCTAAAGTGCTACTTAAAAAAGGAGAAGGAACAAAAGCCAAGGCTATAGCAGAGGCGGGACTCAAAATAGCAAAAGACGAAAAGTGTATCACTAAAATAAAAGAATTTTTAGAAAAATTCAGATAAGGGGGGCTTATGAAGAATTTGAAATTCGTTTTCGTTCTAAAACGAATGTTAGTTTGCTCTTACTTACCTAATTATTTGAATGATGCCAAGCATCATTATACCTTAACTAATAAAAACACAGGCAATAGCCTGGTGCAGGCCAAGCCTGACGCAGGCCTAGCCTGTTTTTCAACAAAGCAATAAAGGGGGTAATAAAGAAGGGGGGTTTTATGGAGAAGTTGAACTTCAAGAAGTTTGATCTCTTGAATCTCATAATTTTGGGTGTGGTGGTTTTGGTTGTTTCGTGTGGGGTTGAGGAGAAGAAGGTATCACCGGAGTTAAAAGGTTTGATGGTGAAAATAGAAAAGGGGGAGGCTAGTCTCTCTGAGATTGAGAGGGCAATGTTTTTGAATGTTTCTGAGGAGGGAGGTAATCCGAAATGGGTTGTTGAGGTGTATGAAAAGAACAAGGATAGTTTTATCACTAATGCTATGGCTAGGATTTATTATGCTACTGCACTTTGTCAGTTAGCAGGTAGTGCCAAGAAAGAAGAGGAGCAAGTATTTTGGGTTAGGAAGGGTATAATGGAGTTTGAGACAATTATTGAGGATTTCCCGAATGAGCATAAAGTAGCACTGTGGAGAGCGATAACATATAGCCATTTCCCACCTGTACTCGGAGCAACTAACTATGTCATTGATGATGTTGAACATATAAATGAGCTTAGGGCGAAAGGGGTAAAATTTGCACCTGAGGAGATAGCACTTCTTACGAAATCGTATCTAAATATAGCAAAAATTTATAAAAGTCCTGAATTTCTCAATATGTCAAAAAAGCAGTTTGATAAGGATAAGCCATACCTTAAGGAAGGTATTATTACTGAATTATCCAATCAGATAGCGAAGGTTGAGGAGGAAATTAAATGAGTGAGGTTTTGAGTTTTGAGAGAGTAGAGAAGGAATACGAATTGGATGAAGTTTTGGTTTATGCTTTGAAAGGGATTGATTTTTCAATTCAAAAAGGTGAATTTACAGCGATTGTTGGGCCTTCGGGTAGTGGTAAGACAACAATATTACATCTGGCGGCTTTACTTGATAGACCTTCTTCAGGCCGAATATTACTATTCGGTACGGACTCTAAAGAAATATCAAATAAAGAAGCGTCGAGGATTAGAAACAAGAAGATAGGTTTTGTTTTTCAGACATTTAACCTTATACCTGTTCTAACGGTTTATGAGAATATAGAGTACCCCGCTTTGCTTTATCCTGATAATAAGGTGAGTAGGGACAGAATTATGGAGTTAATAGAGAGTGTAGGGCTTAAGGGGCATGAAAGCAAGTTCCCTAGTCAGCTTTCTGGTGGGCAGAGACAGAGGGTAGCGATAGCGAGAGCACTTGTTAATAATCCTGAGATAGTTTTTGCTGATGAGCCTACAGCAAACCTTGACCACGAAACAGGCGAGCAGATTATAACTCTCATGGAAGAGTTGAACAAGAAGTATGGTACTACCTTTGTGTTTTCAACGCATGACCCAAAAATAATGAGAAGAGCTAAGAGGTTAATAAGAATTGAAGATGGTAAAATAGTCGGAGATGAGTATGTTTCGTGAACTAAAATTTGCACTGAGGAACATATTTAGGCATGGATTTAATAGCTTACTCACCATTGGTGTGATGGCTTTAGGCGTTGTGATAATTACTTTGCTTTCTGGATTCTACGACTGGATGTTTGATTCACTCAAAGATGATATAACAAAAACTGATGGGCATATAATGATCCTCAAAAAAGAAAAAGGCGATTTCATTGATGAAAAAATGCTTGAGAAGATAAATTCTTTAGGGCTTTTTAAAAATATTGTCGCTAGAAGGAGTATATCAGGAGTTGTTGGCTTTGGTGATAAAAGTGCTATATTTTCGGGTATAGCGTTAGACCCAGAAAAGGAGACGGTATTCAGAGGAATGAAAGAGAGGTACAAAATAAAGATAGGTAAGATTTTGGCTAATACTTTAGGGGTAAAAGAAGGTGATGAAATATCAGGTTTTACAGGTGAATTTGGATTTTTCTTGAATGTTGAAGAGATTTATAGCACCTTTAGCCCTGAGTTAGACAGGTTTTATTTAGAAGTACCCATTGCTAATATTCCCGAGAAGAAGTATACGAGCGTTCATTTGCAGTTGGCTGATGTTTCTAAACTAGATTTAGCCTTAAAGAAGTTGAAGGAAATAATTAGTGTTGAAAAGTATGATATAAAATCTTTTAGTGACCCAGGTTCTTATTACATCGCTGTGAAGACTATATATTCCAATAACCTTTGGTTCGTTACGATAGTTATTTTCTTTTTGGTTGCTTTTTCTGTTGGTAGCGTGCTTTTCATGGAGCTAAACGAAAGAGAAAAAGAGATAGGTACTTTGAGGACTTTTGGTGCTAATCCTTTACACATTCATAAGATGGTTTTTTATGAGACATTTGTAATGTCTCTTATTGCTTGGGTTTTTGGGGTAGGTTTGTCTAATGCTATAGGTTATTTTGTTGTTAATGCTTTGGGTGGTATTTACCTTCCCCCGCCACCAACAGTTAGCAAAGGGTTTTATATATTTTTCACAACTGAGCATAAGTCAATTGTTAATTCTTTGATTGTTGTTTTGCTTTCTTCGGTGATTGTTGGGCAGGTACTTTCGTTTTATTTCTCAAGGAGAGAAATTGTTTTACAAATTATGCCTAGGAGGTAGGTATGAAGAGGATATTGTTAATTTTTGCTTGTTTGGTACCTTTCAGTTTGGGTTTTGGTTATGATTGGGAAGAGGTGCTTAAACAAAGTGAAAAGTACAGAGAGTTTTCAAAGGAAGGATTTTCTTTTGATTACCAGCTTAAAGAGGAGGGTAAGAGCCCACAGATTTTGAGGGTGTACATAAAGCCTAACGACCCTGGCACAGTATTAGTGAAGTTTTTGTCTCCTGCTAACCTTGCCAAGAGACGAATACTTACAACATCCGATGGTATATGGATGTATGATACCGGTATGAGAACACCAATAAGAATAAGTGATTCTCAGCTTCTCTTCGGTCAGGCATCTACAGGGGACATATCAAGAATTGTCTTTAATCTTTACTATTATCCTGTTTCGGGTAATGTTGAGGATTCTCAAATAAAACTCACTTTGTCAAAGAGGGAAGGGCAGAAGGTTTCCTATCCCAAAGTTATTCTCTACTTGGATAAGGAAACTTACAAGCCATTAAAGGCAGAATTTTTCTCATCGTCCGGTGTGAAGATGAAGACAGTTGTATACGAAGGGTACGATGAATTTGATGGTAAATTGCTATTAAAAAAGTTTAGAGTGAAAAATGAGATATCTGGTGATGAAACTACGATAGAGCTTAGTAATTATTCTACCAATACACTACCATTGAGTATGTTCTCTAAGTCAGCACTAGAGAGGATACCGTAATGTTTGAGCTTATGGGGATTAGGAAAGTATTTTTACTTATTATATTCGCATCGCTTATAGCGATGCCTATAAAAGGATTTTCAGAAGGAGAAAGCGAAAAGTCTTTGAATGTTTCAGGTAGGTGGGAGTTGGGGGTTAAAGTTTACCTCAGGGATGTTGGGGATTCGCCGTTTAATCAAACAAATATTCTTTCAATAAGGACTAATGAAGAGTATCTTTTGAATATCTTTGAACTAAAGATGAATTTGTATGACTTTTTTTATTGGTATGCGAGGACGGAAGCGGCTTTCCAATTTGAGGAAACCAATTCAAAGGAAACGAATACTGCCTATTGGACTTTTACTGAGTGGAGGGGAGAGTTTAATATTTACGGTGTGTTTTTGGGGCTTGGTAGGACATTGTTTTCTCCTTCTCCTGCAAAGGTTTTTAAGATTGTTAATTTCCAAAACGAAGTTTTTGGTGATAATAAATTACAAGTTTGGCTAAATTGGGATATGGGGGATTACTTTGTTAAGCTTTCCTATGCACCTAGGGACAGAGATATTCCTAAATTCTTTGAGTATTTAACAAATTCTCTTGAAGGCGAAGACATGGTTTACTTTGAACTTGGCGGGATGATAAGCACTTTTGAAGTTGGTTTGAATGGTTTTTGGGATACGAACTTTGGTATTGGGCTTTGGGGTGAGACTTCTTTAGGTGAGAGAGCAACTTTGTATTCTCAATTTTCAGCAATGGACAAAACATGGATATTGAAGCCTGATTTAGAGAATAAGAGTTTTAAGCTCTCAAAACCGAAGGATTTTGACATTACATACAAATTTTCTTTAGGGGGTAGTTATCATTTACCGGAGTTGTTTGGTACTCTGTATCTGGAGTGGGTATATAACTTTGGTGGGCTTAATGGTGATGATTGGGAGGATTACAAAAAATTGTCTGATGAGTTAAGGGCTCTCACGGGGTATGGGATATATCATGCTGTTTCTCAGTATATAAACTTTTTGTTTAACTTTAGGGGTATGGAGTATTCGCTAATGTATTCAGTACTACATTGGCAGGTTGATAATTCTCTTCTTGAGGGGTTTGATGCTGGTATGAGTTTTGTTTGGTCGTATCCTAGTGATTTTCTTACACATGTTGAATTCAAGTATGATAGTCCTTGGGGGTTTTTTGTGAAAGGTGAAGGTGTGGTTTTGTTGCCGAATGGTGGGGAATTTTCGCTTTTGCCATCAAGGTACTTTGGTAATGTTTATTTGGGGTGGGCTTATAACTTTTAGGAGGTAGCTATGGAATTAGTTATGGCTATAAGGAATTTAATAAGGCACTGGAGAAGGAATTTGCTTGTTAGTGGTACGATTGTAGTTGGTATTTTGTCAATCATAATAATAGGTGGTTATTATGAATACAACTATTGGGGTCTAAGGGAATCAATGATAAGAAGCCAGTTTGGGCATATACAGATTTATCCGAAAGGTTTTCTAGAGAATAGAGATGTTAATCAGTTTGGCTATAAAATAGATAATTTTGATGAGGTGATGAAGTTTTTGAAGAGTTTACCGAATGTTGTTGTCGTTACACCTAGGCTTGAGTACATGGCTTTGATGAATACGCCTGACGGCAGGTCAAAGATTGTCAATGTTAGGGGGGTTATACCTGAAGAGGAGGGATTAATTGCTACTTTTGTTACGCACAAAGAGGGTATTAGTTTGAGGTCAAAGGATAAGGATAGTGTAGAAGTAGGTTATACGCTTTCTAAGGAGATGGATTTAAAGCTGGGTAGTCAATTTTTCCTAACAGTTGTTAAGGTTGACGGTGAACAGAATGCAATGGCTTTCAATGTTAAGAGTATTGTAGGTAGCTATTCTGAGGAGTTTGACAGAAGGATTGTGAGGATGAACCTAAAAACGGCTCAGGAACTAATAGGTTTTCCTTATGTACAAGAAATTGTCGTTTTGCTTAATGATACTGATAAAACAGGTGAAATTAAAAGGATGATAGAGAAGGAGATATCTAGTAGGGGGTGGAGGTTAGGGGTTACGGATTGGCTTTATCATGCGGGGTATTATGTCCAGGTTGTTGAGTTTTATGGTGGGTACTTTAGGATAATACTTTCAATAATAGTCATAGTTGTGTTTTTTGTTTCATTGATAACATCTTTGATGTCGTTTTTTGAAAGGATTACTGAGGTGGGGACTATAAGGATTTTTGGGGCTAACAATGGGACTATTTTCAAGATGTTTTTTTATGAAGGGCTTGTGATGGGGGTTTTTTCTACAGTTATGGGGATTTTGTTAGGATTGGGTATTGCTAATATTATAAATCTTTTAGGTGGCATATACATGCCACCGCCACCGGGTTTGACTACTTCAGTTATGGTGAAGATAATAGTTAAACTTAATTTGATACTGACTTCTTCGGTTGTAGGGGTTTTGATACCTATTATTTCAGCACTTATTATATTCTTTAAGACAATCAGAATGACGGTAGTTGAGCAGATAAAAGTCAATGAGCAATAGATCAAACATTACGAAATTGAGACCCATATTACGAAAAACTGAAGAAGCGTTAATTCTTTTGAAAAAATCTGTGTTTAAAGCACCTTGTGCTATATGGCACTTTTTACATATAGGGTTAAGGGAGGCTACTCCTCCTTTATAACTTTAGGGTGGGGTGTGCTTAAAGCACTTTCTTAATTAAGAGATTAAAGCACTTCTTATTAATATATTCCGG
>Ga0068674_1023738_pt1 | contig 17795 bp, 16 predicted proteins | sample YNPNP_1100MetaT_FD_73488 | JGI IMG/M metagenome (GOLD analysis project Ga0068674, IMG submission 73488) | Anoxygenic and chlorotrophic microbial mat microbial communities from Yellowstone National Park, USA - YNP NP_1100 MetaT (Metagenome... ...
CTCAACCAACCAATTATCCTTGTGGGGTAGCTGTGAGGCAGCGCAACCGCTACCAGACCGGCGACCAGAGTTTTGTTCGGCAGATGAACCTCTCCGCGATCCTACACTATCTGCGCGAACAGGCACCGATTTCCAGAGCTGCGCTGGCGCATTTGACCGGCCTGAACAAGACCACCGTTTCCAGCCTGGTGGACGAAATGATTGAGCGACAGTTCGTGCACGAGATCGGCCTGGGATCGGCGGGGACGGGACGTCCTGCCAGGATGCTCGCTCTAAACCCGGCGGCAGGATATATCCTCAGCGGGGAAGTCGGAGTCGACTTTATCTCGGTGATCTGCACCGACTTTGCTCCCCAGATCCTCTGGCGGCACACCGAGAAGACCGATCCATCTATGGGCCAGCGCGAGATCATCCAGCGAGCGTTGGCCCTGTTTCATCAGGCGGACGAGGCTGGGCGCCAGGCCTACGGGACTTTCCTTGGCCTGGCACTGGGTGTTCCAGGACTTGTGGACCGGGCCTCGCGAACGCTCCTCTTTGCCCCCAACCTGAGGTGGGAAAACGTCCCCCTGGGGGACATCCTTTCTGCCTCTTTTGGTGTTCTTCCCTTTGTAGATAACGAAGCAAATATGGCCGCGCTCGGGGAACATTACTTCGGCGCTGCCCAGGGGTATCAGGAAGTGCTCTATGTCAGCGCTGGCGTGGGCCTGGGAGGTGCCGTGGTGCATAACGGCCTGGTCTTTACGGGGGTGACCGGGGTCGCTGGCGAGTTCGGCCATATGACCATGGACCCGGACGGGGAACCCTGCAACTGCGGTAACCGCGGCTGTTGGGAAACACAGGTCAGCCAGCGCGCCCTGTTCCGGCACATCCAAAAGGCCATCGAGCAGGGAGAGCGCAGCTACCTTACGGAGTGGACAGGCGGCAACCTGGAGCAACTGACGGTGCCTATGGCGGTTCGGGCAGCCCGAAGCGGCGACACGGTGGCCCTTCGGGCCTTCGAACGGATCGGCCACGATCTGGGCGTTGGCATCGCCTCGCTGGTGAATGCGCTGAACCCGGAACTCGTGGTCTTTGGTGGCATACTGAGCCTGGCCTGGGAGTTCCTCTACCCGGCCGTTCAGGAGGAAATTGAGAGGCGTGCGTTGCGCTGGAGCCGTGAAGCGACGCGTGTGGTCCTGGCGCAGCACGGGTTCGACGCCTGTGTGATTGGCGGTGTAGCCGCGGTCTACCAGATGATCCTGGCAGAACCCGGAAGCGTCAGCGCGCGTGTCCGCTAACCACGATTGCGGTGCATAGCAGCGCGGAGGATTGGTGCAGAAAGGAGGTGTGACACGGAATATTTGCTGGCTGGAGTGTTTCAGATACCCAAGTTCTGAGTCCGAAGCCCGAAGAAGACACAATAATACAATCTGAACTCTAAGGAGGTATAAGATGAAGAAGCTCGCGCTTTTGTTGGTGTTGCTCATGGTTCTGCCGTTTGCGGCCTGCGGGCCGGCTAAGACGCCAGCGGTCCAGCCCACGGCTGCCCCTGCGGTCAAGGAATTGACTATCATGTGGGCTCAGTGGGACCCGGCGGACTATTTGCAGAAAGTCGGCCAGCTATACGAGCAGGAGACCGGCATCAAGGTCACTGTGATCCAGGAGCCCTGGGGCAGCTTCTACAACCGGGTCGCTGCCGAGTGGGCTGCTCACGGCACCGCATTTGACATGGTGGTCGGAGACAGCCAGTGGCTCGGTCAGGCGGCTACTCAGGGACACTACCTCGAACTGACCGACTTCCTGAAGAGCGAAGGCATCGACAAGACCGTCACCGAAGCAACCCTGAAGTACTACGGCGAGTACCCCACGGGATCCGGCCGCTACTGGGCATATCCCACGGAGGGCGATGCGGTGGGTTGGGCATACCGCAAGGACCTCTTCGAGAACCCCGAGGAGAAGGCGGCCTTCAAGGCCAGGTACGGCTACGACCTGGACGTGCCCAAGACCTGGGAGCAGCTCTATCAGATTGCCGAGTTCTTTACCCGCCCCGACAAGGGCCTCTACGGCGTAGCCATCTACACCCAGAAGGACTACGACGGCATCACCATGGGCTTTGAGAACGTGTTCTTCTCCTGGGGCGCGGACTGGAAGGACCCCAAGACGAACGAGGTCAAGGGTTGGGTAAACTCGCCGCAGGCGGTCGAGGCGCTTGAGTTCTACCGCAAACTGTATGCCTTCGCCCCGCCTGGCAGCAGCAACGACTTCTTCGCCGAGTGCAACAACCACTTTACCGCCGGCGAGGTGGCGATGGCGATGAACTACTTTGCGTTCTTCCCCGCCCTCTCTAACCCGGCGACCAACCCCCATGCATCAGTCACCGGTTTCTTCGCTGTGCCGGCTGGCCCGACCGGACAGCGCTTCGCTGCGCTGGGCGGCCAGGGGTTGAGCATCAACGCCTATATCAGCCCAGAGCGGCAGGAGGCGGCCAAGGCCTTCATCCGCTGGTTCGCGAGTGAGGAGATCCAGCGCAAGTGGGCCGAGTTCGGCGGCTACACCTGCAACAAGAACGTCCTGGCCTCCGAAGCTTTCCTGAAGGCCCAGCCCTACAACCCGGCCTTTGCTGACACCATGCAGGTCGTGAAGGACTTCTGGAACGTCCCGGTCTACGGCCAGCTCTTGGAGGTGGTCCAGCGAGAGCTGCAGGCTTATGTGGTAGGCGGCCAGGGGACGGCGAAAGAGGTTCTGGACCGCATCGCCGAGGAGCACGACAGCATCCTGCGGCAGGCCGGCCTGATCAAATAGCCGCATTTCCACCCAGGTGGGGAGGCGAGCCAGGCCTCGCCTCCCCACCTCCTGACCCTTCCACGGAGGAACAGACGTGGCTTTCTGGAACAAGACCCCCAAAACCGATGGAGACCCATTGCTGCGCCCATTGCCCCGTCGAAGGCAGCTCAGCGATCGCGCCATCCTGTGGTTGTTCATCGCCCCGACCCTCATCCTCCTGGTCGCAATGAACATCTTCCCTCTCTTTTACAGCCTCTTCCTGAGTTTCACGGACTACTCGGCGATTTCTGCCAGCCCGCCGGTTTGGGTGGGGTTGGGCAACTACCAGCGCGTCCTGTCCGATAAGCAGCTGTGGACCTACTTTGCCATTACCGGCCGCTATGCCCTCGCGGCCGTGGGACTGGAGACTCTCCTGGGATTCGGCCTCGCGATGGTGCTTCGCGAAAAGTTCCACGCCAGCGGCTTTATCACCACCCTCATCCTGGTCCCCATGATGCTCTCGCCGGTGGTCGTAGGGCTGTTCTGGAAACTGATCTTCAACCCCCAGTCCGGGATCTTCAACTACCTCCTGGGCTTTGCTGCCGGGCAGGGGCCGGATTGGCTCCGGGATCCCAAACTGGCCCTTTGGGCGGTGGTCATTGTGGACGTCTGGATGTGGGCGCCCTTTGTGATGCTGCTGTGCCTTTCCGGCCTGAACGCTATCCCGGAATACCTCTATGAGGCCGCAGTCATCGACCGGGCCAGCCCCTGGTTCCAGTTCTGGCGCATCACCCTGCCCCAGGTCGCGCCCCTCCTCCTGATCGCCGTGCTCTTCCGCACCATCGAGGCTTTCAAAGCCTTTGACCTGGTGATGGGCCTGACCGGAGGAGGTCCGGGCGACGCGACAGAACTCATTGCCGTGAACCTGTACCGTATCGCTTTTCCTCCCCAGTTCCAGACCGGTCTGGGCAGCGCTCTGGCTTACATCATCCTGGTGCTCATCGTGGCCATCAGCAACCTGTACATCCGCACTCTGAACCAGATCCGTGGCGAGGTGTAGTCCATGAAAACAACCTTGCGGCGCCAACGCGCTCCAATCGTACAGTCAATCCGTGTGGACAAGATCAGCGGGGCCACTCGCCTGGTGCGGGCGATCCGCATCGTGCTTGCGGTGGTCTACGCCATCCTCTCCCTCCTCCCGGTACTCTGGATCGGGATGACCGCATTCAAGTCGCGCCCCGATGCCACGGCTGTCCCGCCCAAGGTAATCTTCAAGCCAACGCTGGAGGGCTTTGTCAGCCTGCTCACAGATCGGGCTATCCTCAACGAGGCCCGCCGGCAGGAGCTGCTGGCTCACGCAGATGAACTGCCCTGGTACCAGCGCCTGATGGTGCAGCAAGGCATGGAGATAACCGGGCCCAGCCAATACGTGAGCCGCCTGTGGAACTCGTTCATCATCGCCGGGGTTTCGACGGTGGCGGCGGTTGTGCTGGGGCTGCTCGCCGCTTACGCCTTCAGCCGCTTTCCCGTCCCAGGCAAGGGAGATCTCCTCTTCTTCATCTTGAGCACGCGCATGTTACCCCCCGTGGTGGTGACGATTCCCATCTTCTTGATGTACCGCCAGTTAGGGTTATACGATACCCATATCGGACTGATCCTGCTTTATACGGTGTTTAACCTTTCTTTTTCGGTTTGGCTCATGAAAGGGTTCCTGGACGAGATCCCGCGGGAGTACGAGGAGGCAGCGCTCGTCGATGGCTATACCCGCCTGCAGGCCTTTTTCAAGGTAGTGCTGCCCAACTCGTTGAGTGGCCTGGCGGCAACGACCGTCTTCTGCCTGATCTTTGCCTGGAACGAGTACGCTTTCGCGCTGATGCTCACTACGGATCGGGCCCGTACGGCTCCACCTAGCATCACCACGATGCTCGGCCGCGGAGGGATTGAGTGGGCTTCGATCGCGGCCGGCTCATTGGGCTTCCTGATCCCGGTCGTCCTGGTGACCTTCGCCTTGCGCAAGTACCTCCTGCGCGGCGTGACGTTCGGGGCCATCCGGCAGTAGCGGCAGGGAGGGATCATGGCAACGATCGAACTGCGTCAGGTGGAGAAAAAGTTTGGCGATCTGCACGCCGTCAAACCGATGGACCTCACGATCTACGACGGGGAGTTTGTAGTGCTCCTTGGGCCCTCGGGATGCGGTAAGACGACAACCTTGCGGATGATCGCCGGCCTGGAGACGGTCACCGGGGGTCAGATCCTCCTGAATGGTCGCGACGTCACCTGGGAACACCCCAGCCGGCGTGACATCGCGTTTGTTTTCCAACTGTTCGCGCTTTACCCCCATATGAGCGTATGGCAGAACATCGCTTTTCCCCTCCAGGCTCAGGAGGTACCTCGCCGGGAGGTGCGCGAACGGGTGGCCCAGGTGGCCCGGATTCTGGAGATCGAGCACCTCCTCAGGCAACGCCCCCGAGGACTCAGTATGGGCGACCAGCAGCGGGTTGCGCTGGCACGGGCCTTGGTGCGCCAACCGGCCGCGTTCCTGATGGACGAGCCTCTGGGCGCCCTGGACGCCGAGCTGCGGGAACGGATGCGGGGTGAGATCAAGCGCCTGCACATCGAGCAGCACGCGACCACGATCTACGTCACCCACGACCAGGTGGAAGCGATGGCCATGGGAGATCGTGTGGTGGTGATGTCCGACGCGGTGGTCCAGCAGGTCGGGACGCCGGCCGAGGTCTACTACGATCCGGCCAACCTTTTCGTCGCCCGTTTCATCGGCAGCCCAGGGATGAACCTGGTCCCGTGCCTTTATCGGGGAGGCGCGGTCGAGGTTCCAGGCTCCGGCCTGGTACCCCTTCTGCCAGGGTGGGACACTGCCCTGGAGCGTGCTCTGGGTGCTTCCTGTGATCTGATCCTGGGTTTCCGCCCCGAAGCAGCCCGTGTGACACCCGAAGGCCCGCTGAATGCCACCGTCTACGCGAGCGAGATGGAAGGCGGCTACGCGATGATCCACTTGACCCTGGGCGATGAAGGCGGCCCCATCGTGCACATCCGCGCCGGACGCGACAGCCGTTACCCGATCGGGACCTCCCTTCGCATCGCTCTGGACCCGGAGATGATCCGCTTTTTTGACCCCAGGACCGAACGGGCCATTCCGCGGGAGGTGAGCCGGTGAGCAACGTGGAACTGCAATCCATCACGAAGCGGTTCGGTGCGGTGACCGCACTGGACGATGTGTCCTTCTCCATCCAGCACGGTGAGTTCTTCGTCCTCCTGGGCCCAACCGGGGCCGGCAAGACCACGACACTGCGCGTCATTGCCGGCCTGGAGCGGCAGGACGAGGGAAGTGTCCTGTTCGACGGGCAGCCGGTGGACCACCTGGCTCCCGCGGACCGCGACGTCGCCTTTGTCTTCCAGCAGTACTCCCTTTACCCCTCCATGACCGTGTACGAGAACCTGGCCTTCCCTCTCCGTTCTCCCTTGCGGCGCGTCCCGGAACCGGTCATCCGCAGGCGCGTCCAGGAGACCGCAGAAAAGCTTCACATCGCCCACCTCCTGCAGCGGCGCACCGCCAACCTCTCGGGGGGTGAGATGCAGCGCGTGGCCATCGGACGAGCGCTGGTGCGCGAGCCACGCATCTTCCTGATGGATGAACCGCTTTCCAACCTCGACGCCAAGCTACGGGAGGCGCTGCGCGTCGAACTGCAACACTTGCAAAGGACGCAGCAGAGCACAACCCTCTTTGTCACACACGACCAGATCGAGGCGTTGACCATGGCCGACCGGATCGCGGTGCTCGACCACGGCCATATCATCCAAATCGGCACCCCGGAGGAGATCTACGACCGGCCAGCAACCACCTTCGTTGCCCAGCTCGTCGGGACGCCTCGCATCAACCTGATGAACGCTACCCGGGAAGATGCCACCATCTATATCTTCGGTAGCACGATCCATCTGCCTCTGCCGCCGGAAGCCGTGCGCAGCAGCCTGCCCTCATCTTTCCTTGTGGGCGTTCGTCCAGAGGACGTGCGGGTACATTGTGAGGGCCAGTTCGCGGGCGAGGTCGTGCTGACAGAACCGCTAGGCGTCGAGACGATCCTCCACATCCGCAGTGGGGAACAGAAACTGCTTTCCGTTGTCCCCGGCATCTCTGGACTCTGCATCGGGGAAGGGGTACGGTTCGATATTTCCAGGGAGCGGTTGCACTTTTTCCGCGAAGACGGAACGCGAATTATCTTTGTGTAATCGGTGACAGATAGACCAGTCGCAAAAGGAGGTGGAACATGCCCAAAGTTACGATCATAGGTGCAGGAAGCATCGTCTTCTGCAAGACGCTGATGCTGGACATCCTGGCTACCCCGGGCCTCGAGAACACCGAGTTTGCCCTCATGGCCCCCAGTACCACCCGGACTTCCCAGGTGGAGGCCTTTGCCAGGCGGGTTATTCAGGCGAACGGCCTTCCGGCCCAGGTCTGGATCACCACCGACCGCCGCGAGGCGCTGCGAGATGCCGACTATGTGATCGCTACTTTCCAGGTCGGCGGGGTGAAGGCTTTCGAGTATGACTACAAGATTCCCCTGAAGTACGGGGTAGATCAATGCATCGGGGATACGCTTGGCCCGGGCGGCGTCTTCCGCGCCCTGCGCAGTATCCCCGTTGCCCTGGAGTTGGCCCACGACATGGAGGAACTGTGCCCACGTGCACTTCTCCTCAACTATGTCAACCCGATGGCCATGGTGTGTTGGGCTTTAGGGACGACCAAAGTGCAGTTTGTCGGCCTCTGCCACGGTGTGCAAACTACCCTCGACCTTATCGCGGGGTACGTCGGGGTTCCCAAGGACGAGATCGACTTTCTCTGTGCCGGCATCAACCATATGGCCTGGTTCCTCAAACTGGAGCATAAGGGCCAGGACCTCTACCCGATCCTCCGCGAGCGCTTCGAGAAGCCGGAGTATTACGTGAATGAAAAGGTGCGCGGAGAGGTCTTCCGCCACTTCGGCTACTTCATGACCGAGTCCACGGGCCATCTCTCGGAGTACGTCCCGTACTTCCGCAAGAGCCGGAAAGCGCTCGATCTCTATTGCGACGAGCCGTCCTTCGGCGGAGAAAGCGGCGCCTACTACAACTGGTGCGCCTTTGTCGCCCAGAAGTACGAAGGGCGCGACATCCTGGCCGACGAGCCTTCGACCCTCCCGCCACGGAGCATCGAATACGGCTCCTACGTGATCGAGGCGATGGAAACGGGGCGCGTCTTCAAGCTCAACGGCAACGTGATCAACGGTGGAATGATCACCAACTTACCGCCGGACTGCTGTGCCGAGGGGCCCATCTACGTCGACCGCACCGGGCTGCACAAAACGTTCGTTGGCGACCTGCCCCACCAGTGTGCTGCCCTTAACCTGACAAACATCAACGTGCAGCGGTTGGCCGTGCTCGCGGCGATCCACGGCGATCCGGAGGCCGTCGTGCATGCCTGCGCGCTCGATCCCCTCACCGGTGCCGTACTTACCCTGAAGGAGATCCGCGACATGGTTGCCGAGATGCTTGAAGTCGAAGGGCAGTGGTTGCCGCAGTTCCAGGGCAAGAAGGTACGCCCCACTCCGACCATCTCGATCCCCAAGGATGTCAAGCGGGCCGAGGTTCCCATCGACCCCGCTCTGGCGATTTTTGCGCGCTTTGGTGAATTGTCAAAACCCGAATGAAAGGAGAAAGACTATGGGACGACCGATCACTCTCTTCACTGGACAGTGGGCCGACCTGCCGCTCGAAACGTTGGCCAAGAAGGCCAGCGAGTGGGGCTTTGACGGCCTCGAACTCGCCTGCTGGGGAGACCACTTCGAGGTCGACAAGGCGCTGGAAAGCGACCGCTATGCCCGGGAAAAGCGTGAACTGCTCGAGCGCTACGGCCTGAAGTGCTTTGCCATCAGCAGCCACCTTGTGGGGCAGTGCGTGTGCGACCGGATCGACCATCGCCATAAGGCGATTCTGCCGCCTCGCATTTGGGGCGATGGCGATCCCGAAGGCGTACGGCAGCGGGCTGCAGAAGAGATGAAGAACACCGCCCGTGCGGCCCGTCTCTTCGGAGTGAACATCGTCAACGGATTCACCGGAAGCAGCGTCTGGGGCATGTTCTATTTCTTCCCACCGACCAGCCAGGCAGACATTGACGCAGGCTACAAAGACTTTGCTGCGCGCTGGTTGCCCATCCTGGACGTCTTCCAGGCCGAAGGGGTGCGGTTCGCACTCGAGGTACATCCTACCGAGATCGCCTACGACATCATCACTGCCCGCCGCGCTCTGGATGCGCTCGGGAACCACCCGGCTTTCGGTTTCAACCTCGACCCGAGCCACTTCATCCACCAGTTCATCAACCCGGTCTTTTTCATCGAGGAGTTCCCTGACCGCATCTTCCACGTGCACGTCAAGGACTCCCGGGTGCAGTTGAACGGACGCAACAGCATCCTTTCCTCGCACCTCGACTTTGGCGATCCCCGGCGAGGGTGGGACTTTGTCTCGCCTGGCCGTGGCGATGTTAAGTGGGACCACATCATCCGCGCCCTCAATCGCATAGGCTACCAGGGACCGCTTTCTATCGAATGGGAGGATAGCGGCATGGACCGCGAGTGGGGTGCCCGCGAGGCACTGGCTATGATCCGGAGGGAAGACTTTACTCCTTCGGCCGTAGCGTTCGACGCCGCATTCGCGGCCAAGAAGTAGAAGGTTCGATCCACAAGGAGGATAAGATGAGCGAAGAGGTTGGCTTCACCACGATGGCCGGAGCTCGCGCGGAGGGGCAGGCGCCGGAAATCGGCGTCGGCATGCTGGGCTATGCCTTCATGGGAAAGGCCCACACGAACGCTTACAAGAAGTACCCCTATATGATCTACCCGCCTGTTGCCATTCCACGCCTTGTCGCCATTTGCGGGCGCAACGAGGCGATGGTCGCCGAATCCGCGCGCCGCTACGGCTATGAAACCTGTTACACAGATTGGCGGAAGATGCTTGATGATCCGCGTGTGCAGCTGTTCGACAACGGGGGCCCGAACGATGCCCACGCGGAACCGTGCATCTACGCCGCGCAGGCCGGAAAGCATATTCTCTGCGAAAAGCCGCTGGCTCGCACCGGCGAGGAGGCCGCCCGGATGCTGGAGGCCGTGCGTAAGGCTGGCGTAAAACACATGGTCGCGTTCAACTACCGCTTCGTCCCGGCCATCCGCCAGGCGCGCCAGTTGATCGAGAGCGGAGCTCTGGGCAAGATCTATCACTATCGGGCCGTCTACCTGCAGGAATGGATCATGCCGCACTACAACATGCCCAAGATCTGGAGGCTGGATAAGCAGGTGGCTGGGAGTGGGGCACTGGGCGATCTGGGCGCACACATCATCGACCTGGGCCGTTTCCTGGTGGGCGAGATGGTGAGTGTCAGCGCAATGACCCGCACCTTTATCACCGAGCGCCCCCTCCCGGGTGGCGGTACGGGCAAGGTTGATGTGGATGATGCCTTTGTTGCCGTGGTCGAGTTCGCCAATGGGGCGATCGGCACCCTGGAGGCCACGCGCTTTGCAGCCGGCCGCAAGAACCACGAGGTGCTCGAGATCAACGGTGAGAAAGGGAGCATCCGCTTTAACCTGGAACGTATGAACGAGCTCGAGGTGTTCTGGGTGGGCGAGGAGCCAAAAGAGACCCAGGGATTCCACAACATCCTGGTCTCCGAAGGGTACCACCCCTGGTGGCAGCATTGGTGGCCGCACGGGCACATTATTGGCTGGGAGCATACTTTCGTGCACGAGATCGCCCACTTCCTCGATTGCATCGTGAACAACAAGGAGGTGGCTCCCTACGGGGCAACCTTTGAGGACGGCTACCGCGCAGCCGTCATCTGCGACGCAATCCTGGAATCGGCCGCCACCAAGCGGCAAGTGGATATCCGCTACTAGGCAAAGCCCCGGCGGGGTGGAGGTGTCACCCCGCCGGGCCTCTCTTATATCTGGCCCCCGACCTCAACTCCTCGGGGGTCTGAAGGAGTAGCGATGATCCGTAAACGCTTGCCAACCCTGATTACAGGCCTCGGCCTTATCGTTGCCCTCATCGTACTGCGACTCATCCTGCCGGGAATTTTGCAAGGCACGGCAGCGCAGGTCGCAGCGTTCCTGACCGTGTTCCTTGCCATATTGCTGGCCTTCATCTTTTTCGGCGTGTACCTCACGTCGCTGGTCCTGAACGGCAAAGTCCCCCGACAGATCTACCGCGTGGTTGAGGGCATCATCATTACTGGGATCCTGGTGGGAGCTTTTGGCATGTTCCAGCCCTGGCTTATTTTTGGATACCAGCATGGCTTTACGGTGCTCTTCTACTCAACCCTGGCTTTTATCGTTTGGAGCCATATCGCTCCGAGAAATGGGTAGCCTCCCCGTTTGACTGCGAGAAGGAGAATCGCCATGCCGCTCGTTGACCTGCGTTCCCAGGCCATCCGGCGTACGCCCGAAGAGGTAGTGCAGCACCTGAAGCGCTTTCGGCTGGAACTCAAGTTTTCCGCCGGAGTCTGGTACTTTTCCCCAGCGGCCAACCGCTTCCACGCCACCTACGGCACAGAGCGAAACATCGCTGAGCGTCTCGGGATCGCTGCCCGCCTTCACAGCGACGGGCTGGTTGGCCTGGAAGCCCATTACCCCAACGAGATCAATGAAGAGAATCTGCCGCTTTGGCAATCGTTCCTCGCCGATACCGGGATGCGCCTGGTAAATGTGGTCCCTCTCCTGTTCTGGGACGCGCAGTTCGAGGGGGGGCCCTCTCCAACCCTCTGGAAGGCCCCCGCCGGGCAGCCATCGAACGCACCAGGCGTACCCTGGAACTGAACCGAGAGATCGGGACGGATTTCGCCGTGGTCTGGCCGGGCATCGATGGCTACGAAAACCCGTTCGGGCTTGACCTGATGGCCATGCGAGACCGTTTCGCCGACGGCCTGGCCGAAGCGATGGATGCCGTCCCCGGCGTGCGGGTAGCTTTCGAGCCCAAGCCGTATGAGCCGCGCGGTCGAATCCTCTTCGGCACCACCGCGGAAGGGATGTTCCTGGCACGTATGGTTGAGCAACGCCTCCAGCACCCGGAGAACCGGCGCCTGCTGGCCGAAGGGCATGCCCTCTGCTGTCTGAACCCAGAGGTCGGCCACGTGCTGATGGGGCACGAGGACCTCTCGAGCGCCTATAGCTGGCCGCTGTCCGAGGGCCGGCTGGCGCACACGCACTGGAACAGCCAGCCTTTGGGCAACTATGACCAGGACCTCAACGTCGGTATGGTCTCTCCGGAACAGACCGAGGCGCTCCTCTACACCCTGAAGATGCACGGTTACCAGGGGTATTTCGGTCTGGATCTCAACCCCGAGCGCATGCCGGTGGAAACCGCGCTGCGGATCTCTATGGATGCCATCCGGGCAGCAAACGAGCGCATCGAAGAGCTGGACCACGAGGCAATCGTTTACGCCCATGAGCATCCCGACCGGGCCCGTGGCTGGCTGGAAGCATATCTGGTGCGCGCCCGTGCGCCCCATCCAGAACGCCTCGCGCCCCTGCCGCCCTGGCCTGCAGAGGGCTCCTGGTCGTATGCTTAGCGCTGCCCCCTTAGTTCCTATCCGAAAAACGTAACCGATGCATCCCTATGCGCCGGTATAAGCGGCATAGGGATGCCGCTTGTACGGTTTTTCGGATAGGCTCTTAGTCTTCTGGGCAAGAGGAGAGGCTTTGTTGTCTGCTTTGGAGGTTAACGTGACTTCGATGGGATACCTGCTCGGCATCGACGCTGGACAGCCCTCCCACGGTACGGCTGCTCCAGCAGGCGCGCGAGGCCGGAGCGATCACTTCCCTAGGCACGGTGTGGGACGATACCGGCCGCTGGATAGAGCTGCTCAAGCCTTGCCTGCCCTATGTGGACTATTTCGTCCACGGCCTGGCCGAGGCCCGGGCGCTGACCGGGCGACAGGCACCCGAAGAAGTCGCTACGCTCCTGCTCGTGGCGGAAGTCGTGGGAACGGTGGCGCTTAAGGTGGGAGCCGATGGCTGTCTGGTTAAGTCGAGAGATCGCCTGGCGCTCCATGCTCCGGCGTTCAAGGTGCCCTGGTCGATGCTACCGGCGCGGAAGACGCCTTCGCCGCCGGGTTTATCGCCGGGGTGTACCTGGGGTGGTCACTCATGGACACTGCCCGGCTTGCCAACGCCGTGGGAGCGCTCTGTGTCACGGGCGTAGGAGCCTCTGGGAATGTCGCCTTGCTTGAGGAAACGTTGACCTTCATGCGGTCGGCACACGTGTAAGCACTGGCTGGTGGAGGATTAGATCATGGAAAAGTACAGGTATCGCTTTTCATTCGGGCCGTGGAACATTCACGAGGGCGCGGATCCGTTCGGGCCGCCTGTGCGCCCTTCGCGTTCGTTCGAGGAAAAGCTGGCTGCCTACCGGGAACTGGGCTTCGACGCGGTGCAGTTCCATGACGACGATGCGGTCCCCGGGCTGGATGAGCTCTCCCCGGCCCAGATCGCAGATAGGGCTCGCCAGGTGCGTCGCATGCTGGAAGAGAACGGCCTGGTGGCCGAGTTCGTTGCTCCCCGGCTATGGGAGCACCCGATGACCGTTGACGGCGCTTTCACGGCCAATGATCCGGAGGCACGCCGCTACGCGGTCGAACGGGCGAAGAAAGCGGCCGACATCGCGCGGGAACTGGGCACCGACCTGATGGTCCTCTGGCTGGCCCGCGAGGGCACTTACCTCCGGGAAGCCAAGGACGCCCGACAGGCCACCCTGCGATTGCTTGAAGCAGTGAACACCCTCCTGGAGTATGACTCCCACCTGCGCATCGCGATCGAGCCCAAACCGAACGAGCCTATGGATGTGGCCTACATCCCCACTATCGGCCATGCACTGGCGCTGGGCGCCCAAAGCGTCGCACCCGCGAGGGTTGGCGTGCTCGTCGAGTCCGCCCACGCAATACTGGCCGGCCTGGACCCAGCGGACGAGATGGCTTTCGCGCTGGCGTTTGGGAAACTGTGGAGCGTGCACCTGAACGATCAGAACGGGCTCAAGTTCGACCAGGACCGCGCGTTCGGCGCCGTGGACCTGCGGCGTGCCTTCAACCAGGTTCGGGTGCTCGAGGAGAACCGATATTGGGAAGTCGGGATCGTGGGCATGGACGTCAAGGCCCTCCGCACCCAGCCGGCCGAGGTCGCTCTGAAGCATTTGCGCAACAGCCTGCACCTTTTCCTTCGCATGGTGCAGCTCGTCCGATCGCTGGACCGCGAACGGATCCAGCAGCTGATCATAGCCCGCGATTACGAAGAGCTGGACTGGCTGGTCCTCAATCACCTGACAGGCGGGTAGGGCCGTACGCGGCGCTGGACTTTCCCCAGGTAGCTGCCACAAGCGTTGTGGCGGGGATATGACACTACGGCGCGAATTTTCGATTTGAGAGATATTCTTGAGTCGGTCAATAATCGTCTAGATAATCGCACGTTTGCGAAGTAGCTTATCCATCTTCCGATCAGAGAAATGCGGTGAAATGTCAAGGGGTGAGGACAGCCCTTCGTGGTTGTGAAGGTGGCTGATTTCAGGCAAGGTAAAACGGACTTGCCCGCTCAGTCGGGTTTTGAAGAAGGTGATCTATTAAAAAATGGGCAAGCCTGGATGAGAGATATACACTGACCGGAGTGGTCAGGACGGCACGTTAACTACTTGTGATAGCGCACCTCCGGCGGCTGATACATCTGTTCCTCATGCAGCAGGGTGAAGACCAGACGAACCAGCTTACGAGCAGTCAGGATGGTCGCACGCCAGTGTTTGTGCTTGACGGATTCCTGGAACTTGCGGTCATAGTAGGCGGTGTACTCAGCATTGTGTCTTCGCAAGCTGTTGCCACCTTCGACGAGGTAATACCGCAAGTAGCAATTGCCGGTGTGCGGGAGACGCCGGTCTTCGGCGTGGAAATCGCCGGAGTCGTTGCGCGGCCACCACAGGCCGGCGAACTTGGCCAGGGCGGCCTGGGCGTCGTGTTTGGTTTTAGGGCGCAGGTTGCCTTGTCTGTCTCGTTTGAGGCCGTCGTAGAAGCGGCGTGGGTCTTGGACCTCGGCCAGGATGCCGGAGGTATAGACCAGACCCAGGCCGTCCACGGAGCGCAGGTAGGCCGCGCCGGGTGTCTTCTGGAGAGCCGTTTCGATGGAGTCATCCAGGCTCTTGAGCAGGTCTTCCAGGAAGCAGATGTGCTGGAGGAGGGAAACGAGGATGAGGTTGACCGGTTCGACCAGGCACGCAGCCAGGGGATATGAGTTGCGGGCGACCTGCTGCAGGCAACGTGCGTTTTCGGCTGGGTCAGCGAAGCGGCCTTTGCCCACCAGGTCCAGTTCGGCCACCAGGTCATCCAGAGGAATGGTGGCGAGTTGGTCAATGGTGGCATATTCGGTCAAGATGTGCTGGCTGGTGACGCCCAGGGAGTTGCTGAAAGGTTTGAGACGGGTGTAGGCGCTGGCCTTGAGATAGAGGGCCACGGTGATGAAGTAGACCTTTTCGCGCGCCAGGGTGTGCGCCACGTGGTAGCGATAACGGGTCAATCGTTGGAGGGGGAGATAGCGCTCGTCGAAGGTGAGTTCGTGGGGCAGGCGTCCGAAGCGGAGACATTCGGCGACCACATAGGCATCTTTGGGGTCACACTTATCTCGCTCGGCCAACACCTTGTGGAAATGCTTGGTGACACGGGCATTGAAGAGGTAGAGACGGGGGTCGAAGAGGGCCAGGTCATCGGATTGAGCCAGATGGTAGAAGGTGTGAAACCACAGCAGTCCGGTCGCCTCGCCGGCAATGTCCACACCATTGAACTCCCCCTGGCGCAACGTGGTCAACACCAATTCCAGCAGGTGTTGAAAACCGGGCCAATCATTGGCGAAACGCCGGTGCGCGACCAGCATCTCTCCACTCTCGGTCTCGATGCACACATCATTGGCCTTGAGACTGATATCGAAACCTACTTTCAAACGTCCAGACATTTCGCTCCTTTCATTTACAGGATTCGGCTACTATCCGGCGGATGATCGGGATGACCCTGGACGTCTGGGGGAAGCAACAGCCTCGCGGCCAATGAGAGCTCCCTGTCGCACCGTGAAGACACCCCGTTGTCTGCTGCCCGGGGACGCTGCGCCAGGTGGCACAGTATGCGCGTCAGAAGTGTCCTCCAGACCAGGGGAACAGGCTTGGATAGAAGTCACGGCTCAGCCGTGCAACTCGGAGGTGAAGAACTGTCCCTGCTACTGTCCGCCGGTGCAGATCAGTATGCCAGGATCATCCCAATTTGGCAAGTGGCAGCGACGCTAGCTCCGCTACCACTGCAGTTCATATTATACGAGGAGGTGTAGACTATGGCCATTAAAGTTGGATGTTTTGCGTTGATTGATCCGTTTTCCACGCTGGAGCATCAGCTCGATCGGATCAGGGACTGGGGGTTCAAGTACGCTGATGTAACCGACAGCTCGGACGGCGGCAGTATGGGGGTTGAGTACGGTTTCGCGGCGATCGCCAGCCTGGATGCGAACCCGTTCGATATCAAGCGTATGTTCGAGGAGCGCGGCCTGACCATCACCTCGTGGTGCGCACATGCGAACCTGCTGGACCCGACCGCGCCATGGCGCTTCGGAACGATGCAGATCATCAAGGCAGTGCGCTTGGCGGCTGCGGTTGGCGTCAAACACGTGATTACCTCAGAAGGAGACCCGAAGACCCACTTCGGTCATAACCTGACCGAGAAGGAGGCCCTGTTCCTGATCCGCGAGCGGCTTTATGAACCGTTGCGCCTTGCAGAAGATTACGGCGTGAAAATCCTGCTGGAGCCACACGGCAAATACACTGATTCGATTGACCACATGGAGAAGATCCTGGAGTTGTGCGACTCGCCGGCGCTGGGGGTCAATCTCGACACCGGCAATTCGTGGCTCGGCGGCACTGATCCGCTCGCGATGGTCAAGCGGCTGGCTGGTAAAATCGAACATGTCCACTGGAAGGACTGGCCGGTCGAGATGGAGGCCAGGCGCGGCAAGCAGTTCGGCGCAGGTATGTCGGGCATCCCGCTCGGCACCGGCGTTGTAGACATCAAAGGCGTGTTCAACGCGCTGGTCGCCGCCGGCTTCGATGGCTACAGCACCCTGGAGGTGGCCGGTGACTCTGCAGTGTTGCAAAGTTATGCCTACCTGAAGTCTCTGGGGGCAGAGTAGATAGTAAGTATCAGGTAAGATGCTTCGGGTGTGTTGAATCCAGTAAAATCGTGTCGGGTTAGGGCCTCAAAAATCGTACCTCTCCAGGCCCCGGCCAGGACGCACTCTCGCATGGTGGAAATGGTCAGGGGAAACAAAAGCTGATACGGTCCCGATATCAGAGGCATTGCTTCTTTCATCAGGCCAGCTTTCGTCACCCCCTGAGTGGGCCGACGCACGGGAGGAAGATTCCCTTTCGGCTGGAAGACCAGTTCCCAGGTCTGACCTTCATTTCCTGCCGGGCACAGGCATTTCCTAAATGGGTAATTAACTTCCCGGCTGCCCCCGCTGCCGCGCGCTGAGCGGAAATCGGTTTTGTGGGCGCCTGCGGCACCAGGCGTCGGACTGCGCCGACGCAGAAACGGCAGTCGGCGCAGTCCGAAGGCCCAAAAGGTGTAGGGGTAGGTACCCCTACCTACTCCTTTAGTCGGCGTGGGCAGGCAGTTACGATTTTTGTATCGGGGTTTTCCCTGATATGCGCGTCAGGGGATTCTCTCAGCCGTCCGGGGATAGCAGCAGGTCTGCCAAATGGGTGTGGGCCCACATGATGGCCTCATGGCGTGAGCGCACGTCCAGTTTGTCCAGGATGCGCGTCACGTGGCACTCGACCGTCTTGGGAGTGATGTGCAGAGCCTGGGCGATGGCCTGATTGTCCAACCCCTGCACCATCAGGCGCAGCACCTCACGTTCCCGTTCGGTAAGACTCTCCCATCGCGCGCCCACCTCCTGCTGCCAGCGCATGGCGCGGGCCAGTTGTCCGCCGGTGATGAGGGCCTC
>Ga0068674_1052090_pt1 | contig 17069 bp, 21 predicted proteins | sample YNPNP_1100MetaT_FD_73488 | JGI IMG/M metagenome (GOLD analysis project Ga0068674, IMG submission 73488) | Anoxygenic and chlorotrophic microbial mat microbial communities from Yellowstone National Park, USA - YNP NP_1100 MetaT (Metagenome... ...
GCCGGAGCGGATTATCTCGGCGTGCTGATTTCCGCCGCACTGTGGGGCATGCCGTTTGTCCAGGCAGGGGCGCTGATCAAGAACCTGCTGGCGCACGCCCCGACCGGCGAAACGCCGACCGCATTCATCGAGCGCGCCAGAGAACGGAGGCGGTAGGATGATCCTGGACAACGGTTTGCACATCGAAAACGGCGTTCTGCGCTACGCCTGGTGTCTGCTGCAGGACAACGGCAGGCGGTACTACCGCGCTGCCGCCTTCCGCGAGCTGTATGTCTTGACCCGCGACCCGCAGAGCGAACAGAGCAGCGAGGGGCTGCTGGGCAAACAGTGGGGCGCGGTCACCGGACTGTACAACGCCGGGGTCAATTTCGTCTATTCGGCGTGCGGGATTTTCACCCCCCATCACATCGGCATCGTGCAGATGTACGGTGCAGCGGCAAGCGGCGATACGCTGGACTCGGCGGCGCAGCGCGCCGAAAAAGACCTGGCGGCGGTTGAAGCGACGCTGGCAGGCTACGCACAGGCGAAACTGCGCCCGCCCGACCTGGACGTCATGCGCTGGTACATCGAATTTCTCTCCAAAGCGGGCAAGCCGCTGGTGCTGCTGGGGCATCCCGACCCGCGCGCTCACGGCAGAACGCTGGGACGGGACGGGGCAATGCCGGAGGAAACGGACGACTTATCGCTGGAACAAAACGAGATCCTCTTCCGCGGTCTGGCAAGACTGCGCGAAAACTTCATCTTCCAGCTCACCGCCGAACACATCAGCCGCCCAACCCTGACCCGCTACCTGGATCAGGCGGCACGGCTGGCGGGCAATTTCGCCTCACGGCGCAAGGGGGCGAAAAGCATCGGCTTTTCGCTGGGCATCCCGCTCTTCAACGCCCTGACCCGCGGTTACACCGAAAGCGCCGGACTGGGGCGCAGTCAGGCGCACGGGCAGGCGGACGGATACACGCAAGCCTGGGGCGAGGGGTACAACCAGTCCCGCGCCCACACCGAGACCAACGGGACGGCGGTCAGCAGCGGATATGCGGATACGATCAGTGGCTCGATTGCCAAAGGACAGGCGCACACGGACAGTTGGGCGCACAGCGAGGGCTGGGCACACACCATCGGACACAGCCAGTCCAGCGGGTCCAGCTTCTCGTCAAGCTGGTCGCGTTCGATGGGCGCAACCCTGTCCCAGGGGGGCGGGCTCAACATCGGCGGCGATGGGCTTCTGGTGGGCGGCAGTGCAAATTCTGCCGTGTCCCAATCGCAGGGACTGACCTGGGGCGAGAGCTACGGCTCGTTCGCCAGTGAGGGCGATTTTGATGCGGTGACGCACAGCGAAGCCAATACTATCGGCGGGGCGGACACTTCCAGCACCGTCAAAGCCAGCGGCTGGGCGCATACGGAGAGCCACACGGTGACCAGCTCGCACTCCGAATCGGACAGCGAAGGCGAGGGACATACCGCCTCACAAGCCTGGGGCAAAGGACACACCGATACACAAACCGAAGGGGTCACCCGCCAGTCCGCAGGCGGCGCAGCCGCAGGGGCAGGGATCACCTACGGGCTTGCCCCGGCGCTCAGCTTCAACCAGACCTGGCAGACGGAGGACGATTTGGCGGAGCGCGTCACCGAAATCATGCGCGGTTTTGAGAGCCTGCTCAACGCCGCCACCCACAGCGGCGCATTCGCCGCCAGCGTCTATCTGTTCACCGACAACGAGCGCGGCGCCAGCGCAGCGGCGGCACTCGTGCCGCAGGCGTTCTACGGCGAAGGCGCACCGACCCCCGTCCTGACCGTGCTCCCCGACGCAGACGAGCGGGAGCGGGTGCGCAGCGCTGCCAGAGCGTTCTACCCGCTGCTCGAACCGAGCGGCGACCCGAACGACCCCTACGACGGCTGGCTGTTCTGGAAACACGCCACGCTGCTCAACGCCAGCCACGTCGCCGCCTACACCACCCCCGGAATGCTCCAGGAAGGCACGCTGAAGGTGATCGCCCCGATCCCCAACGGGATGGGCTTTTACCCGCAGATGCCCGGCGAGGTGACGCTGGGTCATCAGATCAGCCCGTTCACCGCCGACCTGACTACCGCACCGGTCAGGCTCGACCGCGCCCGGCTGATGCACACGCTCTTCGCCGGGGATACCGGCTTTGGCAAATCTGTTGCGGCAATGAGAATGGCATACGAGATGGCGCTCCATTGGGGGATGCGGGTGGTGGTGCTGGATTTCGGTTTTGCCTGGCGCAGCCTGCTCAATGCGCCCGGTCTGGACGGACGGGTGGACATCCGCCAGCTGCGCCCCGACGGGGTGCGCCCGCTGCGCTGGAACCCGATGCAGATCGGCACGTACATCAACCCCGAAACGCAGCTCAAAGCGTTCGCAGATGTGTTCGGCAGCGTGGCGCAGCTGGGACAGAAACAGCAGCAGCACCGGCTGCTGGATGCGGCGCGCACCGTGTACCTACAGATGGGCGTGATGGTGGACGACCCCGAAGTGCGCGCTCATCCGCAGTGGGGCAGGGTCAGCGAAGCGGAAAGCCAGCTCGCCGGCGTGCCCGCGGGCACGCCGCTGGGCAATCTCTCCCCCGACCAGCGGCAGCGTATCGCCGTTCTGCGCAGCAAAGCCGTCGGTTTGCAGGACCTGTACAGGGAGATTGAACGGCAGTACGACGCACTCCCGCCGCGCGACCAGGTCGGGCGGGGGGTGCTGGAAGGCATCCTCTGGCGGCTGAAAAGCCTGGTGCGCGGCGCACCGTCGGCGCAGTTCGGTCCGGGGGCGGACGCAATGCCCGTCGAGGATTTGGGACGCCCCGACGGGGTGGTCATCCTTGAAGGCGGCAAGTTCCTGGACAATTTCGCCAAAGCCTGGCTCTTGGGCTGGGCTGGCTGGCTGATCTATTCCGACATGGTCGCCCGCCGCGAACGGCAGCTCAACCGCGGCGAGGCGGATTTGTTCATGATCTTCGAGGAGGCAAACATCATCTTTTCCGGTCTGGACGGCGGCGACCCGGAGGCGCGCACGGGTCCGAGCGTGAGCGAGCAGTACTCCAACATGTTCCGCGACAGCCGCAAGTACGGCTGCTTCTTCGGCGTGATCACCCAGTCACCCTCACTCATCCCGCAGGGGATCATCTCCTCCTGCAACAACCTGGTGATCGGTTTCCTCAAAAATCCCGAAGACAAGAACATCGTCCTGTCTGCCATCGCCCGCAGTGAAAAGGGTTTCGTGGACGAACCCTGGCGGCGCTTTCTCTCCGACGAACATATCGGCATGGTCATCGGGCGCTTCCCCTATGTGTACTCCCGCGAGTACCAGCTCCCCTTCCTTTTCCGCCCGCTGATCCTCAACGTCCCCGAACCGACCGACGACGAGATTGCCCACAAACTCGGGAGGATCACACTGTGACGAAACCGCTTTTTCTGCGCAGCGAATTCTGGATTCTGCTCTTTCTGACCCTGGCGGTGCTGCTGACTGCTCTGCTCATGACGGGTCTGACGGATGCCGCCGTCGGGCGGGTCAAACCGACCAACACCGCCTGGAAACCGCCCGTCGTGTCCACCCGCACAATCACGCCTTCGCCGACCGCAGGCTGGTGGAGCGATCTGCCCACGCCTATCCCGCTGCCGACCTGGTGGGCAACCAAAACCCCCACGACGACTCACACCCCGACCCGCACACCCTGGGGCTGGAAATCCCCAACACACACACCGTGATGGAGGACGTACACATGGAGGATGATGTCATCACATTGAGAAAGCTCATCGAATATGCCGGGCGGCTGCCCGACTACGTTTTGACCATCGTCATTCGGGATGACCGGGTGGTCAAATGCGAAATGCAGGAGCTGCAGGACGCGCTCGCTTTGCAGCACCTGCTCACCGAAACCAACCAAACCAATGCACAGGAGGTGCAAAAATGAAAAAATGGCTGCCTTTGATCGGCGCAATCATCGTGTTTCTGATCGCTCTGGCACTGCTGCGCCCTGCGCCGCAAAAAGCGGTTGTCGCCGCAGCGGTGGATTTGCCCGCCGGACACGTGATAACGGAGACCGACCTGACGATCCGCCGCATGGCGGAGGAGTACATCCCCGCCGGCGCTCTGAGCGACCCCGCCCAGGCGGTGGGCATGACCCTCAAAGCCGACCGCACGGCGGGTGACCTGATCCTGGCATCCCACGTGACCACTGAACGGGTGGAACTGCGCCCCAACGAGCGGGCGGTTGCCGTTGCGGTGACCGACAGCGCCGGGCTGGCGGGCTTGCTCCGCCCCGGCGACCGCGTGGGCGTCACGGCGGTTTTGACGGACACATCCACGATGGAAGACCGCGGCGTGTTCAGCAAGGTCACTGTGGAGGGTCTGCGTGTACTCTACCTTTCGCCCTCATTCTACGCAGAGGATACGGCAGTGCAGCCTGTCATCACCCCCGACCCGGCTACCGGGCTGGTCTTCCAGCGCGAACGGAGGGACAAAGGCACGGTGGTGCTGGCTGTGCCGGTGGACGCCGTGGCGGTGGTCTATGACTACAGCACGGTGGACCCGTCCTACCTCAACCAGACCCATCTGGTCAATGCCGTCGAGCTGCTTTCGGCGCTGGATCAGGCAGGCAACGCGTCTCTGTCCCTCTTCCTGATGCCCAAAGGCGAAGCCGCCCCGTTCGTCTCGTCCGGGCTGTGGCTGAACGAGCTGATGGTCTCGCCGGTCACCCCAACACCCACGCCAACCCTCTCGCCGCAGCAGCTTCAGCAGTCCCCGCCTGCCCCCACCCCTGTACCGTATCTCCCGACCGCGGCGGAAGGAGGGACGCCATGAGCGGCTGGGGGAACAACGGACACGGCGAAAGCGGCGGCGACGCCATCGTCCTGATCCTGGCCGGTCCCCCCGCACGGGTGACCGCCTGGTCGCAGGTGTTTCAGATGGACTCCCGCTTCCGGGTGGTGACCTTTGCCACCGACCCGCAGGATTTGCAGGCAAAACTGGCGTACAACCCCGAAGTGATCTTGCTGGATGCGGCGATCTTCAGCTCGCCCGATACGCTGATGCAGTTCCTGACCCGCGTCCAGGGGGCGGCGTACATCGTCCTGCCCCCCGGCGTCACCGACGCCGTCGCCCGCCCGATCCGCGAGATGAGCGCGGTGAAGGGGGTGTTTGTGGGCGACGTCAACCTGACCGACCTGATCGCCCGCATGGTCAACGACACCGCCGCACTGCGCAGACAGGCGCCCGCACTCTCCCGCCCCGCCTGGCAGCAAGGCGGTCAGACCGCAGTGACGGGCTTGCGGGTGGTCACCGTGTGGAACCGCGTCGGCGGCAGCGGCAAATCTACGCTCGCCGCTGCGCTGGCGCTGGACGCCGCCCAGCGGGGGCTGCGCACCCTGCTGGTGGGGTTGTCCGCACCCGACGTATCCCTGCCCGTTTTCCTCAACCTGAAGACCGTCCCCAATCTGAGCCAGTGGCTGGCAAGACCGACCTTCGAGGACGGTATCCAGCCCGCGGTGCAGCGGATCGGCAATCTGGACGTGCTGGTGGGCTTGCAGGACAGTTTGCGCGAAAAAGACCTGCTGCAGAAACCCGAAGAGCAGACCAGTATCAACAGCCTGGTGATCGCCGCTACCTTCGGCGGGTATGCGGTGGTGGTGCTGGACTGTCCGGTTTCGGTGGTCTATCCCGCGGCGATCTCCGCCAGCAACACGCTGGTCCTGGTCTCCACCCCGACGGTGGACGCAGCGGTGGCAACCGCCGAGGCGTACCGCGTCGTCTTCCAGAAGCTCTCCGGGCAGCACCGCGTCGGTGTGGGCAACGTCTTCATCGTGCTCAACCGGGGGCGCAGCGGTCTGCTCTCCCCCGATGAGTGGCATGAGGCGGCGCGCACGTTTGCCCAGTCGGTGGGCATCACCGGCTTCCCGCCGGTTGCGGCTGCTGTCCCCGAGATTCCCGAAGTGGCGCTCACGGCGAACGCCGGGCGCTCTGTGCTGACCGCCAGCGAACAGTTTTCCCGCCCGGTACACAAGCTGGGCGATGCACTGTTCGGCACAGCGGCGGCAGGCTTCGGGCAGAAGGACGAGGGCAGCGCCGTCGTCAGATTCGGTCCGATCCGCATCCGCAAGGGGTAAGGGAGGTGGAGGTATGGCACTGTATGTGTTCACTGTGGGACTGGCAGTCGGTATAGCGGTCGGCGTGATCGCCGTCCGCCTGATAGACAGCTCTGCCAGGGGGTGAGGCATGGTAACCGCATGGGACTTCTTCAACACCATCACCGCGGATGAGCAGGCACAGGTGATCGAGGAAGCAGCGGAACAGATGGCGAACGGGTTGACCTTCCGCCAGATGGTGGACGTGGACAGGCTCTCGCCCCACGCGGTCGGCGTCATCCGCAGCGTGCTGGCGCAGCGCAGGCTGGAAGCGCCCGGCGACCTGGTGCTGGCGATGGCGGAGCAGGTCGTTGGCAGGATCAACGGGCTGGGGGTGCTGCTGCCGCTGCTGCGCAGAGATGACCTGTCCGAGATCACCATCACCCCGGACGGGGTGGTGTACGTGCTCAAAAAAGGCGCTCACGATTTCACCCCGGCGGAGATGACCCTGGACGCTCAAGCCTGCGGGCGGATGGTGGAGGCGCTGCTGCGCCCGACCGGGCGCGGCATCAGCGAAGCCACGCCGACGGTGTCGGCAAAGCTGCCCCGCGTCGAAAGCCTGCCCGGTCTCAAAGGCGGGGCGCGCGTGCACATCCTCCATCCGGTCATCGTCCCTGCCAGAGGCGGGATGTACTCGGTCAACATCCGCCTGTTCGAGCCTGCGCCCGTCAAACCGGAGAAGCTGGTCGCCTGGGGCGTCGCCCCGGAGAACGTCATCGCCGACCTGCTGGCAGGCGTCGCCAGAGGCGTGCGCCTGCTGATCATCGGCGGCACAGCCAGCGGCAAGACCACGTTCCTCTCCGCAATGTGCAGCGCAATTCCAAAATCGGCGCGGGTGGTCAAAATCGAGGACCCCGAAGAAATCTGGATGGAGCACCCGCACGTGGTCACCATCGAGGCAAGAAAAGCCCCCTTCGGTTCGACCAGCGTCCAGGATTACACCCTGCGGCACGGCGTGGATGATGCCATGCGCATGTCCCCGCGCTGGCTGATCGTCGGCGAGGTGCGCACCGGCGACGCAGCAGCGGCGCTGTTCCGGGCGCAGATGTCCGACCATCCCGGACTGTCCACCTTCCATGCGGACAGCCCGGACGCAATGGTCAAGCGCATGGCGCTGATTATGTATATGGACGCAGGCGTCCAGATGCTGGGCGCCAAGGAGCTTATTGCCCAGGGCGTTGAGGTGGTGGCACAGGTGGGCTTCCCAAAGGGCGAGGATAAGCGGCGGCTGATCGGCGTATGGGAAGTGCAGACCGAGCTGCGCGGCGGCGATGTGAAGTTCGAGCCGCTGTACCTGTACGGTGAAAAAAGTATGAAGGGAATTACGCGGAGGTGAGCGATGACGGGAACGGATGTTTTGAGAGCATTCATGCCGTTCGTCGGCGCAGGTGCGCTGGCGGCGGCGGTGTATTTCGTCCTCCAGCGGGTTTCGTTCCTGCGCACAAGGGCGGGCAAACGCGTTGCCAGCCTGACCGGTATGGAACGGGATGACGAGTACACCGCTTTCGGTTCGCAGACCCACAAACTGCGCCTGGCGTTCGGACGTTTCGGCGTGCGGGTGCGCCCCGGCAGCGAGCGGTTCGTCCTGAACGCAGCCCGCGCTGCCGCGGCGTTCGGGCTGTTCCTGGCGCTGCGCCTGCTGGGAATGCCGCCTGCGGCGTCGCTGATCGGGCTGGCGGCGGGGGTGCTGCTGGTCAACGGTATGGTCGGCGGCGCATGGGCAAAGGTGCAGAAGGAGATCGAGCGGGAAATCCCCATGTTCCTCACCGGGCTGTCTTCAACCGTCCAGGTCACGCCGTCCGTGCTCCAGGCGGTCGAGGACGAGGCGCATGTGCTTCAGGCGGGCAGTCCGCTGCAAACCTGGCTGCTCAAAGAGTTCCTGCCCCGCTGCCAGCGGGAGGGGCAGGAAGCGCTGAACGAGCTGATTCCGCAGGCGTTCGCTCTGTCCAGCAGCCTGGGGATCGTGGTCTTCCTCATCGGCAGGCTGTGGCAGACCGGCGGGCAGGAGTGGCAAAAAGCGTTCGAGACGGCGACCGACAACATCGAGGGCGTGCTGGATGCGCGCATTCTGGGACAGTCCATCGGCACGACCGCAAAGGGCAGCGTGCGCCTGATCGCCGCCATCACCCTGTTTATCATCTTCGTCATGGTGCGCACGGAGGCGCTTCAGCGCACCATCCAGCTCCCGCTGGTGCAGGCCGCTTATGCGCTGATCGTCTTGGCGATGCTGTACGGCTTGCAGTTCATGGACAAAATGATTGACGAGGCGTTCTAGGAGGTGCGGAATGATATACGTTTACGTGATTACGGGTATGTTCGCACTGCTAATCGGCATGATATTCGCTATGGCTTCGGAGTGATGATATGGACGGATACACGATACAGCGTATTGCCGCGCTGGCGGCGGCGCTTGCCGCCGCAGCGGTGGCGTACAACCTGCTGCGCACGGTGCGGATCGAGCGCGGCGCAGCGGCGCGGGTCAGCCGCATAATCGAAACGGAGAGCGTCTCGCCGTTCGACCGCTACGGCGAACGGTACATCAAAGCCCGCCCGGCGTCGCTGGCGGATCAACTGCGCCTGGCGCAGTTGGGCGGGAAGTACCCCGGCTGGACGCCGCAGGGCGTGATCGCCCGCAGTGTCGTGTACGGCGGCGCTGCGCTGCTCTACATGCTTTTGATGCAGCCGGGACTGTTGTTCTGGCTCGCCGTACCGCTGGCGGCGTACTACCCGATCCTGCGTCTGCGCGGTGCAGCGGACGAGACGCGGCAGACGGTCAACCGTATGCTGCCCGAAACGGCAACCGTGATCGCCGCAGAGATGGCGGCAGGGGCAAGCCCGGAACAGGCGCTCACCAGAGCGTCCGAACTGCCCGGCGCTGTCGGGCTGATCCTGCGCCAGGCGGTGGCGGCGGCACGGCGGCAGGCGCGGCCGGCGTTCAGCCGCGGCACGGCGCAGGGCGTGGTGATGGAGGCGCTGGCAGCGTACAACCTGCCCTCCCTCAACCGCTTTGCGGCACAGCTGGACAGAGTCGCAGGCAAGGGAGTGGAAGCTCCCCGCGTGATGGGCGAGGTGGCGCGCGGCTTCGCACGCGACTACAAAGCTCAGGTACAGATGGCTGCGGCAAGCCTGGACAACAAGCTGCTCTTCCCCATGACGGCATTCTTTTTCTTCCCGTTCATGGCAGCCATCCTGCTGCCGCTGCTTTTGGCGCTGTTCAGCGCATTCTAGGAGGGGAGATGATGAAACGCTGGCAGTTGGGTGATGTGCTGGGCGCAGTGCTGTTTGCCTTCCTGCTGGGGGTGCGGCTCAGGCAGGCGGTGAACGGCTCCTGGTTCGCACTGGCGCTGGCGGTGCAGGCAGGCGCGGCAGTCTTCCTGTTCCTCACCCGCCGGGCGGAGCGGGACGGTGCGCCGCTGTACCGCAAACTGACCGCCTGGTGCGCCGTCCTGCTGCCGTTCGGACTGCAAGCGGACGGCAAAACACAATGGGTCTGGCTGGCAGTGTCCGCGTTCGGCGTGGCGTTTTCGCTGTGGGGACTGGCGTCCCTGGGGCGCAGTTTCGGCATCGCCCCGTCGGATCGGGGGCTGGTCACCTGCGGAGCTTACCGCCTGGTGCGACACCCGATGTATCTCGGCGAGCTGCTCTCGTATGCGGCAGCCGCCGCGGGCAGTCCCGTCCTGTTCAACCTGATGCTGCTTGCGCTGATTGCCGCGTCGTTCGCCCTGCGCATCCGCTGGGAAGAAGAGACTATCGGCGGGTATGCAGCGTACCGCCGCCAGGTGCGCTGGCGGCTGCTGCCCGGCGTGTGGTAGGAAGGTGGAGGATGAAACGGATATTTTACGGACTTATTCTTTCAATGCTGCTGATCAGCCTTGTGGTCACCACCGCGCACAGCGTGGCGGTGATCGCCGAAACGACGATCTACCCCGGCGAGCTGACCCGCGACCCCTGGGGCTGCGTGCCCGACGAGGGAACGGGCAGCTGCGAATCCTGGTCGTACTTCGCCAAATCCTGGCTGTCCACGATCTACGGACGGCAGACCGGGCTGGCTTGCCAGTCGTACAAGTTCTCCCCGTACTACTCCTGCTTTCGCGGCACGTTCACGGGCAACCAGCTCACCATCGGGTATTACAAGGGTTTGGGGATCGGCACGTGCTGGAACAGTGATCAGGATTACGACACCGTTGCCCGCTGGATGCGGGTGTGGATTGACGGGACGTATATGCCCGGCGTCAACCAGGGCAAAACTCCTGACGGGCTGTCCGAGAGCAAATCCGGAAGCGGCGATCAGACCGTGTACGAGACGACGTACAGCGGTCTGGCGAACGGCACGCACACCATCGTCCTGTGCCCCTACGAATCCAGTTATCATGGCGGCATGGGGTACATGAACTTCGTCTATCTCAAAGCGCAGCTCGTGGACAGCACCCCGCCGTCCAATCCGAACGCGGTATCGGAGAGCGGCGGCGCACAGAGCGGCGTGTGGACAAACGCGGCTGCGTCTCCCATCTTCTGGTGGAGCGGGGCGACGGACGACCTCGCCGGTGTGCGGGGGTACGATGTGTACTTTGGCAGCGATCCAAACGGCACGGAGGTACAGGTCAGCCTGCCCGATAACGGCAGCGGCGGATACACCGGCTTCTCGCCTGCGGGACCGCTTGCCGATGGGCAGTACTACCTGCGCGTGCGCACCTGGGACAAAGCGGACAATGCCGCCGAATGGACAACGCTCTTCACCCTGCTTGTGGACACAACGCCGCCGTCTCTTTCCGCCGATCCGCCCGCAGACTGGCAGACGCAGGCGCATGTCGAGTTTCCTGTCCAGGCGGCTGACGCGCTATCAGGGCTGTCGCTGCTGGCGTACAGTACAGACGGGGGCGGAAGCTTCACCGCGCTCGCCAGCCCCGGCGGTGCCGGAACAGCCAGCGTTCCGCTGGCGCTGGACTACCCCGACGGCGTGCACGACATCCTGCTGCGCGCTGTAGATCAGGCGGGGAACGTCACGGAGCAAACCGTGACCGTACAGGTGGACACGACGCCGCCCGCCGCACAAATCCTGTCCGCCGAGTGGGACGCAGGCGGGCAGCTTGCCGTCAGCGGGACTGCCGCTGACGCCGCTTCAGGCGTCAAGACGGTGTGGGTGAAGATCGGCAGCGACGGTGAGTGGAAACAAGCCGCGTTCGGCGGCGGCAGCTTCACCTGGTCCGGCGCGCTCGACGAGTACGGCACGCGCACGCTCTACGTGCGTGTGGAGGACAACGCCGGGCACGTCAGCACTGCCCGCGCGGACGTGTTCCGCCCTACCCACACCCCTGCGCCGACCAACACGCCCGTGCCGTTCATCCTGTCGTTCTTTATTCAGCCCACTGCCACCCCGCTGCCCACGGCGACGGCAACCGCCACTGCCACGCCTTCACCTGTGCCTACCCAAATACGGGCGAGCGAAGAAGCGCCGCTCGAGCCGACGCCGACCGCAGCCGTGCCGCCGACCCCGCAGCCGTCGCCCACCCCTGTACCGCTGCGCCGGGCGGGTGTGGTGCGCTCTGCACGCTCGTTCTGGCAGTTTCTCACGCTGGTCGGTTTGTCCTTTGCGCTGGGCGTCAACACTGCATTGGACAGACGACCCCGCATCATCCGCCATTCAGCGCACATTCTGCGCGATTACCAAAAATTTCGTTATGGGAGGTGACTATGATTGACCTTCTCGGCACAGCTACCCTGCTCGCCGTCCTGCTGCTGGGTGCTGTCCTGACCCTGTACAATTCCCGCCAGGCGGCGGCACTACAGGAGATGGAAACCGTCCTCGGCGACTGGTATCTGATGCAGGCGGCGGAACGGCGCGAACAGCGCCGCAAGGAAATCCACATCGCCGACCCGCTGGGCTGGGTGACCGAACAGACGGGCGTGACCGTCACCGTCGTGGAGCGCACGCTGACCGACCCGCCTGCGGTGGAACTGCTCACCGATCACCCATCCTACCGCCTGGTGATCTCCCCCCTCTCCCCGCGCCAGCTGCGCGCCGCACTCAAGCCGCTGGAGGTGAAGAAGAACGGGCGTGCCGCCAGCCTGGTGGACCCGCTGCTGGGGCGCAAGTTCGAGGCGGTGGACCGCTCCATCGCCAACAGCGGCGAGTGGTTCGACATCGAAGCCGGGCTGGCCGGACGGGCGTTCGGGGTGGACTGGGGCGAACCCAAACGCCTCTGGTTTTATGCGGTGAAGAAATAGCGGAGGTGCAGCATGAGAATCGTTTTGCTGTCCGTCTTATTGACCGCGGCGGCTGCGCTCATCCTGTACTGCGCAGCGCTGATCAGCGCGCTTGCACCGTGCTACGGTCGGCTGGCGTACTGTCCGTAGAAAGGAGTGCTCACAATGCGCATCTTCGCTTCTATCCTTGCTCTGTTCATGCTCTGGCTTGCGCCTCCGCCGATACAGGCGCAGACGCCCACACCCCCGCAGCCCACACCCACGCCGTTCCCGTTCCAGCTCCCGTTCAGGACGCCGACGGCGCATATCCTGCCGGGCTTCGGCGAATTTGCCCCGTCCATGCCTGAACTGTCCTCGTGGGGGTTTTCGTCCACCCGTTCGTTTGAGGTGTCCTGCGCCCCGCCTTTGCCGTTCAAGGCGGATTACGCCAACGCACGGGTCGAGCCTGCCTGCGCTGCACCGTTCGCCGCAGCCAACAAGCCGCAGGCGGTGATCGTCCACGCCACCGGGATCGACTTCCGCAGCGCACTGCTGCACTACCGCAGCGGGATGCAGTCCATGCACTACGTCATTGACCGCGACGGCAGCGTTTACCAGCTCGTCCCCGAAAGCCTGCCCGCAAAACACGTTTCCTGCGCTTTGGAGGGCTGTCTGGCGTCCTGCCCCGCAGCGGTGTGCGCAGAGGGGTATCCCGAACTGCGTTCCATCGGCATCGCCCTGGTCAACTACGGACAGGTGCCCCAGGAGTGGTCGTGGGGCAGCGTCTATGAGGACTACCTGATGTCCTGGAACTGGCGCTGGTGGGACGACTACACCGACGCGCAGATCACCGCGCTGAAAGCCCTGACGCTGGACATCGCCGCCCGGCACAAATTCCCGCCGGACGCGGAGCACGTGGTGCCCGCTTACCGCATCCGTCTCGGCTCTGAACCCGGCCCGGCGCTCAACCTGTTCTGGCAGCGGGTGGGAAACCCGCCGCGGGAGGCGGTTTTCCGGTGATCGCCGAGGGTGTGCTGCTGCTCTGGCTGGCGGTCTGCGCCCGGCAGGACTGGCGCACGCGGGAGGTGTCCAACTGCCTGACCATCCCCCCGCTGGCCGGCGGACTGCTGTACGCCGCCGCACAGGGCTGGGAGGCTCTCCTGCGCACCGCACTGGTGCTGCTGACCGCCGCCGTCCTGTTCCGCCTGGGCGGGATGGGCGGCGCAGATGTGAAAATCCTAACCGCCCTCGCCGCCTTCTCCCCGCCCTTCCTGCTGGCAGCGCTGCTGGCGCAGGGCGCAGCCGGGCTGGTCGTCTGGCGCAGGCAGGGGGGCAGGACGCTGTTCCCCGCCGTGCCTGCTTACGCCGCAGGCGCAGGGTTGTCGTTTGTTATCCAATTTGTTCTACCAATTTTCACAGGAGGTCTGTCATGAAAAAACTACTCATTTCCAAAAGCGGTACCAACATGGGCGAATATGCCGTGATCGGCGCACTGGTTCTGCTGGTCGCCATCGCCGGTTTCCAGGCGCTCGGCGTCAACATCCTGGGCAAGATCATGGAAGTCGCCGGGGCAATCTGACCAGGAGGCGCTATGAGGAAACTGCTGCGTTTCTTGGGGTGCAGGTCTGGCAACGCTATGGCGGAGACGGCGGTCGTCCTCCCCGTCGTGCTGGTGCTGACCTTCGCTCTGGTCAATTTCGCCATCGCAGGCTACGCCTCGACCGCCGCAGCCAACGCCGCCAACTACGGCGCACGGGTCGGTTCGGTGGCGCAGAAGAACGCCGTGGGCATGGCTGCCGCGGCGGCAAACGCCAGCCTCTCCAAAATCGGCATCGGCGAGTACAGCGTGTCCGCTTCCGGAGGCGGCGGACGCGGGGCGCAGGTGCTGGTCAACGTCAACTGGAGCGTGCCCAATTACATCGGCTCGCTGCTCTCGCTGCTGGGCGGCGGCGGCAGCGTCGAGTTCAAGGGCAGCGTCCAGTCCACCTTCAGGCAGGAGGGCTGGTGATGAGAGAGCGGCGGCAGAACGGCACATCCGGGCAGACGATGGCGTACATGGCTGCGTTCCTGGCGTTCGTCGTCGTCCCGCTGATGGTGCTCTCGGTGGACATCGTGCGGGCGTTCTACGTCCGCACACACTTGCAGGCGGCGGCGGACGCTGCCTGTGAGGCGGCGGCGCAGGCGCTCGACGTGCCCTACTTTCGCGCCACCGGGCAGGGACGGATCAACCTGGCTCTGGGCGCAGTCTGGGGGCAGCGCGAGTTTTCTGCCGCCGTTGAGGACCGCGGTCTGCGCCGCTACAACCCGGCGCTGGGCGGGATGCGTCTGCTCTCGCCCACCGTCGCTGCCTGCACGGCGTCCGCTTCTCTCGATTTGCTCATCCCCGCCAGTCCGCCCCTGACGGTTCGGGTGAGCAGCGTGTCCGAAATGCGCACCGGGCGCAATTGAGCGCAAAACCCTGCGGTTTCGCAGGTGGGTGGGCGGCGACCCCTGGGGGCTGCCGACCCACTTGGGACGGGCTTCCCCTGGAAAGGAGGCTCGATCTATGCGAAGCGCCGCAGTCTGGTTTTGGATGACCGCTCTCCAGGTCATCATGTTGCTGTTCGTGGGTAACATCCTGACCAGGCGCCTGGCGGTGCTGCTCTATCAGCTCGCCGGTGCCTTCCGCTAGGATGTACGGGGCGGGGTCACTCGACGCCCGCCCCCGCGAACTGCCGAAAGAAAAAGGAGGCGTATGGTGGAGGTCGAAATCGAATGGAATGAAATCCGCGGCTGGATTTACGCCGCCGCCGTGCTGCTGCTGATCGGCGTCTGGCTGTTCGGGTACTTCGTCACCCCGGACGGCGGCGGGCTGCTGACCATGCAGCAGTGGCAGCTGCGCAAGGCGGCAAAAGCGTATCGGGCAGAGCTGGACACACTGCAAGGGTACTGCACCGAAATCGCCGCCCTGATCGAGCAGGGCCGCCCCGACCCGGTGCGGGCGCAGGTGCTGGCTGGCCGTGTGCAGAGCGGCTTGCAGGACGGACAGGAGGCGCTGCGCGAGGCGCGTGCGCTGGTCACCGCCGCCGCACAGGCACTGCGGGAGTGGAGCGTGGGACGGTTGGACTACGACGCCGCCGCACAGGCCGCAGCAGAAGCAGCTGCGTATCTCCAATCGCTGGAGGAACCGTGAACGTCGAGCAGGACATCCGCAGCCTGGTCGAAGCCGAGCGCGAGCTGCGCCTGAACGCCGAGCGCATGGCACGGGCTTACCGCGAGGTGATGACCGAGGCGGCTTTCCGACTGGCAGGGCAAAAGCTGGAGGAGCTGCGCCGCGCCAGCCCGGACGCACCGGACGGCTGGACGCCTGCCGACTGGCGGGATTTCTGGCTGACCGTCCACCTCAACGGCGGCAGCAGGTGGACAAAAGAGAACGGCAGCGGCGCAAAGCTGACCGCTCTGGAGCAAGAAAATCTGTCCCTGCGCGAAAGGTTAGAACGGGCGCAGATCGAACTGGCACAGGCGCAGAAGGAGCTGGCGGCGCACAGGATGCAAGCCGCGCAGGTACAGCAGGCACAGACCGAAACCAAGCCGCCCAATCCAGCCAAACAGGAAGCCGAACGCATCCTCATCCCCGAGGAACTGCCCGCAACCCACCGCCGCTTCGTCGAGGAGCTGAAGGCGCTGGAGATTCCCCGCCCGCCGCTGTACTACGAGCACCACCTGCGGGCGCAGGAGAACCCGCTGCGCTACCGGCGCAAGGTGTTGATCCTCTACGTCCTGGCCAGGGGCGGGTACAGTACCCGCATGGAGATCGACCGGGTGATCAGCGTGACAGAACACCTCTCCGAACGCACCGGCTCGGTGCGAACACCGGCAGAGGAACTGGTCACGGCAGGCTTGCTGGTGAGCGGGACGATCCGCATGTCCAGCCCCTTCGAGACCGGACTGGCGCTGTACCGCCTGAGTGAAGACGGCAAAGCCCTCTGCCGTCTGTGGGGCTGGGAGCCGGTCGAGAGCGAGTGGGAGCGGCTCGACCGCCTGCACCAGGGCGAGGTGCAGCAGGCGCACAGCGTGGCGCTGCTGGCGTTTGCCCTGCACGCCCGTTTGCGCGGCTGGAGCGCTGCCATCCTGCCGCAGGTCGAGGGGACGAACGCCGCCCCGGACGCGCTGGTGGAAAAGGACGGCGAACGCTGGTATGTGGAAGTAGAGCGCGGCAGCGGCAGCCGCCGCAAGTGGCAGAACCTGGCAGGGTTGAACGGCGGAAAGGTGGCGCTGTGCGCGGCGGACGAGGAAGGACGCGCCAGGCTGGTGCGGGACTGCAAAGCCCTGCGTTTGGGCGGGGCGGCAACGGATTTGAAGACTTTGATTTTTATCAACGGGGAACTGCGCAAGATGGTTGACATCACCCCCGCAGATGAACTGTGGCTGGAACGCTGGTAGGACATGTGCGGAAGTCTTGACAATTATACGCCATTGGCGTACAATCTCTTACAACAAAACCAAGAGGAATACCATCAACTTCAACTCTACCTTGCTGCCAGTCCCGATGCGGGCAAGATCATTCCAGGAAGCGGCGGATTGCGTAAACTTCGTTAAAGAAGACAGCCGCTTTTCATTTTCCCACTTGACACCTGGTTTCATAGATAAATGCCTGTTTTAGCCTCACCGGATGTTTTTCCCGGCTAAGTTTTTCCACGGAGAGCTGTCTAAAAAGAGAAAAAAAGCCTTTTTGGACAGCCCCAGAATGTAGAAAAGGCTCGCTTTGCACGTCGCACAAT
>Ga0068674_1056588_pt1 | contig 17049 bp, 12 predicted proteins | sample YNPNP_1100MetaT_FD_73488 | JGI IMG/M metagenome (GOLD analysis project Ga0068674, IMG submission 73488) | Anoxygenic and chlorotrophic microbial mat microbial communities from Yellowstone National Park, USA - YNP NP_1100 MetaT (Metagenome... ...
CCCGGATGCCGGTCCAGCAGCCCGTCCAGCGGCGACCCACGCCGTGAATCTGGCTGTACGGCAGCGCGACACCTTCCGGAATTTCTTCGCGCCAGAGCACGCAGCCCTCAAAGCTCTTGCGCGTGATGCCGGCGTTGAGGCCGCAGAACCATTGCAGGTTGCCGACCGCGATCTGTCGCAGCGCAGGGTCGTTGCTGACGCCCATACAGGCTACCGCCAGCGCCGCCGCAAAGCCGTAGCTGGTGTTGATGCCATGCCACGGGCCGCAGAAGCTCATCAGCCCTTTGCCCGCAAAGTAGCCCTCCGGCAACAGGTAGAAGGGGTTGCGCTTGCACGCCGGGATGAGATACCCCTCGGCGAAGCGGCGCACACATTCGCGCCACAAGGGGGCATCCGGGTGGGTGGCCCAGCGTGTGGCCATATCGAGCAGCGGGGCAATGTAATGGGGAAAGGTCGCGCCGGTATCGTGGCCGACGTGGTGGTGGACGTTGGCTTTTTCGGTGAAATCGGCGCGCGCATCGGCGCGAGGGGCGAAGGTGTAGAAATGCCCGTAGAGGCCGTCTTCGGCGCGCGATTCGGGCACCTGCCGCGCCATGACCTCGCGGGCCAGGCGCACAGCGTGCCGTTGATAAGCAGTCTGCCCGGCGGCCCACAGTTCCACACAACCCCACATCATCATCGCCAGGTCGCGGGTCATAAACTCATCCGGCGGCTGAAAATCGGGAGGCGCGCCGTGGTTCAGCGCCGAAAAGTTCAGCCCACCAAAGGGTTTGGCTTCCAGGATAAGATAGTTCATCGCGCGGACGGCGCGGCGGATGTAGTCCTGGCTCTTTTCCGGGTACGTGTCGGCGAGCAGACGCCCGGCGTGCGCCAGCGCGACGACCGCCTGCGCCGTGTCGCCGGGGATGAGTACCATGTGATTGGGGATTTCGTGCACCAGCGCGCCGTCGGGCGCGCCGATGCGCGTGGCGGTATCCTGCAGGAGCGCCAGATAATCGCAGCCGTGGATGATTTGCGCCCGCAGACGAGCTACCTGTTCGGCGGTCAGCCATTGGAAGCCCACCGAGAGCAGCTCGCACAGGCCGATGACGGTGGTGGCGTGGCTGTTGGCCTCGCGCCACTCGGCGCCGCAGTCTTTCCACCCGATCCCGTTGCGGGCGTCGCGCACGCGCGCCTCCATCTGATCGAGCGCGATCGCCTCGACCGTCTCGCGCCACAGGATGTTGTCGCCGATGGTGACCGACTCGCTGCGATAGAGCGCGTTCCCGTCTGGCGCGGAGACGACGATCACATACTCGCCGGCCTGTTCCAGGGCCGAGAAATCCATTTCCCACCAGTGCGCGTTCCACGTTTGACCCCAGTAGTGCACATCGCCGCAGAGCGCGGGTTCCACGGCGTATTCTCCGGCGCGAGGGGCAGAACGGCAAACCGCGCGCCGTCGGGGACGTAATCACGCCGGTAGCTGCGGATGAGCGCTCGCTTCGGGTCGCCCAGGTCGTAACCGATTTGGGAAGTGAGAAAGCCGTTGACGCGCAACATTTGCTCCTCCTTGCCGGCGATCAGCTATCAGCTCCGTGACCGCTGAAGGCTGAAAGCTGACGGCTGACTGCTAAAAGCTACTCGCTCTGCAAAATCAACACCCAATCCTGCTCATCCGGCGGGATGAACTCGGTTGTTTTCCATGGCGCAATTTCGAGCGGCGGCAGCGGACGGCGCTCACCGCTGCGCGGATCGTACCACCAGGCTGCCAGGCGCGGCCCCTTGAGGATGAAGGTGCGCAGCGTGGCAGGCTTGCCGGACGGGAAATAGACCAGCGCGTAACGCGCGTCCGGCGCGCGGCACGCCGCGACGTAATCCGGCCCGGTGGCGTTGGGCGGGACAACCAGCGAGGGATCGGGCATGCGGTCGAAATACGGCCCGGACTCGATCAGCGTGCGGGCGTGCTGCATCTGACCGGCGCCGGGCAGGTGAATGGCCTCGTCCCACGGCAGGTTGGCTCCGATGAGCGGCGGATCGCCGCGCTTCCACATTTGCCAGATGTCATTGCAGCCGTAGGTGTGGCCGCACGCGCCGCTGAACAGCGCCCAGTAGCAAAAACGCCGCACGTGGATCGCTTGCAGGCGGGGATTGGCCGGGTCAAAGGCGTGCGGGCTGTTCTCGTAGCCCGGTTCGCCATCGAGCACGGGCTTGATCGGCGTGCGGTTGTACTCGGCGGCGATCGAAGTATAGTTGTCGCGGTGGAGCGTGTGGCCGGTCTGGATCATGTTCAGGTCGAGCCAGTCGGCGTCGTGGAAATAGATCGCCGAGCTGTATTGGCCGGTAGGGTGGAAGGTGATCAGGTGGCGGCCTTCGTCGCCCTCGCGCAGGCCATGCGCCATCGCTTCAAGGATGCGCCGCTCCTCCTCGTCGCCCACAAACTTGTCGCCGCCGAGGATCCAGATAATCGGCTTGTGGCGGTAGCGTTCGCCCAGGAAACGGCCATAGACCCGCGCGTTTTCGGGCGTAAAGATCAGCGGGCCGATGCCGCCGTTTTTGTGCCACTTGTCGCCCCAGGTGGGCAGCATGCCGATGTAAAGCCCCAGCTCTTCGGCGCGGTTCACCACCCAGTCCACGTCCTGGAAATACGGCTCGTTGGGCCGGGTGGGGTCGTTATCCAGCAGCGGGCGGTGGCCGGCGGGATTCGGCGTGTTCAGGCCGTCCAGTTCGGCCAGGACAACGGCCTGAACCACGGTGAACTTTTTGGCGGCGCGGTCGCGCAGATACACGTCGGCTTCTTCGCGGCTGAGGCGGTGGAACAGCTCCCAGGCGGTGTCGCCCAGCCAGAAAAAGGGCCGGCCGTCTTCGGTGATCAGGTAACGTCGGCTGGAGTCTACTTTCAGTTGTGGCAAATCCATATTCTTCTCCTCCAATTATACACAAAACCGCCAGTTTGACATTCCGAGCAAACTGGCGGTTTGTTCTGACTAAGCGCTGCCCGTCAGGGCGCGTTGTGGTAATACAAATCCCATCCCAGGTAGGTGTTGATCGCCTCGTCCAGCACATCGGCGCAGTGGCCGCGCGTGACGGCGACGTGGTGCTCGAAGCCATTCTTGCACATATAGTCCAGCAACGTTTGCAACCCGGGCACGCGCAGCACTGCCGAACCTCCCTGGATGCTCACCGGGTCATCGGTCATCTCTCCTTCGCCCAGGTAGGCCTTGATGATGCCGCGCGGATCGTCGGTCGAGATGCGGAAGAAGGTGACCGGGCCGGCTGCCGCCTGGCCTTTGACCGCGCCGAAGCAGCGGTCGGCGCCCAGCGATGCGCCCAGCACGTCCAGGTTGGAGATCTCCACCTCACGGCCGATGAAAGTCCTGGGGAAATTACTGCAGTGGGTATTGATACACATTTCCCGGTCCGTGCCGTAGTTGTTGTTCCAGTCCTGGAAGGCAGGCGGATTGCCCGAAGCCAGCAGCAGCGCATACATCGAAACCGCCCCCACCACGTCTACCTCGCAGGCACTGGGCATAAGGCGATCGCCCATCATGGCCATCGAAAGACAGGTGGCGCATCCATAGTTGCGCTGAATCGAATCCCAGCACTCCACCGCGCTGGCGTCGCACTCATTCTCTTCCATCCAACGGTCAATCGTCACCGAGAGTCTGGCCTGCTTGAGAATGTTGGCCTCCGGGATGTAATCCGGGATGCGACCATAGGCCCTGATCTCGGCCAGTTTGGCCTGCACGGCCGGGTCGCCATCCTTGAGGGCATTTGCGCCGGCGATGATCACCGACAGGTCTACCGGCACGACGGTGATACCCGCCTCCTGCAGCAGCTTCTCGCTGAAGCGCACGGTCTGGAAGGCCGCCGGCCGCGCGCCAATCGCACCGATGCGGGCGTGGCGCAGTCCTTTCACCACGCGGCACACCCGCGCGAAGAAGTCCAGATCGTTGCGGAATTCAGGGCTGTCAATCGGGTAGGTGTGGTAAGTGGTGTTGGTGAAAGGAATGTTGTACTGGTAGAGGTTGTTACAGACCGAGAATTTCCCGCAGAAGGCATCCCGCCGCTCGGCTACCGAGAGCCTGTCCATGTCGTCGTCGCAGGCCTGGACCAGCACCGGCACATCCAGGCGCGCCATCTCCAGCGTCTGGACAATCCCCAGCTCATCGCCAAAGTTCGGCAGTACGATAATGACACCGTCAATCTTATCGGCGTTCTTTTTGAACAGATCGGCGCACAGTTTGGCGTGTTCACGGGTTTCGATGGCCCCGCAGGGCGTGGCGTCCTCCGGGGTGATGACATATTCGTACCCTTTTTCCTTCAGAATCTCCAGCAGTTTGGCACGCACGCCCACGGCCAACTGGGCGTTGAAGAAACCGCGCGTCCCGACGATCAGGCCGAAACAGGGGGTTTTTTCCATGATTCTCATTTCAGCACTCTCCTTGCACTAAAATTGATATGACCGACCGGTTCAGCCGGTTGTTTACTTTTCACACAGCGTCAACACCCAATCCAGAGGGTGACCTTGATCATCCACACCCTCCGGCGATGTAAAGGTGAGGCCATTGCCCCTGGCAGCGCGCGATTCGCCTGTGCGGGGGTCGTACCACTGCGCCTGGCGGTCTGCACCCGACGACAGATCGAGCGTGATCGCGCCGCCCACGGGCAGGTAGACCGCCACCACATCCAGCTCCTCTGTGGCCAGGGCCAGCGGACGGCCACCAGGGACATATTCGGCAGGGACGACCAGTTGCGGGGCCGGGCGCAGCCTGTCGAAGGGCACGATCTCGGTGAAGAAACGCCGCAGGTGTAACAGGTAGACCATCCCCGGCTGGTCCTGTTCCAGGATCATCCACGGCCCCCAGGAGTTCTCGAAGCCGTGGATCACACCCAGCGCGCAGAAAGCGCCGCGCCAGGCCCCGCGCCGCGTGTGTTCAGGGTCGCAAAAGGCGTGTCCGGGCAGGTGGAGCGGCAGGTCGGGGTTCCGCTCGTAGCCGTATTCGGCAAAAACGGCGCTACCCCACCAGCCCGCCAGGCTGGCCGCGACGCGCTCCTCGATGCCGGCGGCCAGCCAGCCATCGTCCTGGCCGGTCGTGCCCCAGGTCTGGAACATGATGGCATCAATCGCCTCCGGGTGGAGGGCGAAGCGTTGGGCGAACGGCGGATCGTTGGGGCCGTTATGTACCGCCACCAGGTGACCATGCGGGGCCACCTGCCTGACCCATCGTCCCATACGCATCGCCCAACGGTCGGCGACCGGGTTATATTGCCAGTTGCCGTCCGGGTAGTACTCGTACTCGTTCATCAGCGTCCAGAAATAGAGGCAGTTGAAGGCGTCGTAGCGGGCGATGAGGTAGCGCATCCAGAGCTCCTCCCACTCCGGCACGAAGATATGGCGGCAGTTGAAGGGGAACTCGAAGCCCCAGGCCTCCATGATCATCTCGACCCCCATACCGAGTTGCTCGATGCGCTGCATCACCCGGTCCACGGTGCGGAAATAGTCCAGGTTGAACCGGTCGAAGCGCGGCGACTGTTCACTGCCGCCCCACGGCCAGGTGCGGCGCGTCTGCCACTCGCTATACCCGTGGGGGCCGTGGAACGGGCTGACCGGCACACGGATACGCAACAGGTTGAAACCCTGCCTCGCGCGCCGCTCGAGGAAAGCGTCCGTGTTCCCGCCGCAGTGGGCCATCCCAAATAAGTTGTAAACTGTATCGCCCAGGAGAAAGGCCGGCTCGCCGGATTCGTAGTGGAAGCCCCAGGCGCGGCCAGGGGTCGCCCGCAGAAATCCGCGCGTCTGCCGCGCGGTCACCTCGAACGCACCCTCCCGTGTCAGCTCAGGGTTGGCCGGGCGAGCACTGGTGCGCCACTGCCACTGCCCAACCTCGCCTGGGTTGAAACGCACGCGCCAGACCCCCTCGCCATCGTAGAAGGCCGGGACGGTGTACGTCCGACCGGATGGCGCGGTCAGTTCCGCGTCCACCTCGACGTCCGCGAACGGCTCAGCGTAGGGGAAATCACTGTGCAGCGACCACTCGTAAACGGTGCGATATGGGATCGTTTCAATCGTCTGGTTCATCTGATTTCCTCCTGACAGGCCCGTGCCATTTCGTCGCCGGCTCGCTGCCAGACCTGGATGATGTGGTCGTAAAACGGGTAGTTATCGGCGTTTTCAAAGGCGGCAATGCCGGCGACCACGCGGCGCACCCCTTCGACAAAGGGGATGGTGTAGCGGAAGCCCAGGTCACGGCGGGCGGCGCTGTTGTCGAAAATGTTGTTGTATTGGAAATTGAGCGCGCACCACTCGGCTTCTTTGGGCGCGAGTCGCACCAACAGGTCGGTGGGGATGTGCACCAGACGGGGCGGCGGCGCGCCGATGGCTTCGGCAACGGTTGCGACGTATTGATTCCAGGTCAACCACTCCTCGCCGGTGACGTGGTATCCCCTGCCCAGGGCCTGCGAGTTGCCCGCCGCGCCGACGAACGCGCGCGCCACATCGTCGCGGTGACAGGCCGTCCAGAAAGAATTCCCGTCGCCGTGGACGATGACAGGCATACCGCGCCGCAGCCGGTCTAGAAAGTAGGTGTTCCAGCCGAACGTGTGCAGGATACTCCCCTCGCCGTAGGTGTACGCCGGCCGGATGCTGGTCACGGCCAGCTCGCCGCGCGCGTGGGCGGCAAACAGTATTTCCTCACAGCGCGCCTTGTTCCAGGCGTAAGAAAAAGCGGGGGAGGGTTGACGTTCGGCCTCCTCGGTGATGGGATAACGCGCGGCGGGCTTGGTGTAAACATCCACCGTGCTGCAGAAAATGTACTGCCCGGTGCGTCCCCGGAAGGCGCGGACGGCGCTTTCCACGTCCTCCGGCTTGAAGGCGACCATGTCTATCACCACGTCCCACGGGCCGGCATGACGCATCTGCGCCTCGAACTCGGCATAGGCGGTGCGGTCACCGTGCAACTGGGTCACGTGGGGCAGGTCGGCGCGGCGCCGGCCGCGGTTGTAAAGCGTCACGCGCTCGCCCCGCTCGATCAACTGTTGGGTGATCGCCGTGCTGATCAGCCCCGTGCCACCGATGATGAGGATGTGCATGTCGTTTCTCCTATTCAACCCGATGACGTAACTGCCTACCCACGCTGACTAAAGGGGTAGGTAGGGGTACCTACCAAAGGGGTAGTAGAGGTACCTACCCCTACCCCTTGTGGGCCTTCGGCCTGCGTCGGCGCAGGCCGACGCCTGGCGTCGCAGGCGCCCACAAAGGCCGATTTCCAATCGGGGCACGGCGGCGGGCAGCCGGGTAGGTAATTACCCGCCGACTTACAGATCGGCCAGCCAATCCTCCGGCGGGTAGACCTTCTCCGGCTCCAGACGCCCTTTGGGGCGCTCGATAAGTTCGATCGTGACGCCGATCTTGTCCTCGGTATCCAGGTAGGCGTAGTGGCCGTCGCCATCGCGGCCAAAGCCCGCTCCGTCCATCGTCATCCGGAGGCCCGCTGCCTCGGCCTGCGCCAGCGCCTCTTCCATATCTTCCACCAGCACGCCGAAGTGATGCACGCCGTAACCGTGCTCGCGCACGAAATCGGCGTAGACGGTCTCCCCTTCCAACGGCTGGATCAGCTCGATGCGGGTCGGTCCCAGGTAGCCCAGGGCCACCCGCATGCGATATTCGGCGGGTTTGCCGTGGTAAGTCATCTTTTTGCACATGCCCGTGCCGTAGGTGTAGAAATGCCAGGGGCCAGCGCCGAACAGCCGCCAGTACTGCTCTACGGCCGCCTCCAGGTCCGGCACGATGATCGCCACCTGAGCGATGCCATTCTTCAGAAAAGGCAACGGTTCACGCATCGCCCCTCACGGAAGGAAGACCACTTTGAGCGCCTTGCCCTCCATCGCCAGTTGCACACCCTGCGCGAATTCCGTCAACGGGAAGCGATGGGTCACCAAACGGTCGCCGGGGATACGCCCTGAGGCCAGCAGTCCGAGCGCGATGCGCTGGTGGCGCGGCGCGAAGGTCGTCGTGCCGATCATCTGGAGCGCGTTGTAGTGGATGATGTTTACATCCAGGCCGGGCTTGCCCTGATCCTTGGGCAGGCCGCCGAAGACCAGGATACGGCCGGCTTTGCGCGCCATCTCCACCGCCTGCACCACCGCCACGGGCGCCGGCGTGGCCGTGATGACCACCTCCGCGCCCTTGCCGTTGGTCAACCGGCGCACCTCTGCCACCAGGTCCACCCGGGCGGCGTTGATCGTCACGTCCGGCCCGAACTGCTCGACCAGCTTGAGTCGCTCGTCCACCACATCCGCCACGATGATACGGTCGGCGCCCCGTGCACGGGCCAGGCTGACGTGCGTGCAGCCGATGGGGCCGCTGCCGATAATAACCACCGTATCCCCCAGGCTCACCCGCCCCCGCTCCTGCGCGTTGACACAGGAGGAGATCGGCTCGGAGATGGCAGCGTGGGCCGGGTCCAGCCCCTCCGGGATACGATGGATCGTGCCCAGCCGCAGCGCCTCCGGCGGGATGGCGATATACTCGGCAAACCCGCCGGGCCAGGCCTGCGCGATCTCGCGGTAGGCTTCGCAGAACTCGTACTGCCCGTTGATGCAGAAATCGCACACGCCGCAATAGACCACCGGCCCCACGGCCAGCCGGTCGCCCACCTGCCACGGGCCGCGATATTTGGGCCCCAGCTCCACCACCTCGCCGCCGATCTCGTGGCCGATGATCCACGGCAGCGTCACCCGGTGGTGGCCGCTGCGCAGCGTGCGCAGGTCCGAGCCGCATAGCCCGCAGGCGATCACCTTTAGTAATAGCCCATCCTCGGGAATGGGCGGAATGGGCACTTCCTCAACGCCGAACTCCATCGGCGCGCGCACAACAACGGCTTTCATCAATTATTCCTTCTCCTTGTCATTGACCTTGACGATACGGTAGCCCAGGCTGGCCAACGCCGCCTGCAGCCCGGCCTGCAGGTCGCTCAGGGTGGCGACACCCCCCCAATCTATCCCCAAATCCACGATCGTCTCCGCCACCGCGTTGGAGATGCCGGTGACGATCGTCCAGGCGCCTTTCAGACGGGCTGCCTGGATCGTCTTGTTCAGATGGGCTGCCACGCCGCTGTCCACGATCGGTACCCCTGTGATGTCCAGGATCACCACCTTGGCGCGGTGTTGGGCGATGCCATCCAACAAGCGGCGCATAATGTCCCGCGCGCGCAGCGTGTCAATGCTGCCGATCAGCGGCATCACGATGATCCGTTCCGTGATCGGGATGATGGGGGTGGAAAGCTCCTCGATCACCTGTCGCTGCGCCTCGATGATGCGGGCCTGTAATTCCGCCCGCTCGGCGAGCGCCCGCTCCAATTCTGCCGTGCGTTCCTTGACCTGCTGCTCCACCTCGGCATAAGCCCGCTCCAATGCCTCCTCCGCCCGCTTGCGGCTGGTGATATTGGTGGAGAATCCGACCAGGCCAATGACCTTGCCCTCCTTGTCTTTAATGGGGATTTTGTGCTCCGAGACCCACAGGATTTCGCCACTGCTGCTGGGCACACTCCACTCACGGGCGATCACCGGCTGTCCCGAGGCCATGATCTGCTGCTCCTCATCGTAGAACCTCTGGGCGTCTTCAGGGGGGAAGAAATCGAAGTCGGTCTTGCCGACAACATCGCGCGGGTCGTCGCACCCCATCATTTTGGCGTGCCCCGTATTGGTGCGGATGAAGCGAGATTCGCGGTCCTTGAAGAAAATCCAGTCGGGTGAGTTTTCCAGCAACGCATCCAGCAGCAGTTGAGCCTGCTCCAGTTCGGCGATACGTGCGCGTGCCTCTTCCAGCTCTCTTTCAAGGCTGGCCTTCGATTGTGCTGACCTGGTCACTTCTGCCCTCCTATACCCGCCCAGATAACAAACGTGCAACTGCTCAGCCAGAGACCCTAAAGGTATTTCAATTCCAATGCTAGCTGCGCATCCTGCATCCGGCGCAGTTTGTACACGAACTTATCCGGGTCAGGCGCGAAATTCTCCTCAGTCAACAACGCACCCTTGGGGATCGGCCGGATCACCTTGCCGCCGGGCACCAGCCCCAGTGGGATCACCCCTTGCGCCCGGGCCTCCTCGTAGATATACGTGCGCCCGAAGAAGTCCGCACAACCGATCTCACCCACAACCTCGCCTGGCTTCAAGTCGCGCTTGGCGATGGCCGCCACCTCTGAGACCAGGCGTTTGGAGACGATGGTGCTCTCACCATACAACACGGCCTCGGCCACCGAGATGGGCGTTTCGGTAGCGCAGAGGTGATACGGGCGGTAGAGGGTGTAATAGGGGCCATCGCCCATCGAGTAAAACTTCATATCCACCCGCACGCGCGGGTCGGGCGAGGTGATGACCACAAACACCCCCGGCGCCACTTTGCCAACAGAATAATCCACGCACCCCCGGCGGCTCAGAATACCGCCATCCTCACGCGGGATTAAGACCTTGTTCAGGTCGGGCACGTCGGCGCGGGCGCCGTGCATCCCGGGCACGTCGGGCAGCAGCCCCGTGGCGTTGGAAATCGCCGCCAGCTCGACCATGGTCTTGGAGCCGTCCTTGAAAGCCGCGAGCATCTTGGGGTTCATGCCCTTGCGCTCCGCCTCCTCCCGGCACGAGTCGGGGGTAGCCTCGAAATCAATCGCGTTGTTCTTGCCCTTCCCCAGGCAGATGACCTCGAAGCCAAGCGCGGCGGCGAAGTCGTAGAGCGCCTTGCATGCGCCCGGCTCGTCGCCGGAGGCCGCGGTGTAGACACAACCGGCCTTCTGCGCCAGCCGGTAGAGCAGCGGCCCCACGGTGACATCCGTCTCGACATTCAGCATGATAACATGTTTGGAGTGCATGATGCAACTCCAGGCCACCTGTGCTCCTACCTCGGTGAGGCCGGTGGCCTCCACCACCGCATCCAGGCTATCCAACTGCGCCAGGAGCACGGCGTCCTCCGTGACGACGTAGCGGCCGGCCCGCAGGGCATCCTCGGCCTCGCCGGGCCGGTTGGTGACGCAGATGTGAGAGTCCGGGACGCCCAGCTCGTGCAGCGTGGCAAGCGGCAGGTTGGGGTTGATGTCGGCGATGGCGACGGTCTCCATGCCGGCCATCTGATGCGTCACATGCATCATTCCCGAACCCATCTGCCCGCAACCGACCAGGCCGACACGGATTGGGTTGTTCTCGGCAGCCAGTTTCCGTAGACGATCGTAGATTTCCATAGAGTTCATCAGTTCCTATTATCTATTTATGCAACGGGATGAGACTGCATCTATCCCTTGATCGCACCGGCCATCACGCCCTCGACGAAGAAGCGGCGGAAGAGCAGGTAAACGATGATCAACGGCACCACCGAGGCGAAGATCGCCGAGTAGATGACCTGGAAGTTGGTCGAAAATTGCCCGGCCACCGTCTGGATCAACGGCAACAGCGTCGAGTTGTCCGGGTCCAGGTAGACATACGGCTCCAGGAACTGGTTGTAAAACGCCGGCAGTTGGATGACAACCAGGCTGATGATCGGCACTTTCAGGAGGGGCAGCAAGATGTGGCGGATGTATTGAAGCGGGTTCGCTCCGTCAATGAAAGCGGATTCTTCGATCTCCTTGGGTATGCCCGATATGGCCGAGGTGAAGATCATCGTGGATAACGCGGTACCCTTGATGTTGATCAGGATCAGGCCGATGAGCTGAAGAATCTGGCGGGTGGGGCCTTTCGCGGCATAGCCGGGGAACAGTCCCAAGATGCGCTGCACCAGCATATACTGGGGCAACAGGATGAGCATGGCCGGGATCACCATCTGCAGCAGATAGAGGTTGTAGACGAGCATCTGATCCCGCCGCACCAACCCCGCCAGGCCGTAACCGGTGCAGATGGAGAGGGCGATCATCAAGACCAGGCTGATACCGGCGACAAAGATAGTCCGTCGGATCGCTCCCCAGAAATCCGTGCCCCTCAGCAGCGTTTTCCAGCCGTTATAAGTGTAGAAGCCGGCGAAGTATTCTTTGATCTTTTCTTCGGGGATGTTGTACTTCTCGGCCACCTCCTGGAGCGTGGTGCGGGCCATAAGGAAGTCCGTCGGCGGGATCCCCAGCGCCTTTTTCATATCGTTCAGGTCCAGGTCATAGAAAACGGCCAGGTTGCCCACCTCGCGGTCCATCCGCACCTCTTCCGCCTCCGGGATCCAGAGATGGAGCTGGGTGGATTCCTTGGTGGGCACGAAGGAGCGCACGAAAAGGGCGTAGAACGGGAATATGGTGACAATGCTGTAGATCACCATGACCAGCACGGCGAAAACTCGCAGCAGCCGTCTCCGCCAACTGATGGTCAGGCCTTTTGCGGCCGGGCGTGTCCGTTTCTCTGCGTTTGCCATTCCCTCTGCCTCCCCGTTAATATTGCAGGCGGCGCTGCAATCTCTGCAACGCCACTCCCAGGATCACCAGGGGCACAAACGTCTCCACCGAGAGGGTCATTCCCATCGCCAGTCGCTCAACCTGGAAACCATAAGTGAAGAACAGGATGCTGAGCAACTTGGCCTCCGGATTAACGTACAATGCGCCCATTGCAACAAGTTCATCAAAGACGGCAAACGAACCGATCAGACACATCGTCGTAGCCAGGATGAACGAGGGCCACATCTGGGGAAAGTAGACCCGAAACAGCCGCTGCAAGTAGGAAGCCCCGTCCACAATGGAGGCCTCGATGGTCTCTTGCGGAATACCCAGCAACCCGGTCAGGAAAATGGCCATGTTATAGCCGGCGTAGCGCCAGCCGACCAGCAGGGGTAAGATAAACGCGGTCCCCTCGCGGGAATAGATGTCTATCGCCTGTGAGATCACTTTCAACTTCAGGAGGAGCAGGTTGGCCGTGCCGGTCTCCTTGGCGAACAACATCACCGCCATGTATCCGACCGCCAGGCCGGAAACCATCAGCGGCAGGTAGATCACGGTGAAGAAGCCACCTTTGAATCCGACTTCGTACATCAATAATGCCAGGCTCAATCCGAAGATGTAGACGGTGGAATAATTCAGCACGACGAAGACCAGCGTACGTTGCAATGCAGGCAGGTAATCGCGTTGGACGCTGGGATCGGTGAACAGAGCCACGAAGTTTCTGAATCCCACCGGGTTGATCTGGGGATCGTTGAATTGGGCCATATCGGTGAACAGGATCGGCAGGGCCACGAAGAAAGGAACGATGGTCAGGCCGACAAACAAGACCAACTGGGGGGTCAGGAAAGCCCATTGGATCAAGATCGTGCGCTTCTGACGTTTGCTCAACCCTTTCCTTGCTGCCATAATTCCATCCTTAATCTATCCTGCATCGTAACTACTCACCTGTGTCCGCCGGATCACAATCCGGCGGACACAGGACGGCTTGTCGGCCTCGCTGCCTGGCCGGTGACCTGCTCATCCGAAACTCTGGCGCGGATGTAATCCGCTTTGCACGAGCAGGCTGAAATCCTTGAGGGATAAAATTCTGCACAAACAGGGCAAGATTTCACCGCTATAGTTCTTTTTACCACTAAGGACACTAAGGACACCAAGGTTTTCTCTTGTGTTCTTGTATATTTAGAGTAGCATCAAGTAGCACATTAACAACCTGAATAGCCAAAAACTCGGACGGGGTGCATAATATACCTGGGAGGTCGAAGCGGCTACCCGGTTGTGTCTGAGGAGCAGTGCTGCCTCTGCACGAAGATTGCCGGCTCCGCCCAGGTGACCCGTTTAGGAACATTGGGGCTGCGTCTGTCGCAGGCCCCGCATCAGTTGCAAGGCTGGGGTCAGTATGACACCGTGGTCTTGGGCACATTGCTGCTTCGAGTCCCATCGTCACAACCCTTTCAGTCTATATGCGAGGAGGTCGTACAAATGGATACCCGAATCATCGGCATTGACTTGGCGGTGACCGCCGCCCATAAGGCGATTGTGCTGGACCAGGCCAGCAATCGCTTCGTGTCCCCTGTGCTCACGTTCCATACTGACCCAGCCGAGATGGACCGGTTGCTCACCACGGCACGCGCCGCGGCTTCCCCCGACGTGCAACTGATCGCTGTGCTCGAAGCTACGGCCATGTCCTGGTTCACCGTCGGCGTCTACCTGGAGCGGCAGGGAGTCGCAGTGTACCGCGTCAACGGTCAACAAGTGGCAGACCTGCGCAAGGTCTACCAGCGCCACGCCAAGAGTGACCGCATTGACGCCCGCGTACTGGCCAGGCTGTACGTGACCCACCCGGAGCAACTCCATCGGGTCTTTCTGCCCACCGGCCCACAGATGGCCTTGCAGCGTGCCTGCCGTGAACTCCATCGCCTGACCGGGCTCATCGCGGCCAGCAAGCAACGTCTCCTGACCACCGACCAGTTCGCCTGGCTGGGCCTGTCGGACATCCTCCCGCCCTACGAGGATGCTGCCCGCTGGGTGCGCGAACAGTGGTATGACCCCTGGCGCGTCTACGAGGCCGGGGAAGCCGCCCTCGCCAAAGCCTGGGAAGCCGCTTCGCCCATCCAGCCTGCCGACACGGCCTGGATTCCGGCTCTCTATGGACGGGCCCGGCAGATTATGGCGCTGTACGACGACGCTCACCGCCCTGACTATGCCCTCTTGCAGGCCAGCGTCGCGCGTGAACAGGCCCGCCTCAAGACCGCCGAGGAGCAGGAACATTTCCTCCGTCTCAAGGTCGTGCGCCCACTCTACCGCCAACTGCACCCCACACGCCATCTCGAAACCTTGCGCGGTGTCGGGCAGGATAGCGCCGCTGTCTACATCGCCTTCATCGGCGACATCCTGCGCTTCCCCTCCCTCCACGACTTCCGCGGCTGGAGCGGGATGATCCCTTTCAGCCGCCAGAGCGGAGAGGCGCAGGCGCGTGGCCTGCATATCACCCAGGCTGGCCCCGACCTCGTCAAGGCCACAGCCTTTATGGATACCAACGTCGCCCGACTTTATGACCCCCAGATCGCGGTCATCTACTACGACCAGATGATGAACAAGGGCAAGCACCACCTGCAAGCAATTTGTGCCTGCGCCACTCATCTCCTGGATCGGGTCTACATCATCCTCAAAGAACAGCGTCCTTACGAACTGCGCGATGTGGATGGCACGCCGGTCACCAAGCAACAGGCCCGTGCGATCTGTCAGGAACGTTACCACGTCCCCGACGAAATCCGCCGCCGGAACAACGTCCGTCAACGTAAAGCCCGCATCGAAGAACAAACCGAACGTCGCTATCAGCGCCGTCACAAGGACGAGTGAGGTGTTGATCCCGTGAACGCCATTGTCTGGCTACGCGCACCACCCGTGATCGGGTAACTACACTCGCCAGCCATAAGAACTCACGCTCTCACGGTGGCGCAAGATGCTCAAAACGCCACCTGTAGTTCAATGCGGCTTGTGCCCAGCTCAGACTATTCAGGTTGTCCAAGTCCCGCTACTTGACAAGATTTAGAACATCTTTGTGGTTACCTCGTCGGTTTGAGGCGAGGCTTCGTCAGGCAGTTACCCTGCATCAGGCAGAGAGAGGGTGGTCCGGCGGCCATCGCGCCGCCGGACCTCCCCCGGGAGACCCGGTCGGTCAGGGTCTCATCGGCCAACTGAGACTAGGCCGGCAGCCCTTCGTAGCTCTCTTCCCAGTTCCGCTGTGCAATGTCAAGTGCGTCTTGCACAGTGATTCTGCCGCTCAGCAGGTCCGCGAAGACCGCGTTGTTGCCGTTGGCCTCCCAGTCCCAGACACCCTTGGAGCCCTTCTTGCGGTACGGGCCTGCCAGGACGTTCCCGGTCAAGCTTTCCTCCCACTTGACGTGTTCCCACTTGCCACCGGGCCGTCCGATTTCCTTGAGCACGGCCTGGAACTGGGGGCCTTTAAGCTCCAGAGGCTCATCCAGCTTGTACGTGGGCCAGCGCCCCTCGGCCTGCGCCCGCATCGGCACCGCCTCCGGGCTGAAGAACCAGTTCCAGGCTGTCAGGACCTGCGGCCATTCCGGCAACTTCTCCACGCCCGCGCGGATGAAGTATTGCGCGTCAATCGTCGGCGGCAGAGCGCCCTGCAGCCAATCGCCCCCGTCGGCCGGTGGGGTGAGCGGGAAGCCGGCCTGCCGGAAGGTCGCGCCGGCCGCCAGGGCCTTATCCCACACCCACGGCCCATGCATCATCATAACCGACTTGCCGGCGATGTAGCTGGCCTCCATGTCGCCTTCCCATTGGCGGGTCCACATGCTCGGCGGCATCCATCCCTTCTCGTTGGCCTTGACATAGAACTCGTAGGCGTAGCGATAAGGCGAATCCGGGGCATTGAACTTGGCTTTGCCCAGCCAGCAATCGACCTGCCGCTGCCGGGAGCCGCCCTTCCAGGCCAGGGGGATCATATCCATGTAGTTCATGCCGAAGACCCAGTTGTGCCAGGCCTGGTTCCAGAAATAATCCACGCCGTCGGTCGCCTTGGCCCAGGCCGTGCCCTCGTCCAGCCACTTCTCCAGGTCATCCCAGGTCTTGATGTCTCGCTGCGGGTCCAGGCCGGCTTTCTCCATCAGGTCAGCATTGTACTGCCAGGTGAAGACGAAGCCCTGGTAGATGTCGAGCGAGCGGGGGCCGGGCAGCTTATGCAGGTTAGGCCAGGCGTTCTTTACGTCGTAGGTCCAGCGATCCCACCACTGGAACTCGATCTCGCCCAGGTTAACTGCCATCTGATAGTTGTCTTTGTTGAAGAAGATCTGCATCTCCTGGGTATTCTCGAAGGCCGGGAGATACCCGCCGGCCACCTTCGCCTCGTGAGCGGCGGCCGTGTCCTCGTTGATGGAGAAGAGGTTGATCTTGATGTCTGGGTGGCTGGCCTCGAAGACGTTCCAGATCTCGCGATACGCGCCCTCATATTCAGCCACGGGGGCCATCACATCGAGGGTGACTTGCTTGAGCGGTGCTGCGGCCTGCGTGGGGGCCTCTGTAGCTTCAGCAGCCGGTGCTTGGGGCTTTGCGCATCCCCCCAGGGCAATGCCAGCTGCGGTCAGTGCGCCTATACGCAGAAAATCCCGTCGACTTAGTTTCTGGGTAGCCATTTTCCCTCCTTGACTCTGTA
>Ga0068674_1018735_pt1 | contig 16919 bp, 16 predicted proteins | sample YNPNP_1100MetaT_FD_73488 | JGI IMG/M metagenome (GOLD analysis project Ga0068674, IMG submission 73488) | Anoxygenic and chlorotrophic microbial mat microbial communities from Yellowstone National Park, USA - YNP NP_1100 MetaT (Metagenome... ...
CCTGAAGGGGGCGAAGCAATCTCCAGAGGCCGTGTTGGAGATTGCTTCGGGCGCTCCGCGCCCTCGCAATGACTCTCTGGAATAAAACTGTCAGGTAGCCAGGTTGGTGATCACAGTCATTGCACGGTATTTTGACGGAGGAGGGTGATGAAGATTACATACGATCCGCGCTATAACATTGCTTACCTTCGCTTTCGGGAAGAGGACGCTGAAGTGGAGTCTATTCGCCTGAGTGACGAATTGGTTGTGGATATGGCTCCGGATGGAACCGTCTATGGCATTGAGTTGTTGAATGCGAACGAGCAATTACGGGGGAAGAATGGGGGAGAATTGCTGTTGATTAACGAAGCGACCGGGGAGCGTGTTGGGATGACTATTGCCTGGAGCGTTGTGTAAGTTTGGGAGAAACTCCAGGCTGTCATTGCGAGGCGGCAATAGCCGCCGAAGCAATCTCCCCACAGGCCTGGAGATTGCTTCGCCGCCTTCGGCGCGTGGCGCAATGACGCAGGTGGGTAGGTATTTACGAGTTCATCGGAAATTAGAGAGCGGGGACAGGGTTGTGCCAATAGTAGTGTAAAATCCGTGCTCATCAGTGTCCATCCGCGTTCATCCGCGTCCTATTTCCGATGAAGTCTATTGCCTGAGAATCTGCGACACAGGAGGAGCGATGAGCGGTTACCCGCCAGAAATGCAGGAGTCTATCCGACTGGTGGAGGCGACCCGCCCCCGGCGTCTGAAAGAAACCTTCCCCACGATGACGCTGGAGGAGCGGGAGGCAATCCTGAAGGCCTACCACCCCGACTACAAAGATGAGACCTTCCGCGCCATTCGCGTGGGCGTCAGCAAGGGCCAGAAGATGCCGCTGGAACTGGCGGATATCGTGGAGGGCCGGCCCCACATCGGCCCGGATTTTGACCTTTCCAGCCCCATTGCCGAGACCGATGTCCTGGTCATCGGCGGCGGCGGGGCCGGCGCGTCGGCGGCGCTGCTGGCCCAGGAGCACGGCGCAAAGGTCATCCTGGTGACCAAACTCCGCTTCGGCGACGCCAACACGATGATGGCCCAGGGCGGCATCCAGGCCGCCGACCGTCCCAACGACAGTCCGGCGATTCACTACCTGGACGTCATCGGCGGCGGGCATTTCACCAACGTCCCCGAACTGGTGGAGGCGCTGGTGATGGACGCGCCGTTTGTCATCAAGTGGCTGGAAGACCTGGGGATGATGTTTGACAAAGAGCCGGACGGGACCATGGTGGAGGCCCACGGCGGCGGCACCAGCCGCAAGCGGATGCATTCGGCCCGCGATTACACCGGTGCGGAGATCATGCGCACCCTGCGGGACGAGGTCCGCAATCGGGAGCCCGACATCACCGTCATAGAGTTCTCCCCGGCCATAGAACTGGTGCTGGACGACAAAGGGCAAATCGCCGGCGCGGTGGTGATGAACCTGGAGACGGGCGCGAAGGGCTACATCAAGGCGAAGGCCGTCGTGCTGGCGACGGGCGGCGGCGGGCGCCTGCACTACCAGGGGTTCCCCACCACCAACCACTACGGCGCCACCGCCGACGGCGTTGTCCTGGCCTACCGGGCCGGCGCTCCCCTGGGCTATCTGGAGTCCATGCAGTACCACCCCACTGGCGCGGCGTTCCCGGAGCAGATTCTGGGGCTGCTGGTCACCGAGAAGGTGCGCGGGCTGGGCGCGCAGGTCGTCAACAAATACGGCGAACAGTTCGTCTACCCGCTGGAGCCGCGCGATGTGGAGGCGGCGGCCTTCATCCGGGAGTGCGCGCGGGGCAACGGCGTCGTCACCCCGACCGGACAGCCGGGCGTCTGGCTGGATTCGCCGATGATAGACATCATCCACGGCCCCGGCACCATCCAGCGGGCGCTTCCGGCCATGGTGCGCCAGTTCGCCCGCTTCGGGATTGACATCACGAAGGAGCCGATGCTGGTCTATCCGACCCTGCACTACCAGAACGGCGGGGTGCGGCTCCGGGCCGACGGCTCCACCGTGATCCCCGGCCTCTACATCGCCGGGGAGGTCAGCGCGGGCGTCCACGGCCACAACCGGCTTATGGGCAACTCCCTGCTGGAGATTCTGGTCTTTGGCCGACGGTCGGGCCGCAACGCCGCGCTCTATGCCCACCAGGTCCAACCGGGCCGGCCCACCCTGGCCCATCTGGAAAGGTGGAACCGCGAACTGGAGGAGGCGGGGGTGAATACGGGGGTGGTGTCGCCCATACTATTGCCGGATTACACCCGGCGTCAGTAGGGGCGTTCTACCCGAAGGTCGGGAAGAGGAGCAAAGTGCCGTTCGTTCAACGTGGCAAGGGGCAGGTCATAATAGAGAGCGGTCGCTCCGATCAGACAATCCAGAAAGCCCACGCCATACCGAAGGTGAAAGCGTTTATACCACTCCAGTGCCAGGCGGGAGATTGGCTCCTGTAACCAGAGAATCTGGTAGAGGGCGAGTTCCTCTTCTATGAGGCTTTGCTCACGGGCTGAGCGGGCTCCCGCCAGCAACTCGGCCGCTGTGACAACAGAGATGCAGCGCCCCTCATTGGGCAATTGATCAATCCACTGGCGGGCCTCTTCCCGGCCACGCAGGAGGTCCACCAGGATGTTGGTATCTATCAGACGGGCTTCAGGAGGAAACATCTTGCCGATGCTCCAATCGGCTCCGAAGGGTATCAGCCAGTTGTACGCTGTCCCCTTCTTCCCGGTCTGCCCAGAGACCGAAGGCGGGGTGGTACGCAATCGGGCGGTGCTCTATTGCCCGTCTGGGTTGAAGGATGATGCGCTCTCCGTCCTGAATCACTTCAACCTCTTCCCATTCCCGGAAAATCGGCGAAGTGATCAGGACGCCCTGGGGAGTCGTCTGAACAAAAATTTCGCGAGCCATCTTTCTCCCTTCCCTGATGCGTTGTATTGAACATTATAGCACGCGAGGACCCGTATGGCAATCTCACACCATCCCACATCATCCGTCCTGGTGGTCGGCGGCGGCGTCGGCGGGATGCGCGCCGCGATAGACCTGGCCGAGGCCGGCCTGAAGGTCTACCTGGTGGAGAGTCTCCCCTGGCTGGGCGGGCGGGTGGCCCAACTGGGCTACATGTTCCCCACCCACGACTGCGTCCTCTGCCGGGGCACCTCCGACCACGGCTACGGCTGCACGCGGCCCTCTATCTCGCCGGCCTTCCTGGACTTCAACCGCCACCCCAACATTGAGATTCTCACCAACACCGACCTGATCCGGGTGGAGGGTCGGGCAGGCGATTTCACCGTCACCGTGCGGCACCGGCCCACTTACGTGGACCCGGAGAAGTGCATCAACTGCGGCCTCTGCGCCGCCGTCTGTCCGGTGGACCTGCCCAGTTTCTTTGAGGAGGAACTGGTCACCCGCAAGGCCATCTACAAAATGGCCCCCCGCGCGCTGCCGGACTCGTACGTGGTGGACAAGGTCCCCCGTTGCGATACCTGCAGGCGGTGCGTGGCCGTCTGCCCGACGGGCGCGGTGAACCTGAACGAAGAGCCCTATGAGCGGGACCTGAACGTCGGTGCCATCATCCTCTCCATGGGCTATGCCCTCTCCGACCCCGAGGAGTACGGCGAACTGGGCTACGGCCGCTTCCCCAACGTCATCCACTCCATGCAGTACGAGCGGCTGGCCAGCCGGTCCGGCCCCACCGAGGGCGTCGTCCTGCGCCCGTCCGACGGGAAACCCCCGAAGCGCATCGCCTGGCTCCAGTGCGTCGGCTCGCGGGACCAGAAGTACCCGTACTGCTCGTCCATCTGCTGCATGTACGCCACCAAAGAGGCGATGATCGCCAAAGAGCGCATCCCCGGCGTCCACTGCCAGATTTTCATTATGGACGAGCGGGCCTTCAACAAAGAGTTCAACGCCTACTACGAGGAGGCCCAGCACAAGTATCAGGTGGAGTACACCCGCTGCCGTATCTCGGCGGTCAAAGAGGACCCGCTGACCCACGACCTGATTCTCCGCTATCCGGACGAAGAGGGCCGGATGGGGGAGGACCGGTTTGACCTCGTGGTCCTCTCCCTGGGCTCCCGCCCGCCGGACGGGGCCCGCGACCTGGCGCGCATGCTGGGCATTGACCTGAACCCTTACGGCTTCTGCGAGACCGATAAGTTCAATCCGCTGGAGACCAGTCGGCCCGGCATCTACGTCTGCGGGACCTTCCAGTCGCCCAAGGAGATTGCGGAGACCATCATAGACGCAGCGGGCGCCGCAGGCGACGTGATGCGGCTGCTGCGGGAGCACCTGGGCGAACACCCCTCCAGCCGGGAGTATCCCTTCCTCTGGAAGCCGGACGGATTCGTGCCGGAGCGGGACGTGCGCGGCGAACCGCCGAGGGTGGGCGTCTTCCTCTGCCGCTGTACGCCCACGCTGGACGGCGTGATTGACGTGGAGGACGTGGCGGCCTGGGCCCGTACCCAGCCGGACGTGGCCCACGTCCAGGTGGTGGACTACGGCTGTTTTGACGCCGGACAGGACGCCATCCGGGCGGCCATCCGGGAGCACAACCTGAACCGGGTCGTGGTCGGCGCGTGCAGCCACCGGACCCACGAGCCGCTCTTCCAGAAGGTCACCCGGCAGGCCGGCCTCAACCCGTATCTTATGGAAATGGTCAACCTGCGGGAGCACTGCGCGTGGGTGCACGTGGACGACCCCGAGGGGGCGACGCGCAAGGCGAAGGCGATGCTGGCGACGGCGCTGGCGCGCGTGCGGCTGGCGGAGCCCGTCTACAAAGAGTCCATCGTGCCGGAGCCGCGCGCGCTGGTCATCGGCGGCGGCGTCTCCGGGATGACTGCGGCCCTCACCATCGCCGACGCCGGCTACGAGGTGGTGCTGGTGGAGCGGGAGCCGGAACTGGGCGGCAACCTGCGCCACGTCTACTACGTGGCGGAGGGGGAGGACCCCCAGCGGCTCCTGCGGGACCTGGTCAACCGGGTGGTGGGCCATGAGCGCATCCGCGTCCTCACCCGCACCGAGGTCGTCTCCCATACGGGCCGGGTGGGGGAGTACCGCTCCGTCCTGCGCACCACCACCCGCACCGGCGAGACGGTGGAGACGGAGGTCCGCCACGGCGTGACCATTGTCGCTACGGGCGGACGGGAGTGGCGCGGGTCGGTCTACATGTACGGGCGGGACCCGCGCGTCGTCACCTCTATGGAACTGGAGCAGATGATTGTCCACCGCCCGGAGCGCATCGCTGACCTGGACACCGTCGTCTTCATCCAGTGCGTCTGGCCGGAAGGGGAGGTGGGCTACTGCAGCCGCATCTGCTGCACCAACACGATGAAGAACGCCATCCGCATCAAGATGCTCAACCCGGATTGCCGGGTGGTGGTGCTGTATCGGGACATCGTCACCTACGGCTTTCGGGAGGCGGTCTACACCGAGGCGCGGCGCCGGGGCGTCATCTTTATGCGCTACGATGACGAGCACATGCCCACCATCCGCTCCGTCGGGCCGCAGTTGGAACTGGTGGCCTGGGACCCGTCGCTGCGGCGGGAGGTGGCCCTCTATCCCAACCTGGTCTCGCTGAGCATGGCGGTCCTGCCCTCGGAGGGGACGGAGCGCCTGGCCCGCATCCTGGACGTGCCCCTCTCGCGGGAGGGTTTCTTCATGGAGGCCCACCTGAAGATGCGGCCTATGGACTTCGTCGGCGAGGGGATTTTCGTCTGCGGCATGGCCCACTACCCCAAGTTCATTGAGGAGTGCATCGCCAACGCCCAGGCGACCGCAGGCCGTGCGCTGACCGTCCTGACGAAGGATAAGTTCTACATCGGCGGCGTGGTGGCCCGGGTGGACCAGTCCAAATGTGTGGGCTGTCTGACCTGCGTGCGGGCCTGCCCGTTCGGGATTCCGAAGGTGCGCTACACGGACATCGGCGTGGGCGGCATTCGGGGCGCGGCCTACATTGAGCCCGCGCTCTGCCAGGGCTGCGGGACCTGCACGGCGGAGTGCCCGGCGAAGGCCATCCAGTTGGTGGCGTATCAGGATGAGCAGGTGCTGGCGCAGGTTTAATGACCAATGAAAAAATGACCAATGAACAAATGACCAATGACCAATGGCGGATGATCTGACAAATGTGAAACCGATCTACTTTTCACGTCATGCCCGACACAGGATGTATCTGCGCGGTGCAACCGATGCAGAGGTCATTCAGACGATTCAAGGGAGTCCGTGGGAACCAGCACGGGCTGGGAAGTACCAGGCGCGCCGAACTTTTGTCTATGGACGACCATCGCCAGTAGACCATAAGGTATATCTCTATAAAACAGTGCATGTCATTTTTGCTGAGGAGTTTGATAAAATTGTCGTGGTGACAGTTCTGGTGTACTATGGGAGTGAGAAAGCGGAGGGATCCGATGAAAATTTACTATGATGCAGAAGTGGATGCTCTTTATCTCCAGTTTCGCATTGTGGGGCCGGGTGCCGCGCAGGCGAAACCGCTGGGCGATCAGATTATTGCGGACTATGATGCCGAGGGGCGTCTGATCGGACTGGAGATTCTGGATGCCAGTGAACTTCTGGGGGAAGAACGGGGCCGGTTGATGCTGGAAATCACGCCGGCCCTGGTGACAACAATGGCGTAGCGCTGGCCGTTGGAGCTGACATCTTTGTGGCACATTTCCTGACCTGGAGGAGGTATGGACGTCAAGGGGAACGGGCACGAGGAGTTCGTGCCGGAGATTGTCGCGTTTACCTGTATCTACTGTGGCTATATGGCGGCGGATACCGCCGGGGCGCTGCGGCTGAAGTACCCGTCCAATGTCCGGCTGGTGCGGCTGCCCTGCACCGGCAAGGCCGACATCCGCTACATCCTGGAGGCCTTTGAGAAGGGCGCCGACGGGGTCTACATCGTCGCCTGTCCCATCGGGAACTGCCACCACATCCACGGTAACGAACGTGCGCTGGCGCGGGTGAAGTACGCCAAGGCACTGCTGGATAAAATCGGCATCGGGGGGGACCGGCTGGAGATTGTCTTTGTGTCCGGCGGCATGGGCGCCACCTTCGCCGAAGCCGCGCGGAAGATGACGGAGAGGGTGAAGGAGTTGGGACCGAGCCCCTTGAAAATTAACAATTAAAAAAATTAACAATTAACAATGACAGAAGGAGGGGGCGATGCAGGGGAGAGCACTGGCTGAGGAAAAGGGGCGTGGGGGTGCTGTTCCCGTCGGGTCGTCGGCGCGGCCAGCGGCTCGGGAGCGCAACTGGAGGCTGGAGGGGAGCCAGGGGCTGGATATTCAGGAACGGGCGTTCCAGTTCGGGGTGCGGGTGGTGAAACTGGCCAACCGGTTGCCCCGGACCGTTGCCGGGATAGAGGTGGGGCGACAGTTGGTCCGCGCGGCGACATCTGTGGGGGCCAATCTGGAGGAGGCTGACGCAGCGGAGTCCAAGCAGGATTTCATCCATAAAGTGGGGATTGCCCATAAGGAGGCACGGGAGGCCCGGTACTGGCTGCGCATTGTCCGCGCATCGCTTCTGGATGATGACGAGGTGGTCTTGCTGCTCCGGGAAAGCGAAGAACTGGTCCGCATCCTCAACTCCATCGTCCACAACGCCCGCCGAAGCCCGCGCAGCAAAGTCGGCCGCTGACCACCATTAATTGTTAATTTTTTTAATTGTTAATTCCTCAGGGGGCACCATGGCGGGGCAAAACGAACTGATCGGTTCCGTTCTCGTCGTCGGCGGGGGCATCGCCGGAGTCCAGGCCGCCCTGGACCTGGCGGAGGCCGGCTTCAAGGTCTACCTGGTGGAACAGAAGTCGGCCATCGGCGGACACATGGCCCAACTGGACAAGACCTTCCCCACCAACGACTGCGCCATGTGTATCCTCAGCCCCAAACTGGTGGAGGCCGGTCGCCACCGCAACATTGAGTTGCTGGTGGATACCGAAGTGATCGGTGTGGACGGGGACGTGGGCAATTTCACCGTCCGCCTGCGCAAAAAGCCCCGCTACATTGACCTGGATAAGTGCACTGGCTGTGGGGAGTGCAGCACGGTCTGCCCGGTCATCATCCCGGACCGGTTCAACGCGGGGCTGGGGTTCCAGCGCGCGGTGTACAAACTCTACCCCCAGGCCGTCCCCAACGCGTACGCCATAGAGAAGCGCGGCATCGCCCCCTGTCAGGATGCCTGCCCAGCGGGTGTCAGCGCCCAGGGGTACATCGCCCTGATCCGCCAGCGACGGTACGCCGAGGCGCTGGAGGTGATCCGGGACCGGATTCCCTTCCCCAGCGTCTGCGGGCGGACCTGTCATCATCCCTGTGAGGGGAAATGTACCCGTCGGTATGTGGACGAGCCGGTGGCGATTCAGACCCTGAAACGATTTGTCAGCGACATTGTCTATCGGAGCCACCATCCGTTGCCCCAGCCGGTGCCGCGCACCCGCAAGGAACGAATCGCCATCGTGGGAGCCGGGCCCAGGGGGTTGACCGCGGCCCGGGATTTGGTGAAAATGGGCTACGGTGTGACCGTTTTTGAGGCTCTTCCCGAACCGGGAGGGATGATGCGCTATGGCATCCCGGAGCACCGGCTGCCCAAGGACATCCTTCGCCGGGACATCGCGGACATCCTGGCCCTGGGCGTTGAACTGAGGGTGAATACCCCCGTTCATGACCCCCGTGCGCTGCTGAAGGAATTTGACGCGGTGTACCTGGCGGTGGGAGTATACGAGGAACCCCGGTTGCAGGTGGAAGGGGAGGATTTGGAGGGGGTCATCTCGGCGATCCGCCTGCTGCGAGATGTGAATATGGGAATCTTCCCCTCGTTGGGAGAACGGGTCGCTGTGGTCGGCGGGGGAATCACCGCCGTGGACGCCGCAACCACCGCGCTCCGTCTGGGGGCCAGGACCGTTCACCTGCTCTATCGGAGAACGCGGGAGGAGTTGCCCGCGTACGGGTGGGAACTGGAGGAGGCAGAGGCCGAGGGAGTCCAGTTGCTCCAGCGGGTTGTGGTGACCCGTATCCTTGGGAACAATGGTCGGGTGGTATCTCTGGAGTACGCGGAGGCTCGTCCGGGCAAGGGAAGCGACTTCGTCCCCGTTCCTGGAACGGAGCAGCAGTTGCCCGTAGATACGGTCATCCGGGCCCTGGGACAGTCGTCGGATCTGTGGCATTTGAGGGAATCCCCCGATGCCTGGGAAGGGGACCCGGAGACCCTGGCTACGGAGGTCCCGGGCATCTTTGCGGGTCCAGGCAAGACCCCCGGCGCCGGGTTCATCATCAACGCGATTGCCCAGGGGCACCAGGCTGCGCTGTCCATCCACCGGTATCTCCAGGGGGAGCCGCTGGATGCTCCCCGTACCCGACGGGTCCCGGTCGCTCAGTACACGAAAGAAGAAATCCAGGCCCGGGTGGCGGAAGGCCAAATCGTTCCCCGGCCGCGCGCCGAGCGCACGCTGCTCCCGGTAGAAGTGCGGCGGGAGCGGTTTGTAGAAGTGGACCTGGGATTCTCTGAACCTCAGGCGCTGGCCGAAGCGGAGCGGTGTTTGAATTGTGGCATTTGCTCCGAATGCCGGTTGTGCGAAAAGACCTGCCAGGCCGGGGCCATCAACCACGACATGGTGGAGCAGATGGTGGAACTCCAGGTCGGCGCCGTCCTGCTGGCCCCAGGTTTTGCGACGTTTGACGCGGAGAAAGCGGGGGAGTACGGCTGGGGCCGCTACCCCAACGTGGTCACGTCCCTGCAGTTTGAGCGGCTCCTCAACGCGTCCGGCCCCACCCTGGGGCACGTCCAGCGCCCGTCCGACGGGCGGACGCCGAAGCGCATCGCCTTCATCCAGTGCGTTGGCTCCCGAGACCAGAAGCACGACTACTGCTCGTCCGTCTGCTGTGTCTACGCCATCAAAGAGGCGATGATGGCGATAGAGCACGAGCCGGATACCGAAGTGACGGTCTTCCTGATGGACATGCGGGCCTTCAGCAAGGGGTACCTGGACTTCTATCGCCGGGCCCAGGAGCGGTACGGCATCCGTTTTGTCCGCTGCCGCGTCTCGGCGGTGAAGGAGGACCCGAAGACCCGCAACCTGGTCATCCGGTATGTGGACGGTAGCGCAGGCTTTCAGCCTGGGGGTGGCGCAGGCCTTCAGCCTGCAGGTGGCGCAGGCTTTCAGCCTGCAGGTGGCGCAGGCTTTCAGCCTGCCGGTGGCGCAGGCTTTCAGCCTGCGGTACGCGAAGAAGAGTTTGACCTGGTCGTGCTCTCGGTGGGAATGGAGATTCCGGAGAGCGTCCGCGACCTGGCCCGGCGGGTGGGCGTGGCGACGGACCCCTACGGCTTCTGCCAGACGGTGCCCTTCGCGCCGCTGCAGACCAGCAAGCCGGGGGTCTTCGCCATCGGGCCCTTCCGGGAGCCGAAGGACATCCCCGAGTCGGTGGTGGAGGCCAGCGCGGCGGCCGGGCTGGCCGGCGCGCTGCTGGCCCCTGCCCGCTGGACCCAGACCGAGCCGGAGGTCTACCCGCCGGAGCGGGACGTGACGCACGAGCCGCTGCGCATCGGCGTCTTCGTCTGCAAGTGCGGGTCCAACATCGCCGGATTCCTGGACGTCCCGGCGGTGGCGGAGTACGCGGCCACCCTGCCCGGCGTCGTCCACGCCGAGTACAACCTCTACACCTGCTCCCAGGACTCCATCCGGCGCATCGTGGAACGGGTGCGGGAGTTGACCCTGAACCGGGTGGTGGTGGCGGCCTGTACACCGCTGACGCACGAGCCCCTCTTCCAGGAGGCCATCCGACAGGCGGGGCTCAACCCGTACCTCTTTGAAATGGCCAACATCCGCAACCAGTGCTCCTGGGTCCACCAGAACGACTGGGAAGGGGCGACGGAGAAGGCGAAGGACCTGGTGCGGATGGCGGTGGCAAAGGCGGCCCGGCTGGAGCCGCTCCATCGGACGCGCGTGCCGGTGGAGAAGGCCGCGCTGGTCATCGGTGGGGGCGCGGCGGGGCTGAACGCGGCCCTCACCCTGGCCCGTCAGGGATTCCCGGTCCATCTGGTGGAACGGTCGGACCGGCTGGGGGGCAACCTGCTCCACCTGCGCCATTCGCTCCAGGAGGCGACGGGGAACGGGGAACGGATGTGGCTGGACCCGCAGGCGTATGCTCGCGCGCTGGTGGGGCGGGTGACGGCGGAGCCGCTCATCACGGTCCACCTGAACACCGAGGTGGTGGAGACCAGTGGCTTTGTGGGGCAATATGTCTCCCGACTGCGGGGGCCGGCGGGGGAGTTGGAGGTCCGCCACGGCGTGGCGATTGTGGCTGTCGGTGGGGTGGAGTACCGGGGGCCGGAGTACGGCTACGGGACGGACCCCCGCATCCTTACCCAGCAGGAGTTTGAGCAGCGGCTGGGGGAGGGGCGGGACCTGCCCGATTCGGTGGTGATGATCCAGTGTGTGGGGCCCGCGGAGCGGTACTGCTCCCGCATCTGCTGCACCACGGCCCTCAAGAACGCGCTGATGCTGAAGCGACACAAGCCCCAGGCCCAGGTGACCGTCATCTACCGGGACATCCGGACCTTCGGCTTCAAGGAACGCATCTATCAGGAGGCCCGGCGGGCCGGAGTGCTTTTCGTCCGGTACGATTTTGACTGCAAGCCTGAAGTGCAGGCTGCAGATTCCAGATTGCGGATTCGGGTGTGGGAGCCGGTGCTGGGAGAGGAGTTGGTGCTGGAGCCGGACCTGCTGGTGCTGAGCATGCCGGTGGTGCCGTCGCCGGGGTCGCGGGAGTTGGCGGCGCGGCTGAAGTTGCCGGTGGACCTGGACGGGTTCTTCTTAGAGGCGCACGTGAAACTGCGCCCGGTGGATTTCGCCACCGATGGCTTCTTCCTGGCGGGGATGGCCCACTATCCGAAGTTCCTGGGGGAGGCGATTGCCCAGGCCCAGGCGGCTGCGGCCCGCGCGGCGACGGTCCTGAGCCGGGATTATCTGGAGGTGGGGGGCGTCGTCGCCCAGGTGGACCCGGAGAAGTGCGTGGGATGCCTGACCTGTGTGCGGATTTGCCCATACCGGGTGCCGCGCATCCGCGCTGACCTGATGGGAGTGGGGGGCATCGTGGGCGCGGCCTACATTGAGCCGGCCCAGTGCCACGGCTGCGGTGTCTGCGTGGGCGAGTGCCCGGCGAAGGCCATCCAGTTGCTCCACTACCGGGATGTGCAGATGGAGGCGAAGATTGGGGCGATGAGGGAATCGGGGCTGGTAGAGGTATGAGAGTTGCGGAAAAAAGATCACGGGGTATAATTGGTGATATGTTCAATTGTACAACTAAGCAGGGGCAAGCGATGAATATTGTGGTAGATGCCTCGGTTTTAATTGCAGTGATTGTTGGGGAGCCTGGAAGGGAGCGGTTAATTGAGTTGACCGAAGGGGTGGACTTGGTGGCTCCCTACTCGGTACACTGGGAAATCGGGAACGCGCTTGCTGCTATGCTGAAGCGGAACCGGATTACTTTGGAGCAGGCGTTGAGGGCAATCCAGATATACGAACAAATACCTGTCCGATATGTTACTGTAGAGATAGAGGAGGCGTTAAAAATCGCTCAAGAGTTGAGACTCTATGCCTACGATGCGTATTTGATTCGTTGTGCAGAAAAATACCGGTTGCCATTGCTGACGCTGGATAAGGGGTTAGTGGCAGCAGCACAGCAAAGGGGTGTAGAAGTGATAAATGTGTAGGAGGTGGAAGAATGGAGGTATACACCTATACCCAGGCCAGGCAACGGCTGGCCGAGTTGCTGGAACGGGCAGAGGCGGAAGGGGAAGTCCGAATCAAGCGCCGGGATGGCCGGGTGTTTGTGGTCCGTCCGGAGCGGCGGAAGGGGTCGCCGCTGGCTGTGCAGGGGCTGGATTTAGGGATGACGGCGGAGGAGATTATGCAGTATATCCGGGAGGGGCGGGAGCGGCCTGGGGCGGATTAGACAGGGAGCACGGAGCAGGTCGCAGGTCGCAAGATGAAAGGTAAAATCTGCGTTATTCAGGCGGTGACTGGAAGGGCCACGCCGAAGGCTCGCCCGAGGCGTCACCTTTTTGGGCTTGCGGCCAGTGGTCGGCCTTTGCCGATCACCCTTCTCGAAGGGTGTCGGCGGAGGCCGACACCCGGCACGAAGTGCCCAGGGAGGGCGATTTCAATCGGCCTGAATAGTTACAAATCTGTCTCCATCTGCGTTTGTCCGCGTCCTTCCGATATGGTCTTATGAACGGGAGGCGATTATGGAAGAGGCCTTTGAACCCCGAATTCTGGCCTTCTGCTGCCACTACTGCGCCTACGCGGCGGCCGACCTGGCCGGGGTGATGCGCCTCAACTACCCGACAGGTGTCCGCATCGTGGAGGTGCCCTGCTCCGGTCGGGTGGAGGTCTCGGAGATTCTCCGCGCCTTTGAGCACGGCGCCGACGGCGTCATGGTGGCGGGTTGACTGGAAGGCGAGTGTCATTACCTGGAAGGTAATGTCAACGCCAAACGAAGGGTGAAGTACGCCGCCGAGTGGCTGGACAAAATCGGCCTGGGCGGGGAGCGGGTGCGGATGTTCAACCTCTCCTCGGCCATGGCCGTCCAGTTCGCGGAGTACGTCCGCCAGATGACGGAAACGGTCCGGAAGTTGGGGCCGAATCCGCTGAGGCAGAAGACGTGAAACGTGAAAAGTAAAACGTGAACGGAGGAATCCATGATTGTCGGTGAACAGAAGCCATTAGAGGAAATCATGAACCTGCTGGGGGATGCCCGCCGGGTGCTGGTGGCCGGGTGCGGGACATGCGTGACCGTCTGCTTCGCCGGGGGCGAGAAGGAGGCGGCGATTCTGGCCTCGGCCCTTCGCATGAAGAGCAAACTGGATGGCCACCCAATGGAAGTGGATGAGGTCACGGTCCAGCGGCAGTGCGAGTGGGAGTACATTGACCCGCTGGCGGACCGGCTGAAGGACTACGATGTCGTCCTCAGCCTGGCCTGCGGCATCGGCGTCCAGGCGATGAACGAGCGCTTCCCGGATGCCATCACCCTGCCGGGCCTGAACACTACCTTCCTGGGGTTGCCGGAGGAGCATGGCATCTGGGAGGAGCGCTGCCAGGCCTGCGGCGACTGCATCCTGGGGATCACGTTCGGCATCTGCCCCATTGCCCGGTGCTCCAAGCAACTCCTGAACGGCCCATGCGGCGGCTCTCAGAACGGCGTCTGCGAGGTCAATCCCGACATCCCCTGTGCCTGGCAACTCATCTGGGAGCGGGCGATGAAGTTCGGGCAGGTGGAGCGGCTCCTGGAGATTCAGCCGCCCAAAAACTGGTCCCGCAGCCGCGACGGCGGCCCCCGCAAGATTGTGCGGGAGGACCTGAGACTGCCTGAAGAAGAGTGAGGTGAGACATGAGCGAGCAGACCAACGGCTACAAGTCCGGTAGCAACCTGGAGAAACTCCTGCGCGCGGGCCACTTCGTGGTGACGGCGGAGATTGGCCCGCCCCAGAGCGCTGACCCCGAGGTCATCCGGCGCAAGGCCCGCCTGCTGAAGGGAGTGGTGGACGCGACCAATATCACCGACAACCAGACCGCTATCGTCCGCATGTCCAGCATCGCCTCGGCGGTCCTGGCCATGCAGGAGGGGATGGAGCCCATTGTGCAGATGACCTGCCGGGACCGCAACCGGCTGGCGATGCAATCGGACCTGCTGGGCGCCTACGCGCTGGGTGCGCGCAACCTTCTCTGTCTCACCGGCGACCATCAGAGTTTCGGCAACCACCCTACCGCCAAGAACGTCCACGACCTGGACTCTATCCAGTTCATCCGCATGGTCCGGGATATGCGGGATGAGGGCCGCTTCCAGTGTGGCGATGAGATCAAGGGAGTCCGGCCCCGATTCTTCATCGGCGCGGCGGAGAACCCCTTCGCGGACCCCTTTGACTTCCGCCCGTACCGTCTGATGAAGAAAATCGCCGCCGGGGTTGACTTCATCCAGACCCAGATTATCCTGGACATCCCCCGCTTCCGGGAGTTCATGAAGCGGGTGGTGGATATGGGCCTGCACGAGAAGGTCTACATTCTGGCGGGCATCGGCCCGCTGAAGTCCGCCGGGGCGGCCCGGTATATGCGGGATAAGGTGCCAGGGATGCGCGTGCGGGACGAGTACGTGGAGCGGATGGAGGCGGCGGTCGCCGGAATCCCCAAAGAGGACAAGAAGGCCCGCAAGGAGGCCTGGGAGCGGGAGGGCATCCGCATCGCCATTGAGCAGATTCAGGAACTCCGCGAAATCCCCGGCGTGGCGGGCGTCCACATTATGGCCATTGAGTGGGAAGAGGCCGTGCGGCCCATTGTGGAGGGCGCCGGCCTCCTGCCCCGCCCTCAGGTATAGCCACGAATTTCACGAATGGACACGAATTTTTCTGAATTTCGTAATTACCTGACACAAGGCACAAAGTGCTTCACAAAGGACACAAAGGGGCAATAAAATCCTTGGTGACCTTTGTGAAGCCTTCGTGTCCTTCCGGGTTTTCTACAGAACGGCGCTCCGGTAGGTAGTTACCGAATTTCGTGAAATTCGTGTCATTCGTGGCTGATATAAGGAGCGAGTATGGCATCCAGAGCACGAGTCCGAACGCAAACACTGGCGGAGATTGTGGAGGAGCACACTGGCTCCAACCCGTACCTTTGCTACCAGTGCGTCCGCTGTTCCAGCGGATGTCCGGTGGCGGAGCATATGGACCTGCTGCCCAACCAGGTGATGCGGGCCATTCAGTTCAACGACGAGCGGGTGCTGGAGGCGAAGACCCCCTGGATTTGCGCGGCGTGCGTCACCTGCTCCACCCGCTGCCCCCAGGGCATAGACGTCGCCGGGGTGATGGACGTGCTCCGCATAGAGGCCCGGAAGCGGGGCATCAAGCCGCCGGTGCGGGAGGTGGAACTCTTCACCCAGGTTTTCCTCAAGACCATTGGAGTGGCCGGGCGGCTCTACGAGGCCGGCCTGATGGGGATGATGAACGTCCTGACCGGGCGCCCTCTCAAAGATATGGACCTGGGCGTGCCGATGATCCTCAAACGGAAAATCCGGCTGCTCCCGGAGTTCGTACGTCCGCCGAAGAAGGTGAAGCGGGTGGAGGTGAAAGGGAATGTCATTGCCTACTACCCCGGCTGTTCGCTGGAATCCACCGCCACGGAGTACGACCATACCTTCCGGGCGGTCTGCGAGGCCCTGGGAATCCGACTGGTGGAGCCGCCGGGGTGGGTCTGCTGTGGCTCCACCCCCGCGCATACCACCGACCCGGTTCTGGCGGGGTACTACGCGGGAGTGAATCTCTCGCTGGTGGAGCAGATGGGGCTCCGGCAGGTGGTGGCGCCGTGTCTGGGGTGCTATCAGCGCCTCCGGGCCGGTGCCTACGAGATGGCCCACCGCCCCGAACTGGTGGACCAGGTGGCGGAACGGGTCGGCTACCGGTACCAGGGGACGGTGGAGACTCTGCATGCGGTGGAGACGTTGCTGGAACGGGCCGGGCTGGAGGCGATTCGGGCACAGGTCAAAAAGCCCCTGCAGGGGATGCGCGTGGCGTCCTACTACGGCTGCGCAACCACCCGTCCGCCGAAGTACACCGGTGCGGAGGACCCCGAGAACCCCACCTGTATGGACGACGTCATCCGGGCGCTGGGCGGCGAACCGGTGGAGTGGTCCTACAAGACCGACTGCTGCGGCGGCAGCCTGGGGATTACTCAGACGAACGTCGCGCTGGAACTTTCGGAGAAGATTCTGCGGAACGCGCACGATAGCGGGGCGGAACTGATGGTGACGGCCTGTCCCCTCTGCCAGGTGAACGTGGAAGCCCGGCAGGTCCAGATGAAACTGGACTTCCAGTTGCCCGTCCTCTACATCACCCAGTTGATGGTGCTGGCCTTCGGGATGGAGGAGAAGAAGGCGGAACTGGACAAGAA
>Ga0068674_1021306_pt1 | contig 12940 bp, 13 predicted proteins | sample YNPNP_1100MetaT_FD_73488 | JGI IMG/M metagenome (GOLD analysis project Ga0068674, IMG submission 73488) | Anoxygenic and chlorotrophic microbial mat microbial communities from Yellowstone National Park, USA - YNP NP_1100 MetaT (Metagenome... ...
GGGTTCACATGCAGCGCCAGCTTTCCGCGCGATGGTCGCCAGTCGGTGCGACGGTGCGGGGTGGGGTGTCGGTGCTGGCACGGCGCGTCAAGGGTGGCTACTATCCTCGTGGCTGAGCCGGGATAGGGAGCGCGACAGGTTATCTGTATGAGGACCTACTTTCGCGACATTCATCAGGCGCTGAAGACCGTGCTGGTCGGCATGCGCATCACGCTCCAGTACTGTTTTGCCCGCACGGTCACTGTCCAGTATCCGGATGTGCCGCCCGCGTTGCAGCCGCGTTTCCGCGGCTTCCATTGGTACGAGATCGAGAAGTGCAGCGCGTGCAAGGCCTGTGCGCGGGCGTGCCCGGTGGACTGCATTTATGTCGAGGCCGGCGGCGTGCGGAAGCTCGACAAGGCCACCGGGACGGTCCGCGGAGCCCCGATGCGGCGATACGCGATCGACTACTCCAAGTGCATGTTCTGCGGGTTGTGCTGCGAGCCCTGCCCGACGCAGTGCCTGCACATGGGCGACATTCACGACCTGTCAGGCTATGACCGGCCCAGCACGATCGTCGAATTCACGGAGCTGGCGCGGCAGGGCCTGCGCACGCCGATGCCGCTGTGGATGCAGAAAGAGCGACTGCCGGCGTGGGCGCAGGCGCGCAAGGCGGCGTGGCTGGAACGGGCGCGCGGGGCACAGGAGGCGATGCGTCTGGCGCTGACCGAGCAGCCGGTGACGAAGCCCGGCCCGGCGGAAGGCACGCAGGCCGGTAAGGCGGACGCGAGCGCATGAAATGGCACGCGTTTGTGCGCGCGTGTGTTCGGTGGTCTTGATCCATGACCTTGCGACGCTACGCTATCGCCTTTCGTGACCGGAAGGGTCTCTGCGCGACGGCGCGCCGCGCGCTGCTGACCGGACGAACTACGCTTGTCGGGAGCACCTGACGTGCTGGCGGAAGGCGGTGTCGAGCTGCTGCAAGGGCTGGCGATCTTCGCCCTGGCGGCGTTTCTGATGGCTTTCGCCGTCCTGCTGATCGGCAAACTGATCCGCCCGCGCGCGCTGAGTCCGGAGAAGACGGCCGCCTACGAGTGCGGGGAGGTTCCCATCGGCCCTGGATGGGTGCAGTTCAATCTGCGCTTTTACGTAGTTGCGTTGGTTTTTCTGATCTTCGACGTCGAGATCGCGCTCTTCTACCCGTGGGCGGTGCTGTACGGAGGCGGCCCGGGTACCGAGTCGTCGCCAGACCTCTACGCGCTGCGACGTGCGGCCCTGTTTGACATGCTGTTCTTCTTCGGGGTGATCGTGGTGGGGTTCGTGTATTTGTGGCGTTTCGGGTATCTGGACTGGGTGCGTGTACTGACCACGCGCGACGAATCAACCGGCGAGGCCGGGCCCCAGGTCGCGGACCTCAGCGGCCGGCCGGTCCCCCCGCAGTGAGGCTCCGATGGGCTGGTTACGGAACCGCTTCGAGGAGAACTTCGCGATCACCACGATCGACTGGGCCCTGAACTGGGCCCGGTCGAACAGCGTCTGGCCGCTGACCTTCGGGCTGGCCTGCTGCGCGATCGAGATGATGGCCGCGGGGGCGTCCCGCTTCGACCTGGATCGCTTCGGGGCCGGGGCGTTTCGCGCCACGCCGCGGCAGGCTGACCTCATGATCGTCGCCGGCACGGTGACATTTAAAATGGCCGCCCGCATCCGCCGGCTGTGGGAGCAGATGCCCGAGCCGAAGTACGTGCTGGCCATGGGCGCCTGCACGGTCGGCGGCGGGCCGTACTTCAAGTACGGGTATCACGTTGTTAAGGGCGTCGATCTGATCGTGCCGGTGGACGTGTATGTTCCCGGTTGCCCGCCGCGGCCGGAGGCCCTGTTGGAGGGTCTGATGCGTCTTCAGGAGAAGATCCGCGCGGAGACGATCGCGAAGAGGGCCGAACCGGCGTGACAGCGGCGGAGAGTGCGGTGAGTCTTACGGTGCAGGAGATTGCCGGGCTGCTCCAGACGCGGTTCCCGGACGCGGTGTTGGAGGTCGACGCGGACTCACGGCATCCGGGCATCCGTGTCGCCCCCGAGTCGTGGCACGATGTGGCGCTCTTTCTGCGGGATGACCCGCGGTTGGCGATGAACCTGCTGCGCTGCATCAGCGCCGTGGACCTGCACCCGCAGCCGTACATCGACGTCGTCTACGATCTGCTCTCGATGCGACCACCCGTTTCGACCGGCGGTGGGGCGGCGGATCCCTGGTCCTGCGCGGGGCTGGTCGCCATCCGCGTCCGCCTCCCGCGCGAGCGGGCGCACGTCCGCTCGGTGGCGGATATCTGGCCGACGGCGAACTGGCACGAGCGCGAGGCGTTCGACCTCATGGGAGTGACGTTCGACGGCCACCCCGACCTCCGCCGGATCCTGTGTCCGGACGACTGGGTGGGTCATCCGCTGCGGAAGGACTACGTGTTCCCAACCGAGTACCACGGGATTCCGGCCGCCACCGGCAGTGCGGCGGACAGTGCGGGGACAGGCGAGGAGCACTGAGCGCCGTCCGGTGGCTCCGGCGTGAAAGGCCCCGATGGCGGAACGCGGAACGAAATGACGGATATCAATCCCCCAATCACCGGTGAGGCGATACCCCAGCCGAGCGCGGCGCCGGGTACGCTGCACACCGAGGAACTCCTCGTCAACATGGGGCCGCAGCACCCCAGTACGCACGGCGTGCTGCGCCTGCTGCTGCGCACCGACGGCGAGCTGGTCGTCGAGGCGACGCCGCACATCGGTTACCTGCACCGCTGCGCGGAGAAGATCGGCGAAAACGTCACGCCCGTGCAGTTTGTGCCGATGACGGACCGGCTGGACTACCTGGCGGCCATGAACAACAACCACGGGTACAGTCTGGCGGTGGAGAAGCTCTGCGGCATCGAGGTCCCCGAGCGCGCCCGCTACATCCGCGTCATCATGTGCGAGCTGAACCGGATCGCTTCGCACCTGGTTTCGTTCGGCTCGTACGGCCTGGACATGGGGGCGTTCACGCCTTTTCTGTACGCCTTTCGGGAGCGGGAGTACATACTCGACCTGTTCGAGGCCACCTGCGGTGCGCGGTTGACTTACAACTATCTGACGATCGGGGGGGCGGCGGCAGACCTGCCCGAGGGCTTCCTCCAGCGGCTGGCCGGGTTTCTCGACTACTTCGAGCCCAAGATCGACGAGTACAACCGCCTGCTGAGCTACAACTACATCTTCGTGAAGCGCACCGCAGGCGTGGGCGTGATCAGTGCGGCGGACGCGATCGCCTACGGGTTGACCGGCCCGTGCCTGCGGGGCAGCGGCGTGCGATGGGACCTGCGGCGCTGCGTGCCGTACGAGATTTACGATCGGTTCGAGTTCGACATTCCGATCGGCGTGCCGGGGGGCACGGACGACATCCCGCCCGAGGTGGTGGTGGGCGACAGTTGGTCGCGCTACTTCGTGCGGATGCTTGAAATGAAGCAGTCGGTGCGTATCCTGCGGCAATGCCTGCGGCAGATTCCCGACGGCGAGTACCGGGCGAAGGTCCCGCGGGTGCTGAAGCTGCCGGCAGGCGAGGTGTATCTGGAAGTCGAAGGTGCCCGCGGACAGCTCGGGTTTCTCGTCGTGGGCGATAACGGACCCATTCCCCGACGAGTGAAAGTGCGCGGACCGTCGTTCTGCAATCTGTCGATCATCCCGCACGTCTGCCGACAGGTTCTGCTGGCCGATGTGGCGGCGATCCTCGGCAGCATCGACGTGGTGATGGGGGAGGTGGACCGGTAACGCAGCGGCGAGAAGTGGCAGGCTGCCTGTCACCGGTTGGCGCGGTGTGTGTGGGTACGGGCGTGCAGAAACTCGCGTTTCCGATTTTCCTGATACTGCTTCTGGCCAGCATCGCGCTCGCCTGGGCGCCGGCGCTGCTATGGCCACACAAACCTTTGTTGGTTCGGGACATCCTGGCGGTGGTGGGCGTGGTCGCGTTCGTCTCCCTGTTTGCCATGTTCGCGATCTGGTGGGAGCGGAAGGTCGCCGCCCGCATTCAGAGCCGTCTGGGACCTATGCGCGTGGGCGGCTGGCACGGCTGGGCCCAGTCGCTGGCGGACGGATTAAAGCTGTTCCAGAAGGAGGACATCTTCTTGGCCGGGGCCGACCGCCCGCTGTACCGCTTGGCGGCCTACATCGCCTTCGTTCCTGCGCTGTGCCTGTTCCTGGCGCTGCCGTTCAGTGCCGCGTGGATCGCGCGGGACCTGGACGTGGGGTTGCTCTTCATCCTGGCTTTGCTGGGGCTGGGCGTGCTCGGCGTACTGCTCGCCGGGTGGGCCTCGAACAACAAGTGGAGTATGTACGGCGCGATGCGCGAAGCCTGCCAGATGATCTCGTACGAGATTCCTCTGGGCTTCGCGCTGCTCGTGCCGATCCTGACCGCCGGTACGCTCCGGCTGACAGCGATCGGCGACCTGCAAAGCGCCGGCCTCCCGTCGTGGCTGGCGTTCCGCAATCCGTTTCTCCTGGTCGCGGCGGTGCTGTTCTTCCTCGCCACACTCGCAAGCTGCAAGCGGGCACCGTTCGACCTGCCGGAGGCGGAAAGCGAGCTCGTGGCCGGCTATCACACGGAATACAGCGGTTTTCGCTGGGCGCTGTTTTTCTTCGCCGAGTACGCCGAGATGTTCGCCGCCGGTGCGCTGGCCGCCATCCTGTTCTTCGGCGCGTGGCATTCGCCCCTGCCGGCCGAGTGGGGACGGGCCTGGCGTTCCGGTCCCCTCTGGCAGCAGGCCCTCCACGGCGTGGTCTTCAGCGGGCCGCTCTGGCTGATCGGTAAGGGGCTGTTCTTCGTCTACGTCCAGATGTGGTTGCGCTGGACGTTGCCCCGCATCCGGCTCGATCAGGTCATGTACGCCTGCGTGCAGGTCATGCTGCCGCTGGCCATGCTGAACCTGCTCGCACACGCCGTCTGGCAGTGGCTGGTGCCGGCCGACAGCCTGCTGGCGCGGATTGCCAACGGGGTCTGCACCGCGATCGGCGCGGTGACCATCGTTGCCATCCTGGCCACCATCGCCTACGGACTGTTCCACCGACGGCGCCTGGTGGGGACACTCGTCGTGGACCATCTGCCCGGAGCTTGAACATGGACAGCGCGTCCTGGGAGGCGGTGGCATTCTACGCGGTCGCGATCCTCGTCGCCGGTTCCGCCCTGGGCTGCGTCCTCGCGACGAATATCGTCCGCATGGCGATGTGCCTGCTGGGAACGCTCGGCGGCGTGGCCCTGCTGTACTTCCTGCTGACCGCGACGTTCCTCGGTGTCATTCAGCTCATCGTGTATGCCGGCGGCACGCTGATTCTCATCGTGTTCGGCATCATGCTCACCAGCCGGGCGGTCGGCGAACGCCTGCGGCCGCGACGCGCCGAAGCGCTGGCGGCCACCGTTATCTTCGTAGCCCTGCTGGCCGGCCTCGTCGCCCTGCTGCACACCGGCACGTGGGCATCAGGAAACAAGGGAGGAACACCGACCGTTGCACGTATCGGCCAGGAGCTGCTTACTACCTGGCTGGTACCATTTGAACTGGCCAGTGTTCTGCTGTTGGCCGTCATGATCGGGGCGGCGTATCTCGTCCAGCCCTTTGGACGCGCCCCGCGCGAGTCGGGCGGACCACGCTCGACGGAGGGGGACTCATGAGACCGCGCGTGCAGATCACACGCGAGCAGCCCGCCGGCCGCGCCGGCTCGCCAGCCGACGAGTGCGGCGGGCAAGCAACGCGGACACGACCGCCGGCTCCGAAGCCAGTTGGGGGGGCGTCATGCTGACGATCGGGTTGACGCACTATTTGGTGCTCGCCGCAATCCTCTTCTGCTGCGGCCTGTATGTCATGGCGACCAAGCGGAACGCGGTGGGCATTCTGATCGGCGTGGAGCTGGTATTGAACGCGGCCGGCGTGAACTTCGTCGCGCTGGCCCGCTACGGCCCCGCTGGCATGGATGGACAGATCGCGACGCTCTTCGTGATGGTGCTGGCCGCCGCCGAGGCGGCGGTAGCGATTGCGATCCTCGTGAATTACTACCGCGCGCTGCTGACCATCGACGCGGATCAGGGAGATCAGTTACGTGGCTGAGCCGCCCCCGGTCACGGACGACGGACGGCCGGCGGCCCGGATGGTGCGATGTCGAAGATCGAACTGCTGCTGATGGTCGGTGTTCTGGTTCCGCTGGCCAGCTTCCTGCTGCTGGCCTTGTTCGGCTGGCGGCTGGGCAAGCCGTGGGCCGGATGGGTGGCCGTCGGTGCCATGACGCTCACCACCGGGCTGGCGACGGCCGCGCTGTGGCAATGGCACCATCTGGACCCCGTCGGCCGGGCCGCCGCCCGCAGTGCCCCCGTGGTCTGGGCCCATTTGGGCAGCCTGCCAGTGACGTTCGGGGTCAACCTCGACAGCCTGACGCTGATCATGTTCTTCATGGTCAGCTTCGTATCCCTGTGCATCTTCGTCTTCAGCGTCGGCTACATGGCCGGTCACAGCGACCAGATCGACGGGATCAGCAAGTTCCATCGCTTCTTCACTTACCTGTCGCTGTTCTGCTTCAGCATGCTGCTGCTGGTCATCGCCGATAGCCTGCTGCTGCTGTTCATCGCCTGGGAGCTGGTCGGGCTCTGCTCGTACCTCCTGATCGGGTACTACTTCCATAAGAAGAGTGCCAGCGACGCGGCGATCAAAGCATTCGTCACCAACCGCGTCGGGGACTTCGGCTTTCTGATCGGGCTGGGGCTGGTCGTCGCCTACCTGGGCGACCTGTCGCTGGCCGGGGCGGCCGAGAAGTTCCACGCGCAGTACGTGAGCTGGACGTCGGGTGCGGCGGCCGAGGCGCCCCTGTTTGCCCGCACGTTCGCCGGCCTGTCGCTGGCGACGTGGATGGGCATGCTGCTGTTCTGCGGTGCGATCGGCAAGAGCGCGCAATTCCCCCTGCACGTGTGGTTGCCGGACGCGATGGAAGGTCCCACGCCGGTCAGCGCTCTGATCCACGCCGCCACGATGGTCGCCGCCGGCGTCTATCTGACGGCCCGAATCTTCGTACTGTTGACCCCCGAGGCCCAGCTCTTCGTCGCCCTCATCGGGTGTATTACCTTGACGCTGGCGGCGCTGGTGGCCATCGTCCAGACCGACATCAAGAAGGTGCTGGCCTACTCCACCATCAGTCAGCTCGGCTACATGATTCTCGGCCTGGGAGTCGGGGCCTGGATCGCCGCCCTGTTCCACCTGCTGACCCACGCCTTCTTCAAGGCCCTGATGTTTCTCGGCTCCGGCCAGGTCATCGAAGGCTGCCATCACGAGCAGGACATCCGGCGGATGGGCGGACTGGCCCGCAAGATGCCGGTGACCGCGGTCACCTTCCTCGTCGGCGTGCTGGCCATTGCCGGCGCCGGCGTTCCCGCGGTGTGGCTGCCCCAGCACGTCCCGGTCGGCCTCGGCGGGTACTTCAGCAAAGACGAAATCCTCGCCGTCGCGTGGCATCGCGTGTACGGGCATCCGCACGGCGATGAGGCTGCGCACGACCACCAGGCGCGTGCGGACGCGCTCGGCGGGGCCGACACGAGCGCGGCCGGTAACGTGGCCGCGCTCGGCGTCGAAGGCACGCCCACGACTGCCGGCCAGCGGCGTCTGCCCGCCTGGCTGTTCTGGATTCCCGTGCTCATGGCGTATGTGACGCCCTTCTACATGATGCGCTGCTGGTGGCTGACATTCATGGGCCGCCCGCGCGACCCGCATGTGTATGAACACGCGCACGAGTCCCCACTCATGTATGTGCCGCTGATCGTGCTGGCCGTGGGGACCGTCGTGTCCGGCTATGTTTTGTTTCGCCCGATGGTCGCGGACGCGGCGCCGAGACCCTTCCTGACCGCGGCGTACGACGGCTCCGACGCCGGCAGTGCGGTGCGGGGCGTGCCCATCGCGCACGAGGCTCATGCCATGCTGGCCACGCGGGTCGGGCTGGCCTTTGTGGTCGGCTTTGTGCTGGCCTGGGGCGTCTACCGGCGCGGGCTGGAGCTCGCCTCCCGGCTGGCTGCCGCTCTGCGGCCGCTGCACACGCTGCTGGTGCACAAGTTCTACTTCGACGAGCTGTACGGCGCGCTGCTCGTGGGTGGCACCATGGCGCTGAAGTCGCTCCTGTACGCGTTCGACCACGTGGTTGTGGATGGGCTGGTCAATCTTTCCGCGTGGCTTACCGAGCGGCTCTCCTGGTTCAGCGGCCGCCTTCTGGATCAGGCCGTGGTGGATGGCGCCGTCAACGGCGTAGGACGCGGAACGCTCTCGCTGGGCGGGCTGGTCCGCCGGCCGCAGGTCGGGCGCATCCGCAGCTACCTGCTGTTCGCGGCCGGCAGCCTGGCGGCGGCAGTCATCTGGTTTGCCTGGGTGGAGCCGCGGCTATGAGCCGGCCAGGCCGCAGCGCTGTTGTTGCCTGCCGGCGTGCCGCGCGGAACGCTGGGCAGCCGGCCGAACCGCCAGCCGCCCCGGCGCGGGCAGACATGCGAGGATGCTGACGTGGAACACGGCAACCTGCTGAACTGGATCATCTTCCTGCCGACGATCGGAGCGCTGCTGTGTCTGATCGTGCCCCACACGCGCGCGATCAAGTGGATCGCGCTGCTGACCAGCGGTGCGACCCTGCTGCTCTCGCTCGGACTGTTCCCGCACTTTGCCTGGTGGGGTGTGGGCGGACAACCTGCCCGTTCGGCGTTGGAGATCTTCGGCAGTGCCTACGGCCACAAGCTGTACGAGGTCACCCAGCTCACGTGGATCACCCTGGGCAGCGGGCCGCACGCCTCCCGGATCGAATACTTCGTCGGCGTGGACGGGCTGAGCTTCCCGCTGATCATCCTCACCACGCTTATCAGCTTCCTGGCGTGCCTGGGAAGCTGGAACATCGAACAGTGGAAGATCAGCCGGGGCATCCGCGGCTACTTCTGCCTGTTCCTGCTGCTGGAGACCGGGATGCTGGGCGTCTTCTGCGCCCTGGACTTCTTCCTGTTCTACATCTTCTGGGAAGTGATGCTGCTGCCGATGTACTTCCTGATCGGCGTGTGGGGCGGCCCGAAGAAGGAGTACGCGGCGATCAAGTTCTTCCTGTACACGCTGGTCGGCAGCGTCCTGATGCTGGTCGTCCTGCTGGCGTTCTACTTCTACGCCCCGCCGGGGTTGCGCACCTTCAACCTTATCGAGCTGGCCCGCAACGACGCCATCCGCACCGCCTTCAGCGAGGCGACCTTCCTCGGGCTGAAGTTCGTCCCCACCATGTTCGTGCTGCTGTACATCGGCTTCGCCATCAAGGTGCCGGTCTTCCCGTTCCACACCTGGTTGCCCGATGCGCACGTGGAAGCCCCGACGCCGATCTCCATGATCCTGGCCGGCATCCTGCTGAAGATGGGGGCCTATGGGCTGATGCGGATCAGCTATCCCATCCTGCCTGAGGCCGGCCGCTGGGCCGCTTACGGGTTAGCCGTGCTCGCCCTGATCAACATCATCTATGGCGCGCTGTGTGCCATGGCGCAGACCGACTTCAAACGGCTCGTCGCCTACAGCTCGATCAGCCACATGGGCTACGTGCTCCTCGGCCTGGCCATCATGACGCCCGCCGGCTGGCAGGGTGCCATGTTCCAGGTCATCGCCCACGGCATCTCCAGCCCCATGTGCTTCTACCTCGTCGGTGTCATCTACGACCGCGCCCATCACCGCGAGATCAACCGCTTCGGCGGACTGTGGTTGACCATGCCCGTGTACGGGTCGCTGGCCACGCTCGGCTTCTTCGCCTCGCTCGGCCTGCCCGGGCTGTGCGGCTTCATCGGCGAGTTCTGGGTACTGATCGCGACCTTCTCCGCGCAGAACGTCTGGCCCTGGATGACCTGGGCCCGGCCGTTCGCCGTCCTGGCCGCTACCGGCGTAATCCTGACGGCCGGCTACATCCTGTGGATGATCCAACGCGTCTACCTTGGTCGTCAGCGGGAAGAGTACCAGGGCTTCCCCGATGCTACGCTGCGTGAGACCGCAGTCCTCGTGCCGCTGGCCGCCCTGGCTGTCCTGCTGGGTATTCTGCCGGAGCAGACGTTGTTCCGCTTCATGAACGGTACGTTGAACCAGATTACGGAACTGTGCGCCCGGCATGCACACACGTTGGGAGCGGCCCTTCAGACGCTGACCGGAACATGAGAACGGCTTCCCCGGCGCTGACCGACCGGTTGTTCATGGTGTCGACACAATGAATTTGTTAGTCGCCGCTGTTGCCTGGTTGCCCTCCACGGACGACCTGCGCCTGATTGGCCCCGAGCTCGTGCTGATCGGGACGATCGCCATCGTGCTGTTGCTGCCGCTGCTGGCCGGACGCCGGCCGGAAGTGTCCGCGGTGACAGCGGTGCTCGGGTGTCTGCTGGCGCTCGTGGCGACCTGGGCGGTGGCGGCGGAAGTGGCCGACGGTCCCCGCGACGCGCTGTCGCCGCCCGCGACCGGACTGCCGATGATACTGGCCGACCGCTTCGCCGTTTTCTACCGTCTGCTGCTGCTCTTGACCCTCGGCCTGATCGCCTGGCTCTGGCTGATTGGAGTAGACGCGCAGCGGTCGCGGGGGCTGGGGGGCGTGTCCGGTCCGGAATTCTTCGTCCTGCTGCTCACCAGCGCCTTGGGCATGCTGCTCATGGTCAGCTCGCTGAACTTGCTGGTGCTGATTCTGGCGATCGAGACGGCGTCGCTGCCCAGCTACGCGCTGGTCGCCAGCGATCGTCGCTCCCGTCTCGGTGCCGAGGCCGCGCTCAAGTACGTGCTCTTCGGAGCGGCGGCCTCCGCCATCACCGTCTACGGCGTGTCCCTGTTGTACGGCCACTTCGGGACGTTGGACCTGGGCCGCATGGCCGCCCAATTAGCCCAAAACGACGGGGGGCGGACCGCTCCAGTCGTGTGGCTGGCGCTGGCGACGTTTGGCGTCGGGATCATCTTCAAGATTGCGGCCGTCCCGATGCACTTCTGGTGCCCCGACGTGTTTCAGGGGGCGCCGATCGAAGTCACCACGTGGCTGAGTGTGGCGAGCAAAGCGGCCGGTCTGGGTTTGCTGCTACGCCTGCTGCACGTCTTCGCAACGCCCGTCGCCGCGATTTCTTCCGGCACGGACCCGGGCCATACGGCCCTCATGCTGGCGTACGTGGTGGGCGCACTCGCCGCGGTCACCTGCACCGTAGGGAACCTCGCGGCACTGCGCCAGGACAGCGTCAAGCGCATCCTCGCCTATTCCTCGATCGCGCATGCCGGCTACATGATGATGGCTGGGGCGCTCTGTGCGGCTCCAGTGCGGGCAACGGACGGCGCCGACCCCGGTCTGGCCGCGCTGCTGTCCTACCTGGCCGTATACCTGCTTATGAACGTAGGCGCCTTTGGTGCGACCGCGCTCGTCGTTTGGCAAACCGGCAGTGACCACCTCAGCGCGTTCACCGGCCTGGGCCGACGGGCGCCGTGGGTTGCCGTCCCCATGGCGATCTGCCTCTTCTCCCTCGTCGGCCTGCCCCCGCTGGGTGGGTTCGCGGCCAAGTGGTATCTCCTCCTCGCGCTGGGGCGGGCGGGGAGCACGCATCCCTGGCTGTGGATCCTCGTCGTGGTCGCGGTGCTCAATACGGCGATCAGCCTGTACTACTACGTGCGGATCATCCGTCAGATGTATTTGGTTGATGACCCGCAATTGCCGGCCTTACGTCCGCCTGTCGGCGGGGTGGCGATCGTGAACGCCTGCGCCGTCCTGCTGATTCTCCTGGGGACCGTCGCGTTTAACGCCCTCGGCCAGCGGGCAGCAACGTTGGCGTCGGAGGTGTATACGGCGCCAACGCGTCAGCCGGCTCCGTCAGTGCTGACACCGACTCCCGTGCAGGTCGTTGGTCTCGTAAACGGACGTTGACGGGCTTATTGCGCGCTTACGCGAACGCCGGCGGTGCGTCTTTGGAGACGGAGACCCCCAACTCGTAATTCGCGGTCAGCGTCCGCCGGCAATGCACGACCGTCCCGCATAAGAACAGCGGTTCCCCGTTGGCGTGCGGGACCAGCGTTTCTACCCAGGTTCCAATGGGGACGGCGGCGCCGACGTGGATTGCCACTCCGCTGGGAGAGATATTCACGGTCTGCCCGATAACCGTTCGAATTTCGCCGGTCGACGGATCGACCAGACGCACGCGACACGGTACACGGTGAGGCACACGGCGCTCGGCCCGCTGCTGAGGCCGGGCTTCCGGCGCGGGCCGTGCGGCCGGGCTGGACAGGTGCGCCGCGGTCGGACCTGATGACATGGCATTCTCCACGCGTAGGCGGGCGCGAAACGCCCCCGCTCGGTCGTCCACTACCAGTATTCCTATCGGGAAACCACCGGGGCCGGCATAAGGAAGGGTTCTACCGCGCCGGCGGACCTGGCTTGGTAGCCGACCGGACCAGGCTACCCCACCGGCTATGCGTGGCCCAGTGGCTCAATCTGCGTGAACCGATCGACGTTCAGCACGGTGATCTCGCCATCGTCCTTCACAAGGCGAATGCGGCGTAGCCAGAGTTTGTGATCCTTGCCGTGGGCGTACCAACTGCCTGTTTTCTGGAGTTCGATGGACTGGATGACGCCGACGGTCTCACACCGCCAGTCGCCGTCGCGCCGCTCGATGGTCTGGATAATCCGCACGCGTTGCCCGGGTTTGCAGTTCTCGATGCTCATCGGTTCGGAAGCGTTGCCGACCCGGCGGACGCGGCTCCTCGCCCGCCGGTCAGATCATCACTCGACGATTGTAGACCCACCATTCCACCAGAACCAGGACCAAGGCAGCCCCGACGAACCAACGCCACACCTCCGGCGTCGCTGTCCGGATGGGGGCGGTGTCCTGCACTTCGCGGTCGGCCATCCGAACGACCTTCGCCGGCGTAATGTCACTTTCCCATTCATCTTCAAGATTTACGGCAAAGCGGTC
>Ga0068674_1034056_pt1 | contig 12702 bp, 8 predicted proteins | sample YNPNP_1100MetaT_FD_73488 | JGI IMG/M metagenome (GOLD analysis project Ga0068674, IMG submission 73488) | Anoxygenic and chlorotrophic microbial mat microbial communities from Yellowstone National Park, USA - YNP NP_1100 MetaT (Metagenome... ...
TTCAGCATTTATTTTAGGTTTAGGATTATTCCTTTCACGAATTTATAAACACTTTATACATCAAGCACAAACACCCGAAGCCGAATTCACTTCAAATTTTTATTTCCGTAATTTTCCAATAAATTATGCAACGACCGCACTTGTGGTAATGTTTGTCGCAGTATGGACATTTATGGGTTCAATGGTTATCACTTCCAATCCCGCAAATTACACAAAACAATTATCACTTATTCAAATGTATTTTTCGCTGGCAACATTATTTAGGTTGGTAGTATTTCTTTTCTTCTCAATATTAATTTCCAACCTTGGATTTATATTCTTTAACTTTTTATCCGAAGACCGAAAAGGCAAACCTGTATCATTCGATAATAGTGATCAATTTATTCAAAGCACCTTGGCCCGCTCGCTTGCTTATGCAGTATTTATTCCAATATTTTTGTTAATCATATATGCACTTACACCCCAAACAGCTGTAACTTTTTCTTATTATTTTGTTTTTACGATCTCGATTATAATTTTGCTTATTGCTCTTGTTCTTAATTTTTATAGTTATCGAACACTCGATATGGACTTTACCAAATTTTCGTTTTTTGTTTTTGTTGCTTTTATTGTTGCATTTGTAGGCACCGAAACCTTTTTGTTTTCGACAGCAAATAAAATCCAAGAGTTCAAAATTGCAAAAAAATATGAAGTTTTCCATACCGAAATGTTAGCAAGTTTAGGACGTGGTGGCACAGAAATAAGTGGAGAAGAAATTTACAAAGCAAAATGTGTTGCTTGCCACGCCTTTGATCAAAAAGCTGTTGGTCCACCACACCGAGATGTACTTCGTAAATATGGAGACCGCAAAGCCGATATGATTAAATTTGTATTGAATCCCGTAAAAGTTGACCCAAATTATCCTCCAATGCCAAATCAAGGATTGAAGCCAAAAGAAGCCGAAGCAGTAGTTGAATATCTCTACGAACATTATGGACCAATGATAAAATAACATTAATTTTCCTTTTAAAAAAATTAACTTGAATTATCCATTCTTTGATAAAATAAAAGAAAAGGATGACTAAAAGTCATCCTTTTTTAATTGAATTTTAGAATTTAAGTTGGTCGGGTAATCTTTTAAAATGGTCGAAGATAATAGGTAACCGAAAGCATCCCATATCGACGCAAAACCAAAGAATTTATATCCTCGAAATATGCATCTGTTATGTTTCGGGAAATGCTTTTGGTTTGGTCGAATAAATCGAATACTTGCAACCTTACATCAAAATTATTGTTATATATTGTCCTATTGCCAATTGTTAAATTGGTGATGAACAAATCTTGATTATAGCCAGTTGAATATCCTGTCGAATATCTATGATTTAAATCAAGGGAAACAAAAAAAGACTTCCAGAATGTCCAATTTATTCGAGCATAGGAAATTATATTGTAATATTCTCCGTTAAAAGTGTTGCGAACGTTGTTCCGCATAACATTGTACAAAGTGGATGTTCCGACACTAAAGTCAATTTCGGGCGATATATTACTATTCAAATCAAAACCAATGTTGTAAGTGTAAGTTTTTGATAAATTATCAACACCATTAATTTGTCCTGGGGCTTCGGTGTAACTAAAACCACCATTTAAATTTAAAGTTGATTTGATCAAATCAACTGGAACACTCAAAGTGGTGAAAGAACGAGCTGAATAGGAGGAACCAAAGTTTTGTGGTATAGAAACTTGGGTACCTTTAATAACATTGTAGTTGTTAATTATGGTGTCCTTTGATGCAAAAAATGTAATATTAGAGATATAATCTTCTGTTTTGGATAGATTGAACATTATAAAGAAATTACTTCGATTATTGTTGAAAATGCCAAAATAGCGAGTAAAGAAATTATATGTAATAGATTGATTTAGGTTAGGATTACCAGCAGTGATTTGCAAAGGATTGGAGTTGTTGACAACTGGACTTAATTGCGTGACCGAAGGTGTTTGCGACGAAACCGAGAAATGGGCTCTAGTACTTGATTTGTCGGATATTTTAAAGTTGAAAAATGCCCTTGGGAGCCAATTGTAATAGTTTTTTTCGATTGTATAGGGAAATATCTTTTGTTTTTCGTTTGTGAAATTAGTAATTTGATAATTTAAATTTATGTTGAAATCAACAAAAGTACTTGTTAATCGATATCCTAAACCAACTCTTTGAGATATGGTTTGGGCCAAGGAGTAATTAGATAGTGATGAGTCAATAATATTATATTCTTTATCAATAGGATTGAATTGAAACAAAGATCGGTCTTCCTTATCGTTCGAAATAGATGGTTCATAAGACAATGATATTTGCATATTAGTATCAATTGGTTCGGTATAAGTGAATTCGCCACGATGAGTGGCTCCATTTCGTAATGATTTATTGTATTGATTTAATGTGTCGGAGAATTGTTGTAAAAGCTCGTTATAGTAAGAATCTAAAAAATAATCCCCATCATTTTTGTTGAATTGGTTTCGGATGCTTAACGACAAAGTTCGTCCTTTTTTGTCGAAGCGATGTAGAAAAGTAGTTTCATTCGAAAAATTATATCCACCGTAATCAGAATTAGTCCTACTATCTTGGCTATTGAGCAGTTGATCAACATTGGTAATACTTTGACCCAGTAGAGAGTAACGAGAGTCAGCAGATTGGATAGAGCCATTGGGACGAATTATCAATCTTGAATTAGAATCCAAATTCCATTCTATACGGCCATTTATTCTGTGGTTTAAATTTTTGGTATTGTTCAAAGTTGTTTGATTGTATAAATAGTTGGTATCGGTTTCAAGAAAATACCGTCGCCATAAATCTTCATCGTTCTCGTTATCAGTGTAATTTAAAAAATAGCTTAAATTCACTTGAAGTTTTTCGGCAAAAATATCGGTATAATTGGCACCTATTGCGTGTGTTGTAGTCAATCCATTTAAGTTTCCAACAAAAAAATCTGCAAGAGAGCCAAAAGGTCCACCACCAGCGGGAGGTCTAAAAAACTGACTGCCGGAGGAAAAGATTCTTTGCCGCACTTGATTGCTTGGACCGTGACTGCGACTACTACTACCACCGGAGCCAAAAATTCCCAAAATATCCTGGAAATTAAAGTTGAGTTGATTGACGTTGTTGGACATTCCAATAATCGATAATCGGGATGTGGAAGTCATCCAATTAACATTACCACCAGCAGTGTATTTATCTTGGTAACCGTAACCTCCATACAATTTGCCAAATACCAGCACTCCACTTTTGGTGATCAAATTCATAGCTTTGTAACGAGAACCATCGTCGAAGCCTGAAAATTGTGCTTGCTCACTCATTTTATCAAAAATTTGAACACGATCAATTACATCGGCAGGCAAATTACGCATAGCCATCATTGGATCGTAACCAAAGTATTGTCTTCCATTAACCAGAACTTCCTTCACGTCTTCGCCTTGGGCTTTTACGCTTCCGGTTTGACGGTCGACTTGGACACCGGGAATCTTTTTGATCAATTCCTCAGCTTCGGCATTGGGTTGGGTTTTGATTGCCTTTGTATTAAATTCTGTTGTGTCTTGTTTGATTTCGGCACGAACCATATCGCCTACAACTTGAACTGATTTCATTTGCACAACATCGGGTTCTAAGACTAATTTACCTAAATTGATTCTTTCTTCAGTTTCGAACTTTATATCCTTGTAGAATGGCTTGTAGCCAACAAAGTTAATTTTAAGGTAAATGTTTTTGTGTTCAATACCTTCAATCTTAAATTTCCCATCTTTATCGGTTACTTCTCCTTTTAGCAACAAACTATCTCGCTTGCGATGAACCGAAACCGAAGCACTTTTGAGTGGTTTATCGTTTTGTTTATCAATTACAATTCCTTCTATGGAATAATTTTGAGAAAATAAATTTGTGTAAACAATAGTGATTGCAAATGCAATTAATAATATTTTTTTCATTTTAGTTTGTTATTGGTTTATGAATTGGTAAATAAACTAATCAATAATGAATTGCTTTAATTAGAATTAATAGACGTATTTTTATTTTGGAAAGTTTAATCATTTGATGTAATTTCGGCACCAACCAATTTATTAGTAAGTTCTTCGATAACCTTTTCGAATTCAAGCAAAGAGTCTTTGGTAACTAATCCTTTAACACGGTTGATTTCGGTTAATCCAACACTGGTAAATTTCGCTAAGATTAAAGTTAATTCACCGCCTTCGATAGTTTGCTCGAAGGAACCAGTGATAATCGTTTCCACTTCGAATTGACGAAGTGCATAAAGTTCCATTTGATTTGGTGCTTTGTAGTTTTCGGGAGCAAAGAAATTAAAGATGGCATAAATCGAATCTCTTGTTTCGATGTCGAATGGTTGATATTTATTACTTTTGCTAATGACTTCGAACATTTTTTCGATTAAGAAATAGGAATTTACTTCTGCATTAGCAAACAAAGACCAAGTAGGCAAGTTTTCTTTCCTTTTAAATTCTATTCCAGTGATTACCAAAGTTGGTAATGGCAGAATTGGATTATTTGCTTTTGCAAACAAAGTGCTGTCTTTAACTGCAACGGCAAAAGCACGTTGTAGGGCTATTAAAATTGAAGGATCGTATAGATATTTTTTGGATACTGTGTCTTGATAGTTCAAAAAGGAAAATCCACTTCCATTGCTTTTCTTTTGGTAATCTTTCTCGAACAAAAGGGTTATATCACACCTCAGCATATTTTTAAATCGATTCAGGTTTATATAAATCAAAAAGTCGGCTTCAAAAAAATTACCTAAATCAACAATTGTAAAGGTTTTACCTATCTTTTTCCATTCTGTGCGAATAGAATCGACGTATTTAGGTGGAACAATATCGAAAAAATTTGTTAACATCATCGAAAAAGCTAAAGCTGCCTCGACAGATGTTGGATTGAGATCTTCCAAGTTTTTTCCAACTTCAATACCGGCAATAAATATCTTTAAGGGTTTCAGACTGTTTGCTCTTTTTGTTGTTGATTGGGAGAAAATAGTACACGAAGCTATCAACAAAAATGTTGAAAGCAGAAAAATATATCGCATTATTCGCACTAGACCTATCCTAATTATTTAAAATTATAGTGTTTACGAACGGGTTCTTTAATTTCCCAAATGCATTTTAATCCTTTAGGAAAAATTACGAAGTCTCCTTTTTGTATATCAACGACATTTCCATCGTAATGAATAGATACTTTGCCATCGAGAAAATAACATTCTTCGGGTTCGGAATAATACCATTCGAATTTGGATATTTCCTTCTCCCAAATAGGCCATTGGCGAATGTTTAAGTTTTTAATTTCCTCTTCAGACAATCTTTTTATTAAAAATTGCATTTTTGTTGGATCGTTTTATGTAAAATTAATAAAAAAAAATCTATTTAAAAAATAAAATATAATACAAATATACAATTTATTAAACTAAAGTATTTGAAAAGAAAGTAAATCAATCCTAAATAATGAACAATTTATAATAATTCAATAAACCGTAACAACGATGTTGATTTTTTTGTAATTTCGATTATTCTGAGAATTCAAACAAATTAAAATCAAATTAATGTAAAACAAAATAGCAGGTAATATGTTCAAATATCTTAATCATTTGGTTATTAGTAAATTTGTGATGGCAATCACCGGGCTATATTTGGGTGTTTTCATCACAGGTCATGTTATTGGTAACCTACAGATATTCATAGGAAGGGATACATTCAATTCCTATGCTGCGTTTCTACAAAGTTTAGGGGAAATATTATGGGTGGAACGAATAATTCTAATTCTTTCGCTAATTCTCCATATCATTACTTCTGTATACCTTAAACTTTATAACAATCAAGTTAAACCACAGAAATATGCTGTCACAAATTATCTTAAAGCAAAATTAAACTCCCGTTCAATGATTTGGACTGGCATAATGATTGGCTGCTTCTTGATTTTTCATATTCTTCATTTCACAACCCGCGACATAAAACCAGAATTTAAAGAATATAAAGAAATGTATTCTGTTGCCAAAGTTATTCCAACAAATTTAAACATAAACATTCCTTATGAACAAGGCATAGATGTAATGAAAGTTCGCCACGATACCTATCAAATGGTGATAAATGGGTTTAAAGATCCTATTGTATCAGTTTTTTACATTATTGCAGTTATTTTGTTGGGAGTACACATTTCCCATGCAATGCAAAGTATGTTCCAAACCCTAGGACTGAATGGTCCAAGGTTTACACCATTTATAATCAAATTTAGTATATTCTATGGAGCAATCATTGCATTGGCTTATTCATCAATTCCAATTTCTGTTTTGTTAGGTATTCTTGGAGGTACACAATGAATTTAAAATCATATATACCCGATGGTCCATTAGAAAATAAATGGTCGAAATACAAATCCGAAATTAAGCCAGTAAACCCAGCGAACAAAAGAAAATTCAAAGTGCTTGTTGTGGGGACTGGTTTGGCTGGTGGCTCGGCTGCTGCAACCTTAGCTGAATTAGGTTATAATGTCGAGGCATTCACTTATCACGACTCACCGCGTAGGGCACATTCAATTGCTGCCCAAGGTGGTATCAATGCTGCCAAAAATTATCAAAACGACGGTGACAGCGTTTGGCGATTGTTCTACGACACAATCAAAGGAGGTGATTTCCGGTCTCGCGAGGCTAATGTTTATCGTTTAGCCGAAGTAAGTGCTAACATTATAGATCAATGCGTTGCTATGGGAGTACCGTTTGCTCGGGAATATGGTGGAACATTGGCAAATCGTTCTTTTGGAGGTGCATTGGTTTCACGCACTTTCTATGCTCGTGGGCAAACCGGACAGCAATTGCTTTTGGGTGTATATTCAGCTTTAAGTCGCCAAATTGCAGCTAAGAAAGTTAAAATGCATACTCGCAAGGAAATGATGGATTTGGTGGTTGTTGACGGTCGAGCAGCAGGAATTGTTGTACGTGATTTAGTTACCGGAAAAATTGAATCTCATTACGGAGACGCAGTAATTTTGGCAACTGGGGGCTATGGAAATGTATTTTTCCTTTCCACCAACGCCCAACATTGTAATGTAACTGCAACCTATCGAGCTTATAAACGAGGTGCTTTCTTTGCCAATCCTTGTTTTACCCAAATCCATCCCACTTGTATTCCTGCAAGTGGCGAACACCAAAGCAAATTAACTTTAATGAGTGAATCGTTGCGAAATGATGGTCGAATATGGGTGCCAAAAAAAGTAGGTGATAAACGACCACCAAACGAAATACCCGAGGAAGAACGTGATTATTATTTGGAACGTATGTATCCGTCTTATGGAAATTTATCTCCTCGAGATATATCTTCACGTGCTGCCAAACGTGTTTGTGACGAAGGACGAGGAGTTAATGCTACTGGTCAAGCAGTTTATTTAGATTTTAGTGATGCAATCAATAGATTAGGTAAAAAAGTTATCGAAGAACGCTATGGCAATCTTTTCGAAATGTACGAAAGAATAACAGGTGTGGACCCCTACAAAGAACCAATGATGATTTACCCCGCTGTTCACTACACAATGGGTGGACTTTGGGTTGATTACAATTTAATGAGCAATATTCCCGGACTATTTGTCATAGGCGAAGCCAATTTCTCGGACCACGGTGCAAATCGTTTGGGTGCAAGTGCCCTTATGCAAGGTTTAGCAGATGGTTATTTTGTTATACCTTATACAATAAATGCTTATTTCTCGAAAGGAAAACCACAAACCTTGCCAACCGACCATCCCGAATTTGTGAAAGCAGAGAAAGAAGTTCAAGAGCGAATTAAGAAGTTAATCAATATCAATGGCAAACAATCACCAATGCAATTGCATCGAAAGTTGGGCAAAATTATGTGGGATTATGTAGGTATGTCGCGCAATCGTGCTGGTTTGGAAAAAGCTATCCAATTAATTAGGGAATTACGCGAAGAATTTTGGAGTGATTTAAAAATTGTGGGTCCTGATTCTTACATCAATCCAGTAATTGAAAAAGCTGGAAGAGTTGCCGATTTTATGGAATTTGCTGAAATTATGGCTATCGATGCACTCCATCGTGAAGAATCTTGTGGTGCCCACTTCCGCGAGGAATACCAAACCGAAGAAGGCGAAGCTAAACGCAACGATGCAGAGTTTGCATATGTTGCTGCTTGGGAATACAAAGATGTTGGAGTTGAACCTATCTTACATAAGGAAGAATTGAATTATGAATTTGTTCAATTAGGCGAAAGGAGTTACAAATGAGAATCAAATTGCATATATGGCGACAAGCCAATCCTGAAGCAAAAGGCGAAATTATGCACTACGAAATGGATAATGTAAGTCCCGATATGTCGTTTTTGGAAATGCTTGATGTTCTCAATGAAGAATTAATCGCCAAAAACGAAGATCCTGTTGCTTTCGAACACGATTGCCGCGAAGGTATATGTGGCACTTGTTCGATGGTGATAAATGGTCGTCCACACGGACCCCAAATGGGAACTACTACTTGTCAATTACATATGCGTCAATTCAAAGATGGGGACGAAATTTATGTAGAGCCTTTCCGAAATAAAGCGTTCCCAATTATGAAAGATTTGATTGTTGATCGCTCTTCTTATGATAGAATAATCCAAGCCGGTGGTTATATTTCGGTAAATGTTGGTTCTGCCCCTGATGCTAATTCAATTCCAATTCCCAAAGGAGTTGCAGATTTAGCAATGGATGCAGCCCAATGCATTGGATGTGGTGCATGTGCAGCTGCTTGCCCAAATGGATCGGCTATGCTGTTTGTTGCCGCAAAAGTTAGTCAATTAAATTTATTGCCACAAGGTCAACCCGAAAAAGTTAAACGCACCCGTGCTATGATCAAACAAATGGAGGAAGAAGGTTTTGGTGGATGTTCCAATTATTACGAATGCGAGGCAGCTTGTCCTAAAAACATTTCTGTTCGTTTTATTGCTAAATTAAATCGTGATTATTTATATGCAACCCTAAAGGAAGGTGTTTAAAATATAATATTTAGTTGAAAAAAAGATGGAGTTTACATTTTACTCCATCTTTTTTTATGAATAAACTCTGTTTTTCTTAATTATAAGCAAAATTTTGTCCTATTTATCAAAATAAAGGCGAAGTGTTGATTTTCACTTCGCCTTGTGCATTGCAAAATTTAATTAAAAATATTTCTACTTTGGTTCCCAATAGCAACGTTTTGGCGAAATAATAAGACCGTCGGCTTTGAGTTTTTTCATTGCTTTTTCCACTTCTTTTTTGTCCAATCCAGTTAGCTTTTCGATTTCGCTGTTGCTTACTGGCTTACCAGCACTTTTCATAGCTTCCAACACTTTTTGAATATTGTCCATTTTCTCCTCAATTTTATTTTTAATCCCATTTTGGTTCACGATTAGGTGTCCAAGGTGCACCTTTTGCGTCCAACTCTTGTTCGATTGGTTTAATTTCCTTCTCGTTCAATTCTCGAAGGTCGTTCAGGAATTGCTTTAATTGTTTGCTAATAATATTGTAGTTCATTTTGGCTGTTTCGGTAGGAGCAGAATCGATTTCCCAAACAACCCAAGTGATATAACCCAATCTATCGTTGATTGATGGTGTTTGGTTTTCGTTTCGATTTTCGATGGTTTTGTTCCCCGATAGTATTATTTCCAAATCGGCTAATTTGTATTCAATTTTACGAATTTTTTCGAGTAATTTGTTATCAACAAGATTGGAATTCAGAACTGTGGCTTTAAGTAATTTTACGTTTTCTTTGATTTTTGCAAAATATTCATTTGTTGCCGAAACTGCATTTTGTAGTTTTGCTACTTGATTTTGAAAAGCAACCAAATCTTCGCGCTTTGCAGGTAGTGTGGAGTTGTTGAGATGCTTGACTTCGAACGAAATCGGTTCGGTTAATTTAGTAATAACTCCGTCAACATTTTTACTCAAAACAACTTTGTAGCGTCCTGGCATTACCAAATAACCTGAATAATTATTCGGATCTTGGTTTTGATTTACAACTGTTGTGCCTGCTGTACGCAAGTTCCAAGTAATGCGGTTAATTCCTTGAGATGCATTTGTTTTTAGTGTTCTAACTAAATTGTCGTTGGAATCATAAATATCAAATAGTAAATATGCTGATTCCTCCAAATCTTCTGCTCGCAATTGTTCTAAAGTTGGATAAGGAGGAGTTTCCTTTCTTTCTTCTGCTTCCTTTTCAATCTTGCGGCGCTCAGCTTTTTTAGTTTTATAACCTTCTTTTAAATAGTAGGTGAATGTAGCACCAAAAGGTGGATTATCCGAACGATAGAATGATGCGCCATAATCTCCCTTTGCTCGGGAATCATCCTTTATGAACATTTTGGCATCTTTTATTTTAAAGATTGTTGCTTCTTTTTCCAAGTTTTCTTTGGTTAATTCTCGTAAAAATGAATAATCATCCAAAATATAGATCCCTCGGCCAAATGTTCCAATTACTAAATCGCATTCTCGTTTTTGAATGTCCAAATCACGGACGTTAATTGTTGGAAAATTACCGGTTAATTGTATCCATTTATTACCACCATCATTAGTAAAGAATAATCCAAATTCGGTTCCAACAAAAAGTAAATTTGGATCTATGAAGTCCTCGGCAATTGTATAAACGGTACCTCTTTCGGGAAGATTGCCTGCAATAGAAGTCCAAGTTTTACCTTTGTCGATAGATTTGAAAATATAAGGTTTAAAATCGCCAGTTTTGTGGTGGTCGAACGAAATGTAAACAACATTTTCGTTAAATTGCGATGGACAAATATCCGATATGTAAATTAATTCAGGTAATCCAGCAATTTTTTCGTATTTTGTCCAAGTTTTGCCATCATCTTCGGTGATTTGTAACAAGCCATCATCGGTCCCAACAAACAGCATACCTTTTTTCTTTGGGGATTCTGCAAAAGATACTATATTGCCGTAAAGCGAAGTTGATGCATTTTTGGCGACAGCATCGGCATTCCACACTTTGCCCATCACAGGTAGTTTGTTTCTATCTATTTGTCGGGTTAAATCGGGACTTATACGAGTCCAACTATCGCCGCGATCGGTGGATTTATAAACGAAATTATTTGCAGCATACAATGTTTTATGGTCGTGTGGGCTAATAAAATATGGAGTATCCCAATTCCATCGGTGCATTTCGTTCTCGTTGGGTTGTGGTTGGATGAACTTCAATTCGCCACTTCTTCGGTCGTATCGGGCTAATCCTCCGTATTGAAATTCTGCATAGACAATATTTGGGTCAACTGGATCAATTTGTGGTTCATAACCATCACCACCAATCACCATAAACCAATCATCGTTCAAGATACCGCCATTATTGTTGGTTTGCGAAGGTCCTCCCCAAGAATTGTTGTCTTGAGTTCCTCCATAAACATAGTAAAAAGGCTCGGTATTATCAGCTTGAATGCGGTAAAATTGCCCAACTGGTAAATTGCCGAACCACCTCCAATTTGCTCCTGCATCGAATGTTTCGTAGATACCACCATCACCACCTATTAACCAATGATCGGGCATATTGGGATCGAGCCAGAATGCGTGGTCGTCAACGTGTCGGTCTTTTAACCCAATTCTGTTAACTGTTTTTCCTCCATCGATTGAATATATTGAATATGTATCGGGGACATAAAATTTATCAGGATTGAATGGATCGCAAAAAATTTCCTGATAATACTGTGGTGATACAGATTTCCAATTATTGCGTTTTTCCCAACTTGCGCCACGGTCTGTTGATCGATAAATTCCCGATCCATCGTCTTGAGCTTCGATTAATGCATAAACATAATCTGGATTTGCAGGTGATACAGCAATCCCAATTCGACCAATATCTCCCGATGGTAAACCATTGGTTAATTTTGTCCAGGTTTTTCCTCCATCAGTTGTTTTGTGTAAACCACCCCCTGGACCACCGTTTATGAGCGTCCAAACTGTTCTTGCTCGTTGATAGGCTGTTGCATAGATAACATTAAAATCACGCGGATCGAAAGCAATATCGGAAATTCCAGTTAGATCGCTAATTTTGAGAATTAATTCCCAAGTTGAGCCACCATCAGTAGTTTTGTACAATCCTCGATCTCCTCCTGGTGCCCAAAGTGGACCTTGTGCGGCAACATAAACAACATTCGAGTTTCGTGGATCAATCAAAATTTTGCCAATATGTTCTGAATTTTTTAAACCTATGTTTTTCCAAGACTTGCCGCCATCAATGGATTTATATACTCCATCACCGTAAGCAACACTACGTTGACTGTTGTTCTCGCCAGTTCCAACCCAAATTATGTTTGGATTGTTGGGGTCGATTGCCAAACAACCAATCGAAAACGATCCCTGTTTTTCGAATATTGGTTGAAATGTTATTCCTGCATTTGTGGTTTTCCAAACTCCGCCAGAAGCTACTGCTACATACCAAATTGCTTTGTTCTGGGGATGAACTGCAATATCAGAAATTCTTCCGGCAATAGCTGCTGGTCCAATGGATCTCAGTTTGATGCCACTTAGCACTCCGCTATTTAGCAATTCTTTTTCTTTTTTTGGCTCTTCTTTTTTCCCTTTTTGTGAGTAAATGGGAATTGATACAAAACATAGAACTAAAACTGCAAGAAGTGAATATTTGAACTTCATTAATTATACCTTTTTTATTTTGAATATTTTATTATAACTTTTTCACAAACTTTATTGGATTCTGGACAACAATC
>Ga0068674_1060673_pt1 | contig 12085 bp, 7 predicted proteins | sample YNPNP_1100MetaT_FD_73488 | JGI IMG/M metagenome (GOLD analysis project Ga0068674, IMG submission 73488) | Anoxygenic and chlorotrophic microbial mat microbial communities from Yellowstone National Park, USA - YNP NP_1100 MetaT (Metagenome... ...
AAAAAAGGTGTCAAGTACAAAGACTATATTGAAGCTGAGGATTCCGTAGCGATGATGGGTCGATCCACCTGGCCATATAGATTGTCAAGCAGTGACATTTTCGTTAATTCTGGTGATCACATGGATTTTGGCAAGATGGATGTGATTTCTTCTCATATCAACTACGATCTTTCTCTCAAAGTTAATACTAATGATCCGAGTTTTACCATCGATCCTGATTACATTGAATTCGAAGGCGGAGATCATAGTAATTTCGATCAAGTAAAATTTCGTTATCAGAAACTTGTTTATGTTAAATCTAGTAAAGAGGAAGGCAATTCCTACTCGATATTGAGAGATATTGGTGACTAAAGATATGAATCACTCTGAACCTATTCTTTATGTTATCTACTATATCGTCGATGGTCGGGAACATCGATGCGGAGATAGTTATATTTCTGGCACTATTACCATCAAAGAAGTTATTGACCAATTGGTTGAGCACCACAAATTACAGGATTACCTCAAAGAGCCACAGTGGGGCAAACCAACTCTTCATACTGCACCCGATGAACCACCCTTGGATCCGTCTATACCTTTATGTCAGGTCGGCATTCAGGAGGGAAGTGACCTCTATCTAATCATTACACCAACTTATCTTCCAATTACTATCCACTGGTCAGTTGGTCAATCGAGTGGACGAAAACAACTCAATCTACCGACCGATCTAAATATTAAGGAGCTAACAAGAAAAGTGATTGATGAACTCGGATTACGCGAATGGGTGGATGGTCCGAGAAAGGCACGATCTTCTCTCTGTCTCAGAGCAGAAGGTCCTGCTCTACCTGAGCACCAGAATCTGCTAGATTTGAAATTACATGCTAACGACCAGCTTTGGCTAAAGATTGAACCAACCCGTTTGCCAGTTAAACTTCGTTGGCAAAAGCCTGATGGTGACAAAATAGTATCATATTACCTTGGGCAAGAGCCTGATGGTGACAAAACAGTATCATATTACCTTGACTTGTCAAAAACGATTAGTGGGAATCTCGTTGATCTTGAGCGATCATACCCGTTCATTAGCGAGGTAAAAAATAGACCTGAAAAGTATGTAATTTCTTTACATAAATCCCCTCAAGACAGAGATCTACCAGGAGATAAGCGTCCAGGAGAGGTCGATATAGTTGAGGAATCCGAACTTTGGATTGTATTTAAGCCAACGATGGCTTCCGTCACCTTACACTATCCTACTTCTGACGAACCTAAGCAGGTAACCCTTCCATTGGATAAACCAATACGCGACGTTATTCACCAGGTAAAACGTGAGATTGGATGGCGAGGACCTCGCATCATTCAGCTAGCACCATCACGCTATGCACCACCCTGGCCCGACGAGAGCCACTTGGCTGACCATCATATTCATACAGGCAGTGACGTTTGGGTGTATATTCCAGCATCTGTGCGCTTGTCGTGGCTTGTTTTTGCCACGGTAGTGGTAATTCTGGTTTGTGCTATATTCATCATACCTAAAGTGAATATAGGGGATGGTGAATTAAACCCTACTGTCACAGCAACACCACCAGTATTTCCATCACCGACATTTGCTTCAATTGCTACTCCAACCATGACTCTCGATGAACAAAAGCGTTTTGATTACGCTCTTGGTCGAGAGGCGTACCAGCAGCAAAATTGGTTAGAAGCAGCAGCAGCTTTCGAGCGTGTCTACGCTCTTGATCCGGCATATCTTGATACGAGTGAGATACTTGCTGCTACTTATTACAATTGGGCGTTTAATATCCTTACGGCTCCCGATAAGGCTCAAGAGTCGCTTGAGCTAGTTCGTAAGACGTTTATCTATTCTCCGACTCATCAATTGGCTCGTGATTTGGAACATAAGCTCACACTATATATTGACGGGGTAGCCAAAGCTGAAGCACGAGATTGGGAAGGGGCAATAAGCGCTTTTAGACAACTTTACGACATGAGTTCAGACTTTCTGGACGTTAGTCAACAGCTCTACGACGCACTTATATCATTTTCAGGCCAACTGCAAGAAGCGAATGACCTAAATCGTGCATTGGAGTTTTGTCAGCTTGCATCAACACTCCCGATTGACGATGTATCTGCTGCCCGAACGTGTGTAGAAACTCTACGCCCTACTCCTACTCCTACTCCTACTCCTAGACCTCGACCTAGTCCTGCAAAATTGAGGGTCTCTTTACGTGATCGTAATCCAAATGACCCAACGTGCATCTCTATAAGAGTTAGATTCATCGATAGCACTGGTTGGTACCTTAAAGCGGATGGTCTCAATCTTGAAGCAACCTTTCGCGGCGGAGATGCTCGAATGTGTGGTTTACGGCCTCTACAGGAGTTTACGTTTACGATTTACAATGCACAGGGACGAGTTGTGCCTGGAGGTCGTGGTATTCCAGCCAGAGGTGGTGACATCTTTTACGCAGATTGGAAATAAGAGATATGAATAGCACTCCTGCTTCTGATCCGAAAAGTACGAGTAACCAATCTGTGATTCGTATACCCTTCAATAGACCACCCCGAACCTGTCCAATCATCCCCGATAAGACCGTAATTCTTCCGCAACCGCCAATCGCATTAGGACAGGGACGGGGGAGTGCTATTCTTTCTTCGATACTTATCTCTGGCACTATGATAGGTGCCTCCTACTTTGTAAGTCAAACCCTCGGTACCTCACCGATTTTTCTTATCGTTACCGCAGCGACTTCGTTAGCATTTCTCATTGTCTCTATTGGCCAGTGGATTGCTGATCGTTGGAAGCAGTGGCGTGAATGGCGAGAATATCGTCGCTCTTTGCGGAATGCTATCGTTGATCTGATAAGGTTGTATGTTTATGAACAATATGCCTATCAATATCTCTATCCAGTGCTAATGAAGCGACAGGCTGAATTGAATGCTCAGACCTTGCATAATGAACTGTGTGAACTTGTTACCTTCTTACCACATTCAATCGCTCAACGTCTCCTACGCCGGTATGACTCACCTTACAACTTGGGGCTTGAGCTTCCGCCAACACATCAAGAAGACAAAGCACCATTTCTACTGGATATTGCTGGTTATGATGATAATTCGTTCAAAGATCCTCAACCCAGGTTATGGGAGCGTCGACCAGGTGACGCTGATATGCTCGCTCTTCGATTGGGAACAACTGTCCGACGTGCAAGCTTTAGTGTCGATTTTCGAGGTCAACTGGAACAAGATGAGGCATTATCACGGATTTGTGATCGATTTTTAATGGTGAAAAATCTACCGTTTACTGTTTCATTGTCCGAAGTCGGCTCGTTAGGTATTGCAGGTTCTGTTGAGACTCGCACGAAACTTGTACATAGTATTATCTGGCAAATCATAACGCTCCATTCACCTTCCGAAGTGCGCGTGGTGGCTCTTTACGATCCTGACCAGCATCGGGATAATTGGAAAAATCTGCTTCGTGCTCCCCACTTTATTCCGCTGAATGGTGATCGGATGCGGCGGATGTTCCCTGAAACAAAGGACGATATTGAACGTTCGTTCCGTGTACTGATCGACGAACTGGGACAGCGCACAGAACGTTCTAATGATAAATCAATACCTTTGCCGATATTGGTAGTAGTAGTTGATAATGATAAATCAATACAGCAGCATCCTGTGTTGAAAGAGTTGCTGTATCGAGGTAAGGATTGTGGTATTTATCTAATTGTGATATGCGGCTCATGGAAAGATGTGCCAGGCGAGTGTAAAGCTGTAGTACAAATAGACAATGAGAAAGAAGCCAGATTTGCCATGGCTGGCAATGACTGGACGGATCCTTTTTCGCCATTATTAGCTGATACTATATTAAGTGATCGGCTTAGTCAAGCACTTATTAGAATTGAACTTAAAGAAATGGGTGGAGATCGTGCGATCCCGCGTTCTGAGCGTCTATACCGATTGCTTAGGGAAAGAATAAAAGACTTAGACTTTGCTCGTCAGTGGAATCAACCAGTTGCCGACTCATGGCATCCGGATGTGCCAATCGGGGTTGGCGAAGGTAGCAAGCCGGTGTACCTCAATCTTAACGATCAAAAGGATGGTCCGCACGGTATTGTAGCAGGAAAAACAGGAGCTGGGAAGAGTGAACTACTTCAGGCAATTATTACTGCGGTAGCTGCTACACACAGACCAGAAAGGGCGGAATTCCTATTGATCGACTTCAAGGGGGGCGCTGCACTCCGTGTTTTTGCCGATCTACCTCATACAGTTGGCTTTATCACAGATCTTCAGGATAAACGTTTGGCGGAACGTGCAATTACTGCAATGCGTAGTGAGTTACGTCGTCGCAAAGACTTGTTCAGGAAAGCAGGTAAGAGAGTTCAAAATATCAATGATTACCGAGACCAACCGGGTGTTCCCCCCCTAGCCAATCTGCTAATCGTTATTGATGAATTTGACACGATGGTAAAAGAACAGCCAGGGTTCGTTGACGAGTTAATCACTGTCGTGAAGCAAGGACGGACACTGGGAATGCACTTACTTGTGGCGACACAGCAGCCGAGTGTCGCAGTCAAAGATGAGATCAAAGGACAACTTAATTACTGGTTGGCGCTTCGCCTTGGCTCCATTGCCGACAGTCGCGAGATGCTGCAGCGACCTGATGCATTCTTTTTACCCCCAGACCTTCCGGGCCGTGTATATAAACGTGTAGGTACTAGTCTAGAATTATTCCAAGCTGCACGTGTGAGTGCGCCTTTTCTGGAGGATGCAAGCGGTCCTGGTATTGCTGGGCTGCACAGCTGGGTCAGTATTTCTACTCAACAGACCAAATCTGTATCAAATCGCATGTCTGACCAAGATCGTGATATTGATGTGTTGGTTCAGAAGATAAAGGAAGCCGGGAAATCTCATCAGAGGCGTAGTATATGGTCTCCTCCCTTGCCTGCAAGGCTTACTATGTCACAAGTTCTACCGGGTGGACTGCAAGTTTTGCCATCAAAAATTGTGTCTAATTTGCAACAGTTACTACGTGGTGATAAAGTAGAACCTTCTGTAGATAGTGATCAAGTTCTTTCTGCCATTTCTGTTGGTCTCGTAGATATTCCGCAAGAGAGTCGACAGGAAATTCTGCGCTTAGATTTACAAAGTGGTCATCTTCTGGTTTTTGGTGCTCCAGGAAGCGGGAAAACGCTGCTCCTTCAAACCATCTTGTCCTCAATTGGCGCTATGGTTTCACCTTCTCGTGTATGGTGTTACACAATTGGCACAAGTGGACGTGATTTTGCAGCATTCGTCGGTATTCCTCATGCAGGAAGTTTTGTGTCAGTACGTGATCTTGAGAAAGTTCGGCGGCTGTTGTTGATGATCAAACAGAAGCTTACAGAACGAGAATCATATCAGGAAGATTACACTTATCTCTCAGATAACCGTAGGTGGCCTGATATCGTTCTCATCATTGACAAATTTGCGTTATTTCAAACTGAGTATAAAGAGACCGAATTAGTAGAAGATTTGATAGATATAGCTACACGTGGACGTTCGTATGGTATTCACGTCATTGTGACTGCTGATCGCCCCCTAGATGTACCATATCGCTTGCAGGGATTGTTTGAACATCGCTGGTGTCTCCGCCTTATCGACGAAAGTGATTCGGTGAGTATTATGGGTCGTAAGGATGCTGCCCGTGTACCAAATGAGATCCCGGGTCGTGGGTACGTTTTCCATCCTGAGCATGGTTGGCTTGAGTTTCAAATTGCGCTACCGTATGTCCAAGAAGATACTATCGAGGTTGAGAATATACTTAACGCGGAAATCTCCACGCGGATAAGAGATTTTGTCAGAGTTATCCAGCAATACTGGCAAGTACAGGAAGAGCGGTTCTCGGGACCACCTAGAATTGAACTATTACCTGAGAAGATACTTTTTGATGATTTCTGGCCGAAAGTGAAGGCTCCGGAAACAGTCAATTTTCCAAGTTCAAAATATTCCATTGAGGTATTTTTTGGCCTTGACGCGCAATCTCTTGAGCCGGTTAGTTTTACTTTAAGTGCTGCCAGCCCTGCGATTTTTGTCGGGGGAGGACCTGGTTCTGGAAAGACTGTTGCACTGCGAACCATTATCCGTGCTATCGCACAACGATACGCTCAGACTGACCTAGATATCATCTTGATTGATCCACGACGGACAAGTTTTCGTGATCTCGCGATACCCAAGCTGTATCGCTATGCGACAACATTGGATCAAGTTGCTACGGTTGCTCAGGATATCGACAAGTACATTGACGATTCGAAGAGCAAACCTCTGATTCTTTGTATTGATGATTATGATGTAGCACAAGAACAAATGAGTGATCAGTTCAAGAAACCATATGGTGCTTCCTCAATCATTCTCTATACGGCCATAGAAAAAGCTCTAAATCTCGGAAGAGAAAAGGGATTCTTTATCATCGTTGCAGCAAAAGGCTTTTCATATCCGACAGGGCTATTAGGCCAGATTAGTGATCTGCGACAAGGTCTAATCTTGCAGCCGCATAACTTCCCTGCTGCCTCTGAACTACTCGGTGTAAGATTGCCTATTCCGTTGGCTGGCAGACGAGAGATTGCCGGCCGAGGTCTTAAGGTCTTCAATAGCTCACGATTAGAGGTGCAGGTTGCTTACTTCGATCTTACTACGAAGAATGAAAGAACATATGTTTGATAAATTGCTATTGCATTAGGTCTGTAGCGGCAGCTTCTCCGCAAACACACCATAGGAATACAGGCTGATAATTGTTTCAACGGTTGTACCAGTGCATAAGGAAAGTTTAGTTTGCAAGCCGTATCAAGCACAGTTTTGTATATGGTATATGAAGGTAGATTGTTGTGACGATTCATCATTTGCTTCATTACGAGCGACAATTCGAGGCTTGATATGACATCTAACCGGCATCGAGAAATGATCTTTGTTTCAGACCGAGTGCGTGCTTTGATACCTGCGCTGACAGGCATCTTTGACACCCTCGACGCTCAAACTGCTCGGACAGTGAGGACTCTCGAGGAAGCCCAGCGTGACGATCCTCACAAGTACCTTTTTAGAGGGATTGCTGAAGGCTTTGCTGCGGTTAGCGCCGCACGCAGAGCTGTAGCAGAGTTACGTGAAGTGGTAGACCGTACCGGCAAGACGATCAACGAACTTGAACGCCATGATCGAAGTGTTCAATGGAACCCTTCCTCTGTTACAGCGTCTTCCTCTTGGCAGGTGTGTTACGCCGATGGTGTGGAGGAATTCCCTCAGCGAACGGATTATATCGATACTGACGACTACGGAAGCGATCCGCCTCCTGATAGCGATTTGCTAGAGAATCTCCTCAGTTTGGAGCTTCCCTGGTGGTTAGATGCTGGCCTAAGCTTTCTTGTCATCGGTGATCTCCTCGATATTCTTCGCGAGCAACTTCTGAAAAGGTTGAAAGGGCAAGAACCGGACAATCTTATCACCGCAATTGCTCTTCTCGGGCTCCTTGCAGATCTTGGACACATCAATCCCCTTCCGTTCGCAGAGGATACGCTGAATGTCGTGTTGGCTATCTTAAAGCCACTTGTAAAGCGATTACCGAAAGGAAAAACCCGAGAGTACCTGGCCCAACTCATTGAGAGAGCTGTTCAGAATCCAGATGATCTAAAATTTTTAGTTGATCTGATGATGTCTCTCAAGGAGCATAATGACATTTTAGAGAAACTGGTTAAAAACCCCAAAGTAGACCCCAAAGTAATGATGGCTGTCTTACAAGGCGGTAGCGAGTTTGTTGAGTTATTGGCTAAGCATGGTGATGATGCGTATCGAGCGGCAGCAATTCTTGGAAAACACGCTCCTGAGATTTTAAAACAATATGATGAGATTTCTCATATACCCGGTGCTGACGGGTTGCTGAAGAGACTAGTGCAAGGTGATAAACAAAAAGAAGGAGCTGTAGGTCAAATTCGTTACCTCCGTTCAATCAAAGATGATATAAAGGAAATTGAGGTGTCATTACCCGATGGAGGAATACCCGATGCAATTCTCAAAGATGGCACTATCATAGAAGTAAAGAACTGGGATTTTTCTAAACCTTTTTATCAACAATCAAATGACCTAGTAGTAGACAAACTGCTGGACCAGCTTGAACGCTACCGTATCACATTTCCCGATAAACCTATCGTGGTGGTATTCACATCACCTTTAGATGAGATACCAAAGTATATAAGGGAGGCGATAGAAGAAGCTGGTTTCGTCGTCAAAGGTATGGAGTAGGCCGTTATGGACAACGACACACTTGACTTTATCGCATACAGTACCGTACAACCCTCCATTTGCACCAGTGGACTATTCCGCGCATTGGTCAACCGCTACACAAGTATCGGATATACCTTGACTCGTGGGATTCCGTATCCCATCTCGGCACCGACCAATATCCTGTACACCGAAACGGAGATCGATGCAGCAATCCGGCACGCCTGTGATTTCTCGCGCCGTCGTCGCATTCTCAATCTGTGGCGGGCATCGTTTTCCTTCGCGTTGCACCTCGCGCAACCCACACCGGACGTTATCACCTGGACGCTGTTTGTATGGAGGGATATCTTTTTTCATGCCGACCCTGACCGCACGGAACAGCACGCACGCGAATTGCTCAATGCCGTTACCATCGCTGTTGAGATGTTCCCGACGTACTACGGGTGTCTGGCGACGCTCCACTATCCACCAACGGTTGAGCAGGTCTTGAACGGCAATATCTCAAGGTTATATCCGATAAATTACTTCGGCGATCAGTTGCTCGCTCAGATCGGGCGCACACGGTTGGAACGGGCGCCAGCCTGGCTCAATGTAGAAGTTGGGCAGGGGCGCCTCATCGTTCCGGACCTGAACGCCATTTCCCAGGGTGATACCACGGCCTTGCAGGCGGCCAATCGCTATCTCTTCGGGGATACTCTTCCATTGACCACAGATGGAAATGGTGAAACCAATTGACAGTGTCGCCGTATTGGTTAAGTAAGGGCAATATGAAATGTTAATTTCTTTCGAATGAAAAGAGTGTGAAGATACTGTATCACTCGGATGCAAACGGCAACATCACATCTTCTATCAGGTGTATGGCGCTGACGGCTCACCGGTTATGCGCGTGGATATTACCGGAAGACCCTACGGTGGTACTCCAACACCCTATGTCGTTGAGTTTCAGCGGAATGTTCGCAAAGATGAAAGCCGCGTCTATGTAAATAAAAGTAGAACGGTTCGACCTGCTCGACCTGATGAGCTTCCGCAAGAGACAAAGAACGCGGAATGAGGAGGTGACGATGAATGCCCCAAATGTTACTGTGGATCAGCATCTTGCTCTAACACCAGCGTATCAGCGGTGGTGCTCCAACGTATCGCCTGAAGCGTGTAATATCGCGAGCTATACCACCTACCTGGCGCGGGTCGACCACATGCTTTGTTATCTCGCGATCCTATACCCAACATTTGTCTTACGCGATGAGATGGCCCTGCGTGCTGACCAAATCCCAAACGATTGGGAAACCTTTGTACAGCAAGCTCAGGAAGCGCGATGGTCTCCCCGTGATATTGAGTATGTCGTGAACCACTTGCATGTTACGGACCTTTTCCTCAACGATCCAGATTTGGCTACCATTCCACTTGAGGTCTGCAATTTTCTCGCTGATGTGATAGCCGATAGCTGGCGGAAGCGTCTCCACGATATCTTCACCTCAGCGACATTTTGATGTCGGTGTGACGAATAGGGATACAAGCCCAGAAGTGTACGCGATTCAAACAGGCATATAGTATGAACACTGCAACTGGTAGTGTGAATTCACAGTTTTTGGGCATGAAACTCGAGTTTAGACACAATTGTGGGCGGTCTTGCCATTGAGTAAAACCGCCCTGGTAGAGTTTGGTTTTTGAACCCACCACTATCTACCAAAGAGCATATTCGCTGACTGATGAACAGACTGATCACATTTTGTCAAGCGGTGGATGCGCACATTTTTCGGAAACGCCGCGATGCTCGGTTCGATACGCTGATGCTCTGCTATCTGGCGGAACCTTCGCTGCGTTCGCTCACTTGAGCCAGAGTGAGCGCTTTCAGCGCAAATGGCCGAGCCTGTATGCGGCTGTGGAAGACAGGCAGATAGATACTGAAGTCATGTACCACCTGCTGATCAGCCAACTTCCACAGAAAGGTATCTGCATCTTCCCGTTGGACGAGTTGTCGTGGGCGCGTCCGCGTAGCCTAGTGCCGGCAGACTGGCGGGATGTCCATCAACTCACGGTTCGCTCATTTTTTGACCGAATTTGAAATACGATAATCTATCAAACATGGCCGAATAACTGACTGTAACCACGGAATACGTGGACGATATCCTACTGTTGATTGCATGGATGCAGCGCATGGGAGTGATCACCTTGACGAATGAACACTTTCCAGAACATGGGAACTGGCAAGGTCTAGACCTGGGACGTGTGCTGGTCGGGTGGTTGGCGCCCATTTTGTCGGAGGCGGACCACCGGTTGAGTTAGGTGCAGGATTGGGCTGCCGGACGCATCGAGACGTTGAGCATCTGCCTGGGCGTAGCGGTGCGGACCCTGGATTTCAGCGATGACCGTCTGACGAGCGTGCTGGAAGCGTTGCGTGACGGCGCAGGCTGGGCGGCTTTTAAGGCGAGTCTGAACCGCCGCACACTGCGGGTTTACGACTTGAGGCCAGGAGTGCATCTAGCTTGACAGTACAACGGCGAGCGGATACTGGCAGGTGAGCGAAGACGGCCGGTTTCAGATGGGCCACAGCAAGGATCATTACCCCGACCTGCCGCAGTTGAAGGTGATGGTGGGTTATGTATACAGACTGTTGTGACACTGCTGAATGCAGCAGGATTACCCCGACCTGCCGCAGTTGAAGGTGATGGTGGGAGCACGTGACCCGCTGGGGATGCCGGTTGCGACCTAGGTAGTGGCAGGGAACCAGGCCAATGCCCCCTTGTCCATTCCGGCGCTTGCGCAGGTGTGGTCAGGGTTGGAGCGGCGTGGCTTGTGGTATGTCAGAGACGTCAAAATGATGGCGCTGGTCACGCATGTGCATCTGCAGGCAGGTCAGGACACCTACCTGGGGCCGCTGTCGGCGCTACAGGTACCGCCGGAGGAGGTGGTAAGGGCCCCGCAGTCGGCCTGGAGCGGCGAGCAACCCTTGTTGAGCGTGGAGCAGCCGAATCGTGAAGGGCCAATGGAGAAAATCGCCGAGGACTATGAAGTCCAGGCAACCCGGACGGCGGTCGTCAACGGTCAGGAAGTGCCTTGGAACGAACGCCGCCTGGCCATTCGTTCGTGGCTGAAGGCCGAAGCGGCGGGACCTGCCCTGCGCAAGCGGCTCAAGCGTGCGGAGGAGGTGTTGCCGGTACTGAATGCGCGCAAGCAAGGCAAAAGGCGGCTCACCGATGAGACAGCGCTGTGCGAGGCGATTGCAGCTATTTTCAAGCGCCATCAGATCGAAGGGCTGCCGACGGTGCACATCACCGAATAGGTTCAAACTCGGTAACTTCGCAAGAATGGCAATCGTGCAGCCACAACCCGCAAGGAACGAACCGTTTCGGTGGCTGTGCAACGCGATGAGGCGTCCATCGCGCAGGCCGTTCGCCTATTGGGATGGCGGGTGGATGCCACCAATGCCCCGCAGGAAAAGGTGTTCCTTGAGCAGGCTGTGCTGGCGTACCGGCCCGAACACCTGGTGGAACGAAATTTCGGACGCCTCAAAGGTAACCTTCTCTCGCTGACCCCGATATACCAGCAGGATGACCAACGCGCTAACAGCCTGACACGCTTGCTTGCGATCGACTTGCGGGGCTTTAGGTTGATAGAACATGTGGCGCGCAAAAAGCTGCAACAAACAGGGGAAAAACGGAGCGGTTTGTACGCCAGCAAACCCAAGCGGGCCACCAAGCGCCCGACCACTGAAGCGCCACTGAGAGCGTTCGAGGGGATTTGTCTAAGCTTTGTACGGGCCGACGGGTGGTATTATCGCCATATCACCCGCCCTCTGAGATCCAGCGTAAGGTATTGGACTTGCTCAACATCCCTGCAAGCATCTATTCCGGGGAAAAGGAAAAAAAATAAAGAG
>Ga0068674_1067683_pt1 | contig 11321 bp, 7 predicted proteins | sample YNPNP_1100MetaT_FD_73488 | JGI IMG/M metagenome (GOLD analysis project Ga0068674, IMG submission 73488) | Anoxygenic and chlorotrophic microbial mat microbial communities from Yellowstone National Park, USA - YNP NP_1100 MetaT (Metagenome... ...
GATGAAATGCTCAAAGATCATTACCTGGCGAACACGGCGAAGACATACTCCGCTCTCCGCGTGAGGCGCAATCGCTATGTTATCGGCTACCGCTATCGGCTATCGGCTATCGGCTATCGGCTATCGGCTATCAAGGGAGGTCCAGGCACGTGGCAGAACCAATCACGATCGCGACGGCGGTGATCACCGGGCTGGTCGGGGCGTACAAGGCGTACACGGAGTACAGGGCGGCCGTGGCGAAGGCCGCGGCGGAACAGGCGCCGCCGCCGGCGAAGAGCGAGGCGGCGGCGCAGGGCGAGCGGGCCGCCCCGATCATCGAGGCGGGCGTGGCCCGGCACGGCGACGAGGACGAGCGGGCCGACCTGGCGAGCTTCGCGCGCAACCCCGCGCGCTACGAGGGCGCCCTCGCCAGAGTGCTCGCCGACATCGCCGCCCGCGAGCCGGCCTTCGCCGGCCAGCTTCAGACGATCGCCAACGAGGCCCAGATCCAGACCGGCGGGGTCCAGGGCAATGTCACCGTGAACGACCAGGGCAAGATCATCGGGCCGGCAGTGGGCGTGAATCCGGGCACGATCAGCATCACCTACGCGCCGCCCCCGAATGATCAGTAGGGCGGTCATCGTCCAGCTCTGGCTGCCTGGTTATGGTCTTTGGAGAACTCTTTCGCTATCCGCCCCGCGCCCCCGGCGGCTTACGCCGCCGGCTACCGGATGCGAAGCCCGCCTGCATGGGCGAGCGCCGTCCATGCGGCTGCGCCGCACACCGACGGGATGAACATCCTTCCTGGGAGGGCTGCGCCCTCCCAGACCCTCCCGCGGGCGGGGGCGTGGGGGAACCAGGTTCCCCCACACCCCGCTCCAAAGGATAATGTGTAGCGGATGAAATGCTCAAAGATCATTACCTGGCGAACACGGCGAAGACATACTCCGCTCTCCGCGTGAGGCGTAATCGCTACGTTATCGGCTATCGGCTATCGGCTATCAATGCGTGAGGTTGAGCATGACACTCACGATCCCCGACACAGCGGAGGTTGTCGTGCGGGCAAGCCATGTCTCCGGGCCGCCTCAGGGCCAGTGGACGTATGCCGACTACTGCGCCCTGCCCGACCTCGCCGGCTATCGCTACGAGATCCTTGCCGGAGTGCTCTATATGGCTCCCGCACCCATCCCTGAGCACGAGAACGTCGCGGCGATTGTCGCCGCGCGGCTCGTGACCGCCGTCGAAGACACGGGACTCGGTCGGGTCTTCACCAGTCCGGATATCGATGCCGGTGGCAGCGTGGTGCGGCCCGACGCCGTCGTCGTGCTTGCCTCCAACAGCGGTATTATTGCCGAGCGACGGCTGATCGGCCCGCCCGACCTCGTCGTCGAGATTAGCTCGCCCAGCACGGCAGCCTACGATCGTGACGCCGTGAGTGGCAAGCGCGCCGCGTATGCCCGCATGGGTGTGCCGGAGTATTGGATCGTCGACCTGGCGAGTCGCTCGATCACGCTCCTTGTCCTCCAGGGGGCCGCCTATGCGGAGCGTGGCGCCTACACTGGCGCAGACAGGCTGCCATCCGTGGTGCTGCCCATGCTTGACACTCCAGCCGGAAGGTTCTTTCCTCGCCGAGGAGACGTGGAGGCTTCAGCGTGACCGGCGCCCTCGCCGCCCGCCTGGGCAAGCCGGTCGGGCAGCGCGCGCTGAGGTGACCATCGTGCGCCGCGTTCAGCCCCCCTCCCAGACTCCCCCCGCTGGGGGGAGGCGCCGGGTTCTCTCCCCCAGCGGGGGAGGGGCAGGGAGAGGGCCGGCACCGTGCCCGCGGAGCCGTGGCGCGGGCGGGACGCCCGCGCTCCCAGGCCGGTTGCGGCGGGCGTGGTGCGCCCTGCGCATGACCGTCTACGTGACCATCGTTCCTCGGAGGAGGGGCTAGGGAAACCCGGTTTCCCCAGCCCCTCACCCGGTGGGAGGGATTGGGAGGGCGCAGCCCGCGCGCAGGGGGAAGGGGAAACCGGGTTTCCCCAGCCCCTCACCCGGTGGGAGGGATTGGGAGGGCGCAGCCCTCCCAGGAAGGATGTTCATCCCGTCGGTGTGCGGCCCGACCGCGCGGACGGCTGAAATACCGGCCATGCGCCCACCATCGAGGCCGGACGCTCACCGTGTTGTTCCGAATTCTACTTGATGGCATCGCATTGGCTCAGTTCCACACCTCCACAGCTCTCCAGCTCTCCAAAGCCCTGTGTGGAGCTGTCGAGCTGTGGAGATGAGCAGGACCATGCGGGATTGCCAATTCCACCTGGTATTAGCGCCAGTCAGCGACCATGATGGCCCCGCCGATGGCCGGCACCCCTCGACCTCCGGGGATCGGTTGGCCCTGATTGTTGTAAACGGAGATGGTGACTTCCTGGCGGTGGCCAACATTGCAGATACGGGCGTTGCCGGCTCCATCGAACATGGCTACGCCTTCTATTCCATCCACTCTGAACGTCCATCCACTTGTGCTGATCCCGCGGATTCCTACCGAAATGCACGTTGGTTCATCGTTCACATTCGCCCTGACGAAGCGTAGTCTCTTAGCGGAGTCCGCCGGGGTTGTTGGTCGCGGCGTCGGCGCCGGACGCGGCGTCGGTGTCGGTGGCGGGTTCGCGAGAAGGTCGAATCGCTCACGGCACTGGCTGGCTCGAGCATGATCGGGCGCTTCGGCGGTGGTGCTCCTTTCCACCCACATGCAGATATCCTTTCCTTTTTCGAAGAGCGGCCTGGCCTCGTTGTGATTGCGCAGCGCCTTGCCGGCGCTCTCGTAAACTTCCGCGGTGGCCAGCAGTTGATCGGATGGCAGCGCCGTTAGATACTCGGCGTATGAAGGCTGCAATTGCCGGAGCAGTTCGTAGATCGCGTTGGCAAGCCGTAGCTTCTCCTCCTGTGGCGCCTGGTTCTGGCCCAGGGCTGTGAGCCGTTCGAGGTGCTGGGCCAGATGGAAGAGCAGCGCAGCCATGTTCTTGTTCATCTGCAGGCGTTTGCGCAGCTCTTCGTCGGTCGGGTTCGCGTCCAGGCCTTTTGAGAACATCAGATAGGCATCCTGAATCGCAACCGGCTGCCCCGTTGCACTGCCCAGCAAGTGGCTGCCGCCCTGGTCATAAACCGCGGCAAGCAGGTTGGCAATATCCGGGCGCTCGGGGTGTAACTCGGCAAGCGGCACCAGTACGTCGAGGGCGTCCTCGAAGTTTTTGTCGTCGGCCTGGCGCCGCGCGGCGTCGAGTTGCGGGCCGAGATCGGGCGTGGGCGATGGCCGGGGCAGGGCGGGTTGTGCAGGCAGCGCTGAGGTTGCCGTCGGCAGAGTTGCCGCAGGTGTGGGAGGCGCGCTTGTCCCGCAAGCCCCCAGCAGACTCGCGGCGACGACGCAGAGGAGGAACAGCGAGATGCGCATCGGTGTCTCCCTGGTCACTAAGGCATGCTTCAACTGTTTGCGATGATCGTCGTGCATGGTGATTGAACAGTGAATCCGCTACACCTGGTCTTCTGGAGCAGGGGGTGGGGAAACCTGGTTTCCCCACCCCCTGCCCGCGGGAGGGCCTGGCTGCTCCGCCCAGGCAACAGTGAGCGGGGAGACCCCACCCCCCCCGCCCGCGGGGGCGTGGGCAGGCTAGGCCCTCCTGGGAACAACCGTATGTTCATCCTGTTCGCGCGTGGCGCAGCCGCATGGACGGCTGAAACCATACCCATATCGAGCGCTTCGCCCGCCTGACTGCTGAGCGGTCGGTTCGACGGTCCGGGCCGGTGTTGGCTCGGCAGATGGCGCGGCTGGCTGGGCGGGCGTGGGCGGCGCCGTCTGGGCGGGCGCGGGCGTGGGCGGCGCGGTCGGCGCCGGTAACGTCGGCTCGGCGGGCGCGGGCGTGCTCCCCGGCTGCTCGGGGGTGGCATCCCCCGTCGGCGTCGCGGGCTGAACCGGGGCGGTGGTTCCGGTAGCCCGGGGCAGAGGCGCGCGGGTAACTATGGGTCTCGGCGTGCGGGTCGGAGTCGGGGTCGCCGTGGCCGTCGGTGTCGGAGTCCGGGTCGGGAGGGCGTTTGTCGGCTCACGAGTGGGCTGTGGCGGCAGCGAGGGAGCGTTGGAGCCGGCCGTAGTGGCTGGCAGTGGGCCAGGGCCGTTGACGCCTGATGGCTGCTGCGCGGGCGTCTCGACGAGCAGGGGAGGGAGCAACGGTGGGATGGAGGGCGAGAGCCATCCACCCAGCAGCGCCAGCCCGACCAGGAACAGAGCCAGGCTTGCGATCCCGCCTAACAGGATCGGGCTGACCCTACGGGCATCGGAGGCGAGACTGACCACCACCGCGCTCGCGTTATCGGTTGTTCCCCGATGGCGCGCCTCGGCGACGAGGCGGTCGGCCGCCTGCTGGGCATTGTGCCTCTGGAGCATCTGGGCTATCTGCTGGGGATCGAGCACATTGTAGAGGCCGTCGCTACAGAGGAGCAGCGTCTCGCCAGGCTCGAGGCGTTCGTCGGCGTAAAAGCCCGGCACAGCCGAGGGATGCATCGGAAAGCCCAGAGCGTAGGTCAGACGCTCGCCATTATGGTGATCCTGCGTCACCTGCCGCGCCGTGCCATCACGCCGGAAGATGTAAGCCCGCGAGTCGCCGATGTTGGCGAGGTAGGCCCGCAGCCCCTCGCCCTCAGGGACGAGCCAGGCGCACACGAGGGTAGTGCCGCTGCGGGATAGCCCGTTCTCCTGTTTGCGCTGAAGGATGGCTGCCTGGGCCGACTCGAAGGCGCGCTCGAGCGCCGCCCGCGGCTCGACAGGGCTCGCCGCGCGCAGCGAAGCCACTGCCTGCTCAATAGCCAGTGCGCTCATCACGTTGCCCAGTTCGCCACCGCTGATCCCGTCAGCCACCAGTGCGATAATACTGTCGCCTACGCGGGTAACCTGGACGCTGTCCTCGTTCCGGGGTTTGCCCGCGCGGTGCGTGGCTGCGCCAGTCGATCCCGGCGGCACGCGCGACCGTTTGCGCGCGACAGACGTTGACGATGCCATCAGGACTCCTTTGCTGTCATGCGGCAGCAGTAAGCGCCGTGAGGGTCAATTTCGCACTGCGGTGATCGTCGGCGCCATCGTCGGCGCCGGCGTCGGCGAGACTGGCGCCGCAAACGGTGTCGCAGACTGGATGGGGAACGCGATTGTCGCAGTTGGGATCGGCCGCGTGGGCGGAACTGCCGTCGGCTTCTCACTTCCGCCAGGGCCGGCGGTGGTCGCCGTCATGATGGCCAGCGCCAGGGTCGCGCCGAGGAGCCAGGTCAGCGCGGCGATGAGCAGGCGCGCTGTGACACGGCCGCGGAAGGTCGCCGGCTGGCCGGCTTCGGGGAGACGCCGTAACCTTTCCGCAAAGACGGCCATATTGGGGAGAGCCTGCTCGCGCATAGCTACGTCGCGGTTAATCGCCTCCATAACGAGCTGCTGGAGCTCGGGCGAGGCTGTCGTCGCGGGGTTCCGCTCAGCGATCGAGCGCTCGCGGTACGTCCGGTCGCGGCGCTGCTGGGCGTCCTGCTCCTCGAGGGGGCCGGTCAGCAGTTCATACAGCAGGAGGCCGAGCATATAGACATCGGTCTGCGGGCCATTCTGCGGCTCGGGATCTTCTGGTCGGCGGCGCGGCTGGCTCTCAGGGGGGAGATAGCGCCAGCGGCCCCACGGCTCACGAAGACGCTGCATGGGAAAGGAATTGGCGGCCGCGAGGTCAATCAGCACCACTTCGGGCCGCCGCGGCGCCAGGACCGAGAGCGGCTGGCGAAAGACGATGTTGGCCGGCGCAATGTCACGGTGGACGACGCCAGCGGCATGGAGCGCCTGGAGCACCTCGGCGACCTGTATGGCCACCTCAACGGCCTGGGCCGGCTGCAACACCTTCTGCGACGCCCCGCCCTTGCCCCGCAGGTAGTCCTGAAGCGACCCGCCTGGCTCAAAGACGAGAACGATATAGGGGTAACCGACGCCCTCATGGGTGTAGCTAAGCGGTCGTCGCGTCAGGTGCGCAGGGATAACATCGGCGAAACGACGGCTGTAGGGCTTGACCAGACGCTCGTGCTGCAGCCGGAACAGGTAGTCGAGCTCGTCTATCAGGTTCTGCTCGAACTTTGGCTCGGTGATCTTGATGACGCCGAGTCGTTGGCGCTCGACCAGCGCCGGCGAGTCGCCGAACAGGTTGCGTCGCAGCGCAAGCCACCACAGCGGGCCGCGCCGGCTGTTCACCGGCCGCACGAGGTACAGATCAGCCTGCCCACCCCTGATCGTGCGCCGGGTCTGGCCTTGCTGAGCTTGCGCCGAGGGCGTCCGTGAGCGCGATTGCGAGCGCCGCTCGCCTGGTTGCCTGGAACGGGTGCGCAAGGGCGCAACGACTTCGAAGGCGTCAACGATTTGCCCGACCTGAAGCAGAGGTGGCGTATGCGGGTTGTCGTGCTGCATATCAGGGCCACTCATAAGGTTAATCGGATCGCACGGTCGATCCAGAAGACCATGTCGCCGGGCTGGATCTGTATCGGTCTCTCGTCACACGGTGTTCTTCGATGGGAGGCCGGGCCGCAAAAGGCGCCGTGCTGACCCGTGTCGGTCAACCTCTCTGAGAACTGCTGGAGTCGGGCGGCTCAGTGTCGCCCTGAGGCGGGAGCGTGTCGCCGCCGCTTCCCGGGCTTGCGCCTCCGCCGCGGAGGGGGCTTGGCGGGGCGGGCGGCTTGAGCGCCTCCAGAACGAGTTTGATCTCTTTGCCAAGCCAGAGCGTATCGCCGATATGCACGTTGATCGGCTTCTCGGTGGCGAGTTTGTTGTCATCGCTCGGCGCGGCGCCGCGATACGTCCCGTACGAACTCGTGTCGGTCAACTCCCAGCCATGATTCGAGCCGTCGCTGACCGGGGTCAGTTTGGCGTGGTGGCGCGAGAGGCCCCGGGCCTGGCGCCTGATCACGATCTGGTTGTCCCGGAGGTAGCCGATGTGGTAGCTCGGGATGGCGGGGTTGCTCAGGTCATAGTGGTACGTATCGTTGGCGACCGTGTCAACGACTACGACCCTGAGAGGGACAAATTTCTCCATCGGAAGGGGAGGTGCGGAGATTGGCGGCAGGGTGCCGTCATCTGGCGGCAGGGTGCCGTCATCTGGCGGCAGGGTGTTGTCGTCCCGCGGAGTTCGGGGGGTGAGATTCTGGCGGAGGCGCCCTTGCCGGCGGACCAGCCACAGGCCTATGCTCGCCACGACAGCAAGCCCGACGAGGCCGGCGCCGATCTGCGGCCAGGGCCACCGGCGCGCAGGTATGGCGACAGGCACCGTGGCCGTGTCCTCGGGTCGGCTGCTCGTGCCGGCCTGGTCGATTGCGCTCGCCGTGAGCGTATACTCGCGCTCAGGCTTGAAGAAACCCCCGTGCGCCGGCGCGAATGGGTCGAAGTCGAGCCGGAAACGCTGGTCAGGGCCGGGGCCCGCGACACCGATCTCACGCCCATCGAGATAGTAGGTCACGCTGACGATAGGAGTTTGAGCGAAGATCGGGCGGGCGCTGAGCTGCAGTTTGCCCTCGGGCAGGATCGCAGGCGCGGAAAGCTCGATCCGTGGGGACAGGGGGCAGACCTGGAGATCCACCTCCGCAGGCGTGTCACGGACGGTAAGGCGGAGTTGCTGTGATCCGGGCGGCAGTGTCTCGGCGTTGAATTGCGCCACGTAGAAACTGGTGCCGGAGGTGATCTCGCTGAAACGCTGATCAATCGCCCGTCGCTCCACGTCGAGCTGCTCGAGGTCCTGCGCATTGAAGGGGTAGTAGTTTGCGGCGCCCAGGGCCGCGGTCTGGGCCTCGAGTTCCGGTGAGAGGCCGACGATGGTGAGCGAGGCAGGGTTCGCGGCCATGCGCGTCAGCAACTCACCGATGCTGTTCATGTCGATCTGGCCGCCAGGCTGGCCCGCGGCGAAAATGACCAGCGCCCGCGCGTACTCAGGCGGCGCGTTCTCTAACTGTTCAAGCCCGCGCCGGATCGCTTCGGACAGCAGGTAAGGCGTCTCGGGCGCGGCTTGCGTCGGAATGGCCCGTTCCACCCGGCTGAGGGCGTTCGTGATATAGCGCAACTGAACCACCTTCGCCTCGCGGACTTCCACGCTATCGGCGAAGGTGATGAGGCTCGCCTCGTGCTTTTCAACGGCGTGCAACTTGCGGAGCAGATCGGTCACGCGCTCCAACACGTTCTTGAAGCGTGTGCGCCGGAGGGACATTTCCTGGCCCATCGCCGCGCTAACGTCAACGACAATCGCCATAGCCACCGACCCGCCCCGCATCCTGGCGAGGGTGATCGGCAGGTCCGGGCCATTGGGGACGGCGCGGAGGGTCACCTCCTCGGGCAGCAAGTTGTTGACCGGGGTTCGCTGCCCGTCGCTATAGCGAAAGGCCACGGCGAAGTTCGGGCACTGCTGTCCATCAACATTCGTGACACGTAGCAGCGGCGCGGCGCCTGGCTGCGCCGCGGCCCGCGAGGGCATGACCGACGCTCCCAGCAGCAGACAGACGATGCCTGTTGTGGCGATGAAGCGCAAGAGGTGGAAGTAGTTCTGCATCGCGTCCTCAGTCTCTCGCTACTCACGGCTGCGGGGTCAACTCGACAATGGTGTTGTCGCTCAGCTTCACGACGGTCTTTCCGTTGAGCCTGAACTGCTCGCCGCGCTTGAGGCGGCGCTCGCCGATCCTCGTGCCGTAGGTGCTGAGATCGGTCAGGATGAAACCGCCATCGTCCCGGTCAATCTGCACCTGGCGCCTGGAAAGCTTGGGATCGCCGTGGATGACGATGTCGCCCTCCTTGCGCCCGATCACCACGGGAAACCTCCTGAACTCCCGTTCGATGTCCTGGTTTTTTTCGACTGTCTGGAGCACCTTCACCAGCAGGCCGGGCCGGGGCATGGCCGGCGTGGGGGCGCCGCCCGGCGCCGGGTGCTTCGGCTCAGGGAGTGGAGGAGGTTTGGTGTCGTCGGGGGGCGTGTAGGGTTTCGGCCGGCGCTGCCTGGGGATCAGACGGACGGCGAGGGTGACAGCCGCCAGGGTTGCCAGAACAGCCAGACCGATGCCAGCCGGCTGGATGTACCTCGCCCAGAACGGCGGCGCCGCGAGCGGGAGCTCGTAGACGTTCTCGCTGATGACCGGCGGCTGCGGCCTGCCTTCTAATGAAAACTGCAGGGTCACCTGCACGTTGCAGGTGCGACTCCGGTCGAGGGGTTGCTTCAGGTTCACTGACACCGCAACCTGCGGGTTGGCCGCGCTGGTTGTGCCGAGGTCGAGCACCCGGGGCGTCGAGTCGATTCCGCACTGGCTCTGGTCGGTCACGACATACGAGACCGGCCCGCCGCTCGCCCGCAGCCGCTCGGGGTCGGACAGCCGAAGGATCAACTGCGCCGACGGCTCGCCCGGGCCAGACTGTTGCCCGCCGACGATTGAGAACGTCAGCGGCGGCAACGGCGTAGGCTGCCACTTGACACAGCCGATGATCACATCGGCGTTGGCGATCTCGCCGCAGGCCCGCTTCAGGGCCTCGCCGTCGCTCGGGCGAAAAGGGTCGCCCCGCTCGCTCGTGGCGGTCAGTTCGATGCGGTAGTCGCCCTGCTGGTCGAAGATGGTCTGTGGGATGCGGATCTCGCCGTCGGCGGACGCGCCGGGCGGCGCCCGCAGATCGACCCGGTCAAGGGCGGCCCGCTCGCCGTTCGGTTTGACGAGGCTTGCAACAAGGCGCTGCGGCTCGATCGGCAGCGGGCTGGTGTTCTGCAGCGTGACCTGGATGGGGTAGTACGAGACGCCGCCGCCCTCGCTGCGCGGCTCGTTGACCGTGAGCGTCGCGCTGGCGCGGGGGGCGTAGCAGTGCGGCGGCTCGAAGGGCACCACGGTTTCGATGGGCTGATCGGCACCGGTCAACTCGACCCTCAAGACGGCCCTGTTGTCCTGACAGGGGAGAAGCACGGCCTCGACATAGCGCTGGCTTTCGAGGTCGGCCATCACCTGTTCAAAGGCTCTCCCAAGGTCGGTATCAGAGGCAGACAGGGACAGGGCGTTGGTCGCGGCGGCGATCCGCCGGATCGGCGCCTCAGGGTCGCGAAACGGCGCGCAGTCCGTGGCGCCGGCGCACAGACCAACGGTGAAGATGGGGGCGAAGACGCCGGCTTGCTGCTCCTGCTTGATGCGGTCAATCAGCATCTGAAGGGTGCTCCTGCTGCACGGCTGACCGTTCCCGCGCTCGTCAACCCCATCGGTGAAGAGGATGATCGCCCGGCGCTCGTCGGCCGTCACCCGCTCTTTGAAATAGTCGAGCAGTCGCTGGCCGGCATCGTAGAGGCAGGTCGGGTTGCCGCTGACGGGGTTGTAGTTGCCGTCCTGCTGCATCCAACTGAGCGCCTCGTCCTTATTGGTAAAGGGCAGGCGCGGCGCGAAGCTTTGCTGCGGGTCGATATCGGCAAAGGTAAAGATCGCGATCTGCGCACCGGCCGGTGCTTTGCCAATCGCTGTCAGCACCGCCCGCTGAACATCGTCGGTCCAGCCCCGGTCCCTGATGCTGCCGCTCTCGTCGAGCAGCAGGGCGATCTTGAACGGCAGATTGGGGGGCGAGTCTCTCACGTTCTGTCCGGCTAGCCCGCCGACCTCGAGCGAGACGTTTTTAACGCGATCGAATCCCAGCGGCACGCCCTTCTCACGCACCGTGAAGAACGTCTGAAGGCGCATGCCGTGCGCCGAGTCCTGCGCCTGCCGGTACATCACAAAGACCTGCGGAGCGTCAGGGGTTGGCGTTGGGGTCTGGGCGGCGACGCGAGGCGACAGGCCCGGCGCAAGGACGAGGCCGATGAGGAGAGCAACGAGCCAGGCTCCTGTCAGCAGCGGCATTGTGAGCTTGACCATATGCGTCACCCTGATCCTAATGCGTCCATCGCTCTGAGGTAGCGGGCCGGGGGCGCCTGCCGACCTGCGGTGTCGCCGCTTGTGGCGCCCGACAAGCCGCCACAAGCGGCGCAGCGCGCATCGTGCCGTTCTCGAACAGCGCCTGCTCAGTGCTGGGAGGGCAAAGCCCTCCCAGACCCTCCCGCGGGTGGGGGAACAGGGAAACCCGGTTTCCCCATGCCCCTGCGGGGCGGGGGCGTGGGGAAACCCGGTTTCCCCACCCCCCTCGCCGAGGGCGTATGTTCACGTTAGGAGGGGTGCGCCCCGGGAACCTCCGGGCGGGAGAAGCCGGGACCGGCGGCGTAGGGGCGGGGTTTCCCCGCCCCTACGCCGACCCGCCTCCAGACAGGGGTTGCGCCCCCTCCCGGACCCTCCCCCACTGGGGGCGGGCACCCGGCTCCTCCCCCCAGCGGGGG
>Ga0068674_1021513_pt1 | contig 11317 bp, 8 predicted proteins | sample YNPNP_1100MetaT_FD_73488 | JGI IMG/M metagenome (GOLD analysis project Ga0068674, IMG submission 73488) | Anoxygenic and chlorotrophic microbial mat microbial communities from Yellowstone National Park, USA - YNP NP_1100 MetaT (Metagenome... ...
CCGGGCTTAGCCGCCCCTCCCAACGGAAGGAGACCGGGTTGCCGGTCGTTGTCCCTGCCTCCGGCGAGATGAGCCTGGGCTGTCCGGCGGGGATCGGGCTGGTGGCTTCGGTGGGCGAGGGCGTTCCTCGCCCAGGCCTGGGCGAAGGGGAGGGCATCGGCGTGTTTGTCGGGCGGGGGGTCGAAGTTGGATGCCCCGGCGGCACCGTGTCGGTGGGAAGCGGGGTCCCGGTCGCAGGCCCCACCTGCAGCACCACCTGGGTGGTGGAAGATGGAACCGGTGTGCCCGCGGCCGGCGGTTGCTTTGCCCGCCTGGTATAGTAAGTAAAGCTAAACACCGCGATGAACGTAAAAACGAGTATCGCTGCCAGCGCGATTATTATGCCGACCAGCAGCGGGGTCTTCTTTGCGGGGCGGGCGGGGGCCGGGCGCGCAGCGACCCTGGCAGCGGCCGGCCTGCCTCCAACGCGTGCCAGCACCACCGAGATATTGTCCACCCCTCCCTGCCGATTGGCCGCGTCAATCAGCCGCCGGGCAGCTTTTGTGAGCGGGGCATTGCCTACCAGAGAGGGAATCTGCTCCGCCGCCACCATGTCGGTCAGCCCGTCAGAGCAGACGAGCACCACGTCGCCGGCAACCAGTGGTAGCGGGTCAAACAGGTCCACCCGCACCGTCGGACTCGAACCGAGCGAGCGGGTGAGCACATTGCTATCGGGGTCGAGCGCCGCCTGTTCTGGACGGATCAGGCCCTGATCGAGCTTCTGCTGCACCAGGGTATGGTCGCGGGTTAATTGGGTGATCTGTCCGTTGCGGATCAGATATACGCGGCTATCGCCGACGTTGGCCACGTAGAGCAGATTATTGTGGATCAGGGCGGCGGCCATTGTGCAGCCGGCGTTGTGGACGCCGGTGCTCTGGAGATACTGGTAGAGTGAGGCATTGGCCATTTCGATGGCAGTGCGCAGGTCGTTGCCCAGGCTGGGGCCGGTGAGATCGTAGTAACGTTCCACGGCAACGCGGACCGCCCAGCGGCTGGCCTCCGCTCCGGCCTTTGCACCTCCCACCCCGTCCGCAACGATGAGGAGCCTTCCTCTGCGGGCCACGCTCTGCTCGTTAGGCGTGAACATGTCCGCGCTGGGATAGATGGTATCTTCGTTTCCCTCCCGCTGACGGCCTTTGTCGGTAGCGCCCCAAACTTCGAGTGGCAGTGGGGTTTGAGAGAAGGGGCGGGAGGCCGGCCTTGCGTTGGGTGCATGTGATGGAAAAGCTACGCTCATCTGATCAACCTCCTGGAGCAGGCGTGAAGGTTGGTGTGACCGGGCGAGGCGTGTTGGTTGGGGTGGAGGTAGGCCTGGGGGTAGAGGTCCAGCTGTACGTGGGAGTCGGCGACCGGGTGAGAGTAGGGGTCTCCGTCGGTGTCCTGGTCGGCGAAATGACGATGGGGGCCGGCAGCGTCGGCGTGGGGGCAGGGGGCTGATTGGTTAATTGACCGACCCAGAGACCGCCGACGGTAATGCAGGTGGCCGCAGACCCGAAAACGAACGTGCGGCGGCACATCGCCTTCCAATCGAGTGGCATGGGCACATCCTCGAGTGCTGCCAGCATCTCGGCAGCGCTCTGAAAGCGCTGTGCTGGTTGTTTTGCCAACGCCTTTAACACAATTGCCTCCAATTGCCGCGGAATCGCCGGGCGGAATTCAAGGATGGGGGGAGGTGCGAAGGAGGGGTCCGCTATCTGCGCCACGGTCTCGAAAGGCAGCCGACCGGCGAGCATTTCATAAAGGACGATGCCCAGTGAAAAAATGTCAGCACGGACGTCTAATGTCTGGCCGCTGCGTCCGAGTTCCTGCAATTGTTCCGGCGAGACATACTCCGGGGTGGCCACGCCGAGCATCCCGGAACGGGGATAGCGCAGGTCGCGGGCGATCCCGAAGTCGCACAGCACAGCCTGGGGGACACTCCCGCGCAGGTAAGCGAATTTGCGACGGCGGAAGAGCACATTGCTGGGCTTGACGTCAAGGTTGATCACCCATTGCTTGTGGATATGATCCAGCGCGGCGGCGAGCTGGCGGCCGATCCCCAGTGCCAGCAGCAGGCTCAGGCGGCGCCTGGGCGTCTTGGGCGGGCGGAGCATGTCGGTGATGGTGGTGGGGCGGGTCAAATGTCGGTCCAGCGAGCCACCGTCGAGCATCTCCATGGTGTAGTACCAGCCCCAACCGAAGGGGAAACACTCACGGGCAGCATAGACCGGGCGGAATCCCTCGCCGCGCGGGAGGGGAAAGATGCGCACGACGTTGGGATGATGGAAGCGGCTCAGGAAATCAGCCTCGGCTACCAGAGCGTCCTGATACTCCTCACGTGCCACTTTCAATGCCAGGCGGCGGGGGTGGCCAGGGAGGCGGTACTTCTCGCGTATCTCAACCTCGAACACGCTGGCCATCCCGCCCCGTCCCTTGAGTCTGCGCAGAATACGGTAGGGGCCAACGGTACTCCCCGGCTGTACCAGGTCCTTTTCCACGTACAAACTTCCTCCTGATGTGCTAACGTACAATGCGGGTGGGTCCACCAACAGTGGGCCGTGGGGCCGGCTCCGTGGGCGGCGGAGCACCCATACCGAGTTGTTGCGTGGGACCTCCAATGCGTTTAAACTGCAGCCGCGTCTGTCCCACCTCGATAATCGCGTCCGGCTGCAGGAGCACCGGTTGATGGGGTTGGATCGGCATGCCGTTAACCCGTGTGCCGTTGGTGCTCCCTTCATCGGTAATGTAGAACTGCCCCTGTTCCTGGCGCACCGAGAAATGAGGATTCGAGACGTACTCGTCGTACAGGGCAAAGTCGCAGAATTGGGGGTCGCGTCCCACTTTGAGCATTTGCGCAGCCAGGCGTAGCTCCCGTCCCACGTTGGCCCCCTGGATGACGACGAGTTTGCCCGGTGCTCGCTGCGGCATGTCACTCAGCCGCCTGGTGACTCCCTTGAAAGCGGTTGTTGTGCTCTGAACCACCTTGCGGCCAATATCACCCCGGGTTTTGATCAGCATGGCCGCCAGGATCAGGAGTGCCAGGAAGATCACAGGCAACGGGAGAATGAGACACCAGTTGGTCTTTGCTTTTTCAACCACTTCTTCAGGGATGGTGACCTCCTTTGCCTCCCAGGTGACCTGGATGGACACCGGCGGGCTTTTCATCTCTGTACCCAGGTAGGGATCGGTGGCCTGGGCTACCAGTGTGTATTTCTGCGTCTGCGCCTGCTCGGTGGGGGTGACAACCGTGCTCAGATCATAGGTGAAGTCAAATGAGGGCGGGGTGCTGACCCTGCCGATCTCCACCCCGTTGACCAGGTAATGTACCTCCGCGGGGAAACGTTCTGCCCCATCCTTCACCGTAATCTGCGCGCGTATCGTTATCGGTGTGGAAACGAAGCCTTCCAGAGTGCGGGAATAGGGAACAGTGAACTGGCTCCCCTCAACCGGTTCAAGCAGCCTGATCTGCGGTGTCTCAAGAATGGAGGAAAAAGTGGACCTCGCCTCGGTGGAGCCGACCGGCGTGTCTACAGCGATGTTCAGCGAGTAGTCCCCTTTAGGCATTCCTGTGCGATGCACAACCAGATACTGGCTGCGCTGGGTCATAATGTTATCGAACATACCGAGCACCTGGACTCTGGTTTCATCACTGTTGTGGAGCATATAAGCGCCGTAAGTCTGCTCGCTCAGGCGCACCAGGTTTTTCTCATACTTTAACTGTCCGCCTCGCTGGGCCATTCCGATGGCGTAGATCGAGATGCCGGCCTCCCGGGCATCACGGATGATGTCGCCCTCGCGTGCCTCGTCACTGTAATCAGGGTCTATGCCATCAGAAAAGACAACGATGACCTTGCGTCGGTGCGCGAGGACCTGGCGCAGGCGCGCGTCGGTGTTTCTCGCCAGTACCTCGACCGCTTCCTCAAGCCCTTCGTAGAGGGGAGTCCCACCGCGCACAGTCTTGCCTTCCATTGCGGTCAGGCAGTTCAGTACCAGGTTGACGTCCACCGGCTCGTAGGAAAACTGGCGGCCCGGTTCGCAGTCACCGATCCATTCGGCCGGCGGGGGGGATTCATTCTTTTCTTCACCTGTCACGGGGACAATGGCGACGATATCGTCCTGGGGAGTGCCATAGATACTGAGCCTGTTCACCAGCTCACGGTTCAGCTCTATAGCGTCCTTAATGCGCCTGTCGCCTGGAGCAGAGATGCCACCTCTATCTATCACGGTGACCAGTGCCAGCCCGACCTGCTCATAAGAGAGGCGCTCTACACCCATCTCTTTATGGCCTTCCCTGAGGTGGAAGTTCTCAGGCGCCAGCCCTTCGATTGACCGGCCTGTGCTCCGATCAATCACCGATACATAAGTGTGCACCTCCGGCGGGGCCGTGGTCGTATCTGGGGTGCCCTGTATGAACATAAATGGGCCACTCCCCACAGCCCAGGCTCCCACTGGCAGGGTCAACAGAGACATGATGATGACAAAAATCAGACAAAGCGATTTCCCTGGCATCTTCATCCCTGACCTCCTGAGATTAGTTTACCAACATTCGTGTCCCGCGTCAAGTATCGGTGTAACTATTCAGGCGCTGACTGAAGTCGGCCTTCCTGGGCCGCAGGCCTTTGGTCGGCCTTCGCCGACCTCAGAGTGTCGGCGGAGGCCGACACCCGGCACGAAGTGCCCAGGGAGGACGATTTCAATCGGCTGAATAGTTACGTATCGGTTATGTTAAGATTTTTGGTAACTGTAACTACCTGCGTGCCGACTCAAATCGCCCGCCATAGGCCTTCGGCCTGCGGTCGGCCTGCGCCGACGCCCGGCACAGCATGCCCAGGAAGGCTGATTTCCAATCAGCGCATAGCGGCAGGCCAATCGGGCAGGTAGTTACTGGCAACTCTCAGCCTGCCCATGCAGTGCCGTGCAGACCACAGTCCGCACGAGAGAGATACTGCAAACGCCAGCTACACTGAGACACCCGCAAATGGCTCAAATGGCCTGCGACCCGCCGTGTAGTCCGGCGGGCACAGGCTGAATAGATACGATTTTTGGGGGTGTCTCCCATCAGTCACCCAGTTGAACGATGATGACCGTGATATTATCCTCTCCTCCGGCCTGGTTTGCTGCCTGAACCAACCGATCACATGCTTCCTGGGGCGAGGTAGAGGTTTTCCAGATTTCCCAGATAGCTTTATCGGGCAGCATACCGCTCAACCCATCTGAGCAGAGGAGCAGTGCCTCGCCGGCGGAAAGCCGCCGTTCGAAAAGATCGGTTTCGACGGTGGCTCTGTCGCCGATGACCCGATAGATGACATTTCTCTGTGGATGACGCGAAGCTTCCTCCTGAGTGATCTGGCCGGTGGCGACCAGCCGTTCAACCAACGAATGATCCGTGGTGATCTGATGGATACCGCTCCCGTTCAGCAGATAGGCCCGGCTGTCTCCTACGTTTGCGATGGTGGCCACATTGCCGACCAGGAGGGCCATCACCAGTGTACTGCCCATGTCGGTGCCGGCGGACTGGCGCTGGGCGTGAACAACCCGGTTGGCCGCCTGGGCCGCAGCAGTGAGCCAGCGACCTGCGTCGGGGAGTGGTTCGGAGGCAGCGGCGCGAGCAAAGATGTGCTCCAGCGAATGTCGGGCGATGGTCTGTACAGTTAGCTGGCTTGCCAGGTCGCCTGCTTCATGCCCACCCATACCGTCGGCCACGACGAACAGCCCCACCGGTACACTTACAGAGCGATACACAGACACCAGGTCAAGTGCAAGCAAACTATCCTCATTAAGTGACCGTTCCTGCCCCACATCGGTGCGGTAACCGACCAGGAACGTCAATGTGCCAGGACGGCGTATCCTGTCCAGGGCAGTGCTCAGGCCCTCGGCAAAGGCGGCAGCGCTGAGGCCAGGCGGTAGTAAGTGCCTGTGAGAGGAGCGCTGCAGCCTGTTCAGGGGCTTTTAACAACGCAGCGGTATGCTGTTGACCGGTGGCAAGGAAGAGGAGGAGTGTTGCCAGGGACTGGACGTCTCTGGAGAAGTGTTCGGCAGCGGCAACTGATGATGGCTGGGAGATGATGACGGCAGCGTCGAGATTGGTCCACAACGCCTGCCGGCCCTTGATGGCGATATTTCTGAGGCTTGCCTCGCCGAGCGCGACAGAGCGGTTATGCAGGTAGGCCAGAGCCTGTGCCAGACCGATACCCCATTCAAGTACCTGTGGCCACTCCTGGGGTACCCGCAGCGAGGTTGCCAGGGGCGGCGGAAATTCGGTTTCCACCAGGTAGCGACGGGGTGGGCCGTAAGGGGCTTCGATAAAAAACTCCTGTGGCAAAAGCAGGTTAGGATGGCTCAGTCCCATTTCCAGAAGACGTGCCTCTATGGCAAAGGCGTGCTCCTCAATGCTCTCCTTTATCCTGTAGCTGAGGTGAACGGGGTTGACATCTGATATGGCGGTGCCACAGGAGGGGCAGAATTGTTCCCCCGGGTCGGAGACGCCGTTACCGCAGTTGGGGCATACCCGCGTCGGCACCAGTTCCTCTGCCAGGTAAATGTTCTGACGCTCTGAAGTGGCGCGTAGCTCTGTGACCGCATACCGATCGTGGTGCAACAGCGCCCCCTCCGGCAGAGGAGCAAAAGGCCGAAGCGCTTCAGGCAACGGGCGCGTGACAGGCAACTGAGAGGCACGTTGCGTTATCAGGGTCGGCGGCAGAGGTCTGGTGGTCCGTGGACGCTGCACTTTGGGGGATTTCAGAGGCGAGCCGCACTCCTGGCAGAACTGAGCAGCGGGGGGATTCTCGTAGCCGCATTTCGGGCACTTCATACCTCAACCTCCCCTGTTCCGGCGTGGAAGGTAAAAGCCACTCCTCCGATTCTCAATTCCCAGCCGCTGTACAACAGGTTGCGGCCGGTGCGCTTGCCGTTTACATAAACCCCGTTCATCGAGTTCAGGTCCTCGACGATCCAGCGCCCGGCCTGGCAATAGACCCTGGCGTGGCGTCTGGAAGCAGTCTCCCAACCGGGGAACTCCGCGGTGATAACCAGATCATTCCCCAGCTCACGGCCGATGGTGAAGCCCTCTGGCTTCAAAGCGAAGCGACGCTGTTCACCCGAGATGGTGCTGCCCTCCAGGTAAGGGCCCGCAGGCGGTGAGGGTTCGACCGGGCGTGGCCTGGGCTTCTTTAATCGGGTGATGCGCAGCAGCAAAATCGCTGCTACCAGGATAAAGCCGCCGCAGCCCGCCGCGATCAGAGGCCACCGTGCGGAAAGCAATGCGATTACCTGCTGCTCTAATGCGGGTGTGGGGGTGAGGGCGGCTTCAGGCATCGGGGGTGGAGCGGTCGCAGTGGCGGTAGATACGGGGGTGGCGAGCAGCGGGGAAGATGGCGGCGTATGCGTGATCCCAACAGAAACCTTCTGGGTGGCCGTGAGAACCTGCCTCCCCTCTTGTGGCGGGAGGGCCCAGGCCCTGCCGGGCGGGATCGCACAGAGCGGTTGGAGCAGAACGCCCAATACCACCCCGGCAGTGCTCAAGGTAAGCAACAGTACAGTAGTGAACCTGCCATACATCGCTCCTGCTCCATGTGTGTGGATAACTGCCTGCCCACGCCGACCGAAGTCGCCCGCTTTTTGGGCCGCTGGCCTTCAGCCGGCCTGCGCCGACCGCTGTTTCCGCGTCGCGCAGCACTCAGAAAGGCCGGTTTTCCAATCGGCACACGGCGGAAAGTAGCCGGGCAGGCAATCAGGGCCTGATAAGCGGCATCCCGGTGCCGCTTAACCGACGCATAGGGATGCGTCGGTTACGTTTTTCGGATGTAACTATTCAGACGGTGACTGCAGGAGCGAGGCGCGCCTCGCCCGTACACCCTTTTGGGCCTGCGGCCATTGGTCGGCCTTCGCCAGGTACGGGCGATTAATCAATCGCCCCTGCCTTGCTGCACCATCAGAGACAGTGTCGGCGCAGGCCGACACCTGGCGCGAAGCGCCTGAAGAGGGCGATTTCAATCGGCTGAATAGTTACCAAGATTTCTACAGGTCTTTGCGCTTTGCGGTTTTCCAATTGCACAGGCAGCAACTTTGGCCCCCCTTACAGTCGCCTGGGGACACGAGCAGAAACCTATGATAAGATTGCCTTGATTCGGGGCATCACCCCGCTTCTTGCATCCTGCTCCTTGCCCCTTGTTCTACAGGTCTGGTATACTGCGCCGGAGGATTTCGTACTGTTCCAGCGCTTTGCCGGCGCCCAGCGCCACACAGGCTATGGGGGCATCCGCCACGTAGACCGGCACCCCCGTTTCCCTGGCGATCAGATCATCTATTCTGCGCAACATCGCTCCGCCACCGACCAGTACCATGCCCCGGTCAATGATATCAGATGATAGCTCCGGCGGCGTCTTTTCCAGCACCGATTTGATCATGCCGATAATCGCGGAGAGTGGTTCGGAGATGGCCTCGGTAACCTCCTCCGAGCTGATCGTGATTGTGCGTGGCAGGCCGACTACCTGGTCGCGCCCCTGTACCTCCATTTCAAGCTCTTCCTCAAGTGGCATGGCTGCGCCGATCCGGATTTTAATCGCTTCGGCTGTGGGCTGGCCGATGATCATGTTGTACTTGCGCCTCACGTAAGCCGCGATGGCCTCATCAAGGCGCAGGCCACCAATGCGCACTGAACTTGCCACCACAATCCCATTCACCGATATGACGGCCGCCTCCGATGCACCGCCTCCCATATCCACCACCATACTGCCCGCCGGGCTGCTGATCGGGAGGCCCGCCCCCAGGGCACCTGCCAGCGGCTCCGGTATCAGATGTGCCCGTCCCGCGCCGGCCTCCAGGGCAGCCTCCCTTACAGCGCGCTTCTCCACACTCGTAACCCCGTAAGGGACACTGATCATCACACGAGGTTTGATCAGCCCCAGACCACCGGTGGCTTTGTGGATAAAGTACTCCAGCATGCGCTGAGTCACCCGATAGTCGGCGATGACCCCGCTGCGCAGTGGACGCACTGCTTCGATCGCCTCTGGGGTGCGGCCAAGCATGGCTTTCGCTTCCTCGCCGACGGCCACGATCTTATACTCATCCAGGGAAATAGCCACCACCGATGGCTCCTGGATCACGATGCCCTTACCACGGACGTAGACAAGGACGTTGACTGTGCCAAGGTCTATTCCCAGCTCTTTGCCTGAAAACATAATCGGTTAACTCACCTCACCTTTCGGTTGAGTGGGGGGGAAGCTGACGACGGCGGCGTGCCACCCGAAGCCGCACCTGGGAGCGGCGCAGAGCCACCTCGGTCAACCTGCGCTCTTCCGGAGGGGCTTTTGTCATCATTTCAAGTGCGCGCTGCCGGGCAGCCTCGGCCCTGGCAATATCAATCTCGATGTCTCGTTCAGCCACGTCCGCCAGAACGGTCACCTGATCGGGCAGGACGTGCATAAAACCGCCGTGAATGGCAAAGTAGTGCTCCTCGCCTCCAGCGCGCACTATCAGTTCGCCCTCATCAAGCTGTGTGATCAGGGGCGCGTGTTTGGGAAGGATGCCTAACTGGCCACGCACGCCTGGCGCCAGCACCATATCAACCTCACCGCGGTACAACTCTCGCTCAGGAGAGACAATCGTTAATTTCAGACCGGCCAAGTCATCCCTCCTATGACTGCGTCCCCCGCGCTTTTTCGACCGCCTCGTCTATCGTTCCAACCATATAGAACGCGTCCTCGGGCAGGTGATCGTGTTTACCTTCGAGGATCTCGCGGAACCCGCGCACCGTCTCGGCGACGGGCACGTAGCGACCGGGACGGCCGGTGTAACGCTCGGCAACGAACATCGGCTGGGAGAAGAATTTCTCAATGCGCCGTGCCCGATGCACGATCACCTTGTCCTCTTCTGATAGCTCCTCGATCCCCAGGATGGCGATGATGTCCTGGAGGTCCTTGTACCGTTGCAGCACCCGCTGTACCTCGCGGGCGGTGCGGTAATGTTCCTCGCCCACGATAGCCGGGTCAAGGATGCGGGAGGTAGAGGTCAGCGGGTCCACGGCCGGGTAGATGCCCTTCTCAACGATCGCCCGCTCCAGCGCGATTGTGGCGTCGAGGTGGGCAAAGGTGGCTACAGGCCCCGGGTCGGAATAATCATCGGCAGGCACATAAACCGCCTGCATAGAGGTGATGGAGCCGCGCCTGGTGCTGGTGATACGTTCCTGAAGCGCGCCCATGTCGGTGCCGAGTGTGGGCTGGTAGCCGACGGCGCTGGGCATACGGCCCAGCAGTGCCGAGACCTCCATGCCGGCCATCACGAAACGGTAGATGTTGTCAATGAAAAGAAGCACATCCATCCCCTGATCACGGAAGTACTCCGCCATAGTCACACCGGTCAGGCCCACACGGAAACGCACTCCAGGCGGTTCATTCATCTGGCCGAACACCATGACCGCCCGGTCGATCACCCCCATCTCGCTCAACGCGTTGTAGAACTCGGTGCCTTCGCGGCTGCGCTCGCCGACACCTGCGAAGACGGAGATACCCTGATGGTAACGTGCCATCGTGTACATCAGCTCGGCAACGATGATTGTCTTGCCCACCCCGGCACCACCGAAGACGCCGGTCTTCCCACCCCTGGTAAATGGGGCGATCAGGTCGATCACTTTGAGGCCGGTCTCGTGAAATTCGCTGCGCGTGGATTGTTCCTCGAATGGTGGAGCAGGGCGATGGATGGGATAGCGCTCGGTGGCTTTCACCTCACCTTTGCCATCAATCGGCTGGCCTAACACGTTGAAGAGGCGGCCCAGGGTGGCTTCCCCGACGGGCACGGAGATCGGCTGACCGGTATTGAAGACCGGCAAACCACGTTGCAGACCGTCGGTGGTGTCCATCGCTATGCAGCGGACCCAGTTGTTCGGCAACTGCTGTTCCACTTCCAGCACCAGCCTGCGTCCGTCCACAGGCACTTCGAGGGCCGTGTATACCTCCGGCAGTTCTTCGGGTGGAAAGGCCACATCCACCACCGCTCCTTTGACCTGGACGATGCGACCTGTCGGGACTTCGAGTTTTGGTTCCATATCCATCACCTTCAATGATTCTCTATACGGTTACTCACAAGCGTATCCTCCCGCAGGTTGGAAGGTCACGTCCGAACCCGCGGGGGCAGGCAGTTACCCACAAGCGCTGAAGTGTGGCGCAGGGGGAATCTCCCTCGAATTTATACGCCAATCGTAACTATTCAGGCGGTGACTGTAGGGGGCGAGGCGCGCCTCGCCCGTACACCCTTTTGGGCCTGCGGCCATTGGTCGGCCTGCGCCAGGTACGGGCGATTAATC
>Ga0068674_1026990_pt1 | contig 10588 bp, 6 predicted proteins | sample YNPNP_1100MetaT_FD_73488 | JGI IMG/M metagenome (GOLD analysis project Ga0068674, IMG submission 73488) | Anoxygenic and chlorotrophic microbial mat microbial communities from Yellowstone National Park, USA - YNP NP_1100 MetaT (Metagenome... ...
TTGCACAGATTTCTTGCCTCTGAACCCATTTTTGTGTTAATTGACTCCATGCACTTGCGCCACAGGAAATTTCATAGAAATACCCGCCCAATCACAGGCGAGGGCGGCTTTACCCTTTTGGAGCTGCTCATCTCCACCACCCTCATAGCGGTTCTGGTGGTCATTTTGTCCCTTGCCCTGCGCACAGGCATTCAGGCCTGGAGTCGTGGCAAGGAGGCCAATCTGCAGAACATGCCCATTGCCGCCATAGAGGGCCTCTTGTCCCGTCAGCTGCGCTCAGCGGTGATTCGAAACCCAATGGACCCCACGAGCTTTGCCTTTTTCAAGGGCGATGAAACCCAGATCGCATTTCTCACCAATTATACACCCCTGGGCAATCTGGCAGGCGGCTCATTTCTGGTGTGTTACCGCTATGATGCAGCCACCAAGAGCCTGATCTTTGCCCAGAAGATCATCACTCGCAGGGATGCCTTTCCCCAGGCTATTCCAGAGGAATTCACCACTCAAACAGGCTCCAAGGACATGGAACGGCAGCTTAAAGATGGCTGGGAGGTGGAGGTGGTCTCCGATGTGCCTGAGGTACGTTTTGCCTTTCTGTCCCCTGCCTCTGTGTCCAAACGGCCGGATGAGTGGGACAATAAATGGGAGGCCACTTACAACATGCCCGTGGCAGTGGCGGTGTTCTGGGGAGAAGAAGCCAATATGAGCATCTTTTACACCACACAGTTTATCACCAGGTCCATTTCATGAGATGCGCTTACACCATTTGCAAGACTAAAAAAGGCCGAGCTGTGAGTATGCTTGGGCATCAGAAGGGTGCTGTGCTGGTCCTGGTGCTGTGGGTCCTGACCATACTTGGGCTTGTGGCGGGTTTTTATGCCTCTGAGGCCAAGGTGCGCCGGAATCTGGGCAGTCAGGCCCTGGAATCCCTGCGCACCAGAGAGGAGGTAAAGGCCCTGCTCTGCATTCTGGCCACGAGATTGGCCACACCTGATATGAAACCGGAGGATGCCTGGGAAAAGGGACTTTTTGTGCCGGACGGCCTGCCACACAGGATTTTTTTTGAATCAGACGGCCATAGACTTCATTTTGGAGGACGAAAGGGGTAAAATCGACCTGAATAAGTCGCCTGATGAGGACATTCGGCTGGTGTTGCGCGAAATGCTGGAACTTCAGGGAGAGTCACCTGCTATGGCAGACAGGTTGCTAAACGCCATTTTGGACTGGAAGGATTCGGACAACCTTTTGCGAGAGGGTGGGGCAGAGGACGAGACATACGAACAGAGGCGTCCTGCCTATGTGGCTGCCAACGGGCCGTTTAAGTCCGTAGAGGAGCTGCTGTTGGTGGAGGGCATCACATACGAAATGTTTTACGGAAGCTCGGCCTTGCAAGGGGCAGGCAATGGAGACAAGACAGAGACTCCGGCCATCAATCCACTGGGCTTGGGTCTTAAGCACATTTTCACTGTTTACAACGACTCTGGAAAGGTTATAAAGGATTACGCCCCTGAACTCCTGTTAGAGCTCATAAAGGATAAGTTAGAGCTGCAAAATGCCCCTGCCACCGCCAGCCAATCAGGCCCTAGTATGGCCCCCATGGGAGGCGGGGTCTTTCGTTGTTATATACGCATTGGCAACATGAATTACGAGGTCTATTGGAAGCAAGGAGGTAGCCAACCTGTCTTGGGTCAGCCGTCTGACGGGCTTCCATTTAATGTCGTGCGATGGATCGAGTTGGCCCAGCCACATCCATTGCTCTTACACATGAAGGTCAGCATGAGCTGATATCATGCCAAGAGACCATAAGATGTCATATATCAATAGGGTGTGTTCATGAAAATGAGAAGTTTGAAAGCATATCTACGCTTTGGAGGAACTATGCGATTTTATAGAATAATTGTATTTTGTCTAAGCCTGTTTCTTTTGCAGCCCGCCTTTGCGGAGGAGGCCATATTCGGTGGCGGAGTCAAGCCAGGTGTGAATCAGGATGCCGGAAAATCCAAGGCCCCTGTGGACAGGCCGCCCATTCCCATTCCAGTGCCTTCGGCTACACAGGCAAATGCCAATGCCACCCTCTTCGGGCCAAGACCTGCGGACTCCCAGCCTGAAGGGCAGGCTAAAGTTACGCAAGGCACAACCCCAACTGTGACTCCAGAAACTCAGGCACCTTCTACACCTCCAAAGGCAGCCGCACAGCCCGCAGCACCTCCACCAGCACCCTCAACCCCTGCCGGCCAGGCATCGGCACAGGCGCCAGCCGCTCAAACACCCTCAGCTAATCAGGCAGCCGCACTCACTCCACCAGCGCCACCTCCTGCGGTCAAACAGGTCTCGGCCCAGTCGCCCTTTGCCGGTGCCAGTGAGACAGACAAACGCTCCATAGACATCGCCCTGGACAACATGGACATCTATCCCGTGCTGGACCTGGTATTAAATCAGATATTGGGCATCAATTATGTGGTGGATCCAGCCATAAAGGGCACCATTTCGCTGCACATCAGCGGCTCATATACTCGCGCTGAGCTCTTAAACCTCCTGAATTCAGTGCTGCAGATGCAGGGTCTGGCCTTGATTCGAGGGGACTTAGACCTCTATAAGGTGGCCAGAAAACCTGATTCCTCCAAGATGGGCTCGGATGTAGTGGTCTATAAGCCTGGGGAAGGGGCCTATCGTGGTGAGACAGTGGCTGTGTTTCAGCTCAAGTACCTCTATGCCCCCAATGCGGCTAACAACATCAAGAACTTCCTTTCAAACGGCGCAACCGTAGTGGCTGAGACCAGCGTAAACGCCCTGATCGTGGCAGATACAGCGGAAAATATCAACAAGATCGGAAAGATATTGCCTCTGATAGATGCCGATGTATTCAAGGACATTCACTGGCGGGTCTTCACCTTTGAAAAGACCGATGCCACAGAGGTGGGTAAGGAGCTGGAGAAGCTCTTTCAGGTAAACGGTATTTACCGTCGGCCTGGTCTTGACCCTGCTGCATTTCATATCCTGCCGCTCAAGAGCCTGAACGGCATAATAGTGGTCTCGAGATGGCCCGAGATCATAGACCTCATGGCCAATTGGGTGCAGGAATTGGACAAAAGCCAGTTCAACAAGGGTGCTAAAGTATATGTATATTTTGTGCAAAATGCCCAGGCAGTGGACCTGGCCCAGACCCTTCAGATGGTTTACGGGCTGCGCACCACAGGCGGTTCCAGCAGGACGTCTTCCAGCACCTCCAAGAGCAAGACCAGCAGCACCAGCAGCAGAAACGTCCTGGTGCAGGGCAGGACCAGCACCACCTCTACTCAAAAAACCGCACGGCCTGACCTCAATCTGGATGTGACTGCCACTGGCGAACTCTCGGACGAGGTGGAGATCATACCTGACGAGATCAACAACGCCATCCTCATCAAGGCCAGGCCCAGGGATTACAACATCATCTCCGAGGTGCTGAAGCAATTGGATGTGCTGCCACGTCAGGTGCTGATAGATGTCCTGATTGTGGATGTGAATCTGAAGGACGACATCTCCTTTGGCGTGGAGTGGTTTTTGAAAAACAAGGGGATCAAGATCGACAATGTAGTGTACAACGCAGACGCAGCCCTTTCCAATGGGACAACACTGGCACAAAATACCGAGCTGGGCAAGGGTCTGGCAGGTTTTTCCTATGGGCTTTACAACGGCGCGGGCGGCCTCAGAGGTCTGGTGACGGCATTGGCCGAAAAAACAGATGTGAACATCCTTTCAAGCCCCACCATTTTGGCAGTGGACGGTCAGGAGTCCAGCATCGAGGTGGGGGATGAGGTGCCCACACTCACAGGCACTACCACCACCGACGGAGGTCTGACCACTCAATCCGTACAGTATAGAAATGCAGGCATAATCCTTAAGGTCAAGCCATTTATAAACGACAGCGGAGTGGCCCGTATGGAGATCACCCAGGAGGTCAGTGCTGTCACCAGTGAGACCACCGGCTCCATCAACTCCCCGCGTTTTCGTACTCGAAAGGCCACCACATATCTCGTGGCCAAGGACGGCCAAACCATTGTGATCGGTGGTCTAATCCAGACACAAAAGACCAAAAGCAGCTCGGGAATCCCGTTTCTCAAGGACATCCCCGTGCTGGGCTATATATTCGGTGGTCATGGAAGCAACAACAACAAGACCGAACTGCTCATCGCCATCACCCCCCATGTGCTTAAGACACGGGAGCAGGCCGATGCCCTGACACAGGAATTCGCCCAACGCGTTTCAGAACTCAGGCAGTATCTGGATGCCCAAAAGAATAAACAAGAAGGGAACGAGAAGAAAACAGAGTAAAACCATTACTACGCCGACAAACAACAGACTCATCGTCATTGCGAAGCGGCGATAGCCGCCGAAGCAGTCCCATGCGTAACGCAGAAGATTGCTTCGCTTGCAATGACACGGGTGGGTAGTTACAGGAAACCTTTGAAAGTTAGTATATACAAATGTTTGTCGGAGTAGAACTATGCGTAACGATTTATTTTTACATTCAGAAAGGCGACATCGAACATGACAAATGTAAGGAACCGTGTCTTGATACTGGATTTCGGGTCGCAGACCACACAGCTCATAGCCAGGCGTGTGCGCGAGGCAGGGGTTTATTGCGAGATGCATCCATTTAACCTTTCATTAGAAAGGATTCGGGCCATTTCTCCCAAGGCTATTATATTGTCCGGCGGGCCTGCCAGTGTATATGACCCTGACGCCCCTTCCGTGAATAAGGCCATATTCCGAATGGACCTGCCTGTTTTGGGCATCTGCTATGGCATGCAGCTCATGGCTCAATCCATGGGAGGCCGAGTGGAAAAGGGGGTGAGAAGGGAGTACGGTCATGCACGCCTTTACTTTGCCGAACCCAACGAACTCTTTTACGGCCTTGCCGTAAAGCCTGCATCCCATCAGGTCTGGATGAGTCACGGTGACCGCATAGAGGTGTTGCCCCCTGGCTTTAAGGCCATAGCCTGGAGTGAGAATACGCCGATAGCGGCCATGCGGCACGAATCCTTGCCGTTATTCGGTGTGCAGTTTCATCCTGAGGTGGTGCATACCGAGATCGGCATGGACATACTCAAAAACTTTCTGTTTCGAATAGCGGGTTGTGTCCCTGACTGGAACATGCATTCCTTTGTTGATACAGCCGTAAGAGAGATTCAGGAACGTGTGGGTCAGGAACGGGTAATCTGCGCCCTTTCTGGTGGGGTTGACAGCACGGTCACCGCTCTGCTCATCAACAAGGCCATCGGTCACCAGCTCACATCCATTTTTGTCAACAACGGGCTTCTGAGAAAGAACGAGGCCGAGACGGTTTTGGCCTTTTTGAAGGCATTGAACCTGAATGTACGCTATGTGAATGCATCTGAGCGTTTTCTTGCAAAACTGGCCGGTGTCGTGGAGCCCGAAAAAAAGAGGCGCATTATCGGCGAGGAATTCATTCATATCTTTGAGGAGGAGGCCAATGCCCTTGGAGATGTGCGCTATCTGGCGCAGGGCACCCTATATCCCGATGTGATCGAGAGTGTCTCCTTCAAGGGTCCGTCCGCTGTGATCAAGAGTCATCACAATGTCGGCGGGCTGCCGGAGCGCATGAAGCTGAAGCTCATAGAACCCCTGCGGGAGCTCTTCAAGGATGAGGTGAGAGGAGTGGCCAAGGAACTGGGTATGCCGGAGGAACTGATTCATCGGCACCCGTTTCCAGGGCCAGGGCTGGCCATTCGCATTCTTGGGGATGTAACCAGAGAGCGGCTGGAGATTCTGCGGGAAGCCGATGCCATCGTGCTGGAGGAGATGAAAAAGAGCGGGTGGTACTATCAGGTCTGGCAGGCCTTTGCAGTGCTCTTGCCCATCAAGACCGTTGGGGTCATGGGAGACGAGCGCACATATGAAAATGTAGTAGCGCTACGGGCTGTCACCAGCCTGGATGCCATGACCGCAGACTGGGCAAAACTGCCTTATGACCTGCTGGGCACCATCTCAAACCGCATTATAAACGAGGTGAGGGGCGTAAACCGTGTGTGTTATGACATCAGCTCCAAGCCACCGGCTACCATTGAGTGGGAGTGATATGAGTTTTGTACACCTGCATCTGCACACCGAATACAGTTTGTTGGATGGTTCCATTCGGCTGAAGGACCTATTTCCAAGGGCAAAGGAATATGGCTACGAGGCCATAGCCATCACAGATCACGGCACCATGCACGGAGTGCTGAACTTCTATGAAACCGCCCTGAAACAGGGCATTAAGCCCATTTTGGGCTGTGAGGTCTATGTGGCGCCTGGCTCCCGCTTTGACAGGACCGCCAAAGGACCCAAAGAGGCGGGTTATCACCTGGTACTGCTGGCTGAAAACAATGAGGGCTATAAAAATCTGCTGAAGCTGGTGTCTTTGGCCCAGTTCGAAGGGTTTTATTACAAGCCTCGTGTGGACAAGGAACTGTTGCGGCTGCACAATGCCGGGCTCATAGCCCTGTCCGCCTGCCTGCACGGCGAGGTCACTCACCATGTGGTGCAGGGAGATATGGAGACAGCGGAGAAGCTGGCGGAGGAATACGCCTCCATCTTTCCCCATCGTTTTTACCTGGAGCTGCAGGAAAACGGTATTCCTGAGCAGGCCATCGCAAATAAGGGGCTCATGGAACTGGCCCAGCGCAAGGGGCTGCCTCTGGTTGCCACATGCGACTGCCATTATCTCAATCCGGAACATGCATCGGCGCACGATGTGCTTTTGTGCATTCAGACAGGCAAGACGGTTAACGATGCCAACCGTATGCGTTTTTCCACGGACCAGCTCTATTTTGCAGCGCCATGGGAATTGGAAAGACGTTTTCATTACTGCCCCGAGGCCCTGCGCAACACAGTGGAGATAGCAGATCGCTGCAATGTGGAGCTGGACCTCAAAAACCATCACTTTCCCCGTTATCCCATTTCAGAACATGAGACCTATGAAGAATTGTTCGACAGACAGGCTGTCGCCGGACTGGAGAGGCGTTTGGCTGGGCTTGGACTCGTCCCTGAAAAGGCTGAAGAGTACAGAAAAAGGCTGAGAGAAGAGCTTGAGGTCATCAAACAGAAGGGTTTTGCATCGTATTTTCTCATAGTGGCAGACTTCATCAACTGGGCCAAGCAGCGGGGCATACCGGTTGGACCTGGAAGGGGGTCGGCGGCGGGTTCTCTCACCGCATACGCCATGGGCATCACGGATCTGGATCCGGTGCGCTATGGCCTCTATTTCGAGCGTTTTCTAAACCCTGAACGGCCATCATTCCCTGATATCGATGTAGATTTCTGTATGAATCGCAGGGATGAGGTGCTGGCCTATGTGGTGGAGAAATATGGTGGAGAAGATTATGTAGCCCAGATAGCCACCTTCGGCCAGATGAAGGCCAGAGCTGTTATAAGGGATGTGGGCAGAGGCCTTGGTATGCCCTATGGAGAGGTGGATAAGATCGCCAAGCTTGTGCCGTCAGATCCGGGCATGACCTTAGAGCGAGCCTTAGAGGAAGAGCCCAGACTCAAGGAACTGGTGGAAAAGGACCCAAAAGTAGGGGAGTTGTGGCGCATAGCCCTGGCATTGGAGGGACTGCCCAGGCATTCTTCAACCCATGCAGCAGGGGTGGTGATCTCAGATAAACCCATGATGGAATACCTGCCCCTGGCAAAAGGGCAGAAGGGGGAGACTGTGACCCAGTTCGACATGAAGGGAGTGGAGCGTGTCGGACTTATAAAGTTTGATTTTTTGGGTTTAAAGACCCTGACGGTCATGGACATGGCGCTTCAGTTTATAAAGGAGCAGACAGGGGAGACAATAGACCTATCCAATATCCCTATGGATGATGAAGCCACCTACGCCCTTTTGTCCAGCGGCGATACCACAGGCGTATTCCAATTGGAAAGCTCGGGTATGAAGGCCCTGATTCGGAGTATGCGGCCTTCTTGTTTCGATGACCTCATTGCCCTTGTGGCCCTTTACAGGCCTGGTCCGTTGGACAGCGGCATGGTGGAGCAATATGTTCAGGCCAAACACGGCCGGATTCAGGTAAAATACCTGCTCCCTCAATTGGAACCCATACTCAAGGAGACCTATGGTGTCATTGTCTATCAGGAGCAGGTCATGAAGATCGCCCAGGAGCTGGCTGGTTATAGCTTAGGAGAAGGGGATCTGTTGCGCAGGGCCATGGGCAAGAAGAAGCCAGAGGAGATGGCTGCTCAAAAGGAACGGTTCTTAAAGGGCGCTGCCGAAAAGGGACTGCCCTTGGATAAGGCTGAGGAGATCTTTGAGCTCATGGCCAAGTTTGCCGGATACGGCTTCAACAAGAGCCATTCCGCTGCCTATGCCCTCATAGCATACCAGACCGCCTGGTTGAAGGCCCATTATCGCGTCCCATTTCTGGCAGCATTGCTTTCCAATGAAATGGGGAACACCGATGGTGTAATGAAATTCATAGCAGAGTGTAAAAAGAGCAATATCCGCATACTGCCACCGGATATCAATCGCAGTCAAGACAATTTTACACTGGATGAGGATGGCATCCGTTTTGGGCTGGCAGCCATAAAAAATGTGGGAACAGGGGCCATACAGGCCATTCAAGAGGAGCGGAGCACCAACGGACCATTTCGGGATTTCGAGGACTTTTGCCTCAGAATAGACACCAGGCGCGTAAATAAAAGGGTCATGGAGAGCCTCATCATGTGCGGTGCCTTTGATTCCATGGGGCATAAACGTTCACAGCTCTTTGCCGCCTTGGAACAAGGCCTCAATATCGCCCAGATCAAGAAAAAACTGGCCTGCACTGTTCAGTTCCGGGGGCTATTCGACGACCCCAATTGCCCTGACCCAAAAGGGGAACAGGGGAAAACCATGGGGTTTTTGCGGCTGCCTGAGCTTTCGGAATGGCCTGACGATGAGCTGCTGAAAAAAGAAAAGGAGGCCATTGGATTTTATATAAGCCGGCATCCTCTGGACACATACGCCGATACCATAGGCCAAGTGGCCAGCCATACCACTGCTACACTTCATACCGCCGCAGATGGAGACACTGTGAGTTTAGTGGGATTGATAAGGTCGATAAAAGAGATTACCACCAAAAAAAGGGATCGCATGGCCTTTTTAACCCTGGAAGACCTGAATGGTTCAGTGGAGATAGTCTGTTTTCCTGAAGCCTATGTAAGACTCAAGCAGGCAATCGCACAAGAAGGCCCAATTTGGATAGAAGGTGAGTTGCAACGGGAAAAAGGGGGGGACGATGAGAACGAAGAACAAGAGGCAACCTTCAAGGTCCTGGCAAAAAAGATAATGGGCCTGGAGACTATCACAAATCAAAGGGCAAAGGCGGTCAAAATAACCCTACAGGCCGATAAAATAGGACCATGGGTCCTGGAGGAGATAAAGGCCCTTATTGCTCGCTATCCAGGTGAATATCCAGTCAATATGACGGTATCCTTGCCCCAGAGAGGCAGTGTGGTCATGTGTCTGCCTGATCGCTACCGAACCTGTATTCACGCTGAATTCATGGATGAGATACAAAAGATACTGGGCTATGCAGGTTGTACTGTAGAATATGAAGATGTGCAGGAAAAGTATCGCGAATTTAGGATATAGTAATCTGTTGACATTATTGTGCCTTTAATTTATTTTCCATACAAATGGACGGGGGAATCTTATGACGATTACAAAAGCAGATCTTATAAAACGAATCTATGAAAAAGAGGTCCTGAGCAAGCCAGATGCAACCAAAGTGGTTGAGACCTTTCTGGAGATCATAAAATCGCGCTTGAGCGAAGGCGAGGATATCCTCATAAGCGGCTTCGGAAAGTTTATGGTGAAGGATAAAAAGGCCAGAAAGGGACGCAACCCCCATACAGGTGAGACTATCATATTACCACCTCGCCGTGTGGTCACATTCAAACCTTCCGGCGTGTTGCGTAAGAAACTTAACCCACAATAATTAAAAGACATCTGGCTGAGATGCCACCATCCACCTCATTATATATGAGGGTGCTTATAAAAATCTCTTCCAGTCTCTTTCCTTGATTTCTTGGAGTATTTGCGGCACCAGCGAAAGCTGTTCCTTATGACAAATGAGTGTCACATCCCCCTTGTGCACCACTATCAAGTCCTTCACCCCCACCATCGCAACCAAACCGTCCTCCTCATTGCGCACAAGGCAGCCTGAACAGCCCTTCTGCAGCACCTTGCCTGACAATACATTACCATCTGCATCCTTGGAATATAAATTATAACAGGTGTTCCAAAGCCCTATGTCTGACCAGGTCCATCTGCAAGGCAACACCACTACTGAGGGCCGAGGAGACCCAAGCCGCACCAGCGGTTCCAATAGACCCTTGTCTATGGAGCTGTCCGGCATCCTTTCATATATCCCTTTGATGGCAGTCCCAGGACCATGACAAGACAATAAAGGGGTTAACAAGCCCTCGCTTCTGAGATGGGATATCTTGGTTAAAAGCTCATAAAGACCTGGGAGATGTATCTTTATGGCACTTAATAACATGAATGAACGAAAGACGAATATGCCGCTGTTCCACAGGAATTGCCCGGTGGAAAGGTATTGTTCTG
>Ga0068674_1054892_pt1 | contig 10515 bp, 10 predicted proteins | sample YNPNP_1100MetaT_FD_73488 | JGI IMG/M metagenome (GOLD analysis project Ga0068674, IMG submission 73488) | Anoxygenic and chlorotrophic microbial mat microbial communities from Yellowstone National Park, USA - YNP NP_1100 MetaT (Metagenome... ...
ATTTTTCTGACGGATGGCTTCCTGATGCGATCCGCGACTTGACAAATAACGACCCGGCTGCGAGAACGCTCCCGTTTTACAGCATCAGGAAGCCTTGCATGAAAACAAGCGAACCGAGGGTTTAATGACAGAGCTATCGCGATTCAATCACCTTTGTGCATCTTACCCTTGCTATTGCCGAATGTCAAAGGGGCAGGATCAAGAGCGCAAAGGGGAGTGGTGTGAATGAGTCGACACGTACACTTCTCTGATCACCCTGAGCGATCAGACCACTCGAAGCGCCACCATCAAGATTGACGGCAATCTCTATTGCCAGATCAACCGTCGCTAGGAACTGTGACCATTCAGCAAGGCTGAAGCTGGCAGCAGGAGCAACGATCAACAAGACCCGACCGGCCTGATCAAGCGCAATCGCGCTTCGCCGCGCACGCTGATCGTCAGCTACCGTGTAAGCAGCCTCTCCCTGCCTTCTGACCAGGAGTGGCCATCCCTGAATAGCTTGTGCAAAGGGTGTCCCATCGTAAGGTTGTTCGGTCAATGACCAGAGATGAGGCATGCCTTGCGCATCAATGGCGAACATGCCTCCCTGGTTAACATAGCTCGAGCCGATCACCTGTTGGTTACTGATCAAGAGGGCTACCGGCTCACCACGCTGATCGAAAAAACCACCATTAATCGCAGCGATAGCATTGTACTGCGCTAACCAGGCCTGCAAGGTACGGGGCTTAGTCGGATCATAGGCAACAACAAACCGTACTTGCGTTGGATCGATCCGCACGATTTGTACCGGTAATCCCGGTGCTTCGATCTGGCGAGATTCGACTCCTGGAGCAATCAAATGCCAGCTTGCGCCAGCATCAGCAGAAGCGGTAGGAGTTGATATAAGTGTCGGAACGATGACTGGTTGATGTTCCTGAATTGGTGCCGTCACACACGCTGCAAGGGTGATGACCAGCCCAAGTAGAATGAGCACTTGTTTCCTACGCATACTCTACACGCTAAAGAGTGACTATTAGGTTAAAGGAATCTCTTCAATACTTTCATACAGCATACTCCAATAATGTTGCTTGATTCTGAATTTAGTCCCATGATTATGACCTGTGCGTGCATCAAAATCGACAAAAATTATTCCTTCCTCGATACAGCTCACAAAACGACTAAACGAAAATCCTGATAATACAAACAGCTTCACGTAACGAAAGAATTCGCACCCATCTTCAACTTTTGAATCTGCCACTACATAAAAGCAATTTTTTATCTTCGCACCTATCTCATGCTCCAAATCTTTTAATCCCCAGTATGGCTCTGGATCGAGAGGGCCAAGTCCTTTTTTTTACTCACTGAATTCAACCAGCTTGCGATACTAGGATCATGCTTATCGGCTTGAGAGGCATCGAATACAAGGCAGAGCTTCTCTCGATCCAGACGTAGACGAAATCCACGGTTGTTATAACTTGTGGCACTCACTGTTGTTCTGAAACTCAATTCACTAGCTGGATATTTCGTTCCAGCTCCTTGATGCTTCCAACCATACTTCGGAAGCAAAAGATTTGCTACTATTTTTGCACTACGTGGTGAAGGTTCTATATGCTTCAAAGTTACGAGAGATCTTGTCTGTGACCGTTGTCCTTTAAGTTCCCATTCCTGCACATTTGGTATAGGGAGGTTATTCTCTTGAAGACCAAGTAACACCTCCAATGTGTTACCAACTGCACCATCGTTACGAGTATCTTTGGTTTGCTTCACGCTCTTGTGCCATCCCGCCGCACTTTTCTGGCGAATAAGTGATATCAACTCATCTTTAGTGTAAAGCTTCATATCTGTGGTCTCCAAAAGTCCAAGAGATACTCAAATGTTGTTCCCATTGTTATGTAATTGCTTGGCCATCCGAATATACCCACTTTATTTACAATATTTGTTCTGTCCCAAATGATGATGTTTCTAAGCTCATACCCTCGTTGCCGCAACTCTTCAATTAATGCTACGTGAATAGTAATGCGCCGATCTTCCCACCACATATCAGGAACATTAATTACACAGTGAGCTTTCGGTTTGAGCAACGGCAGTAACATCTCAAAAATGTCTCCCATCGCTTTTGTATACTCTTCGAGTTGCATCGTACCCAAATCACGAGGGTCTTGTGAGTATTGCTCAATCTTCCCAAACTGTTCATTCTTTCGATCACGTCTGGATTTATTCAGTCGTTTCCTGTTAAGAAGATTGGCATAGGGAGGCGAGGTCCAGATCAGGCTGATGGTCTCTGGTTGCAGATATGCAGGAATGTTGCGAGCGTCATCGTGAACCGCAATTTGTTGAGTGCAATTGAACAAATCATGAGAGGCTAAACGCTCAACACAGAGGTCAATATATTTCTCTTGAAGATCAAAACCGATAGCATTTCTATTAAGTTCTCGTGCTGCAACAAGCGTTGTTCCACTACCTACGAACGGATCTAAGACGAGCTCACCTTCGTGGGTGAAGAGACTGATAACTCGTTTCGCAAGCGCGATGGGAAAGGTTGCTGGATGGACATTTTTATCTCTAATGTCTCGACCTTCATATGCAAATTGCCAAACCCCAAGCTGACACTTTATCCACTCTTTTGCTGTCAGACAGTTCAGGTGATTAGAGGGGCATGTGCAGGTTCGAACATGACCGATTGCGATCCGTGTTCGGTAAAGCTGATGTGATTCTTTTATCGCAAGGGGTAGGATGTCGATGCTTGATTCGCTCATTTCTAATACTCTCCCTGGTCAGATACATTTCAACCTAACCACTTACCCCAACTGATGGTAGCCTGATCGGTAATAGAGCAGCGGTCTGCCCCCAAAGACCCGTGCCGCGATCACTTCGCCCACGAAGATTGTATGATCGCCACCGGGTAGCTTGTCGTAGAGCCGACACTCGATCTGTGCCAATACTCCGTTGAGCAACGGTAGCCCATTGGGTGACATCATAAAGCTATGTGGCGTAAATTTTGCCCCGTCGTGCATTGCAAATCGCCGCGAGAGATATTCCTGATCTTCAGCCAGGATGTTCACCGCAAACTGACCGGCAGCGGCAATAACATCATGACTGGCAGCATTATGGTCAATGCAAATCAGCACCAGCGGTGGGTTAAGCGATAATGAAGCAAACGAACTGACCGTCAGACCGGCCAGGCGATCACCAAGGGCAGTGGTGACCACAGTTACTCCCGAGGCAAAGTGACTCATGGTCTAGCGAAAGAGTGATTCATCAATCATGGTTATCCTGTGGTTCGTTTACTACGTCGTGCAGCGATTGCAGCGTGAATCTCAGCCCCAATAGCATGTTCTGCCCGCGCCTCATCATCGAGGAGTAGCAATTGCGGTACAACCGGCGCTGGACCACCTTCGCGGTTAATAGCCACCATACTGAAGTAGCCGGTTGTGCATAGTCGGCGATCACCGATTAAGGGATGCTCGGCAAAGAGATGCACCCGCACCACCATCGAGCTGCGACCTACGTAAATAACTCGCGAGAACGCTTCAACAATTTCTCCCTGACCGATTGGAGTGCGAAAATCAATCCGTTCAGTCGAGGCAGTAACGACCGGTAAGCGGCAGAAACGCAGCGCAGCGATGGCCGCAGCTTTATCCATCAAAGCCATCACATCACCGCCAAACATCGTTCCGTACCCATTCGTTTGATGCGGCAGGATGATCTCGGCCATCCGCTCTTCATTGGCAGCCCGTGCCGGTCGATGTTGCAACGACATGTCGTTCATATCGTTTGATCCTGAAGGTACAAAACGGCGCTCTGCCGAGCGCCGTCGCTGGCTACACGCAAACTCGTTGTGGGTATGAGCAAAGGGTTTTCTCGCCTGTCCTCATGCCAGTTCTGAACAGACAAGCGACACCATTTACCCACCCCATCCCTTTGAGAGTTGGGTCTCCTCACCAGGCTTACGCTTCGGCAAGCGGTAGATAAAGCGCACAATCTGATCGGCGGCCACGAACATAATAATTAGTGCCTGCACAATTTTAATCACATCGATAGAGAGGCTAGCGCGTACCTGCATCAGCCGTGCACCGGTCAGCAGCCCTCCCCACAGCAATCCCGAAAAGATGATCCCAACCGGATTAGCACGGGCCAACAGAGCTACTGCAATCGCATCAAAACCCAACCCCGAAAAAAAGTCTGCACTGAGCGCACCGCGCACGCCAATAACCTCAATCGCACCGGCGATACCGGCTAGACTACCGGCAATTGCCATCGCCAGAATAATCGTGCGTGGCACATTGATACCGGCATAGCGCGCTGCGTGAGGATTAGTCCCGGCAGTTCGCATCTCGAAGCCAAGCGTTGTTCGATAGAGCAACCAGGCTACTACAAAAACCAGTACCAGCGCCAGAGGAATCCCTAAATGAAGAATGGTAGAGCTACCTACCTGAATCCCCGGTAAGCGTGCTGTTTCAACTATCAGACGTGAGCGAGCACCCGTGGTATCGGCGGGATCACCAAGAATGTACGGCGTTTTGCTCCGGATCAGCCAATCTGTCATGCGCAACGCGATATAGTTGAGCATAATCGTATTGATCACTTCGTGAGCACCGGTACGAGCTTTTAGAAAACCGGCAATCGCCGCCCACGCTGCGCCACCCAGTGCCCCTGCAATCAGTGCTGCTGGAATATGAAAAATGGCCGGCATTTGTAATGTGGTGCCGATCACAACTGAGGCAACCGCACCGGCGTAAAGCTGTCCTTCGGCCCCGATGTTGAAAAGACCGGCCTTGAAGGCCAGGGCAACGCACAACCCACAGATGATGAACGGCGTTGAACGAACCACCGTGTCGGCAAATGCCCGTGGCGAACCAAAGGCGCCTTCCCAGAGGCCAATATATGCCGCCTGCCAGTCAGCACCGGTTACACCGATAATGAATGCACCCACCACGAGCGCCGTAAAGACGGCCAAAATCGGCACTAAAACCCCTGACCAGCGATCCCAAAATAGACGGAGCGCAGATGGGCGAATTCCTGTTTCAGTAGCTGCCTGCGCCATGCTTCTCCCCCTGACTACGTCCGAGTAGTCACCTTGTGCAATCTTGTCTGAATCGGCTTACCCCTTCCCACGTCTTTACCATCTGGTCAGGCAGGCAAAGGACGGAAAAGGAAGGTGAATAGCGTGCTCGTTTAAACACGATCTCAGACTTCAATCGAGACTGAACGATCCAACGTCGCACCGGCCATCAGCAAACCAAGCTCCTCGCGCGAGAGTTCGCCATTTCTCACGGTCGCAACGATCTGGCCGTGATACATCACCGCAATGCGGTCGGCCAACGAGAGGATTTCATCGAGTTCAGCCGAGACCAGCAAAACTGCAACCCCTTCGTCACGCTTTTTAACAATCTGATTGTGAATAAACTCAATTGATCCAACATCGATGCCACGGGTCGGTTGGGCAGCAATCAACAACTTAAGCTGACGACTGAACTCGCGGGCAACGATCAGTTTTTGCTGATTACCACCACTGAGCGAGCTGGCCGGCACGGTAATTCCAGGGGTGCGTACATCAAACTCTTTGACCAGTCGGGCGCAGTGTTCGTTGATTGCCTGATCGTTCCGCACAATCCCACGGGCAAAAGGCGGGAGGTAGTACAACTCTAACACCGAATTATCTGTCAGCGGGTACGAAGCTACCAATCCATCACGCTGACGATCTTCGGGAATGTGAGCAACACCCAGTTCACTGATTTGACGCGGTGTTGCGTTCGTCACATCAACCCCATCAATGCGGATAGTACCTGCTTCGCTGGGGCGAAGACCGGTCAGCGCCGCAACCAACTCCGTTTGCCCATTACCCTGAACGCCAGCAATCCCCAGAATCTCACCAGCACGTACTTCGAGATCGACCCCTTTGACCGCCAGTAGTTGCCGGTCATCGCGTACCCGTAATCCACGCACTTCAAGCACTATTGCACCAGGACGGGCGGGCTGCTTTTCGACCTTCAAAATAACTTCACGCCCGACCATCATCGCCGCCAGACTGGCTTCTGTCGCCTGAGCCGGTGTTGTTTCGCCAACAACTTTACCGCTGCGCAACACAATGATCCGGTCGGCTACCTCTAGCACTTCACGCAGTTTGTGGGTAATGAAGATGATCGATGTCCCCTGAGCAGTCAATGTACGCATCACCCGTACCAGGTCATCAGCTTCCTGCGGCGTTAATACGGCAGTTGGTTCATCGAGAATGAGAATATCAGCGTTGCGGTAAAGTGCTTTAATGATCTCAACCCGTTGTTGCGCGCCAACATCAAGGTCGGCGACCAGGGCATCGGGATCGACGGCTAGATTGTACTGCTCAGAAATAGCACGGATACGCTCGGCAGCCTGTTTGCGGTTGAGGAAGGGGCCACGAGTGACTTCATTGCCAAGAATGATGTTTTCGGTGACGGTCATCACCGGCACCAGTTGAAAGTGCTGGTGTACCATCCCGATACCGCGTGCAATCGACTCGTGCGGGTTGGTAATCCTGACCAGCTCACCTTTAACAAAAATTTCGCCCTCGTCCTGATGGTAGAGGCCGTAAAGGATATTCATCAGGGTTGATTTACCGGCGCCGTTTTCACCAAGGAGGGCCAGCACTTCACCCTTATACAGTTTGAGCGAAACATTATCGTTAGCGACGACACCGGGGAAACGTTTGGTAATATTGCGTGCTTCCAGTACAACCGGGCGTTCCTGGCCATTTTGCGTCACAGGCGACCTCTATTCAGACGTATCACATTACAATCTTACGCAGGTATATCATATTGTAGCATATTCTGACGGTTTCGCTGATAACCATTTCCACCTTTGTTTTCAGCGCGGCCTGCGCGGCGTCGGCCTTGGGTATCCCGCAAATAACAGAAAAGCAGTGTTGAGTGCTATATACCCAGCTCTGACCGCAGATTGCGCTGAAGAGTCTCGATCGTTGTCACCAGCGTCGCACGTTCTGCTGACGGTAAGAACGTGGCCTGAGCAGCGTTGCGCGTCATGGTGCAAAGATCATCGACGGTAAAACCCAGATGAATAGCAGCCCGACGAAACTCCTCGCTGATCGTCGTCTCAAAAAAGGTTGGATCGTCGGAATTGATCGTTACCAATACGCCAGCATCGTACAGTTGTCGCAACGGATGCGTTTGCCAGGAAGTGACAGCTTTTGTACGTACATTACTGCTTGGACAAACATCGAGCACAATGTCACGCTCGATAAGGGTCGCTACCAGAGTTGGGTCTTCGATACTGCGAATACCGTGACCGATTCGGCTAACCCCCAAGACATCAATCGCCCCCCACACACTGGCCGGCCCCACAACTTCACCGGCATGGGCCATCACACCCAACCCAGCCTGACGCGCCGTTGCAAATAACGCAGCAAATTCTTCCGGCGGGTGACCAATCTCGTTGCCACCAATCGACCATCCCACCACTCCCAGCGCCCGACAGTCAATAGCTACTTCGAGGATTGGCCAGGCCGCTTCGGCACCGTATTGGCGGCCATAATCAAAGACGATCCCCACTAACGGCCCACCCTGCTCTCTGGCTTGCGCAAAACCCGCCGCCGCACCAGCCACTACCTCACGGAGATCGATCCCCCGCCGCACGTGCTGCATTGGCGAAATCATCACTTCGGCATAGAGTACCTGCTGCGCTGCCAGTTCTTTCCCCAACTCGTAAGCGAGCAGCGCAAAATCTTCACCAGAAACGATTGTTTCGGCTAAGACCATAAACGTGTCGAGGAAATGCTGAAAGTCGTCGTATTGGAAGAGCGCAGCTAATTCTGCTTCATGCTGTACCGGCAGTGCAACACCATTGCGCTGACTCAACTGCAAAAAGGTGCGCGGTGAAACGGCGCCTTCAAGATGGAGATGCAGTTCAACTTTGGGCATGCGCTCAATGAAGGTTGCAAGGGCCGGTGGCAACATGACGCTCTCCTGCTTGATGCCAACAGTACGATCAGGTATCGTTACTAGTGGCGTACATTGTACCCGATAATTGGGAGATTCCCGCATGGGATAGACAAGAACGAACGCACAGCGGCCACCTCCAAACACACCGACTACGACAACACTTGCATGGCTGGCGCGGAGCCATTATTGTTTCTTGTTGATCTGCCACGTGCGCCTGACACCAATTCTACCAGGCAGAACCGGATCACACCAATCCTATCTACACATCATATTCCGTACACTGACGCATACGCCTGGTAAGATCAGACACGGGTTGCCACAGCAAGAATTGGTGTAAGTGCCTATCCGCATAACCGTCTCACGGTATAACGGATGCAACCCATCGATGGATGTAGGGGCACAGTGACCATCGTCGTGGACACCGGTAGGGGCAAAGGGGTGCCTCGCCCCTCCTCGTGAATCTCGTGCATTGCATGACAGACTTCACTGCAAGAAGGTGATCTTCTCACCATAGAGACCAAAGATAATTTTATCTTTCATTGAACATAGGATTGTGAAAAATTTTTCTTACATACGCCCAATGATCAAAAATTATCCTTTTATTCATAAATCTTAGAGAGTGTCTGAAATGTATCTAGTCGAGGGTTTTGATGGATACGTGATGGTATGAACGAACAGATCAGACGAACATCATATCCTACCGACCTTGGAGATTGGCAACAACAGCGATAAGGCACGTATGCAGGATCAGGACGATCCCCAGACAATGGGTTACAAAAGGGGGGTAGAGCGATTCCAGGTATTGGGACGGGGTATCGAGATGCAACAGGTTCAGTTCGCACTTCTGCCCCCTCCCCCAACCTCCCGACCCGCCAGTGCGCGGGGAGAGGTCTGCGTGCCAGAGGTGCAGCGGCACTGCATCAGGCGCTTCTTCCATTCCCTGAGCGTGTAGCTGAATATGCCCTTGCTGAGCAGGGATTGAAGGAATGATTGGCTTGCTGAAGTCAAGTCTCAGTGTTGTACATAACTCAACATTTTTTCAGACAGGTAATGATTACGCGGGTACGGTACGTGCTCCACGAGAAAGCTGGGTGTTTGGTCAGGCTCTAAGCGATGTCTCATTCGTATGATCAGAATGCCTGCCGTACAGTGAGGAGACACGCGCTGCTGCACGCAGTCAAATAATTGCTGAGAGCAGCTATATCCGCTCACCTCAGGAGTGCGGGCCAGAAGCTCACACTCCCAGGTGCAAGACGTGGATCGGATACACACTCAGTTGCTGATGCCACTGGCCCGCAACCGTTCGGCGTTATCGTAGATGATCAACGCCTCAATAATTTTATCAAGTTCACCGTCAAGAACTGCCGGCAAGTTCGAGAAGTTCTGTCCAATCCGGTGGTCGGTAATACGATCTTGCGGAAAGTTATAGGTCCGAATCTTCTCGGCCCGTTCACCAGTTCCCACCTGAGCAAGCCGAGATGCGCCGATTTCGCGTTGACGCTTCTCCTGTTCACGAGCGTACAGACGTGCACGCAGCACAGCCATCGCTCGCTCACGGTTTTGTATTTGCGACCGGCCATCCTGACAGGTGACAACAATTTCTTCCGGTGTACCGGGCTTATAGACGATCCGTACTGCCGAGTCGGTTGTATTCACCCCTTGCCCACCGTGACCAGCGCTCCGAAAGACATCAATGCGCAAGTCTTCCGGCTTGATCTCAATCTCAGTATCTTCGACTTCAGGGAGCACAGCTACAGTGGCCGTCGATGTGTGGATACGACCACGCGCTTCGGTGGCCGGTACACGCTGCACGCGATGAACACCACCCTCGTACTTCAACTGGCTGTAAGCCCCTCGACCGTGAATCTGGAAAATCACTTCTTTGATGCCACCGATGCCGTTTTCGGTCAGGCTATCCACTTCAACTTTCCAACCACGCGACTCGGCGAACCGGGTGTACATACGAAAGAGATCGGCGGCAAAGAGCGCTGCTTCGTCACCACCTTCGCCCTGCCGGATCTCCATAATGACATCCTTTTCGTCGTTGGGATCACGTGGCAGCAGGAGCAGCTTCAACTGCTCTTCGAGCTTGAGTAACCGCTTTCGCTGCGTCTCAAGCTCTTCCTGGGCCAGTGCCCGCAATTCCGGATCGCTATCGTCGAGCATCGCTTCCGCTTCGTCAATTGCACGTTGGGTAGCCTGATATTCACGATACGTAGCAACAATGTCTTCCAGTTCGCGCTGTTCACGGGCATACTGCTGCAAGAGGGACGCATTTGTTGCTACCTCTGGCTTCGCCATCAATTCGGTTAATTCATCGTAGCGTGCGGCAACGGCAGCCAGTTTATCAAACATAATCTTATCTTCCGCTACTCAAGATGGTCGATGGCACAATACGTGCTTTACGCTGCAACGTATGTGCCATCGAAGGTTTTTCAATTCAGACCAAGCGCAGCAGCTTTGGCCAGTTTCTTTCGACGATTCCGCTCGGCGCGACGACGCTTCTCTTTGCGCTGCTCACTCTTCGAGATAAAGTGCATTTTCTCGCGATAGGTTTTGGTGATTCGCTCAGCGACAACACCTTTATTAAAGCGGCGAATGA
>Ga0068674_1045223_pt1 | contig 9925 bp, 7 predicted proteins | sample YNPNP_1100MetaT_FD_73488 | JGI IMG/M metagenome (GOLD analysis project Ga0068674, IMG submission 73488) | Anoxygenic and chlorotrophic microbial mat microbial communities from Yellowstone National Park, USA - YNP NP_1100 MetaT (Metagenome... ...
GTTCTCGGTTCTCAGTTCTCAACCAAAGGAGAAACCAGCGCTATGGAGGATCATGTACGCATCTTCGATACCACGCTGCGCGACGGTGAACAGGCGCCTGGATGCACGATGACCCTGGAAGAAAAACTGGACGTGGCACGGCAACTTGCGCGCCTGGGCGTCGATATCATCGAGGCTGGCTTCCCGGCGGCGTCCCCCGGCGACTGGGCGGCAGTCCACGAGATCGCCAGAACCGTCGGAACGCCGGACGGTCCGATCATCGCAGCTCTGGCGCGCGCCAATAAGGACGACATCGATAAAGCCTGGAGCGCAATCCAGCCCGCTGCGAAGAAACGCATCCACACCTTCATCTCTTCGTCCGATATTCACATCGAACATCAGTTGCGTTCGACCCGCGAAGAAGTGCTGGAGCGCGCGCGCATGATGGTGCGCTACGCCCGTTCGCTGTGCGACGATGTCGAGTTCTCGCCGATGGACGCGACTCGATCCGACCCGGAGTATGTCTACCGCATGCTCGCGGCAGTTGTCGAAGAGGGCGCCACCACGCTCAACATTCCCGATACCGTCGGTTATGCCACCCCCGAAGAGTACGCCGACCTGATTGCCGGTATCTATCGTCATGTCCCTGGTGCGGAGAAGGTCATCATTTCCACCCACTGCCACGACGACCTGGGGATGGCGGTGGCGAATTCGCTGGCGGGCGTGCGCGCCGGCGCGCGTCAGATCGAATGCACCATCAACGGCATTGGTGAGCGCGCCGGGAACGCTTCACTCGAAGAAGTCGTGATGGCATTGAAAACGCGCCGCTCGTTCTTTGGCGTCGATACACGGATCAACACCCGTGAACTGGCGCGCAGCAGTCGCCTGGTGAGTACCATTATCGGCATGCCGGTGCCGCCCAACAAGGCGATTGTCGGCGCCAACGCTTTCGCCCACGAGTCTGGCATTCATCAGGACGGCGTCCTGAAGCACCGGATGACCTACGAAATTATGGACGCAACAACCATCGGTCTCGATGGGAATGCGATTGTGCTCGGCAAACATTCCGGGCGCAACGCGCTGCGCACCAAACTCGCCGCCATGGGGTATGAGTTCGATAGCGAGGAAGAATTCAACCAGGTCTTCCAGCGCTTCAAGGAACTGTGCGACAAGAAGAAGGTTGTCGATGACCGCGACCTGGAAGTGCTGGCGACCGGCGGTTCACTCCACACTCCCGAACTCTACCGCCTGGATCATGTGCAGGTCACCTGCGGTACCGGCGTGACTCCGGTCGCAACCGTGCGCATCACCGACCCCGACGGCAACACCCACACCACCGCCGCCCACGGCACCGGTCCGGTCGATGCGATCTACAAAGCGATCGACAAAATTGTCGGGCGACCGAACGAACTGATCGAATTCTCGATCAAGGCGGTGACCGAGGGGATCGATGCCGTCGCCGAGGTCTCAGTTCGCATTCGCGAACCCGGCAATGAGGTCGAGGAAGGCGAGTATCGCATCGGGCGCCACCGCGGACCGCAGATCTACAGCGGGTACAGCGCCAACACCGATACTATCGTCGCGGCCGCCGAGTCGTACATGACGGCGCTCAACAAGATGATTGCGGCGCGACAGGAACGTCTCAGCGCCGAAAATGCTGCATATGCCGCCGGATATGATCGCAACAAGCCAACGTATGCAGTCGACCTGTTCGGTACGAATGCAACCGGGTAAACGCGCACGGCGAGCGGCGGCAACCGACGCCAAAGCAAGAAACTGAATCATCATGACTCGTTCAATCGCATACCTCGGTCCCCCCGGTTCCTACAGCGAGATTGCGGCGCTGGCGTATGGCGGGGAACAGGCGACCTGCATTCCGCTGGCAAGCATGCCGGCGGTTGTCACTGCCGTCGAAACCGGCGCTGCAACCGTCGGCATCCTGCCGATCGAAAATGTGCTCGAAGGGAGCGTGACCACCACGCTCGATCTGCTCATCCACGAAACCGACCTGCGTATTGCAGGTGAGACGGTCATCCCGATCCGGCACTACCTGGTCGGGCGCGCCGGTCTGGCGCTGCACGAAATCAGGGTGCTCTACGGACACCCGCAGTCGCTCGGGCAGTGCCGGCGTTTCATCGAGCGCTGCCTGCCCGGCGTGGCAACCGTGGCATCCCTGAGCAACAGCGCGGCGCCCGCCGAGGCGCTGGCAGACGAACGTCCGGCAGCGGCGATCGGCACCCTGCGCGCCGCCGAACTCGTCGGCGCAGCAGTGATTGCAAGCGATATTCAGGATCGCTCCGGGAATGTCACCCGCTTCATCGCGCTGGGACGCCACGACCATCCACCGACCGGCGACGACAAAACCAGTTTCTGCTTCGGCTTCGACCGCGAAGATCGACCGGGCGCGCTGGTGGACGCCCTTCAGGAACTGGCGTCGGTAGGCATTAATATGACCAAACTCGAATCCCGCCCTTCAAAAGAAGTACTCGGACAGTACATCTTTCTGGTTGACATCAACGGTCACCGCGAAGATCCGACGGTGGCCGCCGCACTGGAGCGTATTCGCGCAAAAACGGGACTGTTCAAGGTCTTCGGCAGCTACCCGCGCTGGCGTGGGCAGCCGTAGATGCCTGATGTTCGATGCACATCCGCATTATGCGCAAGGAGCCAGTTATGCAGATTCTGCTCTACGATACCACCCTGCGCGATGGAACGCAGCGTGAGGGTCTCTCGCTCTCCGTTGAGGATAAACTCAAAATCGCGCGTGAACTCGACCTGCTTGGCGTTCACTATATCGAAGGGGGATGGCCCGGATCGAATCCCAAAGACGCCGAGTTCTTCCAGCGCATCAGGCGCGTCACCCTGCGCCACGCGAAAATCGCCGCCTTCGGCAGCACCCGCCGCGCCGACGCTACCTGCGACGCCGACGCCAACATTCAGGCGCTGGTCGAAGCCGATACCCCTGTCGTCACGCTGGTGGGCAAAAGCTCGACGCTCCACGTCGAGAAGGTGCTCGAAACGACGCTCCAGGAAAACCTGGCAATGATCGGCGATAGCGTGGCATACTTCAAAGCGCGTGGCAAAGAGGTCGTCTACGACGCCGAACATTTCTTCGATGGATATAAACTCAATCCCTCCTATGCGTTAGAGACCCTGACCGCCGCCGCGCGCGCTGGCGCCGATTGCCTGGTGCTGTGCGACACGAATGGCGGCAGTCTGCCGGACGAGGTTGCGACAATCGTTCAGACGGTGCAACGTCATCTGGCACAGGAAGGGTTCGATGTCGGCACACCAGAAGCGCACCTGACGCTCGGCATTCATACCCACAACGACGGCGCGCTCGCCGTGGCTAACGCCATCGCCGCTGTGCGCGCCGGATGCACCCACGTGCAGGGAACGATCAACGGCTATGGTGAACGTTGCGGCAACATGGACCTGATCCCGCTCATCGCCAACCTGCAACTGAAACTCGGCTACCGCTGCGTCACTCCCGAACAACTCCGCCGGTTGACCGAGGTGTCGCACTATGTGGCTGCGGTCGCCAACCTCAATCCCGACACCCATGCGCCCTTCGTTGGTCATTCCGCTTTTGCGCACAAAGGCGGCATCCATGTCGCTGCGGTCGCCAAAATTCCCGACAGTTATCAGCACATCGATCCCGAACTGGTCGGCAACCGCATGCGCATTGTGGTGAGTGAACTATCGGGGCGCGGCAATGTGCGGATGCGCGCGCAGGAGCTTGGTCTCGAACTGAATGGAAACGAGCGCGTAGTGCTGCAACGGATCAAAGAACTGGAGAACCGCGGCTTCCAGTTCGAGGCAGCCGAAGGATCGTTCGAGATGCTGGTGCGCCGCGCCGCGCCGGACTACCAGCCGCCATTCGAGTTGCTCGACTTTACCGTCGTCGTCAGCAAGCACGGCGACCGGGATATGACCTCGCAGGCGATGGTGAAACTCCGGGTGGGCAACGAGGTGATGCACACCGCTGCCGAAGGCGCCGGACCGGTCAACGCCCTCGACAGGGCGATCCGCAAGGCGCTGCTGCCGCACTATCCCGAACTCGCCGATGTGCAGCTGGTGGACTACAAAGTGCGTATTGTGGACGAACACCTGGGTACTGCCGCCAGACCGCGCGTGCTGATCGAATCGGCGTGCGGCGAAGAGCGCTGGAGCACGGTCGGTTGTTCGGAGAATATTATCGAAGCCAGTTTCATGGCGCTGTGGGATAGCCTGGAATTGCCGCTTGCACGACGACGGGCGATGGCAAAGGCGACGACTGAGTCGCTTCAAGGCTGATATAATTGACTGCGCTGCAAAAATGCACCGCCGAGACGCCGGGATTACAGAGAACGGCAAAAACTAACATGAGCGTCCTCTGAAAACGCTGCACCGCTGCGGTGAAACGTTGCAGCACGCTCATCATTGCGCCAGACGCAACGGCGCTGGTTCACACTGCTGTGAAAGGAGAAATCCAATGCCTATCCGCGAATCGAAGTATATCTGGTTCAACGGCGAGATGGTTCCCTGGGAAAAGGCGACCGTCCACGTTATGACGCACGCCCTGCACTACGGATCGTCGGTCTTCGAGGGGATCCGCGCCTATGAAACGCCCCAGGGCGCAGCTATTTTCCGCCTGCGCGAGCACATCCGCCGTCTCTTCGATTCGTGCCGGATCTACCGGATGGATCCGCCATTCACGCCGGATCAGGTGTTCGAAGCCTGCCGTGTAGTGGTGCGCGAGAACGGATTGCAGAACGCCTATATCCGCCCGCTGGTGTGGCGCGGCTACGGCGAAATGGGGTTGAACCCGCTGCGCTCACCGGTCGAGGTGATGGTCGCGGCAATGGAGTGGGGCGCCTACCTGGGCGCCGAAGGGCTTGAAAATGGCGTGGATGTGCACGTTTCCTCCTGGCAGCGGGTCGCGCCGAATACCCTGCCGGCAATGGCAAAGGCTGGCGGCAACTACCTTTCATCGCAGTTGATCGTTATGGAAGCGATACGCAACGGCTACGCCGAAGGCATCGCGCTCGATGTGCACGGTCGGCTGTCGGAAGGGTCGGGCGAGAACCTGTTCCTCATCCGCGACGGCATCATCTACACGCCGCCGGTCACCGCCGCGCTGCTGCCCGGCATCACCCGCGACGCTGTGATCACCCTGGCGCAGCAACTTGGATATCAGGTGCGCGAGCAGGATCTGCCGCGCGAGATGCTCTATCTGGCGGACGAACTCTTCTTTACCGGCACCGCCGCAGAAGTGACGCCGATCCGCTCGGTCGATAAACTGCCTGTCGGCAGCGGAAAACGCGGACCGATCACAACCGCCATTCAGAAAGCGTTCTTTGGGCTGTTCTCCGGCGAAACCGAGGATCGCTGGGGATGGTTGACACCGGTGGCAGGGTGAACATTGGACAACGCCAGAAACAGGCACATCTGTCTATTGAACCAACAGGAACCGCTATGACACCTCGCACACTGTTTGATAAAGTCTGGGATGCCCATATCGTTCGCCCGCAGACGGCGGAAACCCCTGCGGTGCTCTATATCGATCTGCATCTCATTCACGAAGTCACATCGCCGCAGGCATTCACCGAACTGCGGCAGCGCGGTCTGAAGGTGCGCCGCCCGGATCGCACCCTGGCGACAATGGATCATTCGACGCCAACCACGCCACGCGGCGCCGACGGAATCATCCCGGTCGTCGATGCGCAGGCGGCAGCGCAACTCCGTCAACTCGAGCAAAATTGCGCTGAGTTCGGCATCCCGCTCTTCGCACTGGGAAGCGAGTACCAGGGCATTGTGCACGTTATCGGTCCTGAACAGGGACTGACGCAACCGGGCATGACCATCGTCTGCGGCGATAGCCACACCAGCACGCACGGCGCATTTGGCGCACTGGCGTTTGGCATCGGCACGTCTGAGGTTGCCCATGTGCTGGCGACCCAGTGCCTGCTCCAGACCCGCCCCAAAACCATGGAGGTGCGCGTCGATGGGCGACTGGCGCCGGGCGTGACGGCCAAAGACATCATCCTGGCGATCATCGCGCGCTACGGCGTCGGCGCCGGTACCGGACACGTCTTCGAGTACACCGGCGAAGCCATCCGGGCGCTGTCAATGGAAGAACGCATGACGATCTGCAACATGTCGATTGAAGGCGGCGCGCGCGCCGGTATGATCGCCCCTGACGATACCACATTCGCGTATATTGCCGGGCGTCCCTTCGCGCCACAGGGCAAAGCCTGGGACGAAGCCGTGGCATACTGGCGCACCCTCCCCACCGATGAAGGCGCAGCCTATGATCGGATCATCACCCTCGACGCATCACAACTGAAACCGATGATCACCTACGGCACCAACCCCGGTATGGGTATGCCGATCGACGGGCACATCCCCACCCCCGACGAACTGCCCGACCCGGCGGCGCGCCAGGCGCTCGACAAAGCGCTGCGCTACATGGACCTGCGCCCTGGACAACCCCTCCTCGGGCACAAGATCGATGTTGTGTTTCTGGGGAGTTGCACCAACTCGCGGATTTCAGACCTGCGCATGGCAGCGCGGCTTCTGAAAGGACGCAAGATCGCCGATGGCGTGCGGATGATGGTCGTTCCCGGATCACAACAGGTCAAAAAGCAGGCGGAAGCCGAAGGTCTGCATGAGATTTTCCGCGCAGCCGGCGCCGAATGGCGCGAAGCCGGATGCTCGGCATGCCTGGGCATGAATGATGACAAAGTGCCCCCCGGCAGGTACGCCGTCTCAACGAGCAATCGCAACTTCGAAGGACGCCAGGGACCAGGGGCGCGCACCTTCCTCGCCAGTCCGCTCACTGCCGTCGCTTCAGCAATCGAAGGCGCGGTCGCCGACCCGCGCAGGTACCTGGGGGGATGAGGATAACCTCAGAGAGAGTGGAGGGTTGAGCGGGCAACGGCAGATGGAGGGCCGCTCTGCCGCTCGCCGTGAGAGTGAGAACAGATCGTCGTCAGGACTCCGGCAACGTCGTTCTCAGTTCTCAGTTCTCAGTTCTCAGTTCTCAATTCTCAATTCTCAGTTCTTAGTTCTTGGTTCTCGGTTCTCAGTTCTCAGTTCTCAGTTCTCAGTTCTCGGTTCTCGACAGGAGCGCATCACATGCAACCTATTTCGGTCATCACCGGGCGCATTGTCGCCCTGCCAGTCCAGGATATCGATACCGATCAGATCATTCCCGCCCGCTATCTCAAAGTCACCGACAAATCGGGACTGGCGGAGGGATTGTTCTACGCCTGGCGCTTCGATGCCGATGGCAAGCCCAACCCCGATTTCGTGCTGAACCGTCCAGAAACGCAGGGGGCGACCATCCTGGTTGCCGGGCGCAACTTCGGGTGCGGCTCATCACGCGAACATGCTCCCTGGGCGCTGCTGGGGTACGGGTTCAGAGCGGTCATCAGCCCCTCCTTCGCCGACATCTTCCGCAACAATGCCTTGAAGAACGGCTTGTTGACCGTTCAGGTGGACGACGAAACCTTCCGGCAACTGGTCAGCCGCTTCGACGAAGACCCGTCCACCACGGTCACCATCGACCTGGCGGCACAGACGGTCACCCTTCCCGACGGACGCAGCGTCGGTTTTCCGATTGACCCGTTCACCAGACACTGCCTGCTGCACGGCGTTGATCAGTTGGGCTTCCTGCTCGGCGAAGAGGCGGCGATTGCCGCTTACGAAGCATCGCATCCGCCGCGCGTTCTCACCACCGCCAGAAACATATGACCCGACTGATCGGCAACGCGCGCTACATTGTGATTATTCCGGTACTGATGACGCTCCTGGCGGCAACAGCGCTGATCCTGTTCGGCGCCGTCGAAACGGTCGTCGTCATTCAACAGGTCATCGCCAAAGGCGATTTTTCCTCGAAAACCGCCAAAAGCCTGCTCTTGAGCTTCATCGAGATCACCGACATTTTTCTGCTGGCGACAGTGCTCTACATTACTGCGCTGGGGCTGTACGAACTGTTCATCGATGACCGGGCGCCGGTACCGCACTGGCTCGCCATCCACACCCTCGATGATCTCAAAGACAAATTGATCGGCGTGGTGGTTGTCGTCATCGGCGTCGGATTTCTTGGGCAGTTCACCACCTGGAACGGCGAAACGAACCTGCTGATTTCGGGTGGCGGCGCAGGGCTGATCATCGTGGCGCTCACCTACTTTCTCACCCAGAAGGGCAAAAAAGACAAGGATAAGACGGAGCAGTAAGATGCATGCAGTCATCACGGCGCTTCCCGGCGACGGCATCGGACCCGAAGTCGTCGCCGAAGGGATGCGCGTTCTCGATGCAGTTGGCGAGCGTTTCGGACATACCTTCGACGTGCACGAGGCGCTGATCGGCGGGTGCGCCATCGACGCCGTTGGAACGGCGCTGCCGGACGAAACGCTGCGCCTGTGCCGCGAGTCGGATGCAGTGCTCCTGGGGGCGGTCGGCGGACCAAAATGGGACAACCCGGACGCGCCGGTGCGTCCCGAACAGGGACTGCTCGGCATCCGCAAGGCGCTTGGACTGTTCGCCAACCTGCGCCCGGTCACCCTGCACCCGCGTCTGATCGCCGCTTCGCCGCTACGCCCTGAACGATTGCAGGGAGTTGATCTGATCGTTGTGCGTGAACTGACCGGCGGCATCTATTTTGGCGAAAAAGGGCGCGATACGACGCCTGATGGCGGCGAGAGCGCCTACGACGAATGCGTCTACACCACGGTTGAGATCGAACGGATCGTGCGGACCGCCGCACACCTGGCGCGTCAGCGGCGCAAAAAAGTGACCTCAGTGGACAAAGCGAATGTGCTGGAAACCTCGCGCCTGTGGCGCAGCGTCACGACACGCGTGATGCGCGACGAGTTCCCCGACGTTCATCTGGAACACATGCTGGTCGACGCATGCGCCATGCACCTCATCCGCCGCCCCTCAGACTTCGACGTCATCGTGACCGAAAACATGTTCGGCGACATTCTGACCGACGAAGCATCGATGCTGGCAGGATCGATGGGGATGCTTCCATCGGCATCGCTCGGCGCACCCGGCGACACCGGCAGGCTGACGCGGATGGGGCTGTACGAACCCATCCACGGCTCAGCGCCCGACATCGCTGGCAAAGGGATCGCCAACCCACTGGCAACCATCCTGAGTGTAGCGCTGCTTCTACGACACTCGCTGGGGCTGGAGCGCGAAGCGCGCGCTGTTGAAACCGCCGTCTGGCGCACAATCGAGGACGGCATCGTTACTGCTGACATCGCTGCGTCAGATGAATGCCCCGCAACCACGACCGACGTTGGTGAAGCAGTGGCAGCGAGGATCATCGGCGGGGCATAACGGGAAAATCAGGCGCTATCGGCGATCATTTCGCAACTCGTCGGGCAAAGGTCGAAAAGGCAGGTCGTTCAAATCGACGTGTCAACGATTTTACCCACGTTTTGGGCATCAGAAAGAGATGGAGCGTGTTTCGCAACTTGACGCGGTTTGAGCGCAAGAATCGGGTTGCGAAACGCGCCCGTTCATGCTAGTATACGGGTGTTATGGCGACGCACCAGGAAGGCTCAGGAACGACGAAGCGCGATCATCGCAGTCGAGAATACGGATGGAAGCAGGTGCGAGGGTCGGAGTTGAGGAATTTTCGGCTCGCTGAAGAGCACTGAAACAGATCCGCTCAATCCTCACGCTCCCCCGCGTCCAGCAGGGGGAGCATATACACTTCGGCGACGTCACGCCACTTCTCACCTGTGCTCAGCCGCATATGGTGGACGACGACGCGCCCGCCCTCCGCGCGATAGATCGCGCACCGCTCAACCCAGTCTTCGTTGCGCGCTATATCGACGACGCCAAGGAACTCGCCGGAGAACCCAACCTTCCCTGGATTCCAGTACCCGTCGCCCCGAAGACCGCTCCAAAGTTCGATCTCCTTCATCGGTACACCCCTTTCTATAATAAG
>Ga0068674_1028225_pt1 | contig 9825 bp, 7 predicted proteins | sample YNPNP_1100MetaT_FD_73488 | JGI IMG/M metagenome (GOLD analysis project Ga0068674, IMG submission 73488) | Anoxygenic and chlorotrophic microbial mat microbial communities from Yellowstone National Park, USA - YNP NP_1100 MetaT (Metagenome... ...
CGGGCAAGTCGCGCGCCGCCGCCACCTCGTCCATCCCTCCGACAAAGGCCGGATCGAGATGACCGATGGTCGGGCAGGCCAGGGCAGAACGCACACGCCGATGGACATCGGCAGGCCCCGACCCCTTGAGCGTGCGAGCGGGAGGATTAAAGTGGCCAATGGGCATGGAGGATCTCCCAAAGAATTTTCGACTGATCAAGGGGCATACAGTGATTGGTGGGTCTTTATGGGAGGCTCGATCCAAGGGTCTAGACCGGTGACTCATGGATTCGTCACGCAATGGACATCCAAGCGTCATCAAACCTCTCTATGCTTTTGGCGCTCATAAGGTCCAACCCTTCCCAACTCCGAACCCGTGGAGCACAACATGGAGTCTTTAGTTAAACAGACGGTAGCGACGATTCTAGCGTTTGGATGCGGTGCATCGGCTTTTGCCGGCACCATCAGTTTTAGCGAGGCACCGATCCCACATACGGACGCCGAGAAGCGCGCGATCCTGACCTCGCCCCAGGCGGTCGTCGATGGGGTGACGGTCAATCTCGGCTACAACCTCATCCTGCGTTCCGGCCAGACCGGCGCCTTGGATCCGAACGGATTCCGTTTCGGTCAGCTCTATGACATCCACGGCCAGCCGCTGTTCGCCGAAGACGGCTCGCCCTATATCTCCAACGACAACGATTTCTCCTCGCTGCTGCACGGTAGCGATGGAAAGCTCTACATGGTCTCGCACTTCGAGTCGCGCCCGGGTGCTATGTATCTGACCGAGCTTGCCCAGGATCCGAACAACGGACACCTGACCGCGCTGCGCACCCGCCCGCTCGATTTCTCGTCTCTGAAGGGCGGCTGGGTCCATTGTGCCGGCAGCGTCACCCCCTGGGGCACTCATCTGGGTTCAGAAGAATATGAGCCGGACGCCAAGCAGTGGCGCGATGGCACCATCAGCGACTACAACGCCGCCATGGCGGCCTATTTTGATGCCACGCCGGCGGAGGCTGGGGCGGTGATGAACCCCTATAACTATGGCTGGCCGATCGAGGTCCGAGTCGACAACTTCGACTCGGTCCGGGTCGAGAAGCACTATGCCATGGGCCGCATCGCGCTCGAGCTCGGTTATGTGATGCCCGATGGCAAGACCGTCTATCTGTCCGATGATGGGACCAACGTCGGTCTCTACCGCTTCGTCGCCAGCCGGCCAGGCGATCTGAGCGCGGGCGCGCTCTGGGTCGCCCAGTGGAATCAAAAGGATGCGCGAGGTTCCGGTCTGGCCAAGCTCAACTGGGTCTATCTCGGTTGGACCACGAACGACGAGGTCCGCGATTGGATCGAGCGCTATCGCTTCGCCGACATCTTCGACGAGGCCAAACCGGTCGCGGCGGTCAAGGGTGCCAAGCCGAGCTGTCCTGAGGGCTTTACCTCGATCAACGCCGGGCATGACGACGGTAGTCATCAGTGTCTCAGGCTGCGTGACATCAACCAGGACGGCAACATCAACTGGATGGATGAAAACATCGCCTCGCGCCTGGAGACACGCCGTTGGGCGGCGATGCAGGGCGGCACAACCGAGTTCCGCAAGATGGAGGGCATCACCTATGACCCGGATCGCAATCGACTCTATCTGGCGATGTCCGAGGTCGATCGCGGCATGCTCGACTACAGCCGCGCCGGTCGAGCCCAAGGAACCTATGACAAGTATGACCTCGGTGGCCCAAACCACATCCGGCTGAGTCAGGCCAATGTCTGCGGCGCAGTCTATGGGCTGCACTTGGATGGGAACTTCACCGCCGTGGACATGTTCCAGGTCGTCGCTGGCAAACCGCTGACCATGGATTATGGCGCCAGTGCCGAGTCGCCCGACTATGACGGGGTCAACAAGTGCGATCTCAATGGCATCGCCAACCCGGACAACATCACCTATATGCCGGGCTATGATACCCTCCTCATTGGCGAGGACACGGGGGCCGGCCATCAGAATGACATGATCTGGGCGTACAACCTGACCTCAGGCCAGCTCACCCGGATCCAGACCACACCCTATGGTTCTGAGACCACCTCACCCTACTTCTATCCCAACATCAATGGCTTTGCCTACCTGATGTCGGTCGTCCAGCATCCCTATGGCGAGTCGGATTCCGACAAGCTCGAAGAACCCGGGCAGCTCATGGGCTACACCGGTTACTTCGTCTTCCCGGCCATGAACAAGTGAGCTCCGCTCGCATTTGAAGTCGGGGGGCTTCCCCAGGTCGCCTCGGATCGGTCGCGTGCCGGTCCGAGGCGAGGAGGGGGGGCTTTCGCCCTCTGCCTCGATGGATGAAGGCCGTTCGCGTCAATCGGTACCTCTGCCATGTCATGTCCCTCCTGCTTTCCCGCCATGCTGTCCATCCTGCTCGGTCTGTCCTGGGCCGATTCCGCCCCGAGCGCCGGGCTCGATGAGCGGATCCTCAAGAACGAAACGCCCCACATCGTCTCCCAGTGCTACACCAAGACGATCGACGGCCAGGGTCGGGTCCACAATCCCTGTTATGCCTGTCACACCCAATCGCAGCCACCCAACTATCTCAACGACCAGGACCTGCAACTGACCTTCAGCTTTCCGGCGCCGGCCGAAGAGAATCCCTGGAAGAATCTCTACAAGGATCGGCGTGCGGCGATGGCCGCGATCAGCGATGATGAGATGCGCGCCTACATCCGTCAGAGCAACTATCTGGATGCCGAGGGCCGCATCATCCCCGCCCAGCGCCTGGCCGAACTACCGAAAGACTGGGACTACGATGACAACGGCCGCTGGGACGGTTATATCCCAGATGCCTATTTCCGCTTCGACGACGAGGGCTTCGATCTCGATCCGGAGGGTCGGCCGACCGGCTGGCGTGCCTTCGGCTATTACCCCTTTGTCGGCACCTTCTGGCCGACCAATGGTTCGACCGATGATGTGCTGATCCGATTGGACGAGCCTTTCCGACGCAATCTGGCCGGTGAATTCGACCGCACTGTCTACAAGACCAATCTGGCCATCATCGAGTCCCTGATCCGCCGGCGCGACATCCCGATCGAGCCGGTGGACGAGATCAGGCTCGGTGGGGTCGATCTCGATCGCAATGGCCGCCTCGGCACTGCCGAGTGGGTGCGCTACGACTGGGCGCCACGCGAGGGACGCCAGATGTGGTACGTCGGCCAGGCGCTTGCGGAACAACGCGCCGGGCGGGTTCATCTGGCCGCCGGGCTCTATCCGGAGGGCACCGAGTTCCTGCATACGGTGCGCTATATCGATGTCGATGACTCAGGCGACAACCAGCTTGCCGCGCGCATGAAAGAGGTGCGCCATGCCAAGAAACGTTATTGGATGAGCTATGCCGAACTCGACAGCCGCCAGGCCGCCGAGTTCAAGGAGAGGCACGACTTCCCCGATCGGGTACGGGTCTTTCGGGGCAACATCGAGTCTGGGGTCAGCAATGACCAGGGCTGGGTCTATTCGGGACTGATCGAGGATGCCGAGGGGCAGTTGCGCCCGCAGAGCTATGAGGAACTGGCCTTCTGTGTCGGCTGCCACGGCGGGCTGGGTGCGACCACGGATTCGAGCTTCGCCTTTCCGCGCCGCCTTGGGGCCGACGGCTTCCAGCGCGGCTGGCATCACTGGAGCCAGAGGGGACTTAAGGGTCTGCCCGAGCCGCAGCGGCGCGATGGTGAGCCGGAATATGCCTTCTATCTCGCGGCCAATGGCGCGGGCGACGAGTTCCGCCAGAACCGCGAGGTGCGCGAGCGTTTCTTCAACGCCAACGGCGAGCTCAGGCCCGAGATGCTCGAACGGTTGCGTGAAGACATCAGCGTCCTGCTCTATGCCTCGCCCGGGCGCGCCATGCAGCTCAACAAGGCCTATCGGGTGATCGTCCAGGAACAGAGCTTCATCGAGGGCCGGGATGCCATGATCGAGACGGCCGGCTTCAACGTCCATCCCTGGGTCGATCAGAATACCCCGACTGGGGTCGAGGAGCCGCTGCTAGGCTACTGACCCCAGGGCGCCTCCTGGATCCTTGCGCATGCAAGGCGGCTCAAAGTGCGCGCACCTCGCCATTGATCTCGAAGGCGACCTGCCCGTCCCGGATGAAGACCCGCACCGAGCCGCCGCTCACCAGCTCGCCGAACAGCAGCTCATTGGCTAGAGGCTTCTTGATATGCTGCTGGATGACCCGCGCCATGGGTCGCGCCCCCATCTTGGGGTCATAGCCGGTGTCGGCCAGCCAGCGGCGCGCCTCTTGATCGACGGTCAGACTGACCTTCTTCTCTTCGAGTTGCTGCTCCAGCTCGAAGATGAACTTGTCGACCACATGGAGGATGGTCTCCTCACTCAATGGCGCGAATTGCACGATGGCATCTAGTCGGTTACGGAACTCGGGCGTGAAATAGCGCTTGAGCGCCTCCAGGCCGTCGGTCGAGTGATCCTGTTCGGTGAATCCGATCGAACGGCGCGAGGTCTCCTCGGCGCCGGCATTGGTCGTCATCACCAGCACCACGTTGCGGAAATCGGCCTTGCGTCCGTTGTTGTCGGTCAGGGTGCCGTGATCCATCACCTGTAGGAGCAGGTTGAAAACATCGGGATGCGCCTTCTCGATCTCGTCGAGCAGGAGCACCGCATGCGGATGCTTGTTGATCTGCTCGGTCAAGAGCCCGCCCTGATCGAAGCCGACATAGCCGGGTGGGGCGCCGATCAGGCGCGAGACCGTGTGCCGCTCCATATACTCCGACATGTCGAAGCGCAGCAGCTCCATGCCCAGGATGCGCGCGAGCTGGCGCGTGACCTCGGTCTTGCCGACACCGGTAGGCCCGGCGAACAAGAAGGAGCCGATCGGTTTCTCTTGGTGACCGAGCCCTGAGCGGTTCATACGGATCGCCGAGGTCAAGGCGTCGATGGCCGCATCCTGGCCATAGACCACCATCTTGAGATCGCGGTCGAGATTCTTGAGCGACTCGGCATCCGAGGCCGACACCCGCTTGGGGGGGATCCGCGCGATCTTGGCCACGATCGCCTCAACGTCAGCGACATCGATACGCTTCTTACGTTTGGCTGGGTGCATGAGCTGCACATGGGCGCCGGCCTCGTCGATGACGTCGATCGCCTTGTCGGGCAGATGGCGGTCGTTGATGTGACGCGCCGAGAGTTCGGCCGCCGCGCGCAACGCCGGCTGGGTGTAGCTGACCTGATGATGTTCCTCAAAGCGCGATTTCAGACCCTTGAGGATCTCGATGGTCTCCTCGACCGAGGGTTCATCGATATCGATCTTCTGGAAACGCCGCGCTAGGGCGCGATCCTTCTCGAAGATGCCGCGATATTCCTGATAAGTGGTCGAGCCGATACAGCGTAGATCGCCCGAGGCCAGCATCGGCTTGATCAGGTTGGAGGCATCCATCACCCCACCCGAGGCCGAGCCGGCACCGATGATGGTATGGATCTCGTCGATAAAGAGGATGGCGTGCGGCTGACGCTTGAGCTGGGCAAGCACCGACTTGAGCCGTTTCTCGAAGTCGCCGCGATACTTGGTTCCGGCCACCAGACCGCCGAGATCCAGGGCATAGATCACGGCACCCTTCAGGACCTCGGGGACCTCGCCATCGACGATCTTTTTGGCCAAGCCCTCGGCGATCGCCGTCTTGCCCACGCCGGCCTCGCCGACGAACAACGGGTTGTTCTTGCGGCGCCGGCACAGGATCTGGATGGTGCGCTCGAGCTCTGGTCCACGCCCGATCAGCGGATCGATCCGGCCCTGGCGCGCCAGCTCGTTGAGGTTGGTGGTAAAGCTTTCGAGTGGGCTGGTGCCGTCCTTCTCCTCGCTACGCGCATCTTCGTGCTCGGCGCCGCCGCTATGGGCATCCTCATTCCGGTTTTCGCCCGGTACCTTGGAGATGCCATGGGAGATGTAGTTGACCACGTCGAGTCGGGTCACATCCTGCTGATTGAGTAGATAAACGGCCTGGGAGTCTTGCTCGCTGAACAGTGCCACCAGCACATTGGCACCTGTCACTTCCTTCTTGCCCGCGGACTGGACATGGAAGACGGCGCGCTGGAGCACGCGTTGGAAGCCAAGCGTCGGCTGGGTATCGCGGTCCTCGTTGGGCGGGATGCGGGGCGTGGTCTCGTCGATGAAGGCCGAGATTTCGCGGCGCAACCGCTCCGAATCCGCGCCGCAGGCCCGCAACACCTTGGCGGCGCTCGGGTTGTCGAGCAGTAACAGCAGCATGTGCTCTACGGTCATGTATTCGTGGTGCTTGGCCCGTGCCTCCTTGAAGGCCCGGTTTAGCGCGAATTCAAGTTCTTTGCTTAGCATCGGCCTCTACCAAGGGTTGGTTCAACGATAAAGCGATCTGTTCAGTCGTGGAGGCGGCGGTTCAGGCCTCTTCCATGGTGCATAGCAGCGGATGCTGATTACCGCGCGCATAGTCGTTGACCTGCGCCACCTTGGTTTCGGCGATGTCTTTGGTAAAGATTCCGCAGACTCCAACGCCCCGTGTGTGCACATGCAGCATGACCTGGGTCGCCTTTTCCCGGTTCATACCAAAAAAGGTCTCCAGAACCAACACCACGAAATCCATCGGGGTGTAGTCATCGTTCAGCAACAGAACTTTATATAAAGGCGGTCGGCGCAATTTGGGACGGGCCTCTTGCACGCTCAGGTCCGCTTCACGCTCCTCGCCTGGATGATGGTGAGTCATGGGTCTTTGGTGGATCGATCTGCTGATGGATGGAGAAAACAATGCACATTTGACCATGGAAATCAAGTCACTATACGACCGAATCAGGGCGCCGTTCGTCGGATTCAAGCGCCGACGGGTCGGTCTGCCCAGGGTGCGAGAGGGCCACCCGAGCGGGTACAGCTTCAGCCTCGTGCCCATCCACTAACGAAAAGCCGCTCCGAGGCGGCCAGAGATCCAACCATTACCCTAAAGTGTGGAGTCCAGAGAGGAGAATAAGATGATTACCGGCGTCGTCAAATGGTTCAACAACGCAAAGGGCTATGGATTCGTCCAACCGGATGGACTTAAGGAGGATGTCTTCGTCCATTTCTCGGCGATCGACATGGAGGGCTACAAAACCCTGCGTGAGGGCCAGAAGGTCGAGTTCGAGCTGAGCGAGGGGCCGAAGGGACTGCACGCGGCCAACGTGCATCGCATCATGTAAGAAGCCATTCTCTAAAATAACGATCTGCCCCGCAAAAAATCCCCAAATGGACAGGATTTACAGCATTTTTAAGATTAACATGTTAAAAAACAATGACTTAAATCATGTTCTTCCTGCGAAATCCTGTTCATCCTGTCCCTTTGAATGTTTGAAATCTCGGCAAAATCCCTCTAAGAAACCGCCGCCTCACATCTTGCCGATAACCGCGTGGCCAAACTCAGAGCAGCTGAGCTTGGTCGCGCCCTCCATCAGACGATACAGGTCATAGGTCACGGTCTTGGCGGCGATCGCCCCTTCCACCCCCTTGATGATGAGATCCGCCGCCTCAGTCCAGCCGAGATGGCGCAGCATCATCTCGGCCGAGAGGATGAGCGAGCTTGGGTTGACCTGATCCTTGCCCGCATACTTGGGCGCGGTGCCATGGGTGGCCTCGAACAGGGCGACCGAGTCCGACAGATTCGCGCCCGGTGCCATGCCGATCCCGCCGACCTGCGCCGCCAGCGCATCCGAGATATAGTCGCCGTTTAGGTTAGGGGTGGCGATCACGTCGTAGTCCTTTGGACGCAACAGGATCTGCTGGAGGAAGGCATCGGCGATCACGTCCTTGACGACGATCTCGCGCCCGGTCCTGGGGTTTTTGAACGCACACCAGGGACCGCCGTCGATCTCGACCGCACCGAATTCGCGCTGGGCCAGTTCATAGCCCCATTGCTTGAAGGCCCCCTCGGTGAACTTCATGATGTTGCCCTTGTGGACCAGGGTTACCGAGCTGCGATCCTGGTCGATGGCATACTGGATGGCCTTGCGCACCAGGCGTTCGCTGCCTTCGCGCGAGACCGGCTTGATGCCGATCCCCGAGGTCGCCGGAAACCGGATCTTGGTCACGCCCAGCTCGTTTTGTAGGAAGGCGATGACCCGCTGGGCCTCGCTCGAGCCCGCCGGCCACTCGATGCCGGCATAGATGTCTTCCGAGTTCTCGCGGAAAATCACCATATCCGTGTGCTCGGGCGCCTTCAGCGGGCTCGGCGTCCCCTTGAAATAGCGGACTGGACGCAGACAGACATAGAGATCGAGTTCTTGGCGCAGGCTGACGTTGAGCGAGCGAATGCCGCCGCCGACTGGCGTGGTCAAGGGGCCCTTGATCGAGACCACGAACTCCTCGACCGCGCGCAGTGTCTCTTCAGGGAGCCACACCCCCTCTCCATAGACACGGGTCGCTTTCTCGCCGGCATAGACCTCCATCCACTGGATCTGGCGGGAGCCACCATAGGCCTTGGCGACGGCGGCATCGACCACGGTGCGCATCACGGGTGTGATGTCGATCCCGATGCCATCCCCTTCGATGAATGGGATGATCGGACGCTCTGGCACCCTGAGTACGTGATCGGTATCGACTTGGATCTTGTCGCCGCGCGTTGGAACCTGGATCTTCTCGTAAGACATCGGGTCTATCCTCTCTGGCTAGCAAACTCGCTATGGTATCACCCGGATCTGGCATCGCGCATCGCGCCCCTCGCGAGCTCAAGCCGCCGTCCGGCGATCCAGACCAGCGCAATCACTGGGATCCCGATCAGGGTAGTGAAGACAAAGAAGCCCGGATAGCCGATGCCATCGACGATGCTACCCGAATAGCCGCCGAGCACCTTGGGCAAGAGCGTCATGAGCGAGCTGAAGATGGCGTACTGCACGGCGGTGAAGGAGACATTGGTCAGGCTCGACATGAAGGCGACGAAGGCCGCGCTGGCCAATCCAGCCGCCAGGTTGTCCGAACCCACGGCGAGATAGAGCAGGACCAGGTCCGCCCCGACCTGGGCCAGGGACACGAAGATCAGGTTGGTCCCAGCCGACAAGACGGCGCCCAGCATCAGGATCCTCGGCACCCCATAGCGGTTCGCCAGTAATCCACCGAGCACTCCGCCAGCGATGCCGACCACGACCCCGAAGGTCTTGACCGCGGTAGCGATCTGCGGCTTGGTGAAGCCCAGATCCTGATAGAAGACATTGGCGATGACCCCAAGCACGATGTCCGAGATTCGGTATAGACCGATGAGCGCCAGCAGCAGCAGCGCTGTCCTGAGCCCATAGCGACTGAAGAAATCGAGCACCGGCTCGATCCAGACGCGACGCGCCAGAGCCGGGTCGATCGCACCCAACCGGACCAGCAGCCAGCCGACGCCTGCCGCACCCACCAAGGCCAGGCCGAGGTGCAGGGCCTCCAGCAGGAAGGTCCCGAGTACACCGGCGGCGAGCCAGTGTTTGAGATCAGCGAGCACTGGACCGCTCACGAAAAACCCGCCGCCGAAGGCGCAGGCCATACCGGCAAACACCAACACCAGGCGCAGCGAGTCCGGTACCGCATGGGCGAGCCTCTGGGGACGCTCGCTCTCAGGCTCAGAGGTGGTGAGGGTGGTGAGTACCCCGATCAGCATCGCGCCGGCCATGATCAGATAGGTCGTGCTCCAGGCGCTGTAGCTGTAATGTCCAGGCTCCGACCCGAAGGTCGAGGCCAAAAACAAGGCGCCTGCCCCAGAGGCCACCATGGCGATGCGGTAACCGGCGATATAGGTCGAGGACAACAGCGCCTGGAGCCGGGGCGGGGCAGACTCGATACGATAGGCATCGATCACGATGTCCTGGGTCGCCGAGGAGAAGCCAAG
>Ga0068674_1029987_pt1 | contig 9763 bp, 11 predicted proteins | sample YNPNP_1100MetaT_FD_73488 | JGI IMG/M metagenome (GOLD analysis project Ga0068674, IMG submission 73488) | Anoxygenic and chlorotrophic microbial mat microbial communities from Yellowstone National Park, USA - YNP NP_1100 MetaT (Metagenome... ...
TGAACTCGCGTTCGGTCCCATTTGCTGACTGGGAACATACAGGAGGGCGCGATGAACGGCACAATCGATGAATCTGAATCGTTTGCGTTCTATACCCCATCGCTCTTCGCTCTGTATCAGCCCTGTTTTGCTGGAAGAGATTATCAACTTTGCCTGAGCCTGGCCGTTTACGGCCAGGCGGAAAGGCCAGCGGCCCAGCCCGACAAAATTGGGACACACCCCGCAACCTTGCTCATTTGCTGGAGCAAGGTATAATGTATCCAGCAGGGAAGAGCAAGATGTTGTTCGGTGCGGAGAAACGACATCAGAAAACCCCGGCCCAGCGGGATGCCATCATCGCAACCCTGAGGCAGGTACTGGAAGACGCCCCGGATGTCCGGTTCGCCTACCTCTACGGCTCCTTCTTGGAAAACCGGCCCTTCCACGATGTGGACGTTGCGGTCTATCTGGACGGTGACAGCGATTTTACCAACCGGATGCTGGAATTGGCCGGGGCGGCAGAACGGGCGCTTCGGGAGGCCGGACACCCGCTCCCGGTGGACGTCCGGGTGTTGAATGCGGCTCCGCTGGGATTTCGGTACTCCGTTTACCGGGGCCAACTCCTGCTGAGCCGGGACGAGGATTTACGGGTCCGCGAAGTTGTCTGGACATTGACCCGTTATCTGGATATGAAACCTTTAATCCGCACCGCTTTAAAGGAGGCGATAACCTCTTGGGGCTGAACCAATCGCTGATACGGGACCGTTTTGAAGACATTCAAGAGTCGCTGGAGCGGCTGGAGGAACTGCGATCTCTCCCGAAGGAAATATTCCTGGCCGATCGCGACCGGCGGGATCTGGCCTGCTATCGTTTGATCGTTGCCATTGAAGCAGCGGTGCAAATCTGTTTCCATGTGAGCGCCCAACGATTGCATCGGACACCGGAAGAATACGCCGAGTGTTTCGCAATACTGGGTGAAGCGAGTATAATTCCCGCAGATTTGAGTGAGCGCCTGCAACAAATGGCCCGCTTCCGAAACGTGCTGGTCCACCGGTACTGGGATGTAGACTATGGCCGGGTGTACGATATTCTCTGGAGCCGTCTGGATGACCTGCGGGAGTTTGTTTGTGCGATTGACAAACTACTACTGTGAGGAGTTTCCCCGTGATTCACGGCGTTGAGATTAAACAACTGGTCACCCACACCGACGAGCGCGGCTTCTTCCGCGAGATCATCCGGGCCAGCGACCCCATCTTCCCCGAGGGGTTCGGCCAGTGGAGCCACACCATGAGCCATACTGGCGTCGCCAAGGCCTGGCACATCCACTGGCGCCAGACCGACTGGTGGTACGTTGCCTGCGGGACGGTCCGGGCGGCCCTCTACGATGCCCGCCCCGACTCCCCCACCTACGGCCAACTGCAGGAATTCCTGTTGGGGGACGGCCATCCTCCTGTCGTCCTGAAAATCCCGCCCGGCGTCGCCCACGGCTACCGGGTCCTGCAGGGCCCTGCCCACATCTTCTACATCACCTCCAACGAGTACGATGGGACCGACGAGGGCCGCATCCCCCACGACGACCCCACCATCGGCTACGACTGGACCCGCTGGCCGGAGATTAAATAGTCGTCCCGACGACCGCCCGCCCTCTGCAGAGGCACGTTAAAGCGTGGTTGCCGATTTCCCCTGATCGGCTATAATTACAGCGATTTAGGTTGAAGTGGGGACACGGCTTCTCAGGGCCATCTCTGGAAAGAGGAACCGTATGCTGACGGAAGAACGGGTCCGACAAATTGCTTATGAAGTTGTGGAGCAGGAACTGGGGCAGCCTGGGGCAGGCCTGGCTGCAACCTGGCGGGTATGGGAAGCAATAGAGGCTCTGACCATTGCCCAGCAGCGGACAGAGGAAGAGGTCCGGGCACTGGCAGAGGCCCAACGTCGCACCGAGGAACGGGTGGGGGAACTGGCCGAGGCCCAACGCCGCACGGAAGAGCGAGTGGCTTCTGCAGAGGAGCGGCTGGCCCGCCTGGAGGCCACAGTTCAGGAACTGGTGGAAATCGTGCGGCGGCACGAAGAACGGCTGGCCGCTGTGGAGGAGCGGTTGGCCGCTGTGGAGGAGCGGCTGGCTTCTGCAGAGGAGCGGCTGGCCCGCCTGGAAGACATCGTGGCGAAACTGGTGGAGGCCCAACACCATCTTGAACAACGAATGGAGGAACTAGCGGAGGCCCAACGCCATCTTGAACAACGAATGGAGGAACTGGCGGAGGCGCAGCGCCGGACCGAACAACAGTTGCAGCAACTTGCTGAGGCCCACTACCGCCTGGAAGAGGTGGTCACCCAGTTGATCCGGCGGGTGGACCAGATGAGCCTCCAATTGGGCCAACTCTCCAACCGCCTGGGGCTGGACCTGGAGGTGGATGCCGAAGAGGTCCTGATGAGTCTCCTGAAGGAGAGGGGAATCCGGCCGCTCCAGGAGCCCTTCGCCATAGAGGTGGACGGAGAAATGGATGTGGTCGTTCCGGTGGAACTGCCCACCGGGGAACGTCCCTGGATCATTGTGGAGGTGAAAGGGCGTCTTCGGCGGAAGGAACTGGGAGAGTTCCTGCAACGCCTGCAACGGCCCTGGGTCCAGGAACGACTCCGGCAAGAGGGTATCCAGAAACCCTACCTGCCCTATGCATTCGGGCTTCGGGTATACGCCGACGTGGACCGAATGGCCACAGAAGCGGGCGTCGGGATATTGACCTTTCGCGGTGAGCGCGTGGCGCCTCAGTTGTGGGAATAAACCTCATTCCGTTAACCATCCAAACGTCATTGGTGAGGAAAGATGACCCCCAAAGAGCAATGGCACGAACTCAAAGATGTGATCCGCCTGGAGAAGGGGCGCGTGCAGGTGCTGGATGAGGCCCGATTGCGCGGTCCGGTGACCGACGCACTGGTCTATGCGGCGGTCTTCGGTGAGGGGGAGGAGCGGGCGACGGCCCGCGCGCTCCTCTGGGAACTGGGCCAGGCCCTGGGCATCCGCCCGGCCTCCATCCACGACCTCTATATGGCCCGGGGGCGCGGCGAGACGTCCACCAACTGGACCGTCCCGGCGATGAACCTGCGCACCCTCACCTACGACATGGCCCGCGCCGTCTTCCGCGCCGCGCTGGCCCGCAATGTCGGTGCGATGATCCTTGAGATCGCCCGCTCCGAGATCGGTTACACCGACCAGCGCCCCGCCGAGTACGCCACCGTCATCATCGGCGCGGCCATCCGCGAGGGCTACCGGGGCCCCCTCTTCCTCCAGGGCGACCACTTCCAGGTGAGCGCCAAAAAGTACGCCAGCACCCCGGACGCCGAAGTGGGCGCGGTGGAGAACCTGATCCGCGAGGCCATCGCGGCCGGGTTCTTCAACATAGACATAGACACCTCCACCCTGGTGGACCTGAGCCAGCCCACCATCTCCGAACAGCAGCGGACGAACTACGAAGTCTGCGCGCACTTCACCCGTCTCATCCGGAGCCTCCAGCCGGAGGGCGTGACCATCTCCGTCGGCGGAGAAATCGGGGAGGTGGGAGGCCACAATACGACCGAGGAGGAACTGCGGGCTTTCATGGACGGCTACAACCGTTCCCTGCCCTCCGGAATGCCCGGCGTCAGCAAACTGAGCATCCAGACCGGGACCTCCCACGGCGGCGTCGTCCTCCCGGACGGCACGCTGGCGCGGGTCAAGATTGACTTTGACACCCTGGAGCGGCTCAGCCGGGTGGCCCGGGAGGAGTACGGCCTGGCGGGCGCAGTCCAGCACGGCGCGTCCACCCTCCCACCGGAAGCGTTCCACAAATTCCCCGAAGTGGGGACGGCGGAAATCCACCTGGCGACCGCGTTCCAGAACCTCCTCTACGACCATCCCCTCTTCCCCGCCGCCCTGCGGGAGGAGATATACGCCTACCTGCGGAAGGAGCACGCCGCCGACTGGAAGGAGGGCAAGACCGAGGAGCAATTCCTGTACGAAGCCCGCAAAAAGGCCCTGGGGCCCTTCAAGCGGGGACTCTGGAACCTGCCCGAAGAAATCCGGGCGACCATTGGGCAGGAACTGGAGGTCCAGTTCGGCTTCCTGTTTGAACAATTGGGGGTGACGGACACGGCCGATATGGTGGCCCGTTACATCCGACCGCCGGAAATCCACAAGACCCCCGCCGACTTCGGCGCCGAGAAGGCCCTTTCCATCAGCGAGGGCCTGGCCGACTGACCCACCTACCGATTACCAATTTCCCAGTTTACCAACTACCAACCTACCAGCAACCGAGGTAAAGGAGGATCCATGTTCCACACCATCATCATTGCGGGGCATCTGGGGCGGGACCCGGAGATGCGGTACCTGCCCGACGGGCGACCGGTGACGACCTTCTCTGTGGCCTCCACCCGCCGCTGGACGGGCCAGGACGGACAGCCCCAGGAGGAGACCATCTGGTTCCGCATCTCTGCCTTCGGCAAACTGGCGGAGACCTGCAATCAGTTTCTGGCCAAGGGACGGTCGGTCCTGGTAGAGGGGCGCCTCCGGCCCGACGACCGGGGCAACCCCCGCACCTGGGTTGGTCAGGACGGAATGGTCCACGCCTCCTACGAGGTAACGGCCAACACTGTCCGCTTCCTGGGCCGGCGGGAAGAGGCCGCTGCTCCGGTGGTGGAGGAGATTCCGGAGTACGAGGAACCCACGCCCGTAGAGGAAATCCCCTTCTGAGCGGGTCCCCGAGGCTCCGAGTTTCACCCGCCAGAGTGGACGGAGGAGGGGTTTGCGGCGGCGGCCAGAGGCCGCCGCCGCAAACCCCCACAGCAAAACCATAAGGAGTGGCTATGAGCACCCGACCCCGTCTCCCTCCTGGACAGGTGCTGACCCAGCGCTTCCCGGTCCTCCACTACGGCCCTGTGCCTCGCTACGAAAATCTGGATAACTGGGACCTGCGCATCTTCGGCGCAGTGGAAAAAGAGGTCCGTCTGACCTACGACCAGTTGACCCGTCTCCCCACCACCCGCATCGTCGCCGACGTCCACTGCGTGACCGGCTGGTCCAAGTTTGATACCGTCTGGGAGGGCGTGCGCTTCCGGGACCTGCTGAACCTCGTCCGGCCACTGCTGGGGGCCGAATACGTCATCATCCACGCCGAGTATGGGTTTACGGCCAACCTGCCCCTCCAGCGCCTCCTGGCGGATAACGTCCTCCTGGCCTGGAAGTACAACGACCAGCCGCTGACCCCGGAGCACGGCTGGCCCCTGCGGCTGGTCGTGCCCGATCTCTACTTCTGGAAGTCGGCCAAGTGGGTGCGGGGGATTGAGTTCTCCTTTGAGGACCGCCCCGGCTTCTGGGAGCAGGCCGGGTACCACAACGAGGGCGACCCCTGGCTGGAGCAACGGTATGCGGAATGAGCGACGGCACCGGGCCTGGTGGAGTGTCTTCTCCGGCCTGGTCCTCCTCTTGCTGACCGCGTGCGTCGCCCCCACCCCATCTCCGGCACCCTCGCCGCCGCCCACGGAGCCCCTCCCTTCGCCGACCCCCACCCCTCCCCTGCCCGGGCCGCTGATCACCACTCTAACCATCTGGCTTCCGGAGGACCTGAGCCCTTACCGCGACGAGGCCGGGGCCGACCTCCTGGCCGGGCGTCTGGCTGACTTCGGGGCCGCCCATCCCGACCTGCAGGTCCAGGTCGTCATCAAAAAGAGCCGCGGGCGCGGTGGAGTGCTGGACTTCCTGAGGACGGCCAGTGTCGCGGCGCCGTCCGTCCTCCCCGACCTGGTGGTGCTGGACGAGGCGGACCTGCCGGTGGCAGCCCAGGCCGGACTCCTCCAGCCCATAGACGGCCACATTCCCCCCGCCCTGGAGGCGGACCTGTTCCCCTTCGCGATCGGGCGGGGCCGGGTCGGCGAGGCCACTTTTGGCCTGCCGCTGGCGGCCGAACTGCAGCATCTGGCCTACTCCCCGGCCCTGCTCCCTTCTCCTCCCGTTTCCTGGACCGACGTCCTCTCCACCGGGATGCCCCTCTGCTTCCCCGCGGCCGGGGAGAACGGCGTCGCGGACGACTTCACCTTCGTCCAGTACCTGGGCGCGGGGGGCCGCCTGACGGATGAGGGGGGCAAACCCATGCTGGAGGAAGGGCCGCTGACGGCGGTGCTGGATTTTTACGCTCAGGCGACGGCGGCCGGCGTCATCTCCCCTCCGGTGGTTCTCTCCACAGGGACCGATGAGGAGTGCTGGGTCCACTTCCGGAGGCAGGGGGGGATGACGGTGGTGGGCTCCCGCCGGTTCTGGACGGAATGGGAGGGGGTGGCCGAACCGGGGCCGATTCCCACCCGGGACGGCCGCCCGGTCGCGCTGGCGGAAGGGTGGATTCTGGCACTGGTGACCACCAGCCCGGAGCAGCAGCAACGGGCCATGGCGCTGGCGGCCTGGCTGATGGACCCCGCCTGGTACGGGACGTGGACTCAGAGCACCGGCTACCTGCCGGTCACCCGGAGCGGCCTGGCGGGATGGACGGTTTCGGAGGAGCGACGGGAGGTATTGACGGCGGTTCTGGCCGGGGCGCGGCCGGCACTCCCCAGGTCGGTACGGGAGCAGGTGGGGCCACTCCTGCAGTCGGCGATAGAGGCCGTCCTCCAGGGCCGCCAGAGCCCTGAGGAAGCCGCCGCCCGCGCCGTTCAGTCACTGAGATGATTGGTGTCGGGGCTGGGGGCGGCGGCTTCGCCGCCGCCCCCAGCCCTGCTACATCTCCACCACCAGTTCCTTCGGCAGCGGGGTCAGGTTGTGGACCTGCCCCGCGTCGTCTATCCAAATGACGTCTTCCAGGCGGACACCGTAGCCGCGATCCGGGTCGTAGAGGCCCGGCTCCACCGTGAAGACGTGGCCCGGCTGCAGGGTGCGGGTGTTGGAGGGGACGTCGGTGAAGACCGGCTCCTCGTGAATCGCCAGCCCCAGCCCGTGCCCGATGAGGTGGTTGAAGCCCACCTCGGTCTCCGGGTTCTCCGCGATTGTCGGGTAGCCCCGTTCGGCGAAGAAGGCGCAGGCCACCTGCTGAAGGCGCCGGGCCTCCACCCCCACCCGGACCTCGGCGACCACCGCGTCCAGACAGCCCGCCACGTCCCGATACACCCGCGCCACCTCCGGCGGCGCGTACCCCAGGCAGAAAGTACGGGTCAGGTCAAAGTAGTAGCCGCCAGCCCGCTGGGGGAAGATGTCGTAGACGATGGTCTGGCCCAGCCGGATGGGGTCGTCCGGACGGCCCTGGCTGTGGGGGACCCCGGCATCCCGCCCGATGGCGAAGATGAACCCCTCCGGGGATTCCAGCCGCCGCCGGGCCAGCAACTGGTAGACGTAATCTTTGACCCGACCGACCGTCAGCGGAGCACCGTCATCCGTGACCAGCGTTTCGTCCTTCACCCGGTGGCGGCGCAGAAAGGCCATCGTCTCCTCCACCACCTCACAGGTCAGCCGGGCGACCTCCCGAATCCGGGCCACCTCATCGGCGTCCTTCGTCGCCCGCGCCACGTCCAGCAGCGCCTCGTCGTACTCGCCCCGCACGTGAATCTCCGGCAGCGCCTCCGCCAGGGCGGAGAGGAACAGGTACGCCTGCCCCTGGTCGGCCATGCCGTAGAAGCCCACCTCTCCCCGCACGTCCAGGTCGGCAAAGATGCGGCGGTAGAGTTCCACCGTCGCTTTCAGCCGGTCGCCCGTCTCCCGGAGGATTTCGGTGAAGCGGTAGCGGGCCATGTTGACCAGGGGGAGGCCGCTGGCGGCCGCCTCGTCCCGCTCAATGGGGGAGTGGATGAAGACGGGGGGCTCACCCCGCTTTTTGACCACAATCCCCTGGGTCACCGCGGCCCCGTTGAGGAGGTAGACCAGGGACGGGTTCCCGTACGTACGGCCGGAGACGACAAAGGCATCCAGCCCGCGCGCTTCCATTAAAGCGTCCAGGTCGCGCTTCATGGGAGGCCCCTTTTCGTAGCGCAAGGTTACCCTTGCACTATAATTTTATTCCGAAAGTACGCCACCGTCTCCCGCAGGCCCTCCTCCAGGGAGACCTTCGGCTCCCAGCCCAGGACGGTCCGGGCCCGGGTGATGTCCGGGCAGCGGCGCTGGGGGTCGTCGCGGGTCCGGTCGTCGGTGGGGCGGACGAAGGCAATCTCTGAGCGGCTGCCGGTGATCTCCAGAATTTTCTGAGCGAATTCCAGGATGGTCATCTCTTGAGGGTTGCCCAGGTTCACCGGACGGACCTCGTCCGAGAAGAGCAAGCGCACCAGCCCGTCCACCATGTCCGAGACGTAGCAGAAGGAGCGGGTGCGGGAGCCGTCGTCGTAGACGGTGAGGGGTTCGCCCCGCAGCGCCTGGCCGATGAAGTTGGGCACCACCCGCCCGTCGTCCAGCCGCATCCGGGGGCCGTAGCAGTTGAAGATGCGCGCGATGCGGGTGTCCACGCCGTGGTAGCGGTGGTAGGCCATGGTGAGCGCCTCGGCGAACCGCTTGCTCTCATCGTACACCCCGCGCGGGCCGACGGGGTTGACGTTCCCCCAGTAGTCTTCGGTCTGGGGATGGACCAGTGGGTCGCCGTAGACCTCGGAGGTGGAGGCCAGGAGGAAGCGGGCCCCCTTCGCCAGCGCCACGCCCAGCGCGTTGTGGGTCCCCAGCGCGCCCACTTTCAGGGTCTGGATGGGGTAGTTCAGGTAGTCCACCGGGCTGGGCAAACTCGCCAGGTGGAGGACCGCGTCCAGCGGCCCGGCGATGTAGATGTAGTGGGTGACGTCGTGCTTGATGAAGCGGAACCGCTCATGGCCGGCCAGGTGGGCGATGTTCTCCACGCTGCCGGTGCTCAGATTGTCCATCGCGATGACTTCGTGTCCGTCCGCCAGCAGGCGGTCGCAGAGATGGGAGCCGATGAATCCGGCCCCGCCCGTGATCAGAATGCGCATCGCTTCCTCTCCCGTCTATGGTCTATGGTCTGTGGTCTGTGGTCTGTTTTCCAGCCAGACCTCCAGCACCCGGCCCACGCGCTCCAGGCTCGCCGGGCTGACTTTGTCGGGCGTGTCGCGGGTGGTGTGCCAGTACGGGTAGTCAAAGTCAATGATGTCCACCGCCGGGATGCCCAGACGGGCGAAGGGGATGTGGTCGTCGTACATCGCCCAGCGGTACTCCGGGATGAAGGTGGTGGTGTAGCCCAGGGTGGCCGCGATGTCCCAGAGTTCCTGCTGGAGGGCCGGATCGGAGTTGCGCTCAAAGTAGAACTGCTGGTCGGCATCGCCGACCATGTCCACCAGGACCATGGCATCAGGCCGGACGGAGAGGTTCGCCGCCATGTACGAGGAGCCGACGCACCACTCCCAGCCGTCCAGGTTGCCGTTGTCCTCCGCGTCAAAGAAGACGAGCCAGACCTGGTGGTGCAACCGGTCCTTTTCCAGGGCGCGCGCCAGTTCCATGAGGACGGCGGTGCCGGAGGCGCCGTCGTTGGCCCCCAGGACGGGCTGAGCGGGGTTCTCCTGGTCGGCAGCGCGGCGGGTGTCGTAGTGCGCGCCCACGATGACCACCGGCCCCTCCCCGGCCCGCCCGATGATGTTGCGGACGGGGGTGTCCCGGTAGGTGAACTCCTGGGTCTCCACGGCCCAATCCCACGCTTTCAGGTGGGCGATGATGGCGTCTCCGGCCGCACGGATGGCGGGGGAGCCGGTGGGCCGGGGCCCCAGGGCGCACTGTTCCAGGACGTGGGCATAGGCCTGCTCGCCGCTGAAGGTGCGCGGGGAGGCCGTGCCGCAGGCCGTC
>Ga0068674_1061771_pt1 | contig 9718 bp, 6 predicted proteins | sample YNPNP_1100MetaT_FD_73488 | JGI IMG/M metagenome (GOLD analysis project Ga0068674, IMG submission 73488) | Anoxygenic and chlorotrophic microbial mat microbial communities from Yellowstone National Park, USA - YNP NP_1100 MetaT (Metagenome... ...
CGGGGACGCAAGCGGGCCAGGTCATCGGCGGGCGGGTCGAGCGTCACCAGGCCACGGTCGCCATCGAGGACGATGGTGTGGGCATTGGCCGCCGCGGCCAGGATCTCATCGCCAAGGCCAACCACGGCGGGGATGCCCAGGCTGCGGGCGATAATGCTGGCGTGGGCGGTGATACCCCCGGCGGCGAGGGCGATGCCGCGCAGCAAATCGCGGGGAGCGCCGGCGAGGTCGGCGGGGTCGAGATCGCGGGCCACGACGATGGAAGGGACGACCAGGAGCTGGCCAGGGCCGCCAGCGCCGGTCAGGGCGCGCCACACCTGCATGGCCACGGCGCGCACATCGGCGGCCCGGGCGCTCAGGTAGGCGTCGCCCAGGCGTTCGAGTTCACGGGCCTGCTCTTCGGCGGCGGCGATCATCGCCTCGGCGGCTGAGTGGCCCGGTTCGGCGACCAGGGTGATGGCGCGTTCACGCAGCGAGGGGTCGTTGAGCAGCAGCCGGTGCGCAGCGAAGATCGCGGCGCTCTCGGTCTGGCCCGCCGCGCGCAGGGCGGCCTCGTGGGCCGCAATCGTCGCGTCGGTTTCGGCAAGGGCGCGCATGAGGCGGGTCCGTTCGGTCGCGGGGTCGGCGAGGGCTCCCAGGTGGTCGGCCCTGGCAAGATAGAGGACCACGGTGCCAGACGCTACCCCCGGCGCGGCAGCAAGGCCGGTGAAGCTTCGCGCGGTCATAGAAGGGGTTCCTTCCCCTCGGATATGAAAATAGGCCGTTCACGGGAGGGTTTGGGAGGGCGTAGCCCTCCCAAGAAGAAGCGTCTGTTCGTTCCCCTTCGTGTGTGGCGCAGCCGCGTAAAGATCTAGCGGAAGCCCAGAACCCCGTGCGAGATCACATTGCGCAGGATCTCCGAGGTGCCCTCGCCGATGGTCAACAGGCGGGTATCGCGGTACATGCGCTCGATGGGGAACTCCTGGCTGTAGCCATAGCCGCCGAAGATCTGGATGGCGTCGCGGCAGATCTTCTCCGACACCTCAGAGGCGTAGAGCTTGGCGACCGCGGCCTCGCGATGGAAATGGCGGTGCTGGTCCTTGAGCCAGGCGGCCTTGTAGACGTACAGCCGGGCCGTTTCGATGCCGACTTCCATATCGGCAATCATATTCGCGACGGACTGGTGCATACCGATCGGCTTGCCGAAGGCCTCGCGTTCACGGGCGTAGCGCACGGCGGCCTCGTAGGCGCCCTGGGCCAGGCCCACGGCCATGGCGCCGATGCTGATGCGCCCGCCGTCCAGCACGCGCAGGAACTGCACGAAGCCATGACCGCGCTCGCCGAGCATGTTCTCCTTCGGCACGCGCACATTCTCGAGCATCACGGCCGTAGAGATCGAGCCACGCAGGCCCATTTTCGGCTCGTGCTTGCCGAAGCTGAGGCCCGGGGTGCCACGCGGAACGATAAAGGCCGAGATGCCTTTCTTGCCCCGCTCAGGGTCGGTGACGGCGGTAACGATCAAGTGGCCGGCGATGGGTGCGTTGGTGATCCACATCTTCTGGCCGTTGATCACCCACTCGTTGCCTTCGAGCGTCGCCCGAGTGCGGGTGGCCCCCGCATCCGAGCCGGCGTGGGGTTCGGTCAGGCCAAAGGCGCCCAGGTATTCGCCGCGGGCCGCGGGCACGAGAAACTTGCGCTTTTGCTCCTCGGTGCCGAACATGAAGATCGGCGCCGAGCCCAGGCCCATATGCGCGGCATAGGCCAGGGCGGTGGAGCCGCACACGCGGGCCACTTCTTCGACGGCGATGGCGGCGCTGATCGTATCGGCGCCCGCGCCGCCGTACTCCTCGGGGAAGGGCAGGCCCATCAGGCCCAGTTTGCCCATCTTCGCAAAGGTTTCGGCGGGGAACTCGCCCGTCTCATCAACATGGCGCGCCCGTGGGGCGATCTCCTTCTCAGCGAATTCGCGCACGGTCTGGCGGATCAGTTCCTGCTCGCGGGTCAGATCAAAGTGCATACCTGGTTGCTCCCCTGGACCAAACGGCGATATTCCACGAGGCGGTCCATGCTGCCGGGGCGCGGTCGCCCCCAGAGAGACCGACGGGCCGGTTCCGGCGCGTCCCGGTCACTCAAAGCGCAGCATCTCCACCCCTTCCATGGTTTCGACAATCAAATTATCCACCACCGCCTTGAGATCGTTGGTCTCGGCGAAGACGCGCAGTTGCCGGTCGGCGCTGCTGCCCTCGTCGGCGATCTTCAACAGGTACTCAACCTCGCGGCGCGAACCGAGCATATCCACCACGTCATCCACCAGGGCGACCATCTCGTGCACGAGGGCCTTCGTCTCGACCTCGGCGCGCTTGCCGAAATCGATCAGCTTGCCTTCCAGGCCCCAGCGTTGGGCGCGCCACTTGTTCTCGTTGATCAAGGCGCGCCGGTAGACGCGGAAGGTCGTATTCTCCTCGAACATGCGGTAGAACTTGACGATAATCGCCTGCATCATGGCGGCCAGGGCCAGGCACTCCTCCAGGCGCGTGGCGACATCGCAGACGCGGAACTCCAGCGTGCCGAAGAAGGGGTGTGGGCGCAGGTCCCACCAGATTTTTTTCCCGTTGTCAATACAGTTGGTGGAGACCAGCAACTGCACGTAGCGCTCGAACTCAGCGGCGGAGTGGAAGGTCGGCGGGGTGCCGGTGCGGGGAAAGCCGCTGAAGACCACGCTACGGTAGGATTTGAAACCGGTCTTGCGCCCCATCCAGAAGGGGGACGAGGTGGAGATGGCCAGCAGGTGCGGCCCGATGTAACGGGCCACGTTCATCAGTTCGATGGCGACCTCATTGTTGGGCATGCCGATGTGGCAGTGCATGCCAAAAATGAGCAACTGCAGGGCCGCGTCCTGCATTTCGCCCACCACGGCGTGGTAGCGTTCGTGGGGGAAGATCTCCTGGGTCATCCACGAGGAGAAGGGATGCGTTCCGGCGGCGACGATCTTCAGCCCGTGGCGATCGGCCAGCCCGGCAATCGTGCCGCGCAGGTGGCGGATCTCGGCGCGGGCCTCGGAGATGGTGCGGCAGGGGCGCGTTCCCACTTCCACGATGCTCTGGTGCATCTCCGGCTTGATCTGCTCACGCAGGATGGTTCGCCCTGGTTCGAGGATCTGCGTGATGTACGAGCGCAGTTCCCGGGTTTCTGGATCGATGATCTGGTACTCCTCCTCGATCCCCAGGGTAAACGCAAAGTCGGGGTCCATGGGGTTGTACACGCTCATGTGCCGCTCCTGGCGCCTCGCCGCGTGCCGATCAGATCTTCTTGCGCTACGTCGGGCCTCATGCGGCTATGCCGCATAGTACGGGGATGTGTTTCCCGCGGGCGGGGTAGTGGGGAAACCCGGTTTCCCCACGCCCCGCTCCACGCGGCTACGCCGCACCCCAACGGGATCGCGGCGGGCCTGGCGCGCCGCACTTCTCCCTACGGGTACATACAGGTCGGGCAGCTAAACCATGTCCTAATGTATGTATTATACACGTCCCTGTGGCGCGCAAGGCCGGGATCGGGTTTGCCTGGAAGGGCTGCGCGCTCCCAACCCCTCCCCTCAGGCAGGCACGGCCTCACGAGCGCAAGGGCGATTGGCGGTCGCCGGCGCGCTGGCGCCAGCGCTCGCGCAGGTAGGCCAGGCCGTTGCGCTGGTACACCAGCCACTCCACCAGCAGCACGATCAGCGCGATCAGGGCCACCAGGCGCCAGAACTCCTGCCGGCTGTCGCGCTCGCGCGAGACAGTGCTGCTGGCGCCGCTGGTCTGGGGGATGCTCAGGTCGCGCTGGGTGGCGATGCGCGACTCGCCCGGCGCGAAGAGGTTGACGGCGTAGCGGTGACGCCCGACCACGCTGTCGCCGACGAGTTCTTCGACCGTGTAGATCCCCAGGGCGTCGGTGTCGGCGTAGATGGCCTGGCCGGCCTGGATCTGCACTTCCCCGCTGCGGGAACTGACCGTGCGCCCATCGGGGCGCGTCACGCGCACCTCGGTGATCGTGGCGTCCATCTGGCGGCTGAGGGGCTGGCTCGGGGTGAGTTGGGCCGCCTCGGCGCCGCTGCCAGGGGCGAGGAAGTTCATCAGGTTCGAGAGCAACAGGGGAAAGGCGATCTGCAACGGCAGATCGGACTCGTGCAGGTCGAAGCTCAGCACCGCCACACGGCCCCAGTTGCCTGGCACGATCCGCGCCGCCTTGAGCACGCTCACCTCGCTCAGGCTCACGTTACGTAGCATAGGGTCCTCACCACTGGCCGGGCGCACCTGCGGGAACTCGATCGTTCCGGTGACCGAGAAGTAGGCCGTGGAGCGGAGCGGATTGATGAACAGCAGATTGCCCGGCGGCAACTCCGGCAGCGCCACCCCGTCAAGAATGGTGACCGGCACCTGGGCGACGGTCTCGGTGAAGGTGGTCGTTGCGGCGGGGACGGTGACCACATTCAGGCCCGGCAACAAACTCAGGCCGGTTTCCAGGAAACGATTGCCCGCCGTAACCAGGCGCACGGTGGTGGCCTCGGTCGCCGGGCTGACCGCGAAGGCCCGGTCATCGGCGGGCATAGCATCGGCGCCATCGAGGCGGGCCTCGACTACTTCGACCTGGGGGGGGAGTTCGATGATCAGGCTCTGGTCGCGGCCAGCTTCGATGGTCAGATTGTAGGCGTTGAAGATCGCCCCGTCGAGGTAGAGATCCAGGCGGTGGGTGGCGCTGGCCTGGCCATAGTTCGTGACCTGGACGAAGAGCGTCTGTCCGGTTGTGCCCGGTTGGAGGGCGATGGCGCTCACGGCCATGTTTTCGGTGGCGCGCCCGACGGGGAAATAGCTCACGCGGGCGGGCACGCGCAGGTTGGTTGGCAGGGTAACGTTGCCGTCGGAGATGATCGCCACCTCGCTATCCTCCTCGCGGGCGGCGAGGGCGGCAGCGAGGGTCAGGGCCTGGGAGAGGTCGGAGCTGCCGCCGTTGGAGAGCTGGATGCGCTCGACGGCGCGCCGCAGTTCGCGCCGGTCGGAGGTGGCGGCGGCGGGGACCTCCATGCGCCCGCCGGTGGCGATCACGGTGGCGCGCCCGCCATCGGGCAGTTGATCGATCAACTGGTAGGCCCGTTCTCGGGCGGCGTGCAGGCGCGTGGGTGGCTCGTCGGTGGCGCCCATGCTGGCCGAGTGGTCAATGATAATGATCAGGTTGCGCCCACTGATGCCCTGGGCCGCCAGGTACGGTCGCGCCAGGGCGAGGACCAGCAGCAGCATGAGCAGGAGTTGGAGCAGGAGCAGCAGATTGCGGCGCAACTTCTGCCAGGGGGCGTTCGCCTCCACATCGCGCACCATGCGCTGCCAGAGGAAGGTCGAGGAAACGGTGCGCTCCTCGCGGCGCAGCTTCAGGAGGTACATCGCCACGATGAACGGGCCAACAATCGCCGCGGCCAGCAGGGCGAGGGGGGTGATCAGGGACATAGCAACGTTTCCGGCTCGTTATCAACGCAACACGCCACGGCGGCGCATGCGTCCCAACACAAACTCTTCGACCGGCACACTGGTATCTACCGGCACATAGATGATCCCCCGACCGTTGCAAAAACTCTCAATCTCGCCGCGCCAGGCGGCCAGGTGGGCCTTATAGCGGCGCATGAGGTCGAGATTGGCGCTAATCTCCACCGGGGCGCCGCTCTCCACATCAATCAGCTTGAGGTCGCCTTCGAGATCCGGTTCAAGTTCCTGAGGAGCGAGAATGTGCATCACGGTGATCTCGAAGGGGCGCGAGGCCAGGGCGCTCAGGGCGTCCTTCCAGCCGGCATCGAGCAGGTCGGAGCACAGCAGGAGCGGGCCGGTGGCCCGGGCCGACTGGATGTAGCGATGGCAGGCCTGCGCCAGGTCGCCGTGCTTGCCGGGTTGCAGGCGTTGCAAGAAGGCGAAGAGCGGCACGGCGCCGCGCTTGCCCCGCACGCCGGGGAGTTGCAACGCGCCTGGCCCGGCGCCGAAGGCGGTGACGCTGACGCGGTCGAGGTTGGCCAGGGCGATGTAGCCATAGGCCGCGGCGAGTTCCCGGGCGTAGTGCAGCTTGTTCGGCGCGCCCCAGTCCATCGAGGCGCTGGTGTCCACCAGCAGATGGACGTTGAGTTCCTCTTCGGCGACGAAGAGCTTCAAATAGAAGCGTTCGGCGCGGGCGTAGAGGTTCCAGTCAATCTGGCGGATGTCATCGCCCCGGGCGTAGGGGCGAAAGTCGGCGAACTCCACCGAGGAGCCGCGGCGCGGGCTGCGTCGCTCGCCCTGGATGTCGCCGGCCATGGGCCGGCGCAGCACCAGGGCAAGGCGGTCAAGCTGCCGCAGGAACGCCGACTCCAGCAGGGGTTCGCTTGCGCGCTGGTTCACGCCAGGCCTGCCTTGGGTGTCATTGCTCTTCCTTCACCGCCTCGAGCACGCCCTTGACGACCTCATCGGGTGAAACGCCTTCGGCCTGAGCCTCGAAGTTCAGCACGACGCGATGGCGCAGCGCGGGCAGGGCGGCGGCCTTGAGATCGGCGAAGGCCACGTTGTAGCGCCCGTCGAGCAGGGCGAGGATCTTGCCGGCCAGGATCAGCGCCTGCATGCCGCGGGGCGAGGCGCCGTAGCGCACATACTGTTTCGTAACCGCCGGAGCCTCGCGCGCTTCGGGGTGGGTGGCGCTGATCAGGCGCGCGGCGTAGGCCAGCACGTGGCTGGCGATCGGCACGGTGCGTGCCAGGTCCTGCATGGCCAGGATCAGCGGCCCATTGGCGACGTGGCGAATCACAGGCTTGTAGGACCCCGTGGTGCGCTGGGCGATCTCGACCAGTTCAGCGGCGGTGGGGAAGACGACGTTGATCTTGAAGAAAAAGCGGTCGAGCTGGGCTTCGGGCAGCGGGTAGGTGCCCTCCATTTCCAGCGGGTTCTGGGTGGCGAGCACGAAGAAGGGCTGCTCAAGTTTGTGGATGGTCTTGGCCACCGAAACGGTGCGCTCCTGCATGGCCTCAAGCAGCGCCGACTGGGTCTTGGGCGTGGCGCGGTTGATCTCGTCGGCGAGGACCATATTGGCGAAGATCGGGCCAGGCTCGAAGCGAAAGCTCTTGCGCCCGTGTTCGTCCTCGCTGATCAGGGTGGTGCCGATGATGTCGGCGGGCATCAGGTCGGGCGTGAATTGAATGCGCGAGAAGCTACAGTCAATCACGTCGGCCAGGGTGCGCACCAGGGTGGTCTTGGCAAGCCCGGGCACGCCTTCAAGCAGGGCATTGCCGCCGGCGAGCAGGGTCACGACCACCTGGCGGATCAGGTCGCGCTGGCCGACGATCACATTGGCCACTTCGGCCTCGATCATCTGCGCGCGCTGGCGAAACTCGTCGGGGCTGATGCCCGGCGTTGCCGGTTCGGGTTGCATGGGCGTCGGTATGGTCATGGATGATCCCGTATGCTGGGTAACTGTTCACACTCGGGGTAACACACGTGCCTGGGAGTGAGGGCGCCCCGCCCTTGTCGCATCTCCGCGGGCAAGATGCCCGCGCTCCCGGGAGAAATATGAACACTTACTATGCTGGTTGAATAAGTCCCACACGGCGTTTCATCTCGCGCCGGTTGGAGGGGGCGGGGAAAGCGGGTTTCCTCACCTCCCTGCTCAGGGGGAGGGGCTGGGAGGTCGCAGCCCTCCCAGGAAACGTGTATGCAGCAAGGGATGACGCGCCCGGCGCCCCCTGGCGCCTACGGTTCCAGCCGGCTGAAATAATCGCGCACATAGTCCTTCAGGTGTGGCGGGATGTAGCCCCGGTCGAGGGCCTCGCTGGCGGCTTCGGCGTACTGCGGGTACACCTGTTCATACGGCACCATCGAGGGGGTATTCGCGCCGGGCTGCGCCGCCTGGCCTTCCTGGATCTGGCTGGAGCCGCTCTGACCCTGCTGGCCCTGGACAAACTCAGGCGTGCCCGGCTGTCCCGAGGGGCGATAGGGCTGGTAGACCAGGTCGCTGCTACCGGTGCCGCTGCCCTGCTGGCTGGCGGGTCGGTTGGGATCCACGTTGCCGCTGGCATTGCTCTGACCCTGGCCCAGATTGGGCGCGTTCGTGCCGCCGCCGCCCTGCTGGCCCTGCTGCCCTTGCTGGCCCTGGCTCTGCTGGCCCTGGCTCTGCTGGCCCTGGCCCTGCTGCCCTTGCTGACCCTGCTGCCCTTGCTGACCCTGTTGCCCTTGCTGGCCCTGCTGCCCTTGCTGGCCCTGCCCCTGCTGGCTTTGCTGCCCTTGCGCCTGGCCATGGCTTTGCTGGCCGGCGCGGGCGATCTGATCGCGGGCGTTCTGCAGCTCCGAGAGCGACTGCTGGGTGCTCTGCTGGCCGGCGAGGTCACGCTGGGCCTCGCGCACCTGCTGGGCGGCCTGTTGAAGCTGCTCGGCGGCCTGCTGCGTATTGCCCTGCCGCAGGGCATTGGCGGCGTTCTGGAGGTGCTGCGCCGCGCGTGGTTCGCTGGCGGCCATCTGCGCCGCCTGCTGGGCCAGTTGCTCGGCGAGTTGCTGACGTTCAGCCTCAGAGAGTTGTTCGAGCTGGCGCGCCACTTGCTCCAGTTGGTTAGCCGCCTGGCCGACGTCGGGGCGCTGGCTCGGCGGCTGCCCGGAGAGGGCCTCCAGGTTGCGGGCCATCTGCTCGAGCGCGGCGCGGCGGGCGTCGCTATTCGGGTCGAGTTCCTGGCGCAGGCGCGCCTCGGCCGCCGAGAGGTCGGCCAGGGCCTCCTGGCGTTCGCCGGGGTTGCGGCGCAGTTGCTCCTGGAGAGTTTGAAGTTCCTTGAGGAGGCGCTCGCGATCTTCGGCGTTGAGTTGCTGATCCTCGCTGATCTGGCGTTCGAGGGTCGCAAGCTGATCGGCGGCTTCCGCCAGCGCCTCGCGCACGGCCTGCTGTTCGGCAAGCACCCGGTCCTGCGGATTAGGGATGACGAACAGCAACAGGGCGGTAAGGATCAACGGCGACACGGCCCACCACAGGCGCTGGCGATCGAAGCGCAGCGGCAGCATGGCCGGTCGAAGCTGGCCGGCCACGGCGCCCGCGTCGGCCTGCTGGCGCTCGCTGAGGGGATCATGAGCCTCGCGCTCGTGCAGTTCCAGGGCCGTGGAGAGCCGTTCGCGAAGATCGAGCTGCAGATCCACCCGCCGGGCCACGCGGACGGGCGGCAGAGGACGGAAGAGCGCGTAGCCGATCACCGCCAGCAGCCAGAGCATGAGCGGCAAGGCGGCCCAGAGCCACAGATGGGCGATTGGTGTCAGGCGGCCGGCAAGGGCCGTCGCGGTTGACGCGGCGGCGGCGATCCACAGCGTGCGGCTGGCGAACAGCAACGTGTCGCTGACCCGCAGCCGCCGGCCCAGGGGCCGCAACTGGCGCCGGACCAGTTCGTAGGATGTAAGCGTCTGGGCCATGGTTCACCTGAGGAGACGTGGGTTGCAGCCGGCCAGGGCAACCCGTTCGGAACCTCCCGGCCTGGCGCGTATATCGGCGGCGTCGCTCAACCTTCCCTGCGCCAGACGTGCTTCTCCACGATCTGGCGGGTCAGATCGCCATGTTCCCAGACCTCGACGACCCGCTGGCTGACGATCGTCACCACATTGCCGACGGACGCGGCAGGGGTGATGACGTCTGGTTGCGGTTTTTGCAGAGCGCTCAAGGTGTTGCCGGCGATGGCGGCGAGATCGCCGCGTTCGGCGCGGCGCCGCAGCCAGGCGATCCCGGCCTCGGC
>Ga0068674_1033481_pt1 | contig 9494 bp, 9 predicted proteins | sample YNPNP_1100MetaT_FD_73488 | JGI IMG/M metagenome (GOLD analysis project Ga0068674, IMG submission 73488) | Anoxygenic and chlorotrophic microbial mat microbial communities from Yellowstone National Park, USA - YNP NP_1100 MetaT (Metagenome... ...
CGATGAAATTCGCAATGTCGCGACCATTTCGGCCCAAGATGCTGAAGTCGGTGAACTCCTGGCAACGGTCATGGACAAGATCGGTCGTGATGGTGTCGTGACGGTTGAAGAGGGTAAGAGCACCCACCTCGAGCACGAGCTGGTCGAGGGTATGCAATTCGACCGCGGCTATATCTCGCCTTACTTCATCACCGACTCGGCCCGCATGGAAGCGGTGCTCGATGAGCCATATATTCTGATTACCGACAAGAAGATTAGCTCAGTCAAGGACTTACTCCCGATCCTCGAAGCAGTTCTGAGCAGTGGCAAGAAGGATCTGCTGGTTATTGCCGAGGATGTAGATGGTGAAGCACTCGCTACCCTGGTCGTCAATAAGCTGCGCGGCACGCTCAATGCCCTGGCGGTGAAGGCGCCTGGTTTCGGTGATCGCCGCAAAGCGATGCTCCAGGACATTGCTATCTTGACCGGTGGTACTGTCATCTCGGAGGAGATCGGTCGCAAGCTCGAAAGTGCCACGCTGCAAGACCTTGGTCGTGCTCGCCGCGTGAAAGCCGATAAAGACAATACTGTCATTGTTGAGGGGTATGGCGATAAGCAGGCCATTCAGGCCCGGATCGCTCAGCTTAAGCAGCAAATCGAGACCACGACCTCTGACTATGATCGCGAGAAGCTGCAAGAGCGAGTCGCGAAGCTGTCAGGTGGTGTGGCAGTTATCAAGGTTGGCGCGCCGACCGAGCCGGCAATGAAAGAGCGCAAAGCGCGGGTTGAAGATGCGCTCAACGCGACACGTGCCGCCGTCGAAGAGGGTATCGTTCCCGGTGGTGGTGTAGCGCTGCTCAACGCAATCCCGGCGCTTGATAGTGTAACGACGCAGTTTGAAGAGGAGCGGATGGCGCTCAACGTGTTGCGTCGCGCTCTCGAAGAGCCGCTGCGCCAGCTCGCAACCAACGCCGGTGAAGATGGATCGGTGGTGGTTGAGAATGTGCGCAATGAGCAGCGGAAGCACAATAACAACCACTACGGCTACGATGTTATGACCGGTACCTATGTTGATCTGATGGAAGCCGGTATCATTGACCCGGCCAAGGTGGTGCGCTCTGCGCTCGAAAATGCGATTAGCGTTGCCGGTATGGTGCTCACTACCGAAGCCCTGATCGTCGATGCCCCTGAACCAAAGAAGAAGAATGGTACGCCACCGATGCCGGAGGATGACTTCTAATCCGGCCAAGTAGGCCGTAGTGACGAGGTGCATAATGGGGTTTCCCGTTATGCACCTCTTTTTAGCTTAGAGCACGGTCAAGAACCTGGGTATGGCATCGCCAGAATTGTTTGAGGAACGGTGGCCCCTCACCTTCCCCCCAACCCCCTTCCTCTCCCACGCTGCGGGAGAGGAAGGGGGAGGGTGGCCCCCTCACCTTCCTCCTGGCCCACTTCCGCTCCTACACGGGGAAAGGAAGGGGTGAGGGCAGCCCTCACCTTTCCTCCCAGCCCCTGCCGCTCCTCCACGGGGAGAGGCAGGGGGGAAGATGAGCAGAGCAGCAGCGATCCTGCGCCTGCGTCTTTCAACGATGCCGCGTTCATACACCAGATCACCCCTCTCCCGCAGCGCGGGAGAGGGGCCGGGGGTGAGGGCAGCCCTCACCTTCCCCCCAACCCCCTTCCGCTCCTCCACGGGGAGAGGCAGGGGGGAGATGAGCAGAGCAGCAGCGATCCTGCGCCTGCGTCACACCAGATCACCCCTCTCCCGCAGCGCGGGAGAGGGGCTGGGGGTGAGGGCAGCCCTCACCTTTCCTCCCAGCCCCTGCCGCTCCTCCACGGGGAGAGGCAGGGGGGACGTGGGGGCTGGTGCGAAAGCATGGTGGCCCGCGCACGCAATGGTCGGATATGCACGGTACGAGCCTCATGCAACATCCGGGTTTTTGACCAGGCTTTTAGAGCGTAGAAGAAAATCGGTTGAAGCATAGCGGCGGGGCGCAGCAGTGCCGCGCCCGTACATTCGGGAAGCTTCGGTCAGGGCGCAGCGGTGGGGTGCAGTAGCGCTGCGCCCGTACATCTACTGACGAGGTTCAGCCGTTGAATCAAAGTTCAGGAAGGTGAATCTACACGCGCGTAATATACTCGCCTGTGCGAGTATCGATCTTCAGCACATCACCTTCGTTGATGAAGGCCGGCACCTCGATCACCGCGCCGGTTTCTAGCGTGGCCGGTTTGGTAACGTTCGTCGCTGTATCCCCACGTACTGCAACCGTTGTCTCCACTACCTTCAGGTTTACGAAGATCGGTAATTCGACACCGATGATGACATCCTTCTCGGCATCGTAGACTAGATCGACCGTCTCGTTTTCCTTCATAAATCGCACTGCATCGCCGACCAATTCAGCCGACACCGGAATCTGGTCGAAGGTGTCATTGTCCATAAAGATGAAGCTGTCACCTTCCCGGTAGAGATATTGCATCGGGCGGCGCTCGATGCGCACGATGTCAATTTCTGCACCGGCACGTACTCGATCTTCAATCACCTTACCGGTGGTCAGGCTCTTGAGCTTCATCCGCACAAAGGCCCGCCAGTTTCCTGGGGCAACGTGCTGGAATTCAATAACCTGGTACAGATCATTGTTGTAGCGAATAACAATACCATTACGCAGATCAGACGTTGTTCCTGCAGCCATTTCAATATGCTCCTTGTTGTTCGTTGATTCTGGTTATTACCGAATGAATATACACCAGATTGCCAGTGCTCGCTGGCGAACGCTATCACTATAGGCGGATTCGGCATTCTGCGCAAGTTGGCGGTTTGGTAGGTTTTCGCGCTGGTGTAGTCTGGATGCTCACGTATAGAGTACGTGATCGAAGCCGGCGACTCCAGCAGGCAGGTGCAGGTTAGCGGCTTGTGCTTCTGTGGCATCGACCCCTGTCCTTACCCCACCTTTTGACTGATCAAGTAATTACCCACTTCGCGTACAATACGTTACGGGGATCAGTCACTCAACTTACAGGAGTATTGCTCGATGAAGATCGTTCTTCCAGGTCTACTACGCGACGAACTGATGCCACGCATTATGGCAGTTGCGCCAGAGGCAACAATCGTCTGGTTCGATCAGAATGGAGAGCCGGAAGCTCCCATTACTGATGCCGAAGTTCTTTTGCGCTGGTTTTTCTCCACCGAGCAACTGGCGCGGTTAGTGCGTCAGATGCCGATGCTGCGTTGGCTTCATATTCCACGGGCGGGGGTTGATGGATCGCTTATCCCTGAAGTTATCGAGCGTGACATCATTGTTACCAATTCAGCCGGTGTTCATGCTATTCCGATCAGCGAATTTGTGATGTTCTTCGCCCTCAGCCATTTCAAGCAGGCTCGGTATCTGCATCAGTTGCAGGTCGCCCACCAATGGCGCGAGGCAGACCTGCAATTGCGGGAACTTGCCGGTACCACGATGTTGATCATTGGTTTAGGTCACATTGGACAGGCGATTGCCGAGCGTGCCAGTGCCTTTGGAATGCGCGTATGGGGATCACGGCGAACCCCACGTCCGGTTGCCGATGTTGAACGGGTGGTTGGTGAGAGTGAATGGCGTGCACTCCTGCCAGCCGCCGACTTTGTTGTCATTGCAGCACCGCTTACGCCAGCTACACGCGGGATGTTTGGTAGAGCAGAACTGGCGTTGATGAAGCCTGACTCCTATCTGATCAACATTGCTCGTGGTGAAATTGTTGATGAATCCGCTTTGGTTGAAGCATTGCGTACCCAGCGCATCGCCGGTGCCGGGCTTGACGTATTTGCTCGCGAACCGTTACCACCTGATAGTCCGTTTTGGACGTTGCCAAATGTCTTTGTAACGCCCCATATCTCGTGGAGTTCACCGCATATTCGTACTCGCACACTCGATCTGTTCGCTGCCAATCTGCGCGCCTTCATCCATCAACAGCCGCTCCAGAATGTTGTTGATAAGCAGGCCGGTTATTAAATTCGCATCCCAGCTCTCTCCCGATCGTGCCCGTAGGGTCTGAGTTGTGGATGTCAATCCAAAAGAGAATACACTTGTGTTATCCTTGTTCTAAGTCGTTTTTTCCTTCCTTCGTATCGTCATAGTTCGCGTACCATACACAAAGGAGCAACCAATTTATGACCGCAACGACCGACCGTCTCGAAAGTCTCTTTGCCAGCCGTGTGCGAGAAGTCGTACCGCCTCTATTTGGGGCTGCCGGTGAGCCGGTACGCCCCCTGATCAGTTTGGCGTATGGCCTGGCCGATCCTGACCTCTTCCCACGGGCCGAATTGATGGCTGCTGCTGCGGAAGTTTTAGCCTACGAAGCTGCCGATTCATTGAACTATGCGCTGTCGTACCCTGGCCTTACGGATCAAATTGTTGAGCGTCTCCGGGCTGAGGGTGTTGCGGCGCAGCCTGAACACGTAGTGGTGGGGTACGGTTCTGGTCAGATTCTGGCCCTCTTACCTGAAATTTTTGTCGAGCCGGGGGATACTGTCATTATCGAAGCGCCTAGCTTTCTCGGTGCTGTGCGACGTTTTGTGCAATCGGGAGCACGTCTGATCAGCATTCCGGTTGATGATCAGGGAATGGATGTTGCGTTACTGTCAGACACCCTACGCAAACTGGCGGCTGGTGGTCGGCGTCCGAAGTTCATTTACACAATTCCTACTTTTCATAACCCGACAGGGGTAACCTTAAGCCTGGAGCGACGCAGACAACTGGTTGCCCTGGCTGCTGAATACGGTGTGCCGGTGGTTGAAGACGATGCCTACATCGATCTGCGGTTTGCCGGCGAGCCATTGCCATCGCTGGCTGCGCTCGATCAGGAAGGTTGGGTCATTCGGGTAGGCACCTACTCGAAGATTCTCGCTCCTGGGTTGCGGATTGGGTGGGTTCATGCTCGACGTGAGATTATTGATCGTCTGTTGATGGTAAAAGCTGAAGGTACCACTGGCCCCTTCATCACCCGCGTCGTAGCGCGCTTTTGCGAGAATGGCCGACTCGAACGACATATTGCTATGCTTCGTCAGCACTATGCTGCCAAATGTGCAGCAATGGCGGCTGCGATACGTCAACATTTTCCGGCTGAGGCTAGCTTTGTCATGCCTGCTGGTGGTTTTTTCATCTGGGTCAAACTACCGCAAGGCGTGAGTGCTCGTGCGCTCCTGGAAGCCGCCCGTGCCCGGGGAGCTGAGTTTCTGGCCGGTACGGCCTGTTTTGTTGATCGTGCTCAGGGCGAGCATGCGATGCGTCTTGCCTTCAGTTTTCAGAGCATTAGTCGCATTGAAGAGGCAATTGCGATTATTGGGGCGGCTTTTGCCGATCTTTAGAGTGTGTCAAGTTCCTCTTGCCTGAACGATATTGGGGCACACAGTGGTGTGCCCCGGTGATCTCCACGAAGAGAAAGCAATGCCCCCAGCCTGCAAAGAGAGGGTGGAGGCAACCGACCAGTGTTTACTGCACGTACAAGCTGGCAGGAAAAAACCCTGCGACCCTACCTCTAGACAAAGTTATTCGTTGCTCTGGTGGGTTTCGAGGTACTGCAAAGCATCGGCAACAGTCTGAATCTTCTCAGCCTCTTCGTCCGGTATCTCAACACCGAACTCTTCTTCGATGGACATGATAAGCTCTACCAGATCGAGTGAGTCAGCATTTAAGTCTTTGGTGAATGATGCAGTAGGAACAACTTGATCTGGTTCTACACCAAGCTGTTCGACGATAATCTTGCGCAGGCGCTCTTCCATCTCAGGCGAAGCCATACGAATGACATTCCTTCCTTTCAAAAACGGCTATTCCTCATCATTACGGTCGGCTAGATAGCGGGTAACTACCGTGCCGAGCACGCCATTAACAAACCGACTTGAATTATCACTGCCAAACTGTTTAGCCAGTTCAACAGCCTCATTAATCACGGCCTTGATCGGCGTCCGCTCTACATCATCGATCAGCAACTCGAAGAGAGCGATGCGCAGCACCGCTTTATCGACCCCCGGCATCTGTGCAACCGGCCAGTTTGGTGCTGCCTCTTCGATAATCCGATCAAGGTAGGAACGATGTTCCCAGGCGCCGAACACCAGGCGTCGTAAGAAATCGGCACTCTCTTGCGACATTGGTTCATCGGCGAGCCGACGCTCGAGCACCTGATCAATCGCATGATCGGTTTCATCAACTTCAAAGAGGATCTGCAACGCTGCGATCCGCACTCGATGCCGTTGACTTGCCAATCTTGCCCTCCCCATACGCATCCCGTTGCCGACTTACGCCGGGTTGAGTGTCTCTTTCCACTGACGCAGCAGCTCAGCGACGTAGCCAGTGTGAATTCGACCGGCGCGGAACTCCGGATCATCGATCAGGGCCAATTGAAACGGGATGGTTGTTTTAATACCGGTAATGACACATTCATGGAGCGCCCGCCGCATTCGGTTAAGCGCTTCTTCGCGTGTATCACCTACCGTAATAATTTTTGCCAGTAACGAGTCGTAGTTGCCGGGTGGCTTGTAGCTGGGGTAGAGGTGAGAGTCAACCCGAACACCTGGCCCACCGGGTGGCAGGTAAAATTCGACTTCACCACTTGCCGGCAAAAAGTCACGCTCTGGATCTTCGGCATTGATCCGGCACTCAATTGCGTGCCGCGTTATTTTAATGTCTTCCTGGCGGAGCGTCAAGCGTTCGCCACTGGCAATCAGCAACTGCCAGCGCACCAGATCAACACCGGTGACCTGCTCGGTAACCGGATGCTCAACCTGAATGCGCGTATTCATCTCGATAAAGTAATAGTTCCCATCCTCGTCAAGCAGAAACTCCAGCGTGCCGGCATTGACATAGCCGATAGCGGTAATTCCGCGCACAGCATCGGCTCCCATGCGGGCACGCAGTTCAGGGGTGACTGCCGGTGAGGGGGCTTCTTCGACAATCTTTTGATGACGACGCTGCGCCGAACAGTCACGTTCGCCGAGGTGGATTGCGTTTCCGTACTGATCGGCCAGCACCTGAATCTCAACGTGTCGTACACGGGTAAGGTATTTTTCCAGCAAAAGCGCACCGTTACCAAAAGCTGCTTCTGCCTCGGCGCGAGCTGTGGAGAAAGCGCGTTGCAAATCGGCTTCATCGTAAGCAACTCGCATACCACGCCCACCACCACCACCGGAGGGTTTCAATAAGACCGGATAGCCGATCTGACGGGCAATATCGATTGCCTCTTCCAAAGATCGTACCTCGCCATCAGAACCGGGTACAGTTGGTACACCGGCTTTGCGCATCGTTTCGCGCCCAATAGCCTTATCGCCCATCAGACGGATCGGTTCCGGTGGGGGGCCAATGAAGGTCAACTTACAATCGGCACACATCTCGGCAAAGTACGGATTTTCGGAAAGGAATCCATAACCGGGATGAATAGCATCGCAGCCCGAGACAAGTGCAGCACTGATCAACGCCGGCGCATTCAGGTACGATTTGGCGGGTGGGGGTGGCCCGATACACACCGCTTCATCGGCCAGGCGTACCGCCAACGAGTCACGGTCGGCAGTGCTATAGGCGGCTACCGTCCGAATACCCAATTCCTGACAGGCCCGAATAATGCGTACAGCAATTTCGCCACGGTTTGCTACTAATACTTTGCGAATCATCAGGACATCACCATTCCACCGTCGATAGTCAGCGTTTGTCCACTGATATATGCGCCAGCATCAGAGGCCAGGAAACAAACCAGCCCTGCAACCTCGGCCGGCTGGCCGAACCGACCGAGCGGGATCGTTGCCAGAATTGCTTTGCGGGTCTCTTCGTTGAGGGCGTCGGTCATTTCAGTCTCGATAAAGCCCGGAGCCACTGCATTAACCGTGATGCCACGGCTAGCCATCTCACGGGCAGTTGATTTGGTAAAACCGAGAATCCCGGCTTTGGCCGCAGCATAATTGGCCTGTCCAGCATTTCCGGTTAACCCAACGACCGACGTAATGTTGATGATTCGACCAAACCGTTGTTTGGTCATTGGCCGCAGCACTGCACGGGTACAGAGAAAGACACCGCGCAGATTAGTGGCGATGACCTCATCGAAATCGCTCTCCTTCATACGAAGGAGCAGAGTGTCGCGGGTGATACCGGCATTGTTAACGAGAATGTCGATGCGACCAAACCGCTCCAGGGTAGTTTTGACCAGATGTTCAACATCCTCAGGTTGGCTGACATCACCTTGGATGGCGATTGCGGTACCACCTGCGGCGGTAATGGTGGCCACGGTTGCTTCGGCTGCGGCTGCGTTTCCACGGTAATTGACGACAACGGCTGCACCACTTCCCGCCAACCGCTCAGCGATAGCCCGACCGATACCACGGCTGCCGCCGGTCACAATGGCTACACGCCCGCTCAAATCAAGCAGCATGACGTATTACCCCTCTGCTATCGCAAACAACGTCTTTCCATCGATAATCAGGACATTCCGTTTTCCACTTGCCGCCTTGATCGTATCAGGAGTGAATTCGGTTGACGTAATCACCAATCCTTTCGGAATACCAGATCGCTTCATATCCTGCAAAAGACTTTCGAGCGTGCCAGGACGAACCTTGTCGGCAACCGATAAGCGCAACAGGTAGGTCACCCCTTCGTAGCTCAATTCAAGGTCGAGATGTTTATCTTTATCGATAAAGCGATAATCCTTGAACTCAAACCCCTTCTTGCGGAAGAGGTTCAGAACGTAAGAACCAAATTGGGGCAGTGAGAGGCCTTGTAAATCTTCAAGTGTGCGGACTACGCCAGGACGTTCAAGGCGGCCACCGCGTTCGGCAATCTCGCGTTGCAACTGCCGGTTGCGCTCTTCAGCGCGACCTGACATCACGGTACCGAAGGCAGGAAAAGGGATCAATGCGAAGGCAGAGAAGATAAAGTAGATGGTTATCAAATCCATCAACGTTGCCGGTGCTGGCTGTTGCTCTGCATCGAGTTGGATCACCGGCATCGGAGCAATACCGGCTTCTCCGACCAGACCATACCCGATCATAATGGCCAGGCCGAAGAGGAAGGTTATCAACCCAAGGGCCAGACCGTTAGCCAGGTACTCGCCACGAACCTTTCGTCCCAGATAGATACCGGCCATCACCGGAACAACACCGGCCAGAATTTGCAAAATGTTGTTAGCCAAAAACAGCGAACACCAGGCAATAGCGGTGATCAGACTGACTAACAGGACTTGTACCCATTCAATCGCACGGATTGAACGGGCAATACGCTGGAAAAAAGACATCTTAACAACGGGTTCTGACACCGGCTGAGGTGTCGTTTCAATGTTCATACCACCGAATCCTCTGTTGATTCAGGCGATGGGTGACCATTCCGATCACCATCGCGCTCAAGAAGCTCATCGACTGCTTCACGCAATTTGCCAAGATCGGAAAAGGATCGATAGACTGAAGCAAAGCGAATGTAGGCGACCTCATCAAGATTGCGCAGATGTTGCATCACCGCATCACCGATCACCTGTGAACTAATCTCTTGTTCTTCAGTTGACATAAT
>Ga0068674_1020400_pt1 | contig 9382 bp, 9 predicted proteins | sample YNPNP_1100MetaT_FD_73488 | JGI IMG/M metagenome (GOLD analysis project Ga0068674, IMG submission 73488) | Anoxygenic and chlorotrophic microbial mat microbial communities from Yellowstone National Park, USA - YNP NP_1100 MetaT (Metagenome... ...
CCAGCGCCCGCCGGGGTCGCCGCTCCCGCCGAGGCCATCGCCGCGCCTGCCGGGGCCCCCGCTCCCGCCGGGGTCGCTGCCGCGCCCGCCGAAGTCCCCCCCGACGACCTGACCCGCATAGAGGGCATCGGCCCCAAAGTGGCCAAAGTCCTGGCCTCCATCGGCATCACCACCTTCCAGGCCCTGGCCGAGGCGGACTACAGCCGGGTCAAGCAGGCGCTGGTGGACGCGGGCTGGCCTTACATGGACCCGGCCAGTTGGATGGAGCAGGCGAAACTGGCCGCCGAGGGCCACTGGGAGGAACTGGCCCTTCTCCAAGAGAGACTGAAGGGCGGTCGCCGACAGTAGGACAACTGCAAGCAGTTGTCCTACAACAACATCAGGAGGCCCGCATCAATGGAACGGCCCACCTTCCATGCTGAGGAGGCCCTTCAGGCCCTGCGGGAGGGGAACCGGCGCTTCGCCGCCGGTCAGGCCGTCCATCCCCACCAGGACCCCGCGCGCCGGGAGGAGATCCTCCCCGGCCAGCACCCCTTCGCCGCCATCCTGGCCTGCTCCGATTCGCGCGTCCCCCCGGAGGTCATCTTTGACCAGGGGCTGGGGGACCTCTTTGTTGTCCGCACGGCCGGCCATGTGGCGGATGATGTCGCGCTGGGGAGCATAGAGTACGCCGTGGAGCATCTGGGGGTGCCCCTGGTGGTCGTCCTGGGCCATACCCGCTGCGGTGCTGTGACCGCCGCCCTCCACGGCGACGAGGCCCCCGGCCATATCGCCGCCGTCGTCCAGGCCATTCTCCCCGCCGTCCAGGAAGCCCGGAGGATGCCCGGCGATCCTCTCTCCAATGCAATAGACGCCCACATCCGGCAAGTCGTCGCCTACCTCCGGGCCGTCTCCCCCATCCTGGCAGAACGGGAACACGCCGGCACCCTGCGCATCGTGGGTGCCCGGTACAGCCTGGAGAACGGGGAAGTGGAGTGGATGTAGGCACGAAAAGAGCGAAAGACGCGAAAGGCACGAAAGGCGCGAAAGGAGCAAAAGGCACGATGCCGACTCTTCTGCTGCGAAACGCCACCCTCCTGGTCACAATGGACGACGCCGGGCGGGAGATTCCCGACGGGGGACTCTTCGCCCGCGATGGGGTCATCCAGCAAGTCGGGCCGACGGCGGAACTCCCCGCCACCGCCGACCAGGTCATCAACGCCCAGGGCATGGTCGTCCTGCCCGGCCTGGTCAACACCCACCACCACCTCTACCAAACCCTCACCCGGGCCGTCCCGGCCGCGCAGGACGCCACCCTCTTTGAGTGGCTGAAGACCCTCTACCCCATCTGGGCCCGGCTGACTCCGGAAGCCGTCTACGTGAGCGCACTGGTGGGGCTGGCGGAACTGATGCTCTCCGGCTGCACTACCGCCTCCGACCACCTCTACATCTACCCCAACGGATGCCGGATTGACGACGAGATTCGGGCCGCGCAGGAAATCGGCATCCGCTTCCACGCCAGCCGGGGCGCGATGAGCCTGGGCGAGAGCAAGGGGGGTCTCCCGCCGGACCGGGTCGTGGAGGACGAGGACTTCATCCTGAAGGATATGCAGCGGGCCGTGGAGACGTACCACGACCCCAACCGGTACGCCATGCTCCGCATCGTCCTGGCCCCCTGCTCCCCCTTCTCCGTCACCCCCGACCTGATGCGGGAGGCGGCCGCGCTGGCCCGTGCGTACGGTGTCCATCTCCACACCCACCTGGCGGAGACCCTGGACGAGGAACAGTTCTGCCTGGAACGGTTCGGCCATCGGCCCGTCGGTTACGCCGAAAATCTGGGCTGGGTGGGGAACGACGTCTGGTATGCTCACGGGGTGCACGTGAATGGCGAGGAGATCGGCCTGCTGGCCCGCACCGGGACCGGCGTCTGCCACTGCCCCAGTTCCAACATGCGGCTGGCCTCCGGCATCGCGCCGGTCCGGGCGTACCTGGATGCGGGCGTCAAAGTGGGGCTGGGCGTGGACGGCTCCGCCAGCAACGATTCCTCCCACCTGCTGGCGGAGGCCCGTATGGCGATGCTCCTGCAGCGGGTCACAGGCAACCCGCGCGGCCTCACGGCCCGGGAGGCCCTCTGGCTGGCAACGCGCGGGGGCGCAGCCGTCCTGGGCCGGGACGACATCGGCCAACTGGCCCCCGGCTTTGCCGCCGACTTCATCGGGTTCCGCCTGGAACGACTGGACTACGCGGGCGCGCTCCACGACCCGGTGGCGGCCCTGGTCTTCTGCACCCCTCAGCGGGTGGACCTCTCCGTCATCCACGGCCGTGTCGTGGTGGAGGAGGGGCATTTGCTGACGGTGGACCTGGGCCCCGTGGTGGAACGGCACAACCGCATCGCCCGCCAGATGATGCGCGGAGAATAACCGCAATCAGCAATCCCCATGCGGGTGCTCCTGGTCTCCAAAGCGTGCATCGTCGGCATCTACCAGCGAAAACTAGAGGAAATTGCCCGCCTGGGGGTGGAACTGCGCGTCGTGGTCCCCCCGTTCTGGAAGGACGAGCGCGGCGTCCTTCCCCTGGAACGGGCCCACACCGAGGGCTACGAACTGGTCGTAGAGCGAATGGCGCTCAACGGCCATTTTCACCTCCATTTCTACCCGCGCCTGGCCCGCCAGATTCGCGCCTTTCGGCCCGACATCGTCCACCTGGACGAAGAACCGTACAACCTGGCGACCTTTCACGGGATGATTCTGGCCCGACAGGCCGGATGCCGGACCCTGTGGTTCAGTTGGCAAAACCTGCTGCGCCGCTACCCCCCGCCCTTCTCCCTCTCTGAGCGCTACTGCCTGCGCCATGCGGACGCGGCCATCGTGGGGAGTCAGACCGCCGCGCGGGTCTGGCGGGCCAAAGGGTACACCGGCCCGCTGGCGGTCATCCCCCAGTTCGGGGTGGACCCGGACCACTTCGCCCCCCCACCCCACCGGGAGGCCGACCGGCCCTTCACCGTGGGCTTTGCCGGGCGACTGGTGGAGGAGAAAGGAGCGGACCTCCTGCTGGACGCCGCCGCGGGGATGCCGGGGGTGCGGGTGGAGATTCTGGGGAGCGGCCCCATGCGCCCCGTCCTGGAACAACAGGCCACCGCGCCATCCCTCTCCGGACGGGTGGCCTTTCTGGGGACCCTGCCATCCCCCCGCATGCCGGAATTCTACCACCGCCTGGACGTCCTGGTCCTGCCGTCCCGTTCCCGACCGAACTGGATAGAGCAATTTGGCCGGGTACTGGTGGAGGCCATGGCCTGCGGGGTCCCCGTGGTGGGCTCCACCTGTGGGGAAATCCCGCATGTCATCGGCGACGCGGGGCTGATTTTCCCGGAGGGGGAGATGGAGGCCCTGCGGGAGTGCCTGGAGCGCCTCCGCGCCGACGCATCGCTGCGGGCAGAACTGGCCCGACGGGGCCGGGAGCGGGTCCTGGCCCACTTCACCCAGGCCCAGGTCGCCGCCCAGACGGTGGAGGTATACCGGTCCTTGTAGTGAACGATGAAGCGGAGGGTTTAGGGGCAGAGGCTGGAGGCCGATGCTCCCCGCTTCTTTATAGGCCCCGCATTGCCCCTATACCCAGGCGTGTTATAATTATGGATAACCCACGAAGTAACTATTCAGACTTCCTCACCCCACCCCCGCCGCCCTCGGGCCGAAGGCCCTTCGGGCCGAGGCCTGTGGCGGCAGCGGCGAAGCCGCTGGGGGAGGGGTGAGGCTGAACAGTTACCCCATAAGGAGGTGAACCATGGTCCTGACCCGGGAGGAAGTGGAACATATCGCCGACCTGGCCCGTCTGGCCCTGACCGACGAAGAGAAAGAGCGCTTCCGTCAGCAACTCTCGGCGGTTCTGGAATACGCCGCGCGCCTGCAGGAACTGGATACGGAGGCCATCCCGCCCACCGCGACCGTCCTGCCCCTGCGCAACGTGATGCGGCCCGACGAGCCCCGCCCCCCGGCCCCCCGGGAAGACATCCTGGCCAACGCCCCCGACGCGGAGGAGAACTGTTTCAAGGTACCGGCGATTTGGGAGACGGAGTAGGGAGTACGGAGTAGGGAGTACGGAGTAGGAAGTACGGAGTAGGGAGTAGGAAGTACGGAGTAGGAAGTAGGAAGTAGGAAGTAGGAAGTACGGAGTAGGGAGTATGGAGGAGAGGAGCACGCGGCTGGGGCGGGACCCCCGCCTGAAGCATCTGCGGCCTGCGGAGCGGCGGGCCGTGGCCCGTTTCTGGGAGGAACTGGAACGGGCACTGCCCGGCCGCGTCCAGCGGCTCATCCTCTACGGCTCCAAAGCCCGTGGAGATGCCCACCCCGAATCGGACGTGGACCTGCTGCTGGTGGTGGACTCCCGCACGCCGGAGGTGGAAGAGACCATTGTTGACCTCACCACCCGCGTCCACTGGGAAGACGGGGTGTACCTGGAAGTGCTGGACATGACCCCGGCGGACCTGACCGCCCAATGTGCGCTGGGCACCCCCTTCATCCGCAACGTCGCCAGTGAAGGCATCCCGCTGAAAGGAGAGCCGGTGATGATTGAAAAAGGCAAGCCTGCCGAGGTAACGAAACAGTTTCTGGAATCCGCCTATGAAGGCCTGCGCCTGGCCCGGACGGCCGCGGCAATGGGGATATACCGTAAGGCTATGTCTCAGGTGTATTACGCCTTTCTGGACGCGGCGGATGCGGCGCTGGCGGCCCGGGGCATCCGCACCCGCTCCCATGCTGGCACCGTCTCCCTCTTCGGCCTCCACTTCGTCCGCACCGGGGAAGTGGACGCCAAATACGAGCGCTGGTTCCGCCGGGCGCTCAAGTACCGGCTGGAGGCCGACTACGAACGGCGTCGGGACTTCACCCCGGAGTGGGTGGAGCAGGCCATCGCTCAGGCGGAAGAGTTCATCCACGTGATTGAGACTCTGCTGGCGAAGGAGGACTGAGTGCATCTCTACGACCTGACCATCCACCAGGCCCGCGCGCTGCTGGACGCGGGGGAAATTTCCGCTGTGGAGTTGACCCAGGCGGTGCTGGACCGCATCCTCTCGGTGGATAACGCCGTCAAGGCCTACCTGACGCTGACGCCGGAGGCGGCGCTGGAGCAGGCCCGCGCGGCCGACGCCGCAATGGGTGGGCAACCGCAAGGGTTGCCCCTACGGGGCATTCCCATCGCGGTCAAAGACATCCTCTGCACCGCGGGCATCCCCACCACCTGTGGCTCCCGCATCCTGGAGGACTTCATCCCGCCCTACGACGCCACCGTCGTTGCCCGACTGAAGGCCGCTGGCGCGATCATCCTGGGCAAAACCAACACCGACGAGTTCGCCATGGGCTCCTCCACCGAGAACTCCGCCTTCTTCCCCACCCACAACCCCTGGGACCTGGAGCGCGTCCCGGGCGGGTCCAGCGGAGGAAGCGCGGCCGCCGTCGCCGCCGGGGAGTGCCTGGGCGCGCTGGGCACCGATACCGGCGGCTCCGTCCGCCAGCCCGCCGCCCTCTGCGGCATCGTCGGCCTGAAGCCCACCTACGGACGGGTGAGCCGCTACGGCCTCATCGCCTTCGCCTCCTCGCTGGACCAGGTGGGCGTGCTGACCCGCGACGTCACCGACGCGGCGATTCTGCTGAACGTCATCGCCGGGCACGACCCACTGGACTCCACCTCCCTGGACGCGCCGGTCCCGGATGCCACCGCCGCGCTGACCGGCGACATTCGCGGGATGCGGGTCGGCGTGCCCCGGGAGTACTTCATCCCCGGGATGCAGCCGGAGGTGGAGGCGGCCGTGCGCACAGCCCTGGAGAAACTGGCCGACCTGGGGGCCGAAATCGTGGAGGTCAGCCTGCCCCACACCGACTACGCCCTCCCCGTCTACTACCTCATCGCCCCGGCGGAGGCCAGCGCCAACCTGGCCCGCTACGACGGCGTCCGCTACGGCCTCCGCATCGTCGGCAACTCCCTGGAGGACACCTACAAGCAGACGCGCGGCCAGGGCTTCGGCCCCGAGGTCAAGCGGCGCATCATGCTGGGCACCTACGCCCTCAGCGCCGGTTACTACGACGCCTACTACCTGAAAGCGCAGAAAGTCCGGACGCTCATCAAGGGGGATTTTGACCGCGCCTTCCAGCAGGTGGACGTCATCGTGACCCCCACCAGTCCCACCACCGCCTTTCGCATCGGCGAGAAGACGGACGACCCCATCCAGATGTACCTTTCCGACATTTTCACCCTCTCCGTCAACCTGGCGGGCATCTGTGGGATCAACGTCCCCTGCGGCTTTGACGCGCAGGGATTGCCCATCGGTATGCAGATTATGGGACCGGCCCTGGGGGAGACGACCATCCTGCGGGTCGCCTACGCCTACGAGCAGGCCACCGACTGGCACACCCGCCGCCCGCCGCTCTGAGAATGACCAATGACCAATGACGCCAAAATCCGCGTAGAACATCTGAACGTCTACTACGGCGACAAAATCGCCCTCTCCGACATCTCTGTGGTCATCCCGGACCGGCAGATTACGGCCCTCATCGGCCCATCGGGTTGCGGCAAGTCCACTTTCCTGCGCTGCCTGAACCGGATGAACGACACCATCCCGCACACGCGGGTGGAGGGGCGGGTGCTCCTGGACGGGGTGGACATCTACGCGCCGGGCACGGACGTGGTGGATTTGCGCCGACGGGTGGGCATGGTCTTCCAGCGGCCCAACCCGTTCCCCCAGTCGGTCTTTGATAACGTCGCCTTCGGCCCCCGGGTCCTGGGCCTCCACCGCCACCACGACCTGCACGAGATTGTGGAGCGGAGTCTGCGGGATGTGGGCCTCTGGGACGAGGTCAAGGACAACCTCCGGCAGAACGCGCTGAACCTCTCCCTGGGCCAGCAGCAGCGCCTCTGCCTGGCGCGTGTCATCGCCGTCCAGCCGGAAGTGATTCTCATGGACGAGCCCTGCTCGGCGCTGGACCCCATCGCCACGCTGGAGATAGAGGAACTGATGCGCCGCCTGCGGGAGAACTACTGCATCGTCATCGTGACGCACAACATGCAGCAGGCGGCCCGGGTATCGGACTGGACCGGATTCTTCTGGTTGGGGGAACTGGTGGAATTCGGCCCCACCGAGGTCATCTTCACCCGTCCGGCCAGAAAACTCACCGAGGACTACATCACCGGACGGGCAGGGTAAGCAGGGAGTAGGGAGTAGGAAGTAGGGAGTAGGGGAATAAGGAGGGAACAATGCCCCGAGAGACATTTGACCGGGAACTGCAGCGCCTGCAGGACGAGTTGCTGGTCCTGGGGAGCATGGTGGAGCGGGCAATTGCGGAATCGGTGGACGCGCTGAAGCGGCGGGATTTTGAGGCCTCCCGACGTATCATCGCGCAGGACCGGGACATCAACGCCCGGCGGTTTGCCATTGAGTCCGACGTGCTGGTGCTGATTGCCACCCAGCAGCCCATGGCCAGCGACCTGCGCGCCCTGGCGGCCATTCTGGACCTGGCCTCCGAACTGGAGCGAATGGGGGACTACGCCAAGGGCATCGCCCGCATCAACCTGATGATCGGTGACCAGCCGCTGATGAAGCCCCTGATTGACATCCCCCGAATGGCGGAGCGGGCGTGTAGTATGCTCCGTCGGGCGCTGGACGCCTTCGCCCGCCGGGATGTGGCGCTGGCCCGCGCCATTCCCGCCGAGGACGACGAGGTGGACGCCCTCTACAACCAGGTCTATCGGGAACTGGTGACCTACATCCTGGCGGACCCGAAGAACATAGACCAGGCCAACTATCTCCTCTGGGCCGCGCACAACCTGGAGCGCGCCGCCGACCGGGTGACCAACATCTGCGAGCGGGTGATCTTCACCGTCACCGGAGAACTGGGGGAATTGAACCGGGAAGGGAACGGCATAGAGGACCTGCCGGGATAAAAACAGGGGGATTTTGCGGCATCTGCCGCAAAATCCCCTGGGGTGTACAGCCATACAGGCCGACAGTCTGCGCTACCGGCGTAGCGCAGGCCGCCAGGCCTGCATACAGGCGGACAGCCTGTGCTACTCCTCTACCTCAATCGCCATCGCCACCGCCTCGCCGCCGCCCAGGCAGAGAGACGCCAGGCCGCGCCGGAGCCCCCGCTGCCGGAGAGCATAGATGAGGGTGACCAGAATCCGCGCGCCGGAGCACCCAATGGGATGCCCCAGAGCAATCGCCCCTCCGTTGACGTTCACCTTCTCCCAGGGGAGCCCCAGTTCTTTGCCATCGGCGACGACCTGAGCCGCGAACGCCTCGTTGATTTCGTACAGGTCGTAATCGTCCACCGTCGTGCCCGTCTTCGCCCAGAGTTTGCGGACGGCGAAAATGGGGGCGGTGAAGATTTTCAGCGGCTCCACGGCCGCCTGCGCGTAGGCCACGATGCGGGCCAGCGGACGCAGGCCCAACTCCTCCGCCTTCCCCCGACTCATCACCACCAGCGCCGCCGCGCCGTCGGTGATGCCCGGAGAGTTCCCCGCCGTCACGATGCCGTCGGGCTGGAACGCCGGCTTCAGGCGGGCCAGCGCCTCCAGCGACGTGTCCCGGCGGGGGCACTCATCGGTGTCAAAGAGAATCGGGCCGCCTTTGGGCTGGGGCACCTGCACCGGGACAATCTCCTCCTTGAAGCGCCCCTCGTCTATCGCCGCGATGGCCTTCATGTGGCTCCGGTAGGCGTACTCATCCAGTTCCTGGCGGGTCAGGCCGTACTCCCGGGCGATCCACTCCGCCGCGTTGCCCATATGCCAGTCCTGGAACGGGCACCACAGGCCGTCGTGGACCGTCGCGTCCACCAGTTTGCCGTCGCCCAGGCGGTAGCCGAAGCGGGCCTGCTTCAGCATGTACGGGCCGTTGTTCATGCTCTCCATCCCGCCGGCCACGAAGACGTCGCCGTCGCCCGTGGCAACCATCGCCGCTGCCAGCATCACGGCCTTCAGGCCGGAGCCGCAGACCTTGTTGACCGTCGTCGCGCCGACGGTGGGGGGAAGCCCGGCCTTGATGGCCGCCTGCCGGGCCGGGGCCTGCCCCACCCCCGCCTGGACGACGTTCCCCATCAGCACCTCCCCAACGATTGTGGGGTCTATGCCCGCCCGCTCTATCGCCGCGCGGATGGCGACGGCCCCCAGTTCGGGAGCAGAGAGAGGGGCCAGCGTGCCCTGGAAGCGCCCGATGGGCGTCCGGGCGGCGGAGACAATGACGGGTTCGCGAGAATTGGTGGTCATGACATCCTCCGTGTCCTTTCGTGCCTTTCGCGTCTTTCGCGCCTTTCCAGTTCGGTGGCCGCTGTGGCCAGCCCGATGATGAGCCAGAAGAGCGTCGCCGAGTGGTGAAAGTCCAGATTGAAGAAATAATGGTCAAAAATTCCCCCCACCAGCG
>Ga0068674_1026151_pt1 | contig 9380 bp, 6 predicted proteins | sample YNPNP_1100MetaT_FD_73488 | JGI IMG/M metagenome (GOLD analysis project Ga0068674, IMG submission 73488) | Anoxygenic and chlorotrophic microbial mat microbial communities from Yellowstone National Park, USA - YNP NP_1100 MetaT (Metagenome... ...
GTCGATAGCGGACAGCACCGCGAGCCAGCCGACGTCGATTTTGTGACCGGATGCGCGCTGCTGGTGAAACGCGCCGCGCTGGAGCGCGCCGGATTGCTCGATGAACGCTTCTTTATGTATTTTGAAGAAACGGAATGGTGTGTCCGCATCCGGCGCGCCGGTTTCCGAATCGTCCACGTGCCACAATCGCGCGTGCTGCATAAAATACCGCTCAATGCGCGATTCGACAAGGAGTATCTGGCGTACTATATGACCCGCAACCGGCTCCTGTTCCTGCGGGCAACCGGTGCGCCGCTCAGTGCATGGCTGCACGCGCTGTTCGTTCAGGATCTGCGCACCTACCTGAGCCTGGCGGTCCGCCCGAAATGGCGCACGCGCCCCGGACGCATCGGTATGCGCCATGCCTGGATGGACTTCTGGCGTGGGCGGTTTGGGAAGTGGGAGATGGTGTGAGGGTGTTGAAGGTTGAACGTTTAACGTTGAACGTTTAACGTTGAACGTTTAACGTTGAACGTTTAACGTTGAACGTTTCAACCTTCAACGTTTCAACCTTCAACGCTCGACAATGACAATTTCGTTAGTCATCCTCTCCGCCCATTTAGTGCGCCGTCACCCCTGCGTGCTATAGTCTTTTCAGGTTCGCCCGTTGATGGCGCTCACCGGAAGGAGATCGCGGTTATGCGAAAGATTATTGCTGGTATAGCACTGATGGGGAGCATTGTTCTGGCTGCATGCGGCCCGCTGGCGTCGGCGCCGGCAACCCCTGAGACCTGGACGCCTCCGCCGACGGTGACCCCCGTCCCCACTGCAATCCCGACGCCAACGCGCCCGGCGTTGACGACGTATACCGTCCAGCGCGGGACCGTCGAGCGAAGCGTGGAGTTGCAGGGACGGGTCGCAGCTGTTGGTGAACGCGAACTCTCCTTTGCCGTCGATGGCGTGGTCAAAGCGGTCTATGTGACACCCGATACCGAAATCGCCAGAGGTCAGGTGCTGGCGGAACTGGAGGCGGGTGAACTGGAGGATCGCCTGGCGCAGGCGAAGCAGCAATACACACTGGCGCAACAGCAACTCGACCGCGCGCTCGGCGAGATGCGCTTTCCGCTGCGGCGCGCCGAGATTGACCTGGAAGTAGCGCGCACGGCGCTGGCGCAACTACTCGCCCCGCCAGATGCCACCAAAATTGCCGCAGCCCGCGCTGCGCTTCAGCAGGCTGAAGCAGCGCGCGACCGCGCGCGCAACGATGCATCGGCAGTCAAAACGCGCGCCGAACTTGCGCTTCAGCAGGCGCAGAAACGCCTGATCGCCGCCCAGGCGGAGTTCAGCGCTGCACTGTACGCTGCGGAGCAGGACAAAACCAACAATAGCGCCCAGGAGCGTCTTGCACGGGCCGGCGATGCGCTGCGCGCGGCGGAAGAAGAAGTCGCGCGACTCCAGATCGAGTACGATACTGCGCGCAACAACGAAATCGCCGCAGTGCAGGCAGCCGAAGCGCAGGTGATGCTGGCGCAAACCGCGCTCGACGAGTTGCTCAAAGGTCCTGACCCGCTCAAAGTCGCCGAAGCGCGGCGCGCCGTCGCTGTAGCGGAACTGGCAGTCGAGGAGGCGCGCAGCAATATTCGCGTCGATCCCCAACTTGAGCGTGCAGTCGAAGAAGCGAAACAAGGGGTTGATGATATCCGTCGCCAGATCGAGGCGCTCAAACTGGTCGCCGGCTTCGATGGGCGCATTCTGGCAGTGAATGTTGCGCCCGGATCGGTCGTTCGCGCCGGAGAACCAGCCTTCATCGCGCTGGATCCGTCGGTCGCCTCCAATGCACTGGAAGTGCTGGTCACGAGCAGTTCGGCGCCGCTGGTTGCCGGGCAACCGGTGTCGATCTCCTTCGCGCGCTATCCGGGTGTGACATACCAGGGTACGGTCACCGGCATTCCCGGCAGCAGCTCGAACGGCGCTGCGGCCCTGAGCGGCTACCATATCGCCTACGAGCCAGCCGACCTGCAACTCGAGACGGGAGATGCGGCAACGGTGACGGTCGTTCTGGCGCGGCGCGAAGGGGTGCTCTGGTTGCCGCCGAAAGCCATTCGCGCCGACTCGCGCAGTTACGTGCTGGTGCAGCGCGGTGATCGCCCGGAGCGGGTCGATATTCAAACAGGATTGACAACGGCGGATCAGGTGGAAATCCTCAGCGGACTAAAAGAAGGCGACGTTGTCATCGGGCAGTAGGAGCGAGATATGCGGATCGGCATCGATGTGCGCTATCTGTCGCACGGTCTGGTTGGCGGCGTTCATACCTATATCAAACATTTCGTCGCAGAATTGTGCGCGATCGCTGCCGATCATCAGATCGTTCTCTACGCCGACACCAAACGTCCCTTTGAACTGAACGATCTGCCGCCCCATGTAACGCTGCGACTGCTCCCGTACCGGGGTCCACAATCGAGCGTGTATCTGGACTACGTTGGTCTGCGGCGCGCAATGGCGCGCGACCGTCTCGATGTGGTGCATTATCCGGCAAACTACGGTTTTCGCGTTCCCGGCGCGCGGATGGTGGTGACGCTCCACGACGCGCTGACGATCATGCCGCTCCGGGAGACATTGTTCAGTTCCGGTTCGCGGCGCACGCCACGTTCAATGGCGATGACAGTCTATCTGTATCTCGCGTCGCGGCTCATGCTGCACCACGCTGATATGCTCCTGACCGTTTCGGAGCACGCGAAACAGGATATTCTCCGGTACTGCCGCTTCGATCCGCAGCGCATCATCCCCATTCCTCACGCACCGACGCCAGATATGCGCCGGATAAGCGACGAAGCCGTCCTTACCGCTGTCCGCCAGCGTTATGGGATCGATCAGCCGTTCGTTCTCGCGGATGCGCTGAAGAACCCCGGTGTGCTGGTGCGCGCCTGGCGGCGACTGCCAGCGTCGCTGCGCCAGAGCCATCGGATCGTCTTCTTTTCGCGCCATCCTGCGCCGCTGCCGGTCGTCTTCGAGGCGGTCGAACGCGATGGCGCAGCACTGCTGATCAACCCGCCGCGCCCCGACCTGATCGCCCTGTACAGCATGGCGGAGGTATTCGTCTTTCCATCGTGGTTCGAAGGTTTCGGCATTCCTGTACTGGAAGCAATGATCTGCGGCGCGCCGGTGATCGTCTCAGACCGGGGACCGCTGCCGGAGGTTTCCGGGGGAGCAGCGCTGGTGATGGATGCCGAGGACGATGCCACCCTTGCCGGATACCTGGAGCGATTGCTGACCAATCCGGCGGAAGCATCCCATTGGCGCGAACGTGGTTTCGCGCATGCGGCGCGGTTCAGCTGGCGCAAGACCGCGCAGCGCATTCTGGAGAGTTACGAGCAGGCGGCGCAGATGGCGTATCGCACGTCTGCCGCCGTGAAAGCGGGGCGTTGAAGGAACGACGATGCGTATCCTTGCACTCACATCCTGGTGGCCCGAACCGGCGAACAACGGCTCGCGGCTGCGTATTGCCAGTTTACTGCGCGCAATGGCGCAGCGCCACGATATTCACCTCATTTCGTTCTTTCAGGAGCCGGTTACCGAAGCGCAGATCCGAAGAATGCGCGAGATATGCACCGCAGTCGAGGCAATCCCTCAACCGGTATGGCGACCGCGTCCGGGAGAACAAATCCTGAGCCTGTGGCACCCGGAACCAAGTTCTTTTCGTGCCACCTGGAGCGCGGCATTCGATGCGTGTGTGCGACGTGCTGCAACCGATGCGCCTGATATGGTGATCGCCTTTCAAACCGGCGTCGCGCGGTATGCTCTAAGCGTACCGGGCGTTCCGCGGTTGCTCGAAGAACTCGAAGTTGGAAATTTCTACACCCACGTGCATCTTCAGAAAATGCCGCACCATCGGTTGCGCGCATGGTTAACGTGGCGCAAACAGACGGCATACATCCGCCGTTTGCTTGGTCACTTCGATGCCTGTACTGTTGTTTCTGTGAATGAGCAACGATTGACCCATGCAATCGCGCCGGGTGCGACGGTTTACGTTCTGCCGAACGGAACCGATGTGAGTGTCGGTGATCAGGATTGGGGCGCGCCCCAACCGGATACGCTGATCTATCCCGGTGCACTAACATTCGACGCCAATTTTGATGCCGTTGATTATTTTCTGCGTGATATTTTTCCACGCGTAAAGGCGCAGCGACCGGAAGTGCGATTTGTGGTGACCGGCAATGCCCCGCCGACGCTCAGAACGGCGCTGCCACAGATAGAGGGCGTCGAGTTTACCGGCTACGTTCCTGATGTTCGCCCGGTTATCGCGCGTTCCTGGTGTGAAGTCGTGCCCCTGCGATCAGGCGGCGGGACGCGACTCAAGGTGCTCGAAGCGCTCGCACTCGGCGTTCCGGTCGTTTCAACGCCAAAAGGCATCGAGGGTCTGGCGCTTGATGATGATATTCATGTCCTGGTTGCGCCAACTACCGATGAATTTGTAGACGCAACGCTGCGCATTCTTGATCAACCGGAATTGCGCGCGCGTCTGGCGGAAGCCGGGCGTCGTCGCGTGGCAGAGTTGTACGACTGGCGCGTCATCGGTGAGCGGATGAACGATCTGATCAATGAGGTTGCAGAGCGCCGTCGGAGAGTCGTACCAGGACTCCAGCGCATCGGGAATGCGTGATATGAACACATTGTCGATCATTATTGTCAACTGGAATACGCGCGATATTCTGCTCGATTGCCTCGAATCAATCGCAGCTCACCCTCCGTTGCGCCCGTATGACATCTGGGTGGTAGACAACGCTTCGAGTGATGGCAGTGTTGCAGCAGTGCGCGCCCGCTATCCGCACGTGCAGTTGATCGAGAATGCTGCTAATCGAGGATTTGCCGCAGCGAACAATCAGGCGATCCATGCCTGTCGCGGCGATTATCTGCTGCTGCTCAACAGCGATACCATCGTTTGCGAAGGTGCGCTTGAGCGTCTGGCGCTGTTTCTGGATGCACATCCGCGCGCTGGCATTGCAGGGGCGTATTTGCTCAACGCGGACGGAACGCTTCAACCGTCATGGGCTGCCTTCCCGTCGTTGTGGTCTGAACTGCTGGGGCGCAACGTTCGTGCGCGCGCGCCGTACCCTACCGTGGACGGTGATGAAGCCTATGCGGTTGACTGGGTCGGTGGCGCGGCACTCCTGATCCGTCGGACAACCGTGGAACAGATCGGCGATCTCGATGAGGGGTACTTTATGTACTCTGAGGAGACCGACTGGTGTTTCAGAGCGCGTCAAGCCGGATGGGATGTCTGTTACGTACCGGATGCGCCGATCATCCATCTTGGAGGACAGAGCAGCAAGAAAGCCAGCATCCGCATGAAAGCCGAACTGTACCGCAGTAAGTTGCGATTCTATGCCAAACATTACGGTCGCTTCCAGGCATATGCGCTGAGCATTGCGCTACGCATCGCATTCTACGGAAAAGCGGTCATCGAACGGATAAAGGGGCGTGTCGACTCGTACCGCGATCTTCGTATCCTGATGCAGGCATTGAACGTCCCAAAAGTGCTTTAAGGTGAACATCAATGCGAATAGGAATAGATGCGCGTTTTCTCACACATCCGCAACCGGGCGGTTTCAAAACATACACCGAGCAGTTAGTTCGCGCATTGCTGGACGTCGATCCCGACAATGAGTACGTCCTGTATATCGATCGTCCGCCCGACCCGGGCATGACCATGCCAGCGGCAGCGAATGCAACTGTGAGGATTGTGCCGGGGACGGCGCCGTTCATCGGTATGCCCTGGCGCGAACAAATTGGTCTGACGATGCATGCAAAACGTGATCGCATCGACGCGCTTCACTCACTCTGCCTGACGGCCCCCTTGTATGCTCCATGCCCGCTGATTGTCACTATTCACGACACGATCTGGATGTTTCCCCATCGTTTCACCCGACAGCAAAAACGAGTCAAGCGATCTTTGATGGATGTATACTACCAGTATGTGCCAAAGGCAGTGACAAGGCGGGCGAGCGCTGTGGTAACTGTATCTCAGGATGCACGTGCAGCGATTGTGCGGCATCTCGGTATTCCCGCTCATCGCGTGTTTGTAACCTACGAAGCAGCAGCGCCGATCTATCGAGTGCTGGATCGGCCCCATGCCATCAACGCTGTACAGCAAAAGTTTGGCTTGCGTGAAAGCTTCATCCTGGCGATCGGCTCGGCCGATCCGCGCAAGAATATTGCGACCCTGTTGGAGGCATATGCGCGCCTGCCGGAAACGATGCGGACAAGGCACAACCTTGTTATTGTCTGGACGCATCCTTTGCTCGCAGAATCGATAGCGAACCAGGCGCGTGCGTGTGGTATTGGGGAGCATGTCCGCTTTTTGCACCATGTTTCAAACGATGATCTGATCATGCTCTACAACGCCGCTTCATTCTTCGTATTCCCATCGCGGTATGAAGGGTTTGGTCTGCCAATCCTGGAGGCAATGGCGTGCGGTGCACCGGTAATCGCTGCGAATAACTCGTCTATCCCGGAGGTCGCTGGCGATGCTGCAATACTGGTGGATGCTGAACTTCCGGCAATGATGGCGCACGCAATGATGCGCCTGCTTGAGGACGATGCACTACGCCACGAGATGAGCGCTCGCAGTCTTCATCGGGCGACAGCGTTCTCGTGGCAGCGTTGCGCGCGTGAAACGCTCGCCGTGTATCAATCTATCGCCATTGATCGGGCAGGGTTGCGTGATGCGCGTGTTGCTTAATCGTACACACATTGAGCATCCTTTCCTGATATGGCGGCGTCTGGCGCCGGCTACACGCAGTCGCATTCTGATAGGGATCGTCGTGCTGGCAGCGGCAGTGCTGAGCATGGCGGCGGGTTACATTATCATCGGCAACCGGATGCGACTCGCGCTGCTGATCTTCGGTCCGTTGCTCGCCGTTCCCGCTGTCCTGTGGATCAGTCGGCGATTTGAATATGTTGTGCTGGCATTGCCGATAACCGCTCTGGCGATCCCTTTTGAACTGCCAACCGGCACCTATAGCACGGTACCGGCTGCGATGGTTCTGGCGCTCATGCTGTGCGGCATATGGATTGTGTCGATGGGTCTGCGCAAAACGTGGCATCTGGCGCCGTCGCCGCTGAATCGCCCGATGCTGGTCTTTTGTATCGCGTGCACCATTTCGCTGGTATGGGGCATCGTCTGGCGCGATCCCATCTTGAACTTGAACCTCTTCAAGAACTTTGAAGTCGTCCAGATCGCGTCGCTGTTGACCTACTTTATTTCCATCGGTGCAGCGCTCTTGATTGGAAACTTTGTCCGGAGTGAGCAGCGGCTTAAGTATATTGTCGGATGTTTTGTGTTCTTTGGTTCGATAATGACACTATTCCAGGTTTTTTCGATACGACACGGCTTTCTTAATGACAAAGGATTATGGGGGCTATGGACGGTCATTCCGGCATATGCGCTGGTTATTGCGCATCCCGGCCTGAAATGGCACTGGAGACTGCTTCTTCTGACACTTATTGGCTTGAATCTCTACCAGACGTTCTTCGTTAATCTTCTCTGGAAATCTGGGTGGATACCGACAGTGATTGCCATTTTTGCGGCGACGCTGCTTCGTTCGTGGCGATGGTTTCTTGTTCTTCTGGTCGCCGCTTCGCTGCTGGTTTACACACAACAAGAGTTTTTCCACCGAATGGTCGAAGCAGAGATGAACGAAGGAGCGGATGGACGTATTGGAATGTGGGAGATCAACTTGCGTGTTGTTGGCGACCACTGGCTTTTTGGCACCGGACCGGCGGGGTATGCTCCATATTATATGACATATTACCCGCATGATGCGCGCTCTACACACAACAACTATCTGGATATTATTGCGCAGTTCGGGTTGGTTGGAAGCATTATCTGGCTCTGGTTCGCCGCTGTCAGCACTATTGAAGGGTTGCGCCTGTTTCGGGAGGCGCCGCCCGGTTTTCTCAAGACGCTGGCACTGACGGCGACAAGCGGCTGGATCGGTGCGCAGGCGTCAATGTTCTTTGGTGACTGGATTCTGCCGTTTGCATACAATCAAACGATTACCGGCTATAAGTATACCGTGTATAGCTGGATTTTTGTCGGCGTCCTTATCAGTCTCAGGCAACTCATCAATCGTCAACGCGCCAGCGAGACTGTGGGTGAAGTGGTATGAAGCGCCTGTTCTGCTGGATAACCGGCTTCCTGCTGGTGGTTGGGCTGCTGCAGCCTTTCACCAACGTGCATGCACAGCGCAGCGGTTGGACAACGCCGTTCGAGGTGTCGCCGCCGGTTCCGGGCGTCTCGGATGCGTCGCTGCAACCGTCTCCCACTCCATCCGCCGATGGGAAGGAGATCCGCTATGGCTCATCCTGGTTCCCCAGTATTGCCATCGGTCCGAAGGGGAGCGTCCACATCGTCTGGTACAGCGGCATTGCGACAACTGCGGACAGCAGCGGGAGCATTGATATGCTCATGTACCGCGAATTGCGCGATGGTGTGTGGTCGCCGGTGAACAACGTGGCAGTCACTGCGTTTGGCGGTCTCACAGTGCGCAACAGTATTGTGATGAGCCGCGATGGGCGACTGCACGTACTGATGCGCACCGGAACGCGCATTCGCCATACGAGCGCTCCCTGGGATCAGGCATTCAGCGCCGTCTCCTGGTCAGAACCGCGAACGGTGAGTGGTGATGGCGCGTACTATACGGTGCTCGGCATCGATCAACAAGGACGGTTGCATGCCTTCTGGTCACAGTCAGTTCCCGATCCACCAGGGAAGCCACGCCCGGAGTGTCCGGGATGCGCCAATCTGTTCTATCGCTTCTCCGATACCGGCGGCGATACCTGGTCGGAGCCGGTGAATCTCTCGAACTCGCCATATGGCGATAACCGGCCGCAGGTCAAGGTGGACAGCAATGATCGGGTGCATGTGGTGTGGGATCAGGGTCTCGACTGGTACGCCGGTCAGGGAAAGCCGAAGCATGGGGTCTACCGGCGTTCCGATGATCGCGGCGCGACATGGCGTCCACCCGTCTATTTCACCGTTCCCGGCGATGCAGTGCAACAGACAACCATCGGCATCGCGGCTGGTGATAACCCGATTGTTGTGTATCGCACGCTGAAAGGCGAAGTGTTCTATCAACATTCGCGCGACGGCGGCGATACATGGAGTTCGCCAGAGCGGGTTCCCGGAGTCGTTGCTCGCGATACGCAGGGAAACAATCTCGACCAGTACACCATGGCGACCGATGGCGCCGGTCAGGTGCATCTGTTGATAGTGGGGTATCTGACAACGCAGACGAATATCATTCCTGATCTATCGCCGCCACCGGCGCTGCTGCACCTGACGTGGAATGGATCGCGCTGGAGCGCCCCTGAAGTAGTTGTGGCGAATGACCTCTTCCCGG
>Ga0068674_1027966_pt1 | contig 9283 bp, 7 predicted proteins | sample YNPNP_1100MetaT_FD_73488 | JGI IMG/M metagenome (GOLD analysis project Ga0068674, IMG submission 73488) | Anoxygenic and chlorotrophic microbial mat microbial communities from Yellowstone National Park, USA - YNP NP_1100 MetaT (Metagenome... ...
GCTGGTGCATCGGTAAACCACAGTAGAGAGTGCTGCCCCCTCGCTGATCCACCGTTCTGCTTGACTAGTATGAGAGCCTGATCAAAAACCCGGCTGTTGCATGAGGCTCGTACCGGGCATCTCCGACCATTGCGTGCGCGGGCCAACAGGCTTTCGCGCCAGCCCCCCCACGTCCCCCCTTCCGCTCCCCGTGTGGGAGCGGAAGGGGGCCAGGGGGAAGGGGAGGGCGCGCTAGCCGTGCGCCGCAGCACTGGGACGGAATACGTTGCACACCCCTCCCATCGCGGAAGGGCGACGCATCCCCTGCCTGCCAACGGTTCTCATCCGCAACGATCCGGTACCTATCGTTTGGAATGCCATTGCAGAACCGCATCAACTATCCAGGTTTTTGATCATACTCTTAGATAAAATTTGTTATAATGCCGATAGTAACGCGCCAGATCGAAAGTTCTCACGCAGCGCTATCGGCAGAAAGTAACGACGCGCAGCAGCCTCGCTGAGGCTTGCTGGTTCTCAAGGAGGGCAAGAACCCTTCCCTTATCAGGAACGTTCCATGACAACACACAGCATACCCGTGCTCGATTTTGGTTCGCAGACCGCTCAGCTCATTGTGCGACGGCTGCGTGAATTGGGATATTACAGCGAACTCCTTCCCCACGATGCCCCAGAGACTCAGGTGCGATCCCTATCGCCGGTGGGAATCGTATTGAGCGGTGGCCCAGCCAGCGTCTACGAGCCGGGCGCGCCTGCCTTGCCGACCTGGTTGATAGCGAGCGACCTGCCGGTGCTCGGCATTTGCTACGGTATGCAGTTAATCAGCCACACCCTCGGCGGCATCGTCACGCGCCCGACCGGACGTGAATATGGCCCGGCGATGATCACAGTTACCCGTCCGCATCCGCTGTTCGCCGATACGCCGACCGAGCAACCGGTCTGGATGAGCCACGGTGATCGGATCGAGCAGTTGCCGACCGGCTTTACAGCCATTGCTGCCAATCCAGCCACCCCTTTCGCCGCAATAGCCGACGATCAGCGGCGCTGGTACGGCGTGCAGTTTCACCCAGAGGTGGTACACACCGTCTACGGACGGACGATCCTGAACAATTTTGCCCGCCTGTGCGGTGCCCGCCCGGAATGGCAACCGGTCAACTTCGTGGCCGAGGCTATCGAGCGTGTCCGGGCACAGGTTGGTGACGAGGGCCGTGTGATCTGCGCGCTTTCTGGAGGGGTCGATTCGGCGGTGGCGGCATTGATCATCCATCGGGCCATTGGTGATCGGTTGACCTGCGTCTTTGTGGATAATGGTCTGTTACGCGCCGGTGAAGCTGAACAGGTGATCACCACCTTCCGCGAGCACTTTCACGTACCCCTGATTGCCGTCGATGCGCACGAAGAGTTTTTATCTGCGCTCGAAGGGGTTGTTGATCCTGAACAAAAACGAAAAATTATCGGTGAGAAGTTTATTCGCATCTTCGAGCGAGAAGCACGCGCCTTACAAGGAGTTGAATTTCTGGCCCAGGGTACACTCTATCCCGATGTGATCGAATCAACCGCTCCTGACCGGCCAAAGGCAGCCAAAATTAAAACTCATCACAACGTGGGAGGTTTACCGGCAGACATGCAACTCAAGCTGGTGGAACCGCTCCGCTACCTCTTTAAGGATGAAGTGCGCGCTGCCGGCTTGCAGCTCGGCCTGCCTGAAGAGTGGGTTTGGCGGCATCCCTTCCCTGGGCCAGGGCTGGCGGTGCGGATCGTTGGGGCAGTGACCTGGGAACGTCTTGAAACGTTGCGCCAGGCCGATAAGATCTTTCTGGAAGAGTTACGCGCCAGTGGCTATTATCGAGCTACTCAACAGGCCTTCGCGGTACTCCTGCCGGTGCAGAGCGTTGGCGTTATGGGAGATGGGCGCTCGTATGGGGTGACAATCGCGTTGCGGGCGATCACCACCGAGGATTACATGACTGCCGACTGGGCACGTTTACCCTACGAACTCCTGTCTCGTGTCAGTAGCCGCATCGTCAACGAAGTCGAAGGTGTCAATCGGGTCGTGTACGACATTTCATCAAAGCCACCGGCAACGATTGAGTGGGAGTAGCCACACACGGCAGCCCCATGCTACAATAGAGCTATGCGCCTACCACGAACAATCGCAATTGATGGTCAATCGGCTGCCGGTAAGAGCACATTAGGCGCTTTACTGGCGGCTGAGCTGGGTTATCTTTACTTCGATACCGGTGTGATGTACCGTGCGCTGGCGCTGGCCGCACTACGGGCCGGTATCAATCCTGACGATGAAGATGCCCTTACCGCGCTGGCCCATCGCCTCACGATTGATGTCACAGCGCCGACCGTTACCGATGGTCGGCAATATACAGTTCTGGTCGATGGTGAAGACGTCACCTGGGCCATTCGCACACCGGAGGTCGAACGGATCGTCTCACGAACGGCACGTTTTCCGGCTGTACGACGCGAGATGATCCGTCAGCAACAAGCCATCGGTCGGCGGGGGCAAGTGGTGATGGTCGGTCGCGATATTGGCACAGTGGTGATGCCTGATGCCGATCTCAAAATCTACTTGCAGGCCTCATTAACCGAACGTGCCCGGCGACGACTGGCCGAGCTGCGCAGCCGCAATATCGATACGTCGCTGGAACAGGTTGCTGCTGCCCTAGCCGAACGTGATGCGCTTGATGCCCATGTTTCGCAACCGGCTGCCGATGCTATCATACTGGTGAACGATGGACTTACACCGGCCGAAGAGGTAGAGTGGGTGTTGCATCAGTTGGTGAACGGTACTGAGCAGAGCAACAGGCGCACAGAGTGAGGATTGCGCAGGGGAAGCGTGCGGACCTGTGCCGCCTGCCACCATCAGCGAACCCGTAAAGTCGCCGATGGTGATGGGTGCAGAGCAGTTTCAGAGGGATGAACCCTCTGCACCACCGCTCCTGCGCACGCATACGATGGTCGCAGGCAACCAGCGAGGGAGACCGCGCTATGGCGGGAAAGTTTCTTGACCGGTTACTCTACGAAGATGCCGACAGTGCACTTGACCTGGCAGAGAATGAGCAGATTCTCTACGTGACCGGTCGGCACTGGATCATTCTTCTCTCACGGCTGATCATCCCTCTGCTCAGTATCTGCTTCTTCGGCGGTATTGCGATCTACCGCGCCATCGGTGGTGGTTTTCTGGTGTCTAACACTGGTGAGCCGACCGGTTTTGATCTCTTCAACATCATCCTGGCGCTGATCGAGGCTGTATTGCTTCTCTTCTGGGTCGCGTTGTGGGTGCGCGGAGGTAAAGACCCGAATCCAGGTCGGGTGTTGTTGGCCGCTAATCTGGCTATCCTGGCTCTGATCTGGTTTCGGTACAACGGAGGACGTATCTTCTATATTGATCCCGGTCGTTTTTTTGGTCAGGCGTTCGATTCGATCAACCTGCTTTTGATCGGCCTGGCAACCGTCAGCCTCTTCTCGATTTTCTTCGTCGTGTACGACTGGTTAAACGATGAACTGATCCTCACCAATCGTCGGGTGGTTTACGATAATGATCAAGTCTTCATCCCACGTTTGCTCGAACAGCGCGTGCAACAGCAGATTTTTATTGAGGAAGTTCAAGATGTTTTTGCCGCGACCAAGACCTATCCCCAACACTGGTTTCAGTACGGTGCCATTGAAGTGAAATCGGCTCGCATTGGTGGCAACATTGTCTTTCACGGTGCGCGGAACCCCAAGGAGATGCAGCGCCGGATTCTGGCCCAGGTTAACGAAAATCGCCGCAAACGTGGCGAGCAAGATTTGGCTACATTGATAGAGACAAAAGTCTACAATGAGCCTCCACCACGCACCAAACGCTCACTCCCGGCAAACCCACCACGCTGGCCCTGGCTCAGTTGGTTATTACCACCCAACCCTGAAGTGCAACCGGAGAAAGAGACTATTATCTGGCGGAAACACTGGTTGTTTCTACTACAGGGGATTGCTCCCCCTGTTGCCATGCTGTTTGTGGGTTGGATGATCGTGATCTTATTGGGAAGCTGGGGCTTATTGCCAGGGCCGTGGCTAACCGTGTTCATTATTGCGATTCTGATCGCATTTCTGGCCTGGTCGGCCTGGGAAATTGAAGATTTTCGGAACGATATGTACATCCTCACTCCGACGAACATCATCGATATTGAGAAGAAACCGTTTGGGCCAGAGGATCGCCGTGCCGCCAGCCTTGGCGCTATCACCAACGTTTCGTTTGAGACGACGTTTATCAGCAACTTTCTCGGTTACGGGAATGTGGTGGTGGAAACTGCCGGTAGCGGTGGGAAGTTTACCTTCTTGCACGTGCCAAAACCGCGCGATGTGGTTACGATGATCAATGACTATTACGTGATGTTTAAGCGTGCTGATAAAGAGCGTTCACTCAACGATATGCTGGAATTGCTGCGCCACTACCATCTCGCCCAACAACGACATCACGAGTTAATGCCGGCAAACGGAACCACGATCGCTCTGGAAGAACAGCTACCGGCTGAATCGAAGGAGCAACCTTCCGCATGAGACGCTTCATCCTGCTGTGCCTGCTCGTACTGGTGATGGTTCCTACACCGATCGCTGCACAACAACCCTCACCGATAACCATTGCTGTGCAGGCCGGGATTGATGGCGAAGGAACCTATCGCCCCGGCTACTGGTTTCCGGTCTGGATTACGCTGACCAACGATGGCGCTGATCGACAGCTTACGCTCGAGTGGCGTAGTCTCAGTGATCGAGGGTCTACGCAACGCTATCGGATTGATTTACCCGGCGGTGCCCGTAAGCGGATTGTCTTCCCAGTGGTACACTCAGAAACCCGCCAGGCATTGCTCGTGGCGACAGCCGATGGGGTTGAAGTAGGGCGGCAACAAGTTCCCCTAAACCCGCTCCGTGATGATCTGTACACGCTCGGCTTGCTTAGCAGCGATCCGGCAGTATTGAGCAGTCTTTCAACTGCCAACTTTGCAGTGCTCCCGTTTGACCCTGCGTTGATTGCGGATGATCCGCTCTTGTTGGCAGCATTTGACGTGATCGCGGTACGTGATCTGACCACCGACTTGCGCGCCGAACAGCGGGCTGCGCTGTTGAGTTGGGTGCAACAAGGGGGAACGCTCCTGGTTGGTGGTGGTGCAGCAGGTGAAACAGCGATCCGTGCCTTCGCCGATATGTTGCCGGTTACGGTAGGCGCTTTGCAGCGTGGGGTTTCAGTGGCTGCGCTCGAGCAGGTCAGTAGTCTAACTGGCTTAAGCAACTTTGTCCCTGATCTGACCGCCAACACGGTCACATTACGCCCTGACGCCCGATCGGTGACAAACGATGGTCTGATCAGTCGGCGGGAAGTTGGCGCCGGTACAATCATCTTTGCCGCATTCGATCTGGGAGCACTCCGTGCCTCACCGGCTGAGCGCAATCTGTGGACAAACGTTCTGTCGGTTCAGCCACGTATCGCCATAGGCCCTGAGCTGCGCAAAACGTTCACCGATTTGCCCTGGGGGCAGTTGAACATCCCCTTGTTCCAGCAACCTTCAACCGCGACCCTCCTGCTGCTCATCGGCGCCTACATTGTTGTAATCGGGCCGATCCAGTTCCTGATCCTGCGCCGCTGGCGGCGACTGGAATGGGCCTGGGTCTCTACGCCGCTGCTCATCGTTGCCTTCCTCGGCGGAACCTTTACGATGGGCTATCTCCTCCGTGGTGGGCAAGTGCAATTGGTTCAGTTGTCAATCATGCAGACGGCGAGTGGGAGTCCCTCGGCGCTTGCGACAACGGTGGTAGGCGTCTTTGCCCCCCAACGGCAGCGTTATACGTTCACCTTTGCAGAGTCGGCATTGGTTTCGGCGCCCCGTCGTTTCGAGGAAAGCACATTAGACACCGAGTATAGCGATACGGGCGTTTCTATTCCTGATCTTGTCCTCGATTCGTCTGCCTTTCGCACCCTGATTGTCGAACAGATCACAACCAATCCGATCCAACTCAGCCATCGTCTGGAAAGGAATAACCAGGGTTGGCGCGGTACCCTGACCAATACCGGTTCAACTGACTTGTACGATGTCATGCTGGTATGGCAGAATGAGATGCAGTGGATTGGACAACTCGCGCCTAGTGCTGAAGTAACCATCAATCTGCAAGACGGTAACGATAATTTCTTGCGCGATTTCATGCCCACTAGTGATGGAACGATCTTTTCCCATACGGCAGTCATAGAAAATATGTCTTGGTCTATTTTATTACAAGAAGCTGGCCCGCGATTTCCCGGTGATCAGGTGTATCTGGTTGGTTGGAGTAACGAGGCATCGCCGGTTATGCAGGTGAATAGTGGCGTAACCGCGTTGCGTGGTGAAACGCTTTATATCATCGGACTGCGATAAACTTTACAGACACAGTGAATAATTAGTCATATGACAGCAATTGTCGAAACTAAACAGTTGACCCGCTACTACGGGGAAATGCTGGCGCTGAACCATCTGAACCTGCACATTCCGACGGGAGCTATTTACGGTTTTATCGGCCCCAACGGTGCTGGTAAAACAACAACAATGCGTATTCTGACCACCTTACTCAAGCCTTCGGGTGGTGAGGCGTGGGTAGCAGGATTTTCAGTTACGCACCAGCGCAACGAAGTCCGTCGTGTCGTCGGCTTCATGCCTGATGCGTTTGGGTTCTACAATAACATGACGGCGGCGGAATACCTCGAATTTTTCGCTGCTGCGTATCAGATACCGCCATCGCGCTGGGCAAGGCTGATCGATGATCTCCTGACCCTGGTTGACCTGGGACACAAACGTGATAGCGATGTGATGTCGCTCTCGCGCGGGATGAAGCAGCGGCTCAGTCTGGCCCGTACCCTGATCCACGACCCACAACTGCTGATCCTGGATGAACCGGCCAGCGGCCTCGATCCGCGGGCGCGCGTTGAGTTGCGTGAACTGCTTCGCGAGCTGCGCCGGATGGGCAAGACGATCATGATCAGCTCCCACATCCTGACCGAGCTGGCCGAGATGTGTACACACATCGGGATCATCGAGCGTGGCACCCTACTGGCGTCGGGGGATGTTGAGACGATTATGCGCTCGTTGCAGCCACACCGGACGTTTGAAGTGCATGTGATCAGCGATCTCGAGCAAGCGGTGATTGCGGCAACTGCGGCGCAGCATGTCCTTGCCGTGCGGGCAATACAAGACGAAGGCCCGCCCCGTCTGATTATTGATATTGATGGCGATGATCGAGCGGTCAGGGCATTACTGACCCATCTGGTACAACATGGGGTCGAAATTATCCACTTTACGGCCCAAACCAGCAATCTGGAAGAGGTGTTTTTAAAGGTTACCCAGAGCGCCAATACCTCAGTGTGAGCACCTGCTGAAAATCTCGTTGTGCCATGATAAATCGGTTAGGGGTAGCGGTGTGAGGAGTCGGGCATCCGCCCCTACCTTTCGCTCATCTTTCCGATTTCCTCTTTCCCATTCAGACGCGCTTCAACCAGATCGATCAACTGCTGCGGGGTAATGCGGGGAATGTAGTCGTAATCTATCATGATCGCCGGTACATCATCACAGGCGGCCATACAGTCGAGTTCCACGATGCACAGTTCATTGGGATGCATTGCCCGTAAATGGGCCAGCGTTCGCCAGATGTCGGGACGGCTTCGTGCGCAGAGCCGACACACAGTTAATTCAACAGCGGCCATCCCTGCCCACCTTTCTACACATGAGGCTTGATCTGAAGACAAACGTTGTGGGTAATGCACATACGATCATAGGGCGCATCTTTCGGCAACGTTCTATTAGCGACACAACTGAATGCTGCCTGACAGCGAACTGTTCTTTTTGTAGTGTACACTCTTTGTCAATAGATTGCAAACACAAAATCGTGTACATAATGACCAAAATCAAGCCACTGCCACGATCAGCACCATCGTGGCAGTGGAATTATCTTGCATCCGCGCTATGTCCAGTTACCCACTGTCGCCTCATCGCGAAGTTGGGCAAGTTTGACGGCCAGGCCAATATACGTTGCCGGAGTAAGGGCCTGCAACTCGGCGCGCACCGCATCACTGACCGGCAGACTAGCGATAAAGCGGTGCAGATCATCGGTGGTGAGGGCACGACCACGTGAAAACTCTTTCAACAACTCGTATGGTTCAGCAAAACCCTCACGGCGCAAAATTGTCTGGATCGCCTCGGCCAACACCTCCGGGTGTGTGTCGAGATCGCGGCGTAGACGGGCACGGTCAACGGCGATGTTTTGCAGGCCACGGAGTAACCGCTGATAGGCAAGCAGGCAATAGCCGAAAGCCAGCCCCAGATTCCGTAAGACGGTACTATCTGAAAGATCGCGTTGGAGCCGTGAAACCGGCAGCTTGCGACTGAACAACTCGAGCAGCGCACCGGCCAGGGCTAGATTGCCTTCGGCATTCTCGAAGTCAATCGGATTCACCTTGTGCGGCATAGTCGAAGAACCCACTTCACCGGCGCGGGCAGCCTGTACCAGATAGCCATCACTGATATAACGCCAGCAATCCTGGCTCAGATCGGTCAGAATGGCTCCTATCCGTTTGAGGGCATCACAGAGCGCGGCCAGCGTATCGTGCGGTTCGATCTGCGTGGTCAGCAAGATGGGCTCCAGATCGAGAGAGCGAACAAACGCCCGCGAGAATTTCAACCAGTCGATCTGAGGCAACGCAGCGTAATGCGCGGCAAAGACACCACTGGCGCCGTTGAGTTTACCGGTGATGCGAATCGCCATCAGATCGTTGATCGCTCGCCGTAATCGCATGTAGAAGACATTCATCTCTTTCCCGAACGTCGTCGGTGTAGCCGGTTGACCATGGGTACGAGCCAGCATAGGTGTCGCCGCCTCTTCGTCGGCCAGTTGCCGTATTCGTTCACGCAACGCTTCGAGAGCTGGCAGTAAAACCAACTCACGCGCCTCTTTCACCATTAGCGCATACGCCAGATTATTGACATCTTCTGAGGTGAGCGCAAAGTGAACGGCTTCAAGATGACCGGTTAAGCCGAGGGCGGTCAATCGTTCGCGCAACCAGTATTCAACCGCTTTCACATCGTGATTCACTCGCCGATCCCAGGCCGCAATCGCCAGCGCATCCTCATCGCTGAATTGGCGGTAGAGCGCTCGTAATGCAGCCTGTTGGGGCGGCGTAAGCGGTGGTACGAAGTGAATGCCACGGGCACGCGAGAGAAAGATCAGATATTCGACTTCCACCCGTACCCGATAACGAAAAAGAGCTGCCTCGCTGAAAAAA
>Ga0068674_1064615_pt1 | contig 8948 bp, 8 predicted proteins | sample YNPNP_1100MetaT_FD_73488 | JGI IMG/M metagenome (GOLD analysis project Ga0068674, IMG submission 73488) | Anoxygenic and chlorotrophic microbial mat microbial communities from Yellowstone National Park, USA - YNP NP_1100 MetaT (Metagenome... ...
GCCGGTCGCAAGCTGCACCTGCCGCTCGACGCCGTCTGTGCGCCCGAGTTGAAGGAAGGTGTGGCTACGCAGGTCTGTCATGGCTACGTGCCGGACGATCAGATGGGCCTGGATGTGGGACCGGAGACGCTGGAGAGCTTTGCCGCGTACATCCGGGCGGGCCGGACGATCGTGTGGAACGGCCCGATGGGGGCGTTCGAGACGCCGCCGTTCGAGCGCGGCACGTTCGCGATCGCGCGGATGATCGCGGATTCGACCACCGAGGGGGCGGTGTCCGTGGTGGGCGGCGGGGACAGTGCGGCGGCGGTGGAACGCGTGGGTCTGACGGAGCGCATTACGCATATCAGCACGGGCGGCGGGGCGTCGCTGGAGTTCCTGGAGGGCAAGAGCTTCGGGCCGATCGAGGTGCTGGATGAGGCATGAGGCGGGCGTTGGGGTCGGCGTCCGACGTTCGGCATGTTGACCGGTCGTTCCATCCGGGTGGTGCCGTCCGTGCTGGATGCGGACTTCGGACGGCTGGCGGAACAGATCGCGGCTGTGGAGGCCGCCGGCGCTGAGGCTCTGCATCTCGACGTGATGGATGGGCACTTCGTGCCCAACCTGTCGCTCGGGGTCCCCGTCGTCGCGAGCATTCGCCGCCACACGCGTTTATTCCTGGACACGCACCTGATGATCACGGACCCGGGCAAATACGCGCCGGCGTTCGTGGACGCGGGGGCGGGCAGCATCACGTTCCATATCGAGACGGTGGATCAGCCGCGGGAGCTGATCCGGCAGATTCGACGGTTGGGGGTGCGGGTGGGCGTATCGATCAATCCAGGAACGCCGGCGGAAGCGATTCTCGGTATCGTGGAGCAGGTGGATATCGTGCTGGTCATGACCGTGTGGCCGGGCTTTGGCGGGCAGCGTTTCATGGCGGAGTGCCTGGAGAAGATAGAGGTTCTGTCGAAACGCATGCAGCCTGAACAGTGGTTGGAGGTAGATGGGGGCGTGAACGTGGAGACGGCGCCGCGCGTCGTGGCCGCCGGCGCGAACACGCTTGTGGCGGGCAGTGCGATCTTCGGGAGTCCCGAGCCCGGTGCGGCGTTCCGCGCATTGGTCCAGGCTGCCGGCCAAGTTCCGGCGCGGGCAGGGGACGCGGCATGATCGTCGTGCTGATCCCCTGCGGCCCGACGGATTGGCACGCGGAGGGTCGGTTGCTGGGACGCGTCGAACTCCCGCTGACCGACGCCGGTCGTCGGCGGTGCGATGAGTGGGTCGATCGGCTCCGAGCGCTCAACCTTCAGCGGCTGCTGCACGGTCCCGATGAGCTGTCAACGCAGACGGCGGCGCAGCTCGGGCGTCGGCTGGGCGTGCCCACTAAGGCCGTCGAGGAACTGTGTGAGGTGGACATTGGCCTGTGGGCGGGTTTGACCGAAGCGCAGATCAAGACGCGCTATCCGTCGGCGCATCGGGAGCTCCGCGAGTCGCCGTTGAACGTGCAGCCGCCGGAAGGCGAAGAACTCCGTCAGGCCGCGCACCGGATCGCGACGGCGCTGCATCGCCGGATTCGTAAGACCGGTCGGGGACCGGTCGGGATTGTGCTGCGGCCGCTCTCGTTTGTGTTGGCGCGATGGGTGCTCGAGGGGCAGTCGCCGACGGACGTATGGGAGGCGGCCCGGCTGGCCGGTGAGCCGGTCGTGCTGGACTACAGTGGACGGCCGACCCGCGCGCCGACCGGTTCGATGGGAAAGACGTGAGCCCGGGCGCGGCCCCGCAGGCAACAGGAGCGATGATGCCGGAGAGCAGTCCTGTACGGCGGAACGTAGACGTGCCCGAGGGGCTGTGGATCCGCTGTGTGCAGTGCGGAGCCATGGTCTACCGGCGGATTCTGGAGGAACAGCTGCACGTCTGTCCGGAATGCGACTATCACTACCGCATTGATGCCCGCACGCGCATCGCTCAGCTCAATGATCCGGGGACATTCGAGGAGTTCCTGGCCGACCTGGAATCCACCGACCCGCTGGACTTCCACGACCGCATTCCGTATCGCGAGCGCCTGGCCCAGGCGAAGGAGCAGACCGGCGACCGGGAGGCGATCGTCGTGGGTAAGGGCTTCATCAAAGGACGCCCGGTCATCATGGGCGTCATGAACCCCAATTTCATCATGGGCTCGATGGGTGCCGTCGTCGGCGAAAAGGTCGCGGCGGCAGCCGAACGGGCTATGAACGAGGGCTTGCCGCTGCTGATGGTCACGTGCAGCGGCGGCGCGCGGATGATGGAGGGGATGGTTTCGCTCGTGCAGATGGCCAAAACGTCGGCGGCGATCGCCGAGTTTGACCGCTCCGGCGGTTTGTACATCGTGGTGATGACCGACCCGACGACCGCGGGCGTGGCGGCCAGTTTCGCCTTCCTGGGCGACGTCACGCTGGCGGAGCCCGGCGCGTTGATCGGTTTTGCGGGGCCGCGGGTGATCGCGAACACGATCCGTGCCACGCTGCCGGAGGGCTTTCAGCGGGCCGAGTTCATGTTGCAGCGGGGATTCATCGACCGGATCGTGCATCGCCGGGACCTGCGCAGTGAAATCGCGCGCATCATTGACTACTGCAACAAATAGGCGCTCGGCCCTCGGGGGCGGATGCGCAGGGTCCGGCGCGCGGCGGGCCAGGGGTTGGGCATGATGGTGGCCGCGATAAGCTGGAGCTGGATTCAGCAGGAAATTCAGAGGCCGCTGGTGCTGTTCGGCTTCGCCGGTCAGTTCATCTTCTTCCTGCGCTTTGCCGTTCAGTGGTTTGCGTCGGAACGCCGCGGCCGCAGCCACATTCCGATCGCTTTCTGGTATCTGAGCCTGGTCGGCGGAGCGATGTCTTTCTTGTACGCGCTGCTCAAGCCCGACCTGGTCTTCATGACGGCGCAGGGGCTCGGGCTGCTGATCTACGTCCGCAATTTGATGTTGATCTACCGGCGGCGCGCACGCGTGGAGGACCGCCGGCGCCGGCGAACGCTATTCGCGAACGGCGAGAGTCTGGAGGAAGCGACGCCGGTCCCGGATGCCGAGACGTAGTCGCTGCGGCTGCGCCCGGTCGCGGCCTATTCCGCCGGGCGGCGTACAATCGGGCGGCGATTCGCGTTTGCGACGATGCAGAACGAGGAAGGAACATGATACCGATGGCGCTCCGAACGACGTGGGTTCCGTGCGTGACGTTCGTTGTGCTGGTGCTGGCCGGGTTGGCGGGTACCTCTGTCGCCGCCGAGGAGCACCCGCTGCTGGGTCTGCTCCAGAGCGAGCTGGAGCTTTCCATGACGGGGCTGGTCGGCCCAGACGGCACGCGCCCGTACTTCATTCAGTATGCGGTGACCGACGAAGTGCAGGTCAACATTGCAGCGACGCTGGGCTCGGTGACGAACGACATTGTCAACCGGTCACGGCAGTTGGATGTTGACGTGCGCTGCGGAGACTACACGCTGGACAATACCCGGCAGATCCGCGGCAGCACCGGTGGCGGGCGCGAGTCGGGGCCGGGGGCGACGAGCCTACCGCTCAACGACGATCCGCTGGCGACCCGCCAGGCGGTATGGCTCGCCACCGACAGCCGATTCAAGGCCGCTGTCCGCCGGCTGGCACAGGTCAAGGCGAATCTCAAGGTCAAGGTCGAAGAGGAGGACCCGTCGGACGACTTTTCTCGCGAGCCGCCGAGCGTGCATATTGGCCCGTGGCTGGAACAGCCCTTCGATCGGGAGGCGGTGATCTGTCGCATCAAGGCGTTGTCCGAGCGCTTCCGGGCACACCCGGAGGTTTACAGTTCCAGTGTCACATTCTCCGGCACGGTGACCAACCGGCTGGCGGTGAACTCGGAAGGCAGTCGGCTGCAGTTTGGCCGCGGCCTGTGGCGCATCGGCATTCAGGGCGCGACCATCGCCGAGGACGGGATGGAGCTGTGGCAGTACAAATCGTTCGATGCGGCCGCGCCTGACGGGTTGCCGGACGACGAGCGCATCGCCGCCGCCGTAGACGAGCTGATTGGGGAGTTGTTGGCGCTGCGGACGGCGCCGCTGGTTGAACCGTACGTCGGGCCGGCGATCCTGAAGAACCGCGCCAGCGGGGTGTTCTTCCATGAGATCTTCGGTCACCGGATCGAGGGTCACCGGCAGAAGCGGGTGGAAGAGGGGCAGACCTTTGCCAAGAAGCTCGGCCAGCCGGTTTTGCCGGACTTCATGACGGTTGTCGATGATCCCACGCAGCGGCAGTTCAACGGGATCGACCTGAACGGGTTCTATGAGTTCGACGACGAATGCGTGCCGGCCCAGCCGGCGCGGATCGTCGAGGATGGCGTGCTGCGCACGTTCCTCATGTCGCGCAGCCCGACCCGCGGCATCGTCCGCTCGAACGGGCATGGTCGCCGGCGACCGGGCGCCCCGCTGGTGGCGCGACAGGGCAACCTCATGATTCAGTCCAGCCGGCAGGTTCCGTTCGAGAACTTCGCGCCATGCTCCGCGAAGAGTGCCGCCGCCAGGGCAAAGACTACGGACTGCTTTTCACGGACATCTCCGGCGGGTTTACCATGACCGGACGCTATTCGCCGCAGGCGTTCAAGGTCATCCCCATTCTGGTCTACAAAGTCTACGTCGACGGACGGCCCGATGAACTGGTGCGCGGCGTGGACATCGTGGGCACGCCGCTGACGTGTTTTTCGAAGATTCTGTGCACGGCGGACGATCCGGACGTGTTCAACGGTTACTGCGGGGCGGAGTCCGGCTCAATACCGGTATCCGCGATCTCGCCGAGCATACTGGTCGAGCAGATCGAGGTGGAAAAGAAGCAGAAGGCGCAGGATCGGCCGCCGCTGTTGCCGGCGCCGATCGCGGACGAAGCGCGCTAGGTTTCCGGCGAACTCCGGTTGGAGAACGGGCATGTGGAATCGTGTGGTAGTTCTGCTGCTGGTCGGTGTGCTCTCGGGGCACACGGTCGCCCGCGCGGATGAGCGGGTCGCGCGCGAGATGCCGTCCGACGTGGTCCTGCGGGCGCTGGTGGATGAGCTGGAGCGCAGCGCAACCGGCCTGCAACTCGAGGGTTTCGAACGACCCTACCTGATCCAGTATCTCCTGACGGACTTCGGGACCGCCCAGGTTTCGGCCGTGTTGGGGGCGGTGACGGGACGCAACCAGTACCGGGGCCGGTCGTTGGAAACGGACGTGCGCGTGGGTTCGCACGAGCTGGACAACAGCAACTTCGGCGGCGGGACGGACGTCTCCAGCGGCATGACGCGCGTCGCCGTGCCGATCGAGGACGACTACCGGGCGATCCGGCAGGCGATCTGGTGGATGACCGACCGCGACTACAAGGGCGTCGTCGAGCAATTGGCGCGCAAGAAGGCGTTTATGGAGAGCAAGCTGATCCGCGAGAAGCCGGATGATCTGTGTCGCGTTCCGCCGGTGGTGTACTTCGAGGAGCGCGTCGCCACGACCGTGGACCCCGCGCCGCTGGAACGCCTGACCGCGGCGCTCTCCGAAGCCTTTCGTGCGTACCCGGAGGTGCAGAGTGCCACCGCCTGGGCCAGCCTGTACGCCGGCAACCAATACCTGGTGAACACGGAAGGCATGCGTCTGCGACAAACGAGTCGGCGTTGTGCGGTGGTGGTTCGGGCGACGGTCCAGGCGGAGGACGGGATGTCGCTGACGGGCTCGTTCTCGGCTTACGGGCACACCTTGGACGAGTTGCCGCCGCTGGATGAATTGGTCGCCCGCTGCCGGACACTGGCGGCACAGCTCGTAGCGGTGCGTGGGGCGCCGCTGCTGGAGTCCTACACAGGGCCGGTGCTCTTTGAGGCCGAGCCGGCGACCCACGTCTTCGCGCGCTTCTTCGGTGAGTCCTTCGGCGGCGGGCAGCGGGCTGTGGGCAGTCCGGCGGACCCGGAGGATTTCGCCAACAAGCTGAACAAACGCATTTTGCCGCGCTTCATGGATGTCCGGGATGATCCGTCGCTGGCGGTGATCGAAGGCATCCCGGTGCTGGGGCACTACGCCTATGACGAGCAGGGCGTGGCAGCACAGGCGGTGACTCTCGTCGAAGATGGCCGTCTCAGGGCTCTGCTGATGTCGCGTAACCCGTCCAAGGAATTCCCCATGTCCAACGGGCACGGGCGCGGTTCGGCGGCCGCCGACCGCGGGGATATCGGCTGCCTCGTCGTGACGGCCGATCCGCCCACCGATTCGGCGGGGCTGCGTCAAAAGCTGATCGAACTGTGTGCGGACGAGGACCTGGAATACGGCATCCGCATCGCGGCGCTGGGTACGGTCGGCGCGGCGGGCCCCGGGGTCCGGTCGTCTGGCGACGCCGGTGCGAGTCCGCTGCTGATCTACAAGGTGTACCCGGACGGACGGGAGGAGCTGGTACGGGGCGCCGAAATCTCGCGCATCGACCTGAAGGCGTTCAAGCAGATTGTTGCCGCCGGCGACCGACCGTTTGTGCGCAACACGGCCAGCGGTTTTCAGGGCAGTACGGTCGCTGTCCCGGCGCTGTTGTTCCGCGAGCTGGACCTGGCGAAGATGGACCGCGACTTCGACAAGCCGCCGGTGCTGCCCTCGCCACTTCAGCGGCAGGCCCAGCACTAGGCCGGGCCAGCCGCCGAGCGCCGGGGTCCGGTGCAGCGCTTGAGCACGCTGTCGTAGACTGCGATCGTCCGATCCACCATCTCATCTGCGGTAGCCGGCCGTTGCCCGCCGATCGGCACAGGATTGTCGATCCAGGCGGCCAGCGCGCGCGCCAGATCGGCGGGGCTACCGGGCTCGAACAGGGCCCGCGGGTCGTCCAGCACCTCGCGGATTCCCTCGACGCGGCTGGCGAGTACGGGCACGCCCGCAGCCTGCGCCTCGAGCACGGTCTGCGGGAGGTTTTCCAGGCAGAGGCTGGGCACGACCAGCAGATCGAGGCCGCTCAGAAAGGCAGGCATGTGCTCTGTCGGCACGCGACCGGCGAATTCGACCTTGAGACCCGGGGCCAGGCGGCGCAGCCGCTGCTCGTAATGCGAATCCAGAGCACCGCCGGCGATTCGCACCCGCGTCGCATGCCAGCGTAGTTGGTGCAGCGCTTCGAGCAGCAGATGCGGACCCTTGTGTTCCGCCAACGCTCCAGCAAAGCCGAGTACGAGTTCCGCTGGATCTTTCGGCGCCGGTCGTGCCGCGCGGGTGTGACGGAGGGTGAACCAGCGCGGTTCCATCCCCACGGTAATGGTGTGGACACGCGTCGGCTCCAGGTGGCCGGCCAGTCGTCGCCGCGCCGTATCGGACAGAAAGATGACGGCGTCGGCCGCCCGCAGAGCGGCGGCCAGCACCCCACGCCGGTGCGTCCAGCGCAGTACGTCGTCGAAGGCTGCCCGGCGTCGCCACGCACGAATGAGTAGAAGGCCGGCGGCAGCACGTGCCGCGCGAGCGGCCAGCGCGCGGGGGCGTGGATGGCGGGGCGCGGGTCGCCCGCGTCCAGGCAACGGACGCACGTGGTCCATGGAACGTCGCCGGTGCAGATCCGCTGCTCGCAGTGCCAAAGCGTGTGCTTGGGGCAGAGCCACCAGAAGTCGACTACTGTGATCACCAGCGGGACGCGCGCGAGTTTCGCCGCCGGAATCAGCCCCACGCCGATGTGCGCCGGATTCGCCAGATGCACGATGTCCGGACGTTCTCGCCGCAGCAGCGGCACAAGCACCTCGGCCGGCAAGCCGCGCACAGCGGTCCAGTCGCGCGTGGGGTAGTGGAGCGTCCTCGGTTGGCTCTGGATCGGGTCCCCGAGGCGGCGCGGCGGCCCGCGATGCTCGGGGTCGCCCGCGAGAATGACGACCTCGTGCCCCCGCGCCTGCAAGCCGGCAGCCAGCACGTCGAGGTAGCGTTCGGTACCCTGCGCGTACCCGCGGCCGAACTGCATCGTCGCGAAGAGCACTCGCATGCCGCACTCCGCTTGTTCGTGTCAGAGGTTTTCCAGGGCGCGTTGATAGCACGCGATGGTTGCCGCCGCGCAGCGCTCCCAGGCGAAGCGCCCCGCGCGGGCCGGGCTTCGCGCTTGCCAATCAGCGCGCCACCCCGCATCTTCGGCCATCCGCTGCATGGCCGCGGTCCAAGCGACGGAATCGTGCGGGTCCAGCAGGATGCCGGCGTCGCCCACAACCTCGGGCAACGACGCAACGTTGGAGACGATCACCGGCGCGCCACAAGCCATGGCCTCCAGTGGCGGCAGGCCGAAGCCCTCATACAGCGTAGGCCAGACGAAGGCCGTGCAGCGCGCGTACAAGGCCGCCAGCTCCGGATCGCGCCGGTACCCCAGCAGGCGCACGTCGTTGCGCAGGTCGTGGTCTTCCAGGCGGGCGGCCAGCGCCTCCATTTTCCAGCCCCACCCGCCCACGAGCACCAGCGGACACCGCCGGCGCAGTCCGGCGGGCAACGCCGCATAGGCCTCCAGCAAGCCGGCGACGTTCTTGCGCGGTTCCAGCGTGCCGACGAAGAGAAAGAACTGTGTCGGCAGGCTCAGGCGTGCACAGACCTCCGCAGCAACCTCGGGCGGCGGAGGACGAAAGCTCGGCCGCGCCGCCAGGTGCGTTACATCAATCACGTCCGGCGACAGCCCGAGATGGTCCACCATTCGATCCCGCGTGAATTCGGAGACGGCGAGAAAGCGTCGCGTTTGGCGCACGCCGATCCAGAACTTGCGTTCGTACCAGCGCACGCGATCCGCGGGGTGCCACTCCGGGTGTTCGAGCACCGAGAGATCGTGAATGGTGGTGACCGTCGGGAGGGCGCAGCGTATCGGAATGTGGTTCGGTTCGTGATAGAGGTCGTAACCGCGTGCGCCGAGGCGAAAGATGAAGCGGTATGCCGTCTGAGCCACGCGACGGACCGGCCAACTGGCGCGTACGCGTTGTAACAGCGGGGGCGGGCTGTGTCGGTCGTTTCCCGACGGCTCGCTCAGCCCCGCGCGGGGCGTC
>Ga0068674_1039465_pt1 | contig 8801 bp, 10 predicted proteins | sample YNPNP_1100MetaT_FD_73488 | JGI IMG/M metagenome (GOLD analysis project Ga0068674, IMG submission 73488) | Anoxygenic and chlorotrophic microbial mat microbial communities from Yellowstone National Park, USA - YNP NP_1100 MetaT (Metagenome... ...
AGGCCATTGTGCTGACTGTTACAGACCGTGGTGATGCCTGGGCATCCCATGTGGCCCAGGAGCTGCAAAAGGCAGGTTTTCGTGTGTCAGTGGACCTGCGCAACGAAAAACTGGGCAAGAAGATTCGTGAGGCCCAGTTGTCTAAGATACCCTTTATGTTGGTAATCGGAGATAATGAAGTGCAGGGGCATACTGTTACCATACGTACGAGACAAGGCGATAGCCTTGAGCCCATGTCCATTGAACAGGTTACAGATTTCTTTAATCAAGAGATTAAGACTGCATTCGATGCGGCCATGTAGTAGTTTTGCTTTAGGATTCTTTGAGCTAATAGTTTAGATTTGTTTGTTTTGATTTTATTATTCTACTAAAAGACGTAGCATTTTTCTGTTATAGGAATGCCGTCAAGATTTTGGGAGGTATGGTATAGGCAAGGAAACCATTAATATCAATGATGCAATCCAGGCTGATAATGTGCGTCTTATCGGCAAGGACGGTGCAAATTTAGGTATTGTTTCACTCCGTGAGGCATTGGAAAGGGCTAGTCAGGAGTTTTTAGATCTTGTAGAGATCGCTCCCAATGCCGATCCACCTGTTTGTCGAATCATGGATTTTGGCAAGTTCAAATATGAACAGAGCAAAAAGGCTCAGGAGGCCAAGAAGAAGCAGGTCCAGATTCAGATAAAAGAGATTAAATTACGTCCAAAGACCGATACGCATGACCTGGATGTCAAGAAAAGACATATAAGAGAGTTTATAAAGGATGGTAACAAGGTCAAGTTGACTATTCGTTTTAGAGGAAGAGAGATGATGCATAAGGATATCGGAATAGATATACTAAAAAAACTGGTTCAGGATCTCTCTGATGTAGCGGTTGTGGAAGGTAATATGGGCATGGAAGGTCCAACAGTTCATGTCATGTTGATACCTAAAAGAGATTGATTGTAAACTTATGAGGAGAAAAGTATGCCTAAAATAAAGACAAAAAGAGCAGCTGCAAAACGTTTTACTGTGACTGGTACAGGCAAGCTGGTCTGCCATAGGGCAGGGAAAAGACACCTTTTGACCCATAAATCAAGGGCCAGAAAAAGACGTCTTGGAAAAGCTACGGTAGTAGATACCGGTGTTGTAAGGAATCTGAGACGTGCCATGCCCTTTTTATAAGGGAAACGCCAAGATTGTGCTCAAGTGATGTTTATTTATTTTTGAGATAGGAGTTATTGAATTATGCCAAGAGTAAAGCGTGGTTTCAAAGCCAGAAGACGTCGTAATAAGATACTACAGATGGCCAAGGGTTACTGGGGTAACCGCAGCCGTCGTTATAGATCAGCTAAGGAGACAGTGGAAAGGGCCCTCTATTTTTCTTATAGAGACAGAAAGGCCAAGAAAAGGGAGTTCAGAGGTCTCTGGATTGTGCGTATCAATGCCGCTTGCAGGGAACAAGGGCTTTCATATAGCAAATTTATGGGAGCGCTTCGTAAGGCTGGAGTGGAGATAGATCGCAAGGTATTGGCCAATCTGGCTGTTACCGATGCCAGGGCCTTTGCAGCAGTGGTTAAGATGGCTAAGGCAGCCTGATAATCCTGTTTTTTGCGTATTTCTATTAAATGCTCGACAGACTTAAAGCCATCAGGGAACAGGCCTTTGCGGCCGTAGCTGCATCGTCGGATCTTCCTACACTGGAAAGGATTGAGAAGGATTTTTTAGGGCGTAAGGGTGCATTGACATCTATTTTGCGTACCCTTGGCACCCTGCCTCAAGAGGAAAGACCTGCTGTTGGCAGTGCCGTAAACGACTTAAAGCAGGCATTAGCTGCCCGCATAGAAAGTCGGCGTAAGGAGCTGAAGAAACAAGGGGGGGCTGTGAGAATCAGTGGTCTGGACATAACACTTCCAGGCCGCTCTTTGCCCTTAGGCAAGCTCCATCCCATTACTCAGGTGCTAAACGAGATATCTGATATCTTTCGACAAATGGGTTTCTCTGTTGCGGAAGGCCCTGAGGTAGAACTGGATTTCTATAACTTTGAGGCACTTAACATACCTGCCAATCATCCTGCACGGGATATGCAGGACACCTTTTATGTGGATGAAAAGGTCCTGTTGCGCACCCATACCTCTCCCATTCAGGTGCGCACCATGGAAAGACTTCAGCCGCCTTTGAGAATCATAGCCCCAGGTAAGGTCTATCGTTGCGATTCAGATGTAACCCATACCCCTATGTTCCACCAGGTAGAAGGTCTTATGGTGGACACAGACATCTCTTTTGCACACCTGAAAGGGACCCTCACCCATTTCATACAAAACTTCTTTGATGTGAATACGGATGTGCGCTTCAGGCCCAGTTTTTTCCCCTTTACAGAGCCCAGTGCAGAGGTGGACATTCAATGTGTGATCTGTAGGGGCAAGGGGTGTAGGGTGTGTTCCAATACAGGCTGGTTGGAGGTCTTAGGGGCTGGCATGGTGCATCCTGCCGTATTTCGCGCCATAGGCTATGATACAGAACGTTATACGGGTTTTGCCTTTGGGCTTGGCATAGAAAGATTTGCCATGTTGAGATATAATATTAATGATATTCGCCTGTTTTATGAAAATGACCTGCGATTTCTTACGCAGTTTTGATGCTGTCTCATGAAGATACTTACTTCCTGGTTAAAAGAATTTGTAGATTATAAGGTCCCCGTCACTCAATTGACCCATGATTTGACCATGGTTGGGTTAGAGGTAGAGGGTGTTGGGCAGCTACCAGACGGCGAGGCCATTATTGATATCAGTATTACTCCAAATCGAGCGGATTGTTTGAGTGTGTTGGGCATAGCCAGGGATATTGCAGCCATCTATTCCCTGCCACTTTTATATGAGCCAGAACTGCCGGCCCTTTCTACTGCCTCTGAATTTGGTGTTCCTATTCAGATTTCCTCGCCCCAACTCTGTCCTCGTTATGCTGCCGCATTACTGCGCGGTGTGTCCATTGCCTCATCCCCTGATTGGTTGGTCCAGAGATTGACGGCCTGTGGAGTGCGCTCCATTAACAATGTTGTAGATGTCACCAATTATGTGATGTTGGAGTTAGGGCAGCCCTTACATGCCTTTGATCTCCATCGGTTGCATGGGCCTGGCATTGTGGTGCGAACCGCTCCAGGAGAGCGCATAGTGACCTTGGATGGCAAGGAGCGAGTCTTTGAAGGCCAGATGTTGGCCATCTGCGACATGAAAGGCCCTGTGGCGGTAGCAGGGGTCATGGGGGGGGCCGATTCTGAGGTGACGGATACCACCACTGATGTGCTTTTGGAGGCCGCTTTTTTTGATCCCAATTCAATTCGCAACACATCCAAACTCTTGAGGCTTTCCACCGAGGCATCCTATCGTTTTGAACGCGGGGTGGACCCTGAGCTTCCCCTGGTGGCATTGCGAAGGACTGTTCAGCTATTGCAAGAGATGAGTGCCTTGAGTCACGATGCCATATATTCCGACAATTATGCCTTAAAACCCATCCCTTCCACCATCACCTTGCGCATGGAGAGACTAAACCAGCTTTTGGGCCTGTCTATTCATGCCCAGGAGGTCATATCCATACTTGAAAGGCTTGGTATAAAGACTCAAGAAACAACTGGAGGTTTGATTTGTACTCCTCCCAGTTTTCGTCATGATATTCGAGAAGAGATCGATTTGGTGGAAGAGGTGGCGCGTATATATGGCTATGATCGCCTTTTGACTGCCATGCCAAGGGCCGTGATTGTCAGTCAAAGGCCTGAAAGCAGATGGGACCTTGAGATGTCCCTTAAAAGTTTTCTGGTGTCCCAGGGCCTGACTGAGTGTATCTCCTACAGCTTTTGCTCTCCAAAGGAGCTGACAGCCCTTTCTTTTCCGGAAGGGGACTTGAGGTCTGCCATGGTGAGGCTTCAAAATCCCCTGACAGATGAACTCTCTGTGATGCGTACCAGTTTGGTGTCGGGTCTCTTGGCGGCAGTGGCCCGTAACAGGGCCTTAGGCAACAGTGATCTGAGGTTGTTTGAATTGGGGCGGGTCTTTTATGACCAGGGAAGAAATAGGCTTCCCATTGAAGAGAGGCGTTGTGCTGTCTTGTGTTCTGGTGCCCGCTATCGAAGTTCTTGGGCATGGCTAAAGGATGAGGTTGACCTGTTTGATGTAAAAGGTATTCTACAAAATATAGCAAGCTATCTGCGCATCACGGTCTCTTTGAATACAGATTCCCAGCAGGAGCCTTTTTATCTGCCTGGTTCATCTGCATGGGTCGTTGCTAATGGCCAGAGAATCGGCAGTCTGGGGTGTATTTCACCGAATGTTTTGGAACATTTTGATATAGACTCAAAAGTCAGTGTATTTGTGTTGGAACTCTCCTTTGATAAGCTTTGTGAGTTGCCTAAATCTCGGCCTGTTTTTAAACCATTGCCTAAATATCCTGCGATCTCCAGGGATGTAGCCATTATTATGGCAGATAAAATCCCTTGGCAGTCTGTTCAAGAGTTTATAGCTGCACAGGGTATCAGATACCTGGAAGAGGTCACCCTGTTTGATCTCTATACAGGGAAACCCATTCCAAAGGGATATAAAAGTATGGGGCTTCGTATGGTATATCGTTCATGGGAGCGGACCTTGATGGAAGATGATATAGCCACTGGACATCAGCAGTTGATTGACAAGATGCTTGAGCATTTTAATGCCCAGCTGCGTGCATAGGGTATAGCGGTGAAGGCGGTTACCAAAAAGGACCTGGCACAACAGATAGCCCAGAGGCTTGGTTTTTCACAAAGGGTGAGTCTTGAGATTGTAACCATATTTTTTGCAGAGTTAGGGGCCATTATAAGGGAGGGGAAAGATGTAAAACTGAATCGTTTTGGGCAGTTTACCACCATTAAACGCCCGGAACGCCGGGCCATACATCCCAAATCAGGAGAATCAATCCAGATCCCAGCTCAAGAAAGGGTGATCTTTAGGCCGAGTCGCACCCTGAAGGCTATCGTGAATGGCAAAAGAGAGCGAAAAGAAGTATTATCGCATAGGTGAGGTAAGCAAGCTAACCGGTGTAGCACCTCATGTATTGCGATATTGGGAGACGGAGTTCAGACAGATTCGTCCCCATCGTGTGGCCAATCAGCGTCTTTATCGCCAGGAAGACCTGCTAATTATCGAGAAGATAAAGGACCTGCTGCACCATCAGGGAATGACAATAACCGGTGCCAAAAAGGCTATGGAACGTTCGGCGCAATCGCCTGTCATGGAGCGGAATCTTTTTCAAAAAACCGTTGACATAGAAGATATCCTTTTCATTCGCAACGAGTTGTTGGCAATACTCGCCATCTTGAAGTAATTAATTGACATATCATGGATACTCAAACATTTGAACAATTAAAGGCATTACGAAACAGAATAGATTCCATAGACGCTGAACTGGTTTCATTGCTACAGGAACGTCTGCGCCTTGCGATTCAAATAGGTGAGCTAAAGGGCCAGGCTGAACGGGACATTCTGGATGTCACGCGAGAACGGGAGGTGATCAGCAATATCCTGGCAAAAAATCAGAACATATTCCCGGCTGAAGGTCTGCATGTCATCTTTTCCGAGATCATATCGGCATGCAGAAACGCCCAGCGCCCCCTGGAAATAGGCTTTCTGGGGCCGGAGACCACCTTTACACACATGGCTGCTGTAAAATTTTTCGGCAATGCCCCCCATTTTATACCCATGCCCAACATCACAGCCGTGTTTGAGGAGGTGGAGCGAAAGCGAGTGGACTTTGGAGTGGTTCCCATAGAAAATTCAGTGGAGGGCACTGTGGCCCTCACATTAGACGGTCTTTGTGATTTCAAGGTGAAGATAAACGGAGAGATATTTCTGCCCATCTCCCACGACCTCATCAATCAAAGCGGCAGGACAGACACCATTCGCAGAATCCTTTCCCATCCCCATGCCTTGGCCCAGTGCAGAAATTGGTTGCAGAAAAACCTGCCCACTGTGCCCGTGGAGGAGGTGGTCAGCACCGCCCAGGCCGCCAGATGGGCCGCTGTGGACTCATCCATCGCGGCCATAGCCAGCTCTTTGGCCGCCCGCACCTACAATCTGCAGGTAGTGGCGCATTCCATAGAGGATTATGCAGGAAACACCACTCGTTTTTTGATTCTTGGGCACAGGTCTCAAAGACCCAGCGGCAATGACAAGACATCTCTGCTCCTGAGCCTGGAGGACAAGCCCGGCTCCCTCTACCGCCTGCTCAAACCCTTGGCCGATCGCGGCATCAATCTCACCAAGATACAGTCCCGTCCTGTGAAAAACGAGCCCTGGCGTTATCTGTTCTATGTGGATATAGTGGGTCATATAGAGGATGATAAGGTGAAAGAGGGCATAGAGACCATTCGAAGCGGCTGCACCTTTCTGGAGTGGCTTGGTTCTTATCCGCAGGGTCAGCCTGTGGCCTGAAAGAGTAGGCGAAAATGAAGATAGCTGTCAGTGGTAAAGGCGGCGTGGGAAAGACCACTCTGAGCGCCTTGCTCATAACCGTGCTTGCCTCCATGGGCCGCCGGGTCCTGGCCATAGATGCGGATTCCAGCCCGCATCTGGCGCGTGTTCTGGGTTTTCCCAATCCGGACGAAATCACTCCCATAGCCGAGATGCGGGAGCTTTTAAACGAGCGCAGTGAGCGGGATGGGCCTTTTTACCGCCTAAATCCCCGTGTGGACGACCTGCCTGAGCGCTTTATTCGCATTCAGGGCAACATCAAACTCATGACAGTGGGCGCTATTCGTCAGGGTGGAGGCGGCTGTGCCTGTTCTGACAATGTGGTACTGAAGGCCCTGCTCAATACCCTGATGCTCTCGCCCGACGAGGACATCGTATTGGACATGGAGGCAGGAGTGGAACACTTAGGCCGAGGGACCGTTGCCTCAGTGGATCACCTGCTGGTGGTGGCGCAGCCATACCTTGGCAGCATAGAGACCGTCTCCAAGATCATAGCCTTGGCCAAGGATCTGAAGATGAAGGCCATTCATGTGGTGGTCAATGCCGTAAGCGCGCCTGAGGATGTGGTTTTTGTGGAAAAGGGCCTGAATATGCCTGTTCTGGCCGCATTTCCTGCCTCTTCATTGGTTCGGCAGGCCGAGCGCACAGGTGCTGAGGTCGCCCTTGCGGATGAAACAATGCTTCAAAAGGCAAGGGAACTGCTGGAAAAATTAGGGGCGTTTTCGGCTTGAAAGTAGGTTCATCAGTCAAAACTGATTTGGTGGATGTACAGGCCATGCCTGACGGCCGCAATATCCCGTTACAGCGGGTGGGCATCAAGAACATTCGCTATCCCATCACGGTCCTGGACAAGGCCAGAGGCCATCAACAGACAGTAGCCAATATCAACATGTATGTAAATCTCCCCCATCACTTCAAGGGCACTCACATGAGCCGTTTTGTGGAGGTATTGAATGAACACAGGGGGGAGATCAATATCAAGACCTTTTCCAGAATCTTGGTGGATATGAAGGGGCGTTTAGAGGCCCAGGAGGCCCATTTAGAGGTGGATTTCCCCTATTTTATAGAAAAGGCGGCGCCTGTCACCGGCAGCCTTGGGCTTATTGAGTATGGCTGTGGCTTGCACGGCACCTTGACCGACAGCCTGGACATGGTGCTGGTGGCCCGTGTGCCCGTGACAACGGTATGTCCTTGTTCCAAGGAGATCTCCAGTCATGGCGCCCACAATCAAAGGGGCGAGGTGCGTGTCTGGTTGCGTTTCAAGGGTTTTATCTGGCTGGAGGATGTGATAACAGAGGTGGAGCGCAGCGCCTCATCCGATGTCTTTTCGGTGCTCAAACGGCCTGATGAGAAGTATGTCACCGAAAGGGCCTATGAAAACCCCATGTTTGTGGAGGATGTGGTCAGGGCCGTGTACGAACGGCTTTCAGCCATGCCGCAGGTCACATGGTTTCATGTGGAGGCCGAGAATTTTGAGTCCATACACAATCATTCCGCCTATGCCAGCACCACCTGGTGTGCAGCTCGAGAATATTAAAAACCTACAGGGAGGAATACCACATGGTGACCGACATCTCTTCCGATGAACTCAAGGATTATCTAAAAAACCGCAAGGAACAAGAGTATCTGCTCATAGATGTGAGGGAGCCGAAAGAATACGCTGTGTCGCATATTCCAGGGGCACTGCTCATCCCTTTGAAAGATGTGGAGGCAAAAATAGTCGGTCTGGATGCCGATAAAGAGGTGATCTTTTATTGCAGGAGCGGCAGGCGTTCGCGCATCGCCGCCGAGTTCGTTGACGGCATGGGTGCTGCGTTCAAAAAGATATTCAATCTGGCAGGCGGCATTTTGGCCTGGCAGGGCAAGTCACTGTCAGGTTTTCCGCACTTCATGACCATTGACATCTCCCAAGGCCCTGAAAAGGTGCTGATGGATGCCATAGGTTTTGAAAAGGCTGCCGAACGTTTCTATGAGACGGCGGCCCGCGTGTTTCCGCAGTCGTTGGTCTCTGATATGGCCTTACACCTGGCCAGATTTGAAATAAGTCATGCAAAGATGATTTATGGCCTGCTCAAACACCTGAATCCTGCCGCACCGCCTTTTGAAACACTGTATGAGACCGCATCCGACAATTTTTTGGAGGGCGGTCTGATGCTGGAGGAGGCGATAGAGCGCCTGAAGGCCATGGAGGGTGAGCCGATTCTGAATCTTGGTGAAATCGCTATTGAGATAGAGTGGATGGCCTATGAGCTTTACAAAAATTATGCAGCCATTACAAAGGACGTGGAGATGGCACGGGTGTTTTTGCAATTAGCAGACCAGGAAAAG
>Ga0068674_1053789_pt1 | contig 8658 bp, 6 predicted proteins | sample YNPNP_1100MetaT_FD_73488 | JGI IMG/M metagenome (GOLD analysis project Ga0068674, IMG submission 73488) | Anoxygenic and chlorotrophic microbial mat microbial communities from Yellowstone National Park, USA - YNP NP_1100 MetaT (Metagenome... ...
GTAGGAGCGGAAGGGGGGCAGGGGGGTAGGTGAGGGGGCTTCCCCACTCTCTCCTTGACAAGCCAAATATCCGTCTAAAGCATCTGGTTTCTGGCTCAGCGTTGTTGTAAAGTCAACCAAAGCCGACGAGATGCGTCGGGTGTAGGTAATGGTGAGGTATTTGTGGCGACAACAACGCGCACCGATCAGCCGGTTTTGTTTGCCGGTTTAACGGCTATCGACCTGACGATGTTGCTGGTGGTGGTAATTTGGGGGGCAAACTTCAGTATCGTGAAGTCGTCCTTAACCGAAATACCACCTCTTGCTTTCGCGACCCTTCGCTTCGCAACTGCCAGTGTGATCTTGCTGGTATTTATGCTGTGGCGCGAAGGAAAGCGAGCGTTACCGGATCGGCGGACGCTCTGGAAGCTGACATGGGTTGGTATCATTGGCAACACTATCTACCAGGCGCTGTTTACGTACAGTCTCACGCTGACGACCGCTGCCAATGGCTCGTTGATTATCGCCACAACACCAGCTCTAGTGGCATTAGCGGCGGCGCTGCTGCGAATCGAGCGGATTCGGCAGGTTATGGCAATTGGTATCACACTGGCAATCGGTGGCGTTGCGCTGGTCGTTGCCGAACGTGGCTTGGCTCTCGGCGGTCGGGGTCTCCTCGGTGATCTGCTGATGCTCGGCGCGGCAATCTGCTGGACAATCTATACGCTTGGTGTACGTACTCTTGGTCAGGGATTATCATCACTGGCCATTACGACATGGACGATGATAACCGGTGTCCCGGGAATGGTTCTGGTCAGCTTGCCTGACTGGTCAACGGTTGCCTGGAGCGAGGTCAGCCTTCAGGCGTGGCTGGGATTAGCATATGCCACAATCCTGGCATTGGTTCTGGCCTATGTGCTCTGGAATAACAGCGTGCGCATCGCCGGTAGTGCTCGTACTGCCATCTATGGCTGTGCAATCCCACTGGTGGCAACCATGATTGCCTGGCCGCTGATCGGTGAACAGCCCACGTGGGTACAGGGAATCGGTGGCTTGCTGATTATCAGCGGTGTCTTACTGACGCGCCGTCCGTGACCGGTGCTGCTTCTCGTGTTACTATACTACAATGCGAGTGTGATAATCGCCGGTAGCTTTGTCGGCGGTTGATAGTGTTTTGGCTGACGATGGCGACTCTACTGCCAACAATTCAGCGTCTAGAGCGCATCAACGAACTGGTAAAAATCATTGCTGAACTACCGGTTGTGGTGTCGTTGCAAGCTGCGCTGCGACCCGGTTATCAGGCAATTGCGCCGGTTCCGGCGGCAGCCCGATCGGTATTGTTAGCGGCACTTGTCAGTCAACGCACGACACCAACCCTCTACGTTACCCTCAGCGCCGAGAGTGCGTTGCGGGCGGCAGATGATCTTCGGCAGTGGCTCGGTAGTGATCGAGTCTGGCTTTTTCCGGCTGCCGATGCCTTGCCCTACGAGCACATGTCTCCCGGGCGTGATGTCGTTGGGCAACGCCTGGCGGTTTTACGCGGCTTACAGGCTGCGCGCTTTTGCGGGGTGATCGTGGCGCCGGTGAAAGCCTTGATGCAGCCAACATTATCACCCGCCGATCTGACCACTGTCACGCTTCACTTGCAACGGGGAATGCAGGTATCGCTCGAGCAGACAGTGGCGACGTTGCTGACCAATGGGTATCAGCGGGTAGCAATGGTGGAAGCACCGGGTGAATTGAGTCGCCGTGGTGCGATTCTAGATGTCTGGCCGCCGAGTGACGAGTTGCCGTTGCGCATTGAATGGTTCGACGACGAGATCGATAGCTTGCGGCGATTTGATCCTGCTACCCAACGGAGTGAGCAGCGTTTAGACCAGGCAGAGATTGGTCCGGCACACGAGATACCGTTCTGGCGACGTGAAGCGGCATTGCGCCAGATCGATCTGCTCGATCTGAGCATGCTGCGGCGTGAAGTGCGCGAAGAATGGGCGATTGCGCGTGAGCAGCTCGCCAGCGGTCAACGTTTTGAAGGTCGTGCGTTTTACGCCCCTTTCTTTTACACGCAGCCGGCCACGCTGTTAGATTATCTTCCCGCCGGGAGTCTGGTGGCCCTGGCGGAAGGTCATCTGCTCGTGCAGCACGCCGCAGAGATTGATGCTCAGGCGGCAAATTATCGCTCGCAACTACAAGCGCTTGGTGAACTGCCGCCTGATTTTCCACGTCCTTATTTGCAGTGGAACGAGTTAGGTTTAAGCGATTCGTCTAGACTGGTGATCGCCGATCTCAGTCACAATGAGTATCCATACGCGCTCACACCACCATCGTTCGGGGTCGCACCGCTGTATGGTGGGCAGTTGCGCCGTCTCATTGATACGATTGCTCAGCAAGTCGATGCTGGTGAGCTGGTTATTACCGTCACAACGCAGGCAGCCCGCTTACAGGAGTTGGTCAGTGAACGATTGGGGGATAAAACGCCACTGGGACGCTTTGTGCCAATTTACGGCGGATTAGAAGCCGGTTTTACACTTGCCGACCTCAATCTGACATTACTAACCGACAGCGAGATTTTTGGTACTCGGCAGCGTCGGTCATTGCGCGAGCGGCGACCCAAAAGCAGTACCGCTGATCGTACAGCGTTTCTGCGGGCACTGAAACCCGGCGATTATGTGGTGCATATCGAACACGGGATCGCGATCTTCGACGGCATGATCCGGCGTACAGTTGGTGAAGTTGAGCGGGAATATCTGGTCTTACGCTACGCTGGCGAAGACAAGATTTACGTGCCGGTTGATCAGATAGATCGCGTCACCCGTTATATCGGCGCCGGTGATAGTCCACCAACGCTCACCCGTCTCGGTACGCAAGATTGGGAACGTACCAAGCGCAAGGTGCGAGCCGCTGTACAGAATCTGGCTGAAGAACTGCTACGACTCTACGCCCAACGCCAACTTACCTCCGGTTATGCCTTCGCTCCTGACAACGAGTGGCAGCGCGAGCTGGAAGCCAGTTTTCCTTATCTTGAAACTGAAGACCAACTGCGGGCCATTGCCGAGGTGAAGGCCGATATGGAAAAACCAACCCCGATGGATCGGTTGGTTTGCGGCGATGTCGGCTTTGGCAAGACCGAAGTTGCGCTACGGGCTGCCTTCAAAGCTGTCCAGGATGGCAAGCAGGTGGCAATTCTGGTGCCGACCACAGTGCTAGCGCAGCAACATTTCGACACCTTTCGCAAACGCATGGCCTCCTTCCCGGTAACTGTCGAGATGCTCTCACGCTTTCGCACGCCGAAAGAACAAGAGGCGATTGTGCGCGATCTGGCGCGGGGGAAGATTGACATTATCATCGGAACCCATCGCCTGCTCTCTAACGATGTGGTCTTCCGTAATCTCGGTCTGGTAATTATTGATGAAGAACAGCGTTTTGGGGTACGCCATAAAGAACGGCTCAAACTGTTACGCACCGAGGTCGACGTACTAACGCTCACGGCGACACCTATTCCGCGCACGCTGCACATGGCGCTCGCCGGCATTCGTGATTTGAGCGTGATTGATACCCCGCCTGAAGATCGTATCCCAATCAAGACATACGTGGTACCGGCAGATGATCATCTTATCCAAGAAGTCATCCGACGCGAACTCGAACGCGAGGGGCAGGTCTATGTCGTCCACAATCGGGTGCAAAGCATTTATCACGTTGCCGAACGGTTACGGCGGCTGGTACCAGAAGCGCGGATTGCGGTCGGGCATGGTCAACTTGCCGAACGCGAACTCGAGCAGGTGATGATGGATTTCTTCGAGGGGCGCTACGATGTATTGGTATGCACCACCATTATCGAGAGCGGTCTTGACGTTCCGAATGCGAATACGATCATCATTGATGATGCAACTAATTACGGCTTGGCCCAACTCTACCAGTTGCGAGGCCGGGTTGGGCGGGGTGCGACTCGTGCGTATGCTTACCTGCTCTACAATCCGACCCGACCACTCTCTGCCGATGCCCGTCTACGGCTGGAAGCAATTCAAGAAGCCACTGAATTAGGGGCAGGCTTTCGTATCGCAATGCGTGATCTCGAAATCCGTGGCGCCGGTAATCTTCTCGGCGCCGAGCAATCCGGTCATATTGCTGCCGTTGGGTTTGATCTCTATTCACGCCTGCTCGAACAAGCGGTGCAGAAGCTGAAACAAGAGGTTGATGCGTTGACCGAACAGCATGCAGGGACAGTGCAGGGGGTACCGACAACAATAACCGAGAGTCTACGGGCACCAACGGTTTCCGAACGAGTTCTCGTTGCGCCGCTGGTGACCATTGATCTGCCACTCACGGCCTATCTGCCACCGGAGTATATTCCCGATGAAACAGTACGCCTGGCAGTGTATCAGCGCATGGTTGACGCCACAACTATCGCTGAAGTTCGTGGTTTGCGTCAGGAATTGATCGACCGTTTTGGCGCGCCCCTGCCCGATCCGGTGCTGCACCTTATTCTCTGGTTGCAGATTCGGTTACTGGCCCTACAGGCTGGCGTGGTCTCAATTACGACCGAAGGCGACATCTTTCTCATCCGTATGGCGACACCCCTCGCACCGGCAATCCGTGACCGATTACGACGACGGCTCCCCCGTGATGCGTCAATAACGTTTGGTCCGCAATCCATTCGCCTCAATCGGCGCATCCTCGGTCCTCAGTGGCCTGAACGATTACTGGTCGTTGTAGAACTCCTTGCAAACAGCGATCATGCGTGAACAGCATTAACGTCTTACCTGTACCAACTGGCTGCGACGAAACACAACCACAACCCGATCGTACTGATAGCGCTGGCGGGCATTCGTGAAGATCACGCCATCGTAATTGTACCGATCTAACCACCACTCAACCACTGCATCGGTCTCTACATCAAGCCCTAAACTCGCTGCTTCCTGTTTCATCTGATGTACCTGGTGCCGCCATTGGTCAAATGCCACGGTGAGCGGTTGTTCGATGCGCGCCCGATAGTGATTGGGGGTAAGAGCAAACAAGCGTTGCAACCAACCTTGCCGCTCGGTCTCTTCAACTTCAACCAGGAGGAGACCTCTTCCGGCGGGCGTGCGTTGTTGAACATCACCCCCTAGCAGACGATACGTGCCCTGTATTGCACTCCCGGTAAGCCACCGTCTGGCTTCATCTGCACGCATCACGTTGATCGTCTCCCGAACGTCGGAGACACGCGGAACGCGCGGTGGCGCCATGATCTGTATTTCTGGAATTGGATGCTGAACTGGTTCGCCATCCTGGTTGCGCCATTCAGCATGGATAACCTGCATCGGAGGATCGTCCCCTTCACGGTAGCGAAAGCCAAGCCGACTACGCCCCTCTGCGGATTCAGCAATCGCGGCAATAGTAATGTGCAGGCGTATACCACCACCACACCCCGGAGCAGGGAACCAGACTCGCTCGGCGGTGAAGGTATACGCCATTCGTGAATCGCGCAGCGCAGAGCGATCACCACGGCGCCAGCCATGACCGCTCAACCCGCTCCAACCGCCGACAACTGCTCGTAAGGGGGCATAAATGGCGACAACGGTTTGTGGACCGGGTGGTTCATCGAGCACCCACATGCCCGGCGGAATGGCACCCGAGGAAGGCAATTTGATCGTGCCGCCAATGACACTCTGTTCAACACGTGCATTGGGCAGACGAACGGTAACCTGCCCTCCTGCCGCTGGTTGGGGTACAGCTTCCGGCTGAACTACGTCACTCAGGCGGTGACCGCATTCGATACAAAAGCGTGGGTTTCCTTCTGGGAGCATGCTCCCACAATGGGGGCAAAAACGAGGCGAACGCTGCCTGTGATTCATACTGACCTCGGCACGAGTGATTTCTGTTGCTACCTGTATTGTCGGGAGCTATCTTATGCAGTGTTCTCCCTGTGGTCTCTGTATCGCAATTATACGGGTAATCCGTCTCGTATATCGTGATACTCAACAACGCCCCGATAACGAATCTGAAGCATACGCACCGACATTTCACTGTTGGTTGGGATGAACATGTCGAACATCTCTATTTTTCACTTTCCAGACTTGACGCCGCTATATCTATCCTCTACCATACCAAACAGTGCAGGATCGATGCACCGGATACAACCCTACACGGAGAAAGACTACATGGGGCAAATACTGGAACAACTCGGACTCTGGATTGAAAGTATCATTCTGGCAATTGGCTATCCAGGCATTACACTGGTAATGATGGCAGAAAACCTCTTTCCACCTATTCCGTCAGAGCTGGTAATGCCGTTCGCCGGTTTTCTGGTTGGGCGCGGTGAAATGAACCTGGTGCTGGCAATTGCTGCTGGGACGCTAGGATCGGTTCTAGGAGCGATTATTCTCTACTACATCGGGATGCTGGCCGGTGAACCATTGGTGCGACCCTTCTTCCGTCATTATGGCCGTTTTTTCCTGCTATCCGAGCAAGACCTCGATAAGGCACTCAATGCCTTTACCACCCACGGCGATATTATTGTGCTTGGGGGTCGGGTTATTCCGATCATTCGCAGTCTGATCTCATTACCGGCTGGCATGAACCGGATGCCGCTTGGCCGATTTCTGCTCTTTACAACCATCGGTTCGACGATCTGGACATCTCTGCTTACGGTTGGGGGTGTTATTCTTGGCGCCAACTGGGAGTTCGTGATTGAAATTGTTGATCAGTACCAAAAACTGGTCCTGATTGTGCTGGTCATTGCTGCTGTAGTTTTCGTTGTGCAGCGATTGCGCGGGTTGCGACGTATGGCATTTAGCCGTAGTGAATAATAAACGTGCCGATTTTCGTTTTTATGAATCAATGTACTGATAGTTCAGAGGCTAACCCTGTGGTTGGTCTTGCTCATCTTTCGCCATTAACGGTAACTGAACGAGAGTTATGTTGGGCCTTAGCTCCTTTCGTGCCAGCGACAACCTGGCTGATTATCGGTCCTACTGCCTGGCTGGTGCATCATCGTTCTGTTCGGCCAACACCGATCTGGCCGTTACCGCCAACGGCAATGCCGCTCACCGAGACACCGGCCTTTGAAACCTTGACCTCCGTTCAGGGTTCTTGGGTGCCGTTCAACGTGCGTGGTCGTGTGGTTGGGGGCCTGGTCTTGCCAGACGAACAGTCAGTATCGTCAACCGTGCTTGAGGGCCTGGCATCGTTGGTCGAGGGTATCTATACGCGCCGTATGGCGATACGGCAGACGATCTGGCAACATCTGCTCGAGCAACTCAGAGTGCGATACGCTGCTGGGGAAGAACGCCAGGCGCTGCTCAGTGAAGTATTACTGCGCAGTTTGAATCTTGTCCCTCAATCTACAACCGATGCGCCGATTACGATTCCCCACATCTTTGACAAAGAGGGTGATCGGTACGGACGTTCTTACCCTTTTTGGCACGACGAGCTTCATTTTATCGAGTTGGCCCTGGCAATTACCCATCCGGCCATCATGCAGCTTCAGGTTGTCGGGCTAGCGGCTGCGGGTGTCGCGCACGACATCAATAATTTGATGACGGTCATTTTGGGGCGTGCGCAATTGCTTGAACTTGATGTCGGAGAGGATCAGCTCTTCGATCTCCAGATGATTGAAACGGCAGCCGAGATTAGCGCCGGTAGCGCACGTCGCTTGCAGCGTTTTACCCAAGTTGAACATACCGTTATCCAACCGGTAAATATGACAACCGTCGCTTTGGCCGCAGTAGCTGAGGCCAAACGAGAACTCTCCCTACTGGGAAACATACAGCTTGAGACGAGTCTTCCTGACTTGCCACCGGCAGCCGGTGCAAGTGGATTGATCTATACTGCCCTAAAGAATCTCATCATATCAGCCGCACGGTCATTACCAGATGGCGGCATTATTCAGATCGGTGGTGCGGCTGACGAACACTATGTCTGGATCGAGGTAACCGATCCAGCTCTGCCACCAAGTACCGACTTACAGGCAATTTCGGCACAAATACAACGAGCGCATGCGCTTGAACTGATTATTGCCCGTCAGACCGCACGTGTTCATGGTGGGCAAGTTCGCATCGATGACAATCAGGCCGGGGGAACGTGCATGCGGTTCATCTTACCGCGCTGGGAAGCACAGAATGGAGTAACACATGCCAGCATGGAAACTTCTTGAGCGAGAAGTATTGCTGCATCAACCACCATTTTTAACGGTTGAACGGCATCATCTTGTCTTGCCTGATGGCCACGAAATTCCGAACTGGCAATGGGTGATCACGCCGGAGTATGTCAATGTGGCAGCGATCACGGTTGATCAGCAGTTCGTGCTCTTCAGACAAGAGAAATATGCGGTCGAAGGTCTGTCACTAGCGCCGGTGGGTGGGTATCTCGAACCAGGCGAAGATCCACTGCAAGCGGCACAGCGTGAATTGCAGGAAGAGAGTGGCTACGTCGCCACCGAATGGGAAGCGCTAGGAAGATATGCGGTCGATGGCAACCGGGGAGCTGGCATCGCTCACCTCTTCTTGGCCCGTCAGGCCAGGTTTGTTGGTAAAGGCGAGAGTGACGATCTAGAGGCGCAAGAACTGGTTCTCCTATCGGCTGACAACGTGCGTAGAGCATTGTATGCTGGTGAGTTTAAGGTACTGGCCTGGGCAACGGTGATAGCATTGGCACTGCTGCGCCTGGCTGCGTGAGGTTTCGTGCTCACGGCGCACCCCG
>Ga0068674_1014587_pt1 | contig 8356 bp, 6 predicted proteins | sample YNPNP_1100MetaT_FD_73488 | JGI IMG/M metagenome (GOLD analysis project Ga0068674, IMG submission 73488) | Anoxygenic and chlorotrophic microbial mat microbial communities from Yellowstone National Park, USA - YNP NP_1100 MetaT (Metagenome... ...
CAAAAGGAAAAAGAATGAATAACGAAATCCAAAGCACTGCAGAATTGATTTGTGAATTAACACGTTTATGTGTTATAAAAGAAGAAAAATTTGCAGCAAGCTTCAATTTGTCGCCAACTGAATTAAAATTGCTCAAATTATATGATGGAGCACATATGCACAAAGTAAGCGATTTAGTTAAAATGCTAAAATTAACACCTGGAAGAATTACCCACATACTCACTTCTTTAGAAGAGAAAAAATTAGTTCTGCGATTACCCGATGAAACAGATAAAAGAAATGTCAATGTAAAACTACAACCCAAAGCAGTATTGTTTATCGAAAATTTACATAAAAATTATAAAGATATTCATCAAGAATTGCTCCAAAGCGTTGGACAAGAAGAACTTCAGCAAATACAAAAGTCCCTTAAAACTTTGATTAATGTTTTTAGTAAATGGAACGAACAACAACAATAATTTAGGTTATAAATTTTTTTCTAAAAAATTATGTTTAATTAATAAAAATAATACGATGCGAAAAATATCGATAGCAGTAGCATTGGTGGCATTAATAATAATAGTAATTATCGGTTCCTTGAAGCAAAAGGACCAACCATTAAGCCCAAAAATGCAATTAAGAGAAAAATTTTCACAAAAAGACCAACCTAAAGTTGATCACACAAAATTCGATATACTCAAACAAACATTCAATTCTCCTCAAGAAGTTACAAAAGCTTGTGAAACTTGCCATAATATGACAGCTCACGAGGTGATGAATTCCAATCATTGGAATTGGGAAAGAGTTGACTATATCAAAGGGAGAGGTATCACATATATTGGAAAGCGTAATGCTATCAACAATTTTTGTATAAGTGCAGTTAGCAATGAGCTTGCTTGTGCAAAATGTCATATAGGTTATGGCATCGACGAAACTGGACGTGGTTTTACCGATTCCACTAATATCGATTGCCTGGTGTGCCACGACCAAACCGAAACATACGTCAAAGCCGATAATATGGCTGGAAAGCCCAAAGAAGGTGTAAATCTAAACTTCGTTGCACAAAATGTTGGGCGCCCTAATAGAACAAATTGTGGAGTTTGTCACTTTTATGGTGGTGGTGGCAATAATGTTAAGCACGGTGATTTGGAGATGGCTATGTTCGAACCTACCAAATCAATCGATATCCACATGGGAATAGACGGTATGAATATGGCTTGTGTTGACTGTCATAAAACCAAGCACCATAATATTTCGGGCAAACTATATTCGTTATCCTCAATGAATGTTAACCGAGCCTATTGTGAAGATTGTCACACAAGCACTCCACACGAAAAGGAAATTCTGAACGAACACACTATGAAAGTCGCCTGCCAAACTTGCCATATTCCAACATATGCTAAAGCCAATTCAACCAAAATGTATTGGGATTGGAGTCAAGCTGGTAAATTAAAAGACGGAAAACCCTATACTATCGAAGATTCAATGGGAAATCACGTTTATATGTCTATCAAAGGCGCTTTTGTGTGGGCAAGAAATGTCAAACCCGATTATATTTGGTTCAATGGAACATCAAGCCATTATGTCGCAGGTGATGTTGTCGAAGATACAACTAAAACTCTGATACTCAACAAATTACACGGCTCATACAACGATCCCGAATCAAAAATTATTCCCGTAAAAATTCATTTAGCAAAGCAACCTTTCGATCCTGTAAATAAAATACTTATTCAACCAAAATTATATTCACCAAATCCTGGTGAAGGAGCTTATTGGAAAGATTTTGATTGGGTTCGAGCCTCAGAATCGGGTATGAAAACTGTGGGCTTGCCATTTAGCGGGAAAGTGTCGTTTATCGAAACAGCGATGTATTGGCCAGTTAATCATATGGTTGCCCCCAAGGAACAAACTGTTCAATGCAAGGAATGTCACACACGCCAAAACTCTCGTATTGCAAAACTCAGAGATTTTTACATTCCAGGACGAGATCGTTCAGATATAGTTGAATACGCCGGTTTTACTATGATTATACTTACTATTTTTGGTGTTTTAGTCCACGCATTCTTGCGTTATTATTTTAAACGAAAATTATAAGGAAATTCACAATGGGACATAAAAAAGTTTACATTTATAAGTCTTTCGAAAGATTCTGGCATTGGATGCAAATGATTTTGATTTTCTTTTTGGGCTTCACCGGATTCGAAATCCACGGTTACTACTCTTTTTTTGGTTTCGAAGAAGCCGTCACCTACCACAACATTGCTGCATATATGCTAATTGGACTAATTGTTTTTGCCATTTTCTGGCATTTTGCAACTGGTGAATGGCAACAATACATACCTACAAAAGCCTTTATTAAAGCACAAATTAGGTATTATATCATCGGCATATTTCGCAACGAACCACATCCAACCAAAAAAACAGCACTCAGCAAACTCAATCCTTTGCAAAAATTGGCTTACTTAGGTTTAAAATTATTGGTGATTCCAGTGATGGTAACTTCGGGTTTGCTTTATATGTTTTATCGCTATCCAACTAAATATGGAGTTGAATCAATAAATATAACTACTCTTAAATACATTGCGCTAATCCATACTATTGGAGCATTATTTTTAGTTGCTTTTGTGATTGGACACGTTTATTTAACAACCACGGGCGAAAAGATTCTAACCAATCTAAATGCAATGCTCACGGGTTACGAAGAAATCGAAACTGACGAAACTGATGAAAACACAAACATAGAAACAAATTCTGAAAAATTAACAACACAAAACGATTAAGGAGAATTTCAAATGGAAGAAACAAAATATATGAACCCCTATATAGCAGGCGTTCTATTAGGTTTGTTGCTTTTGGCAACAATTTATATCACTGGTCGTGGATTGGGTGCAAGCGGTGCAATCAAAAGTGGTACGATAGCCGTAGTTCAATCAATTGCTCCCGAACACACTCAAAAAGCTAAGTTTTATCGGGAATATTCACAAGAACATCAAGGCAGTCCATTGATGAATTGGTTGGTATTCGAAGTTGTTGGTGTGGTTATTGGTGCGTTCCTTTCGGGGTTAGTATCCAACAGGTTAGCACTAAAATTCGAAAAAGGACCACGCACAACAACCAAAATTAGGATTGCTGGCGCATTAATTGGAGGAATACTTTGGGGAATTGGATCCCAGTTAGGTAGAGGATGCACAAGTGGTGCTGCTCTATCAGGGTTGGCAGTAATGTCCACTGGCGGAATTATCACTATGTTTGCAATTTTTGCTGGTGCATATATGTTTGCCTATTTTTTCAGAAAAATGTGGATTTAAATTAAGGAGAAAAAAAATGGGACCATTAGTTCCTGATATAGTATCACCCAACTTAAATTATATTGTGGCTCTGATTATAGGTATATTTTTTGGGGCAATTCTGGAACAAGCTGGTTTTTCGACTTCCAAAAAATTAGTTGGTTTGTTTTATGGTTACGATTTCACAGTTTTAAGAGTGTTTTTCACCGCAGGACTTGTAGCAATGGTTGGGCTTCTTGCCTTCGACCATTATGGATTAATCGATATGAGCTTGGTTTACATCAATCCAACATTTCTCTGGTCAGCTATTATCGGGGGATTGATAATGGGTTTGGGATTTGTAATTGGTGGTTTTTGCCCTGGAACAAGTGTTTGTGCAGCAGCTATTGGCAAAATTGATGCAATGATATTCATCATAGGGGCATTTATTGGTGTTTTGATTTTTGCCGAGGGTTACCCTTTGTTCGAAGGCTTATACAAGGCAGCAAATCTTGGAAATCCGCAAATATTCCAAACATTAGGAATCTCCCAAGGCTTATTTGCATTCATAATGGTCATCATTGCATTGTTTGCTTTTTACATTACTAATATAATCGAAAACAAAGTCAATAAAATCGATCAACCTGCCATTAAAACTACACCTTACTTCACTTCTGTTTTGGTGATTGGCGTTATTCTTGGCTTTATGTCATTTGGATTTTCGGATAGAAAAGCCGATTTATTAAAATTAATTGAAGACAAAAATTATGTGATGAGTGCTTTTGGAGAACACAACTGTACCGACACAACCAACTCATCAGCTATGATTTGTCCTGACGAATTTGCTTTGTGCCTTCTCAAAATTGAAGAATGCAACAGGATGCAAATATTCGATTTTCGTTCTCCCGAAGAAAGAAAAGCATTACCTTTACCAAAATCTACACCAATGACATTAGACGATTTGTTCGCCAAAGAACCAAATAAATTATTGACAATATTGCATCGTGAGAATATTTTTGTTGCAAACGATGAACTAACCGAGCGAAAAATGGCAATAATTGCAACCAAATTAGGTTATAAAAGAATAAAAATTCTCAAAGGTGGATTGGAAGGCTTTAAAAAGGAAATTTTGGAATATAAACCAATTGATAATCCTCAAACAATTGCCGAAAGGGATAGAAACAAGTTCCGATTATATGCCCAAACTAAGATTCCCGAAATACTAAAAAAATACAAACCTGCAGAAAATACTAAATCCGACAAACCAAAAAGAGTTCTGGGTGGTTGTTAAAATAATTTAGGGGCAATCAGCGATAGGTTGCCCCTAAAATCTTCTTTGGCAAATCAAAAAATATTATTTTTTCTTTGTGTATTTGTCCAAAAATTTAATTACTTTGTCCTGCCAAATTATGTATTCTTGTGGCCTTGATATAAAATGTGTCTCGTTGGGAAATACAATCAACTCAGCTGGGATGTTTCGACCGCGAGCTGCGGTGAACGCTTCCAGTGATTGGGTGTATGGAACACGAAAATCTCTTTCGCCTGTAGATATTAAAATTGGTTTATCCCAATTTTGAACATAATTATGGGGAGAATTACGCTCCATATTGTCGCGATTTTCTTTAATCCAGTATGGACCGCCAAATTCCCAGTTTGGGAAAAATAATTCTTCGGTAGCACCATATTTGCTAACAACATTGAAAACTCCGCAATGTGCAACAAAAGCAGAGAATCGACCTTCGTGATGACCAGCTAACCAATATGCAGCATAACCACCAGCACTTGCTCCAATGGCCGAGCGTCCATTGGGATCAACAAAAGGTTCTTGACTAAATTGATCGGTTGCTGCCAATAAATCGCTCATAGCCATTCCTCCCCAATCCTTGCTAATCGCATCGTTCCAAGCTTGACCAAAACCGGGAACTCCTCGTCGATTCGCAGCCAAAACTATATACCCGTTTGCTGCATAAATACCAAAATTCCAACGATAATGATAATTTTGCCCTATCATACTTTGTGGTCCACCTTGACAGTATGTTATTACTGGATATTTTTTGCTTGGATCGAAATCGGGCGGATATATTATCCAAGCGTGTATTTTCTTCCCATCCCGTGCAGTGAACCAACGCTGTTCAAATTTTGCGGGATTAATGTACTTTAACCGTTCATCGTTGAATTTAGTCAATTTTATCTCTTCGCCGGACGAAATATCCAATTTGTAGTAATCCAATGGATGGTTGAAATTCATTTTGCCAACTACGATGCTTTTTCCATTTGGAGTAATTGCTAAACCACTTCCATAATTCCAATCACCTTTGGATAATTTACGAGGTTGTTTGGTTGCAATATCAAATTCGAATAGACTAACAACACCCGAATCTGTTGCAGTGGCATAAATTTTCTTGCTATCGGGCGACCAAATATATTCCTCGATCCATTGATCAAAACCAAGTGTGAGTTCCTCTATAGATTTGGTATTCCGGTTATAAAGCATTAAACGAATTCTGTCGGATTCGAACCCATTTCGTTCTTGACTTGTAAAAGCAATCCATTGACCATCTGGTGAAAATGCTGGATTTTTGTCGTATCCCGGTAAATTTGGAGTTATGTCTTCTTTTGTATATTCCAAATTTTTCCCGTTAAGGTTTATTTTAACCAAATAAACACTTGAATTTGTATTCCATACAATATCATTATTGATTCTTGCAGAGTATGCTAGATATTTTCCATCTGGTGACCAAGCTAATTCTTCCGTTCCACCAAATGGTTTAAGAGGTGTATCGATTAACTCACCTTCCATCAAATCTTTGGGTTCGGAATTGCCATCAACTGGCACTATAAATAAATGACTAAATTTGTCGTCAACCCATTCATCCCAATGCCTAACTGGCAAATCGGTATAGTAGCGTATATTGGCTTTGGAGTATTGTGGATATTCATCATTAATTGTTTTTAATAACTTAACTTCGGAAGTAAAAGAGATAAATTTTCCATCAGGTGACCAAAGAATGTTGGATATACCTTCCTTTAGATTAGTTATTTGCTTCGGTTTACCTATTGGAAAATCTTGTATATAAATTTGGTAAGAACCATTTTTGTTCGATAAATAAGCAATTTTTTTTCCATCAGGAGAAAAAATTGGAGACATTTCGTTTGAAGCATCTTCGGTAATTTGTTTAGTGTATTTACCATCAATGGATGTTGCCCAAATGTCACGAGTAAGTTTGTTCTCGTCGATCAAAGGAGTAGCTACTGTATAAATAATCCACTTGCCATCAGGTGAAATTTGCATTTCGGACAGTCGCTTCATTGAGTACAAATCAATAGTTGTTAAATTATGGTTTTCGCGATTGATATTATCAGTTTCTTCCAATTTTTTGAGATTTTCCGAGCAACCAAAAACTAAAAGTACTAGAACAAAAAATAATAATAATTTTTTCATATTTCACTCAAAGATTATTACCAAAATTAAGGAAAAAAACAGGAAAATAATTTAAATTAACAAATGGATAATATTACAAAAATAATTAATGCTTAATAATTGTCGATTTGGGCTCTTTGTAATTTGTCCGAAAAATCAACATAAACAGTTTTCCATTCTGTAAAGATATCAAATACCGTCCAGCCACCTTCGCGATGACCATTGCCAGTGCCTTTCACTCCACCAAACGGCATATGAGCTTCGGCTCCAATGGTCGGTGCGTTGATATAGGTAATACCAGCTTCAATTAAATTTATAGCTTGGAATGCATAATTAACATTTCTTGTATAAATCGAAGAAGACAGGCCGTATTGCACATCATTTGCTAATTCTATTGCATGCTCGAACGAGTCTGCTTTAGTTACTGATAGAATTGGACCAAAAATTTCCTCTTGGAACAATCTCATATCCCGTGTTACATCTGCAAATATAGTTGGCTCAAAGAAATATCCTTTTACCAAGTCACCTTCGGTTGCTCGTTTTCCACCACACACTAAGCGGGCTCCTTCTTTCAAGCCAATTTCAGTATATTCAATACAAGTGTTTAATTGTGCCTCGTGAATAACCGGTCCAACTTGTGTTTTGGGATCTAAACCATTGCCCAGAATGAGTTTGGATGCTCGGTTTGCTAATTGATTAATAAATTCGTCGTAAATGTCTTTATGCAGAATGAGCCGAGAGGTTGCAGTGCAACGCTGTCCTGTTGTACCAAATGCTCCCCAAAGCACGCCATCCAATGCTAATTCCATATTTGCATCGGGCATAACAATTTGTGGATTTTTTCCTCCCATTTCCAAAGAAATTCGTTTGTTCAATCTTCCGCATATCTCGCCCAACTTAACTCCTACCCCAGTTGAGCCTGTAAAGCCAATTACTTTGACGTCAGGATGTTCCACAATCATATTACCCATATATCCTTTACCTAAAACTACATTGAAAACTCCCGCGGGGACGCCAGCTTCCTCCATAACTTCTGCAAACATCACACCTGAATGGGGAACGTCTTTGGAAGGTTTGTAAACAACTGTATTACCGGCTGCTATTGCTGGTAAAATTTTCCAACTTGGCACTGCGATTGGGAAATTGAATGCAGTAATAACTCCACAAACACCAATGGGAGTGCGGAACGACATATTCATTTTATCTGCTAACTCACTCGGCGTATTATATCCGAACAAGCGACGAGTTTCACTTGCTGAATAGTAGGCTGTATCGATTGCTTCTTGAATGTCGCCTTTGGTTTCGAAAACTGGTTTTCCCATTTCGCGTGTCATAATTCGTGCAATTTCTTCTTTTCGGGCTGCAAAAATATCGCCAACTTTTCGAATTATGTCCCCTCTTTTGGGCGCCGGAACCTTTTTCCAGAATTTAAATGCTTCTTTTGCAGCTTCGACAGCGTCGTTCACATCTTCTTGTCCCGATTCGGGAAATTCTCCAATTATATCTGAGATGTCTGCGGGATTGATATTTGGAAAATATTTACCCGATTTGGGTTCAACCCATTGTCCATTGATATAATTTTTAAATCTTTGCATAAAATCACCTTTATTAATATTCAATAAAATGAGATAACAAAATTAACTTTAAAAAAATTAATATTATAAATTATTAAAAAAAAATTAATAAAAAA
>Ga0068674_1017555_pt1 | contig 8317 bp, 7 predicted proteins | sample YNPNP_1100MetaT_FD_73488 | JGI IMG/M metagenome (GOLD analysis project Ga0068674, IMG submission 73488) | Anoxygenic and chlorotrophic microbial mat microbial communities from Yellowstone National Park, USA - YNP NP_1100 MetaT (Metagenome... ...
CTTCCCGGCCTCTCCCGCGTAGGGATAGTCCTCGTAATAGACCAGTGGCCTGCCCGTGGCCTCCGCCGCCTGCCGCACCAGCCGGTGGTCCCCATGTGCCCCGGCCCCCAGCGGGACGCAGAGAACGGCAGAGGACGGGAGTTCCGCCATCCGACGGGCCAGTTCCTCCCGAAGCGCCCCGTCCTCCTCCGCGATGGGCCCCCACAATGCGTCGTAGTTTGGGTAGAGGAAACGACCGTCCGGCGCGCGCCGGTAGATGCAATCCCAGAAGTCCCAGTGGACCGCCACCGCCCCCAGACGGGCCAGCGCGGCCCGGTCCTCCTCCCGCCGGGCCGCTGGAGCGTCCGTCTCCGCCAGCCCCCAGTACTTGTGGAGCGCCTGCGCGTAGTCGGATAGCGGCCCCTCCGGGCTCCCCGCGCAGACTGTCACCACCCACACCCGCATCCCGGCCCGGACCTGCAGGGCAATCCGCCCGCCGCAGGAGAAGACCGCGTCGTCCAGATGCGGGGAGAGGTAAATCCAATCCGGCCGTCCGTCTTGACAATTTACTGCACTTGTATATAATTGCATTAGCAACTCCTATACAAATGTTGGTGATGCTGACTCGCGAGGCAGTTTTCCGACAGATTGACGCCGACCGCGTGATCCCCATCCAGGAACTGGTCGGGGTCCAGTACGACAACCACCTTCGGATGCCCCTGCGGTTCTGCCGCCGCGGCCGGGAGTACGAAATCGTGGAACTGATCAGTTCCTTCCGCGAAGACCTCCCGTCTCCCTCTATGCTCTACCTGGTGCGTGTCCGGGAGGGGGATGTCTTCGCCCTCTACCTGGACCTTACCGAACCGGTGGACCTGGGTGGCCAGACGGTCTGGCGGGGACAGTGGGTGCTCCACTTTCAGGTGGAAGAGGAGGAAGATATGTTGGTGGACATCCGGCTGAAGCAGATCGCTGATTTTCACGGTCACCTCTGCCCCGATCTGGCCCTGGGGTACCGGGTCAGCCAGTATGCGCTGGAGCGGCTGACGTTGGCGCTGATGGGCGGCGCGCTGCTGCGGGTGATCGTGGAGAATGCCACCTCGGCCGTGGACGCGATCCAGCATATGACCGGCTGTACCCTGGGGAACCAACGGCTTATGGTGCGGGATTGGGGCAAGCATGTGTACACCTTCATTTACGGTGAAAAGGAGGGGCTGCGCCTGGCCCTCCGGCCCGGCGTCCTCCCCGAGAATCCGGATATGACGGCACTGGAGCAGAGGATCCAGGCCGGGCAGGCAACCCTTTTGGAGACGGCCCGCTACCAGACACTCCTGGATCAGCGGGTCACCTTCGTGCTGGACACACCAGCCGAGGTTCTCTTTGTCGCCCGATACGTGCCGGTCCGTTGGCCCTGGGAGCAGAAAGGGAGCGCGTTGCTCCGCTGCGAGGAGTGCGGCGAGCCGGTGTTGGAGACCCATCTGGTGCTGCGAAACGGTCGTCGTCTCTGCCTGGACTGCCTTAGCGGAATGCTCCCAGCCTGTATGACTCCCTGGGGGGATTGAGGGGAAGGCGGAACTCCCCTCACCACCCCAAAGTCTACCGCAGGATATCCCTTCTGTCAATCTCATATTTCTCTGGAAGGAGGAACGATGACGACATCCGGTCCACCGCGCGCGGCGATAGAAGCCCTTATCCGGGAAGGGAATACGGAGGCCCTTCTCCAAAAGGCCGGAGAACTCCATGGCCACTTCTGCCCCTTCCTGGCCCTGGGGGTCCGGGCCGGGGTGATCGCGATGCGGACCCTGGGGATTCTGGAGAACCCGGGCATGGAGGACGTGGTCGCCATCCTGGAGTGCAATAACTGCTTCAGCGACGGTGTCCAGATGGTTACTGGCTGTACCTTCGGCAACAACGCCCTCATCTATCGGGATGTGGGCAAGACGGCTTTCACCCTGGCCCGACGTGATGGCGACGCCGTCCGGGTGGCCCTGCGCGCCGACTTCGTGGAGAGGTTCCAGGACCGCCTCCCGGATGAGGCCAGCACCCTGTTCCGGAAGATCGTCCAGGAGCACCAGGAGGCCACGCCCCAGGAGCAGGCACGCCTGATGGAACTCTGGACGGAGGCCTCGTTTCAGCAACTGCCTCTGCCGGAGGAGGAGGTCTTTACCGTCCAGCGCCTTCAGGTCCCGGTACCACCCCGTTCCCGCATCTTCGGCTCGGTGCGGTGCGCCATCTGCGGCGAGAGTGTGATGGAGACGCGGGCCCGGATCAAAGACGGCCGTCCTGTCTGCATCCCCTGCTCCGGGGACGAATACTATCAATTGACCGGGAACGGCATCGCGGTGGAGCGGTGAGGTGGGAACGGGACACAGGACCCTTGTCTATCTGCTGACCTTCTGGGTCATCCTGACCCTCAACTTTCTCCTGCCGCGCCTGCTGCCCGGCGACCCGCTGGCGGCGCTTCTGGACCCGTCCAGTTCCGACTACGTCTACGACCCGGAGGTGCGCGCCGCCCTGGCCGCCTACTACGGCCTGGACCGTCCCCTCCCGGAACAATATGGGCGCTACCTGCTGGGGATCCTGACTGGCGACCTGGGCCGCTCCATCCGCCTCAACCGCCCGGTAGCCGAACTGGTCGCGGGGCATCTCCCCTGGACCCTGCTCCTGGTGGGGACGGCGCTTCTCCTCTCATCGGGTCTGGCGCTCCTGGCCGGTACGGAGTCGGCCTGGCGGCGGGGTTCCTGGGCCGACCGGGGGCTGGTGACCGCCGGCATCCTCCTGGCCAACGTTCCGGTTTACTTCGTCGGGATGATGCTCCTGCTCCTCTTCGGGGCCCGACTGCGCTGGCTCCCCCTGGCCGGAGGACGGACGCCCTTTGCCCAGTACCCATCAGCCCTGGCCGCGGCCCTGGACATCGGCCATCATCTTATCCTGCCAGCACTGACCCTGACCCTGGCGATGGTGGGGGCCAAGTTCCTCCTGGTGCGCAACGCCACAGTGAACATGCTGGGAGAGGACTTTATGCTGGTGGCCCGGGCCAAAGGGCTGCCCGAGGGCCGGCTGAAGTGGGGGCACGCCCTTCGCAACGCCCTGCTCCCGTTCGTTGCCCACCTGGCCGCTCACACCGGAATGGCCGTCACCGGCGCGGTCTTCATAGAGGCTCTCTTCAGCTACCCGGGGATGGGCCGTCTCATCTTTGAATCTGTCACGGCGCGGGACTACCCGGTTATCCAGGGGGCCTTTCTGGTCGTCTCCGCTGTAGTGCTGACGGCCAACTTCCTGGCTGATATTATCAACCTACATCTGGACCCCCGCCTGCGGGAAAGAGGGGTTGAACGATGAGACGGCTCGGCGGAGAAGTCTGGTTCGGTTTGATCCTTCTGACCCTCTGCAGCGCGGTAGCCGTGCTGGCGCCCGTGCTGGCCCCTTATGACCCCCACGCCTTCAGCGGCCAGCCGCTGGAGCGGCCCAGCCGCGCCCACCCGCTGGGCACCAACGACGTCGGCCAGGACATCCTCAGCGAGTTGCTCTACGGCGCGCGCGTCTCCCTCATTGTTGCGCTGGCGGCCGGCTCCGGCACCGTCCTCCTGGGACTGTTGGTCGGGGGAATGGCCGGATACGCCGGGGGGTGGCTGGACCAGGCCCTGATGCGGTTGGTGGATGGGATGATGAGTTTGCCCCGACTGCCTCTCCTCATCCTGTTCGCTACGTTCCTGGGCTCCGGCCTTCCCCAGACCATCGCCATCATCTCCCTGCTCTTCTGGCCGGCCACCGCCCGCGTCGTCCGCGCCCAGGTCCAGAGCGTCCGACAGCGCGGCTACGTCCGAATGGCCCGGCAGTTCGGCGCCGGTCACCCCTACGTCTTCCTGCGCCACATCCTCCCTGCCATCGGCCCCCTCGTCGCCTACGGCCTGGTCACCTCGGCCGGGCACGCCGTGGCGATGGAGGCCGGCCTGGCCTTCCTGGGGCTGGGGGATCCCCTGGTCAAAAGTTGGGGGCTGATGATGCGCTTCGCCCTCAACCTCCCCGGCCTCTTCCTGACCGACCGGTGGCTCTGGTGGCTTCTGCCCCCTGCCCTCTCCGTCACCCTGCTCATCCTGGCCCTGACTTTCATTGGCATCGGGATGGAGCGCAACCTGAACCCCCGTCTGGCCCGGAGGTGGCGATGATGCTGATGGTCCAGGACCTTCGGGTGACCTTCCCGCTGGACGGGAGGATGGGCCTTCGGGCAGTGGACGGTGTTTCCTTTGAATTGGCGCCGGGAGCGTCCCTGGGGATCGTCGGGGAGACCGGCGCGGGGAAAACAACTATCGCCCGGGCGCTTCTGGGGCTTCATCCTCCGGAGTGCGTCCAGGGCTCTATCCGCTTGGACGGCCGGGAACTGGTGGGGCTCTCCGAAGAGGAGTGGCGGGCCATCCGCTGGCGCCGCATCGCCTTGGTCCCCCAGTCGGTGGGGACGGCCCTGGATCCGGTCTACCGGGTCGGGGACCAGATTGCCGAGCCGATGCGTTATCACCTGGGGCTTTCCCCGATGGAGGCATGGGGCCGGGCACTGGAAATTGCCCGCCGGGTGGGGCTGGAGCCCCGTCACCTGCGGGCCTATCCCCACCAACTCTCCGGCGGGGAGAAACAGCGGGCCCTCCTGGCCATGGCCCTCAGTTGTGCTCCGGACGTCCTGGTGCTGGACGAGCCGACCAGTGGGCAGGATATGCTCGCTCGGGCCCGACTGCTGGACCTGCTGGACGCATTGCGCCGGGAAAGGGGGATGGGCCTGCTGGTCATCTCCCACGACCTGGCCGCGGTCGCCCGCCTGGCAGAGCGGGTGGCCGTCCTCTATGCAGGCCAACTGGTGGAGGTGGGACCGGTACAGCGGGTGCTGGGGGAGCCCCGCCATCCCTACACCTGGGGGCTGCTCCACGCCTACCCGGATATGTCCACCGCGCGCGACCTGCGGGGCATCCGCGGCGCGCCCCCGGACCCCGCCAACCCGCCGCCGGGCTGTCGCTTCCATCCCCGCTGCACTCAGGCGATAGAGCGCTGCCGACACGAAGAACCACTGCTGAGGGAGGTTGGTGGCCGCTGGATCGCCTGCCACCTGGGCGGCCTCCAGACCCTCCTGCGGGCCGAGGGGTTGCGCAAGGCCTTCTCCGTGGACGGCGGAGAACCGGAGGAGCGGGTAGAGGCCGTGCGGGAGGCTACCCTGGACATCCGGGAGGGGGAAGTCGTCGCCCTGGTGGGGGAGACCGGTAGCGGCAAGACCACCCTGGGCCAGATGCTGGTGGGCCTGCTCCCCCCGGACGGCGGCCGGGTCGTCCTGGAGGACCGGGAACTGACGGCGGCCAGGGGGAAGGAGCGCCGGGCGATGATGTCCCGCATCCAGTTGATCCCCCAGGACCCCTTTGATGCCGTCAGCCCCCGCCTGACGGTCGCTGAAATTGTTCGTGAACCGCTGGACATCCAGGCCATCGGCACGCCGGAAGAGCGGGAGGCGAAAGTGTGCCAGGCCCTCCGGACGGTGGGCCTTCCCACCAGCCCCGACTTTCTGGCCCGCCGGGCTCACGAACTGAGCGGGGGGCAACTCCAGCGGGTCGTCATCGCCCGCGCCCTGGTCCTGGAACCCAAACTCATCGTCGCCGATGAGCCCGTCTCTATGTTAGACCCCAGCGAGCAGGCGCGGGTCATCAACCTGCTCAAAGAAATTCAGACGGAGCGGGGACTGGCCCTGCTCCTCATCTCCCACGACCTGGCCCTGGTGCGCAAAATCGCCGACCGCATCCTGGTGATGCATCGGGGGCAGATTGTGGAAGAAGGGCCCGGAAATCGCATCGTAACCCAGCCCGAACACGAGCATACCCGAATGCTCCTGGAAGCCGCGCCCCGATTGGGGTGAAAAAAACTTTTGAGGAGGTGCAAAATGGCTCGCAAACTTTGGCTGTTCTCCATTCTCCTGACCCTTTCCCTGACGCTGGCGGCCTGCGGGGCCCCCACGCCCGCGCCTTCGCCCACTGCGGCCCCGCCGACCCAGCCCTCGCCCACATCCGCCCCTCCGCCCTCCCCGACACCGGCGCCGCCCGCTCACGTGGAAGTCCTGCGCCTCCCCGGCGGCGGGTACTGGGGCCATCCATCCCCCTTCGGCTTCAGCCGCGGCCCCGGCTACATGCGCGCGTCCCTGATCTTTGACACTCTGGCCTGGCGGGACGCCAGTGGCAAAACCATCCCCTGGCTGGCCACTGACTGGACCATCTCCAACGACGGCAAAACCTGGACCTTCAACCTGCGCCACGGGGTGCGCTGGCAGGACGGCCAGCCCTTCACCGCTGACGATGTCGTCTTCACCTTTGAATATGTCAAAGCGCACCCAGAGGCCACATGGTTTATGGTCCAACTTGGAGAGGTAGAGCGGGTGGAGAAAATCAACGACTATCAGGTCGCCATCCACCTGAAGCGCCCCTTCGCCCCCTTCCTGCAGACCGTCGCCGAGGCGCTCTTCATCATCCCCAAACACATCTGGGAAAAGGTGCAGGACCCCAAGTCCTACATGCAGCCTGATGCTTTCATCGGCACCGGCGCCTACCGGCTGGTGAAGTTCAGCAAGGAAGAGAATACTTACCTTTATGAAGCCAACCCCGATTTCTTCCTGGGTGAGCCCTATGTTCGGCGGCTGGAGTTTGTGCCCATCAGCGACGAGTCTATGGCCCTCCTGAACGGCGACATCGCCGCCTTTGACAAGTTCGGGGGCGTGAACGAGGAGATGCTGGCGCCGTTCCGGAAGGCGCCCTTCCAGATCAAGCAGGCCCCCGGCGAGTGGGGGATGTTCCTGTACTTCAACCTGGAAAAGGACACCCCGCTGAAAGACGTGCGGGTGCGACGGGCCATCGCCCACGCCATAGACCGGCAGGCGCTGCTGGACCGGGTGCTCTTGGGCTTCGGCGACAAGGGCAACCCCGGCTTTTTGCCCCCCGCCAACCCATGGTACAACCCCAACGTCCCCGATTATCCCTACGACCTGGAGAAGGCGAAGGCCCTGCTGGCGGAGGCCGGGTACGACGGCAAGGCCATTAAGTTGGTCTACTCCCCTGACTGGATCATGGCCTCGCCCCGGGTGGTGGAGATTCTCAAGGCCGGCTTTGATGCCATCGGCCTGAAAGTGGAGTTGGTGACGATGGACCAGGCCACCATAGACGAGGCCGCCACCAAAGGCGATTACGAGATGCTCATCACTGGTTTTGGCGGCCTGGGCGGCGACCCCGACCAGTTGCGGCGGACGTTCGCCAGTTTCAGCAAGATGAAGGGCTTCTCCCGGGCCCGGGGCTACCAGAACCCTGAGTTTGACCAACTGGCCGATGCCCAGGTGACCATGGTGGACCCGGCGGAGCGCCGCAAGGCGGTGGATCGGATGCAGGCCATCCTGGCGGAGGACCTGCCGGTGATTCCCCTGTACTACACCGCCCGGGTGGTCGTCTACAACGCCGATGTCTTTGACAACTGGTACTACACCCCCGGCGGCTTCGGTGGCGGCGTGCCGATGTGCTACAACAAGCATCAGTTCATCGTCGGCCGGCCGGAAGGGCTGGAGATTCGGCGATAGTGGACGACCTGCGCGCCTTCTTTGAGCGACTGGCCGAAGAATGGGACGCCCAGCAGCCGCCGGACCGGGAGGAGTGGTTGCGGCGGCTGCTGGAACCCTTTGGCGACCTTCTGCAGCAGGCGCAGGCGGTCCTGGAGGTCGGCACCGGCACCGGGGCGCTCATCCCGCTCCTGCGGGAGAGTGCCCCGACCGCCCGCGTGGTCTCTATAGACCTGGCCTATGCGATGTTGCGCCGGGCCCGGAGGCGCTGTCTGGATGCCCTGCTGGTCCAGGCTGACGTCCATCACCTGCCTTTCCCTCCGGCCGCCTTTGACCGGGTGGTCTGCCACAACACCTTTCCCCACTTCCGTGACAAACCCGCTGCGCTGGCTGAACTGGCGCGGGTCCTGCGCCCCGGCGGATACTTACTCATCCTGCACGACCTGGGCCGGGAGCAGGTGAATGCCATCCACCAGAGTGCAGGTGGAGTCATCGGAAACGACCTGCTCCCCTCCGGCGACGAATTGGCCCGTCTCCTGCAGGCTGGGGATTTTTCTCCAGTGGAGGTGGAAGACAGCCCGCAGCGCTACCGGGCCATCGGCCAGCGACTCCCCGGTCCCCCTTGACAATTTATCGCAACAGCATATAATAGCATTTGCAGCAATTACCTACGTGCCGACTAAAGTCGCCCGCCATAGGCCTTTGGCCTGCGGTCGGCCTTCGCCGACCGGGGGCGTCGGCGCAGGCCGACGCCCGGCACAGCGTGCCCAGGAA
>Ga0068674_1030431_pt1 | contig 8313 bp, 4 predicted proteins | sample YNPNP_1100MetaT_FD_73488 | JGI IMG/M metagenome (GOLD analysis project Ga0068674, IMG submission 73488) | Anoxygenic and chlorotrophic microbial mat microbial communities from Yellowstone National Park, USA - YNP NP_1100 MetaT (Metagenome... ...
TGATGGTGATGATGTGACAACGAATTTGTATTCACTATCACCTTTCTTGAGAATATCCACTACATTATTAATCCTTCTTGCATCTTCTTTAACTCCATTGATAGCAATTGGTGCAAGGATTGTTCTTGTGATTGTAGAGCCTACAATTGATAATCCGCTACCAATTGCATATAATACATTAAGTGACATACCAACACTCTTCTTAACTGCCTTCGTTATCAATGGCTCGTCATTAAGGTTATCACTAGGTTGAGTGACATTCACCTGAGATGTTGTTGTGGGTTGTGCTGTAGCAGTTGCTATCTCAATCGGAGTTTGAAGTGAGTAATTGAGATTGCTTAATGTTTTGCTACTTTCAATTACTTCCTGGCTTATACTCTTTTGTTGAGGAGTTGATAATTCTATGCCAAATGTATTCTTAATGTATCCGTATGCTGGTGGGTCATAAAATCCATTTGGATATTTTACTTGAGGAGGTGCTGTTGATAACCTGCTATCAAGTATACCAACATAAGTATATGGATTATCAATCTTACTATACCCTAACACTCCCTTCATTGTATCAACACTTTGCTTTTGCTCTTGGTGGATAGGAGTGGATGCTTGGTATGTGGTTGGTGTTTTTCTACCGCCTTGTGCCTTGTATATAGCGGTGTATATATCATCATCAGACACATCAAAGTTATTATTCTTTGCTGATTGCTTGATGGTATCAACTACCAAGTCAGTGTCATCTTTGAATTCTTCTACTTGTTGTGGTTGTGTCTGCTGGGTATATGAAACACTTGTCCAAGCACTAGTTATGCTTTTTGATGCATTCTCTGGTAGTGGAGATGCCATGTTAGATAGCACATCCCGCAGTTGCTCATCTAATTGCTTATTTACATCACTGATTGGTGCTGTTAAGATATCCTCTACTTTCATTAATATCCTCTCACTGGCCACTTATTTTTGATGCTTCTCCCTTACCTGTTTGACTTAATTTATTCCTTGCCTGCTCTATTAACGCATTAATAACCTTAGTAATAGTATCCTTTGAAATTTTTCTTGCTCTTGGAGTTAGGTTTTTATTCATACTCAAGTATTCGTCAAGGTTATCTCTCATAGATGATAATTCAGATATTGCGTCTTGGAGTGTATCGGGATTTACCGTCTCAATTCCTACAAGTTGTATTAGTCCATTGCTATCTTGTGATTGTGTTATCCTTATTCCATAAGCACTCGCCACAGTGATTACATTTTTTATACCTGTATTAGTTACATCCTTGTATGCTTTAAACTCATCATCTTTTAATACATTCCTTGCGGTTTGTGATAACTTGCTTTGCATTAGTTTCATTTGCATTATGTTTTTAGCAGTTCTCGCTTGTATTTCTCTTATTTTAGCCTCATCAACGGGAGATAATTGTTGTTGCATTGAGCCTTTTATGAAGTTAGCAAGTTTCTCGTCATTCATTATACTATCATAGATTGATTTAGCCTTACTGAGTTGATTTTCAGGATTTAACGCCACTGCATTTGACACACCTGCCCCAGCATTATGTATCACCTTCGGGAGCTCACTTGCCACCATGTTGTAGAAGTTAGTCATGTATGCCTCATATCCAAATCTACCTCTTTGGAAGCCTACTCCCCAATTTACTTTTTCTTCTGGAGTTAATACAGGTTTCACTAGAGACAATGCCAATTTCGCCACTTGTGCATTAACTGGCTCTTCAGTTTGTGTATCCGAGCCATACGATACTTTTACTATTGCACCTCTTTCTACCGATGGGTCAGGAATATCTTTTCTCTGCTCCAGCACCTCGCCTGTTGATGATATCTTATCTACTACATTTTGTAACTGTGCTTTCGCTTGCTTGTCATTGATACTAGCCTCTTTTAATACATCATCAAGTTTTATTGTCTGTATCTGTTGTTTTCCATTGTCATCAATATATTGAAATGATATCTGTTCTTTAGTTATTAGGTCTTGTAACATTGATTTAATTGCATCGCCCCTTGATTGTGCTAGCATCTGATTGAATAATTGCCTTGATTGTGGGTCTTTTATACTCATCATTTCAGGAGATGCCACACCTACAACATTGATTTCCTTGATATCACCATTTTTAGATGCATTATATATACCACCTAGATATGTTGCTAGTAGTTTCTTTGTGTTACCAAGCGATGTTGTATCCATCGGTAAATCTGTTGCATTGTTAAGCAATATTTGCGATGGGTCTTCTCCGTTCTTCTGTGCTATGTTGTAGATATTATTGACTACTGCATCCATACTTACATTATCTTGATTACCTTGTAAAACATCTGCTTTCTTTATAGTATACACTCCATCATCTACCTTACTGAATGTTACACCTGGAGAAAACCCCGTGCCAACAATATTAGTAACACCAGTTTTAGTTGTCTTCGTTTTATTTTTCTCTTTTACTTGAGTAATATTTGCATCACTTACTGTCACTGTAGTATATGCTGTTTTGTATATCTGATATCCCTTGTCACTCATGTTACCCTCCTACTTCTCTTGCTTTTCCAACAAGCCCTTCCACTTCCAGTTACCGAATGATGGTGCTAGTCCTTGGGTTGTCTTCTGACCACCATACATTGCTGTTGGTCCCAAGAATAATGATGAAATACCTGCCCCTAGACTGCCACCAACTGATGCACCTATACCTGCACCTGCTGGTCCTAGTAACAATCCACCACCAACACCTCCTATTATAGTTCCAGCCAGTCCAGCCAATGATCCCCACACTGATGCTTCAGCCTGTCTCTTTGCTTCCTCCATTTGCCTCTGAGCTGCCTCTTTCTCGGCATTGAGTTGCTCCTGCTGTAAACTAAAGTTAAACATGCTTCTTAATCCTTCAATTTTACTCAAATCAATATTTAGGTTAGTTCCAATAATCTGTGCTTGTGTCTGAAACTGTTGTTGTAATGCACCGAGAGATGCCTGCTTTGCTGTGGCATATTCCTTCTGTAGAGCTGCAATTCTTGCTTGGTCATAGATTGACTGTATTGCTTGCTGTTGAGAATTTATGTTTGAGTTTAATATTGCCTCTCCTGTGCTTGACAATTTGTCTCCCATTTGTTTTCGTGCTTCAAGAGCACCAAGAGTTTTGAATAGCCCAAGTGCATTTGCTTTCTCTTGTAGCCCTATACTTCTCTGCTCAAGTTCCAGCCTTGCCTGGTCAACATAGTCTTTGTATCCACCTTGATAGATATCTTTCATTCTTTTCTGGAAGTCACTTTCTAATCCTTCCATCTCGTTTGTATACATGGATTGAGCAACGCCTTTCCATGAGTTTTCGTAGGTAGATATAATGTTTCTCAATTGTTGCCCTTTTTCTCCTGTATCACTTTCCATCTGGTTCATCCAAGAGATAAACTTATCAGGATTGTCTATTTCGCCAGCCTGCCCCCATCCTTGAAACACCTTGTCATGCACCGCCCCACCAATGCTAAAGTATATTCGGTCAAGTGACATTGTATCAGCATCCTTAATTCCCATCTGTTTAGCAAGTGCCCTTACATATTGTTCCTGGTTTGGTGAGTTTGCTGGTATACCGAATTTATTAAATGCCAAGTATTTCCCATAAGCAACCCAGTTTTTATATAGTTTATCTGAAGTCCAGTTTGACTGACTTTGGCTTTGGTTTCCACCACTTCCGCCTCCTTCACTACTAACACGGTTTCTACCACCTCCGCCACTACCGCCTGCCATTCCTACTACAGTCCCAGAATTATCTACATAGTATACTTGCCCATTAATAACTGTAGTTCTTGGCATCCCAACGCCGTATGCCGATGATGATCCAAGTATTCTTGAAGTTTCTGATGCCATTTCCTTCCTCCTCCTATAATTAATACCATAAAGTTCTCGGGATTACGAAAACTCTAATCCCGTAAATATTAATAAAACTCCCATTACTCCTGTTTAGATTGGTAATTAGTTTCATTTTTTGGAATTGTCCTTGTGGTTTTATTACATAACTTTCAACATCCTCTACTTCAGTTTTATACGATGTATTTGACCTCATAATACCATTTGCAATGGTAGCATTAGCCCAGTTAAAGAAGTCATGTATTTTCGGTGATGGCTTCAATGTTGTAAATATAACAATATCATCTGCACTAGCCGAGCCACTACTATCCATCATAAGAATTGCCTTCTCAATTGTCTTTATTAGCCTCATATCAGCAACAACTCTGTATCCAATAACTTTAATGTTATCAACTACATGCTCAACACTTGGTAATGGAGTGCCATTCTCTACCCACTGGTTTCTAGTTCCAACAAGTGTGTGTGGAGCGATGCCCTCAATAGTATCAAATCTCCCCCATTCTGCATCATCGTAGTATCCTGTGAATTTGCCGATGCCGAATACATCAGTGCCGTAAAATCTGTCATGGTATGTTGTAGCACCTATGTTCCTTGCAACATTCACATACATTCCGAAGTTATACATCACATTATTGACCATATCAACCGCTATAGTGCGTTCTGGTGAAATGAGAGATGAGATGGTATCAATATTCCTGCCAATGTATCCACCAGGGTATGCATTAGTTGTGATGAGCAGGGTATTGAGGTCTTTGATTTTTGATAGGTTTGCATTGCCAAGATTTTTCAATAGTGAGTAGTTGATGCCGTTTGTGTTGAGTTCTTTTATCATTGTGCCTCTTGCGAAGTATAGTTTCTTATCACCACCGATAAACGCACATCCGTCAAGAATTTGTATTGCCGTTGTGTAGTTTCTATCTGGCTTACCATTATCCACCACCTCGTATAGTTTAATATCCGATATTCTTTCAAACATTAGTGTGCCATTATTATCAAACATTATGAATATTCCATCAGTTGTGAAGATGTATGCGTATGTTGAGACTGGCACAATCTCAATTACTCTTCCCGTAAACTTCTTGACATCTGTTGCGATGTATGATGATTGCGATGTAATGAATATCTCATTTGGTGATAATGAATTGATGTATATTAGCCTATACAGGAAGTTATATACATCAAGAGTGCTGATATCAATGTATTTAATATTCCTATCATCCATCGTATTTGGTGATATAATTGTATGGAATGGATATAAACTAGTTTCGTATATTGTATTATTCACTTTAACAGTGTTCATGTTGTATACTTCATTATCAGGTTCAAGATACATGATAATCCTGTTCCCTTCGTTGTCCACATTCATTCCATCATCTACTAGTGAATTATCACCTGTCCTGTCCCCTATTTTTAATAAACTGCTATTAGAGAGACTTGCATAGTATTCAACTGGGATTGTGCCTGCCAATGATAACATAGATGGCACAATCGCCCTTATATCTTCCTCACCAAATTTAATTATTGTATCATACTCACCAGTTGTAGGTGGGGTCAGTGTCTCTGGAAGTAGTGGTATACTAAAGTCAAGAATATATTTTTCTGTGGTTGTCTGGTCAGCATTTGGAATATTAATCTTTGTGAGTGAGTTACTGATTGACGATAAGTCCTCAAGAAGAGTGAGTGTTATCTGTGGCTCATACCTTCCTTCAATACTTGGATGCAATATCTTTAGGTATCCTGATCCTGGGTATCCACCGCTCCAATTAACCTTAAAAGCAATATCCATGATGTAATACTGGATAACACTGCTATACTCACTTTGCATTGTCTTAATAAAATACACAAAATGATATACAGGGTCACTACTACTGTTAGTAGTATCGTAGTATGCCCAGAGTAGTTGTGGTCTCATTACAATGCTATTCAAGATAATATCATCAGTCACACCAGACATCTGGAGTTTCAAGTTACCAGCGAGTGTCTTGGGTGAATAGCAGGTAAAGAGAGTGTTATCATTTGTGTTATCACTTGCATTATAATCTCCATTCCTTAATACAAGTTTCCAGTTCTTTGACACTGTGTCATATATCCAGTAGAGAGTTGATTTAAGGAGGTATTTCACAGTGTGTCCATAAGCAGATATATTCTCACTTGAGTAAAACAATGTAATTGGCAGGAGGATGAGTGGTCTTTGAGGATAGTTATTTGTATCTTGGTAAAACATACTCTTCCATATTTTCTTTTTGGGTGAAAAGTAATATGGGTCTGATTGTGTCCCACTCCCGCCAGCTATTGATGGTGATGGAGCATATATAAATAAATATGGAGAACCGCCATTCACAAATATTTGTCCAGTGAGAATATCATCTCTACTAGCATTAAAATAATACCAGTGGTATGAGGCATCATTATCGATATCTCCACCAACACCATCATCAATTTCGTTTGCATAGAAAACTATATTAATCAATCCACTAAAAACAGGACCCACTCCATTTGATATAACTGGCATCATTGCCCTTGCTTTGTAAGTGTATAAAGTGTGAGTTAATTGATTTTGGCTAAATGTGTAAGTGTATACTGGTGGGTTGCCACCAGAATTAATTTCTCCTGCATTATCAACATGCTTGATATAAAAATATGTGTTGTCTCTATATATTGCACATGCACCGAGAGGATTTTCGTTATATGCATTAGTTATTGTGCCATTATTGACACTTGCGATTTGTGATAGCCCCATGCCATTTAAGTAGAATGAGGAATATCCATTATCATATCCATCATATAGCACATCAGCATTTAGCTCGCTATATGAAGAAATAAGCCCATTGCTACTTGCATTCTCCGATTTGTATTTTATTTTATCACCTGAAACCGATTTCCTGTCTAACTTGAATTTAACTACATTCTTGCTTGTAGGGTTTAATACAAAGATTTTATTCCCCGATGGACACACCTTTTTGCTTGCTAAGTTATCGTTAAATCCCTGACATTCAATCCCGTTATATACTTTCTTGGTTATCGTGTCATACTGGACATAGTAGTTATGTGACTCGTATTGCCAACTTCCATTTACTTGGTATCTGAATAGGATTTTGAGGAATGCTGGCACGAGTGATTTCTTTGGTTTCTTTTTGTAGATTTTGTTATCTGATGTATTGACTGCAACGATTTCGTTATTGTATGAAAGAGTTCCACGATAGCCACTTTCAATAATAACAAGGTTATCCTGCTGGTTATATATTACCTGCTTGTTGGATTTTATTTTGTTTATAACATGCTCCTTTGAGTTATACCAGTTTACATTGCCAGATAGAGTTTCATCAGGGATTTTGAATTTCTTTTCTCTCAATATACCATCATTTGATGGCACAACTCCGATTGCACATTCTAGTCCATCGGTGGTTTCTTGTAGGTTTATTGTGTTTTGAGGGGGGATTATTTCTCTTGGTTCTGGCATACTTATACCTCATGAATGTATTTTACTGCCGTTTCTATTCCCACTCTACTTTCTCTTATTGCTGGTCTTTCCTTATCACCGTAGACATAATTCATTAATCTTTTGAGTTCTTCCTCTGCTTTCCTGCGATAATACATACTTTCATTTTCCATCCTCATCCTATCGTAGATATACTCGCATGTTTTGTATACTATGGCATCTTTGAAGTCTTCTGGCATATCCACCACATCATTCACACTTGAGAATAACTGTGTATCAATATAGTCAAATGCTAGGTTAGGTAGGAATGCGGAGGGTGTATAATTATCTGGTGGAGGAGGTGCATTTGAATAGGCCGTAACACCATCCTTAAGTGTGTTTGATGATGTGTCAAGAGTGTAGTAGATTACTAATCTATCAAAATACACACCACCTCCTCTCTTAAAGAATATAACAGGTTGGGGGATTGCAATTTTGCTTAAGTCACTCTCACTGATTATTATATCATATCTCTCGTTCACTGATGAGATCGTAAGGTCACCTGATGTAGAATTTGATGCTTGCATAACTGGTGATATGGACAAATACGATGCACCGCCACTCCAGAAGTATGGTGTTGTTGATAGTATATCATCAAGAGGTTCATTTCTGAATGTTATCTCATTTAGTGTATTTTTACTATAAAGGTATACATTTGTTATTGTAAGAAGGGAGGTTGGGATCTGGCATGCGTATGGTAGGTTTCCATAGGTTGATGCACTAGTGAATTTATTAAAGAAGTAGTAGTTTTTGGAGAAAGGGAATACCTTGAGGTATCCCCTCTTTTTGTTTAGTCCTAGTGTTTTCAGGATTGTGTTTACAACATCCTGTAGTATATTGAGAGACATCATTGTTGTGCCGAGAGTGAGTGAATATAGGTTCTCGTCATTTACAATAAACTTTATTTTGGTTAGAATATCATTAATCGTCATTTAATGAATATCTTGAGTGGGTTTGTTGACACCACCACACCAACAACTGCATTCGCATC
>Ga0068674_1028479_pt1 | contig 8276 bp, 8 predicted proteins | sample YNPNP_1100MetaT_FD_73488 | JGI IMG/M metagenome (GOLD analysis project Ga0068674, IMG submission 73488) | Anoxygenic and chlorotrophic microbial mat microbial communities from Yellowstone National Park, USA - YNP NP_1100 MetaT (Metagenome... ...
CACTTTTTGGTTGGTAATGTTCAGCCTTCTTGCAGTGGAGTCATGTAACCTTTACTAAATTTCTTATGGTATGATTACGGTCAGATCAAGGTGTTTCGTTTGGGGAGTTACCGGCACGGAACCCGTTTGAGGCATGGCAAGGGCGAGATATGCCCTTAGAAAGGACATCGCGATGACCGTGCCACTTGATGCAGCCTATGTCGATCAACTCGATGCTGCTGATGATTTAGCAGGGTTTCGGCAGGCGTTTGTGCATAAAGAGCCAGAACTGATCTATCTCGATGGCAACTCCCTGGGTCGCTTACCGAGAGCTGCTATCGATATGGTCACCGATCTGGTACAGCGGCAGTGGGGGGAACGGCTAATCCGTGGTTGGAACGAGGGTTGGTTTGATTTACCCGAACGGATCGGGGCCAAAATCGCACGTCTGATCGGTGCTGCTCCCGATGAGGTGATCGTTGCCGATAGTACCTCGGTGAATCTGTTTAAGCTGGTAGTAGCTGCACTCCGCGCCCGTCCTGGTCGAGTGCGTATTGTGAGCGATGACCTCAATTTTCCTTCCGATCTGTACATCTTGCAAGGAGTGGCCGATCTGCTCAATGCCGGGCACGAAATTGCGCTGGCCTATTCAGCCGACGGTATTCATGGCCCAGTTGAAACGATTCTTGGTCTGCTCGATCACAGCACGGCTTTGCTGACGTTATCGCACGTAACCTTCAAGAGTGGCTTTCTCTACGATATGAAGGCGCTTACTGCTGCTGCGCACGCTGTTGGCGCCCTGACCTTGTGGGATCTCAGCCATTCCGTAGGTGTGGTGCCGATTGATCTCAACGGCAGCGCTGTCGATCTGGCAGTTGGCTGTTGCTATAAATATCTGAATGGCGGACCGGGCGCACCGGCCTTCTTGTATATCCGGCGTGATTTGCAAGATCGGTTGGTGAACTCTATTGCCGGCTGGATGGGTCAGCAGAATATGTTTGATTTTGACCTTACCTATACCCCTGCATCCGGCTTACGCCGTTTTTTGACCGGTACACCGCCAGTGGTGTCGCTAGCTTTGATTGAGCCAGGGGTTGATCTGGTATTGGCGGCTGGGATTGAACGCTTACGTGCCAAATCGATAGCGCAAACAGAATATCTGATCGGCTTGTGGCAACAGCGGCTGGCACCGCTAGGGTATACGCTAAACTCGCCACGCGACCCGGCACGCCGTGGTTCACATATTTCGCTCGGTCATCCGGCGGGGTTGGGTATTGATCTGGCGCTCATTAATGAACTGAATGTTCTGCCTGATTTTCGTGCTCCCGACAACATCCGGCTCGGTATTGCACCACTTTATACCAGCTTTCGCGATCTGCACACCGCCGTTGAACGATTGGCGCAAGCAGTCATTGAAAAGCGTTATCTGAAGTATCAGGCTAACCGTCCGACTGTTACGTGATTATTGTGCCTGTGCACGTTGCTGCAACCGTTCACGATCACGTATAACGATCTGTCCTCGGCCACCCCTGATCAAGCCATCGTCACTGAAATCGGCCAGAATACGACTGACCACCTCGCGGGATGTCCCCAGTTCGGCAGCAATGTGTTGATGAGTGGCGTAGAGAACAGGAGGTTCGCTGGCAGCATGTTGTAACAGAAATTCGGCCAGCCGTACATCGACCCGCCGAAAGGCGATTTCGTCAACGATAGCCATCACGGTCGCTAACCGCTGTGAGAGTAATTGAAAGACGTAATCGCGCCATTCACCATAGCGGTTGATCCAGTCGCGAAATGTGAACTGGTCGATCACGAAAGCGGTGGTGTCTTTTTCCACGACGGCAATGGCCGGAAACTGTCGTGCACTTAAGACACAGCTCGTGGTTAGAATGCAGCTCTCGCCGCGACCGAAGCGGTAGAGCGTGATTTCTCGCCCCGTTTCACCGATTTTGAACACACGCACAGTACCGCTGCTGAGCACAGCAAATACACTACACTCATCGCCTTCTGAAAAAATAGTCGTACCGGCTGGGAGATGAAGAAGCGTCGCTTGGGTGGCAAAATCGCGCCCAATCGGTGTTGTCGGATCGTTGAGAAAGGGCAGTATTTCACCGGCGATACGCAGCTCTTGCGGTTTGAGCATACCCTACCCCGTCTCACAATGGCTGTGTCTGTAAAACGCAGGATGTAGTTGCGAATTCATATCACTCCTTCTGTTCGAGCAGCATCGCAATCCGTTCGGCCAGCAACCGTAGGCGCACTGGCTTGGCGAGATAATCGTCAGCACCGGCTGCCAGACACCGCTCGCGATCACCCGGCATCACCAGGGCAGTCAAGACAAGGATCGGGATACGACGAGTGGTCGGTTGAGCACGTAAATGTCGCATAACCTCGATCCCGTCCATTGTGCGCAGGCGAACATCGAGCAGCACCAGACACGGAAGTTCACCCTGTACGTAGGCCAGCGCCTCTTCACCTGATTCGACATGGACAACCTGATAGCCGCAGCGATTCAGGTATTGGGCAAAGAGGGTTGCACTCGCTCGATCATCTTCGACTAGCAAAATAGGACGATCACCGGCCAACGGTGATGCGGTTGGCACTGCTGTAGCATGGGCTTCTTCAGCTTCGCGCTGACTGGTGAGTTGCTCGAGAAAGGATTGCTGCTCTTGTGGTTCCCACGGCAACGTCACGTGGAAGCGGCTGCCAATACCTGGCTCACTTTCGAGACCGACACTCCCGCCGTGAAGCCGGGTTAGTTTGGCAACGAGTGCCAGACCAAGCCCACTGCCGGTTACTTCTTTTTGCCGTTCGCTCTCGATTTGTTGGAATGGCTCAAATAGACGAGCAGCATCTTCTGTTGAAATACCAATACCTGTGTCCCAGACTGTAAATCGTACTGCACCTCGTTCAGGTTGGCCGCGCACTTCTAGCCCCACCTGACCACCAGCGGGGGTGAACTTGATCGCATTTGAGAGCAGATTGATCAGAATCTGACGCAAACGACGGGCATCGGCCAGAATAACCTTTACACTCGGATCAATGTCGTAAACGAGCTTTAGCTTAGTCCGATGTGCCATATCGGCCACCATGGATCGTAAGGACTGACAAACATCTTGCACCGAGACCGGTCCTAGGTCTAGCTCAAGACGCCCAGCTTCAATCTTGGCAATATCGAGATAATCATTGATCAACGAGAGCAGGTGTTGTCCGCCTTGTTTGATGCCATTGATGGCGCTCATTTGCTGATCGCTGAGCGGTCCGACTAGTTGAGCTTGTAAAACATCAATCAAGCCAAGAATGGCAGTGAGTGGTGTCCGAATTTCGTGGCTCATACTGGCCAGAAATTCATCTTTGATCTTTGTTGCCTTGAGTAAGCCAGCATTCACACGGGCCAATTCAACATTCTGTCGTTGGAGACGATCTTTCAAGAGTTGCAATTCATTTCGCTGCTGCGATCGTAGTTGTTCGACGATACTGCGTTGCGTAGTATCGGTAATGATCTGGATCAGGCCGGTAATTGTCCCTCGATCATCAGTGAGTGGGATGGTCAAAAGGTCGAGGTAAAGTAGAGAACCATCGGGTAACTGACGGTTGATCAGCGGTAACTGAAGGCGATCACGCTCACCTTTGAGGATTTCAGCCAATGCGGTTTCATTGCCAAACAGTTCTGGTAGCAGATCGGTGAGCATCACGCCAATCGGTGGTACACCGCCTATCAGGGCCAGCATCCCACCCGCGCCCTGGATGCGCAGGTCGGGATCGACGATCAGATACGCACTGCCGGTCTCGCGCAAAACCTGTTGTTCAACCGATAACGACATTGTCAAAGCTCCTCGCTTAGGGTTGGGGGGATGGCGTGACAATGGCTGGCGGGATTGGCCGTACCAAACCAACCCACTGCGATGGTACCCAGCCGATAAGTTGTACTGCCTGTTGATCGATTCGCACATCAACACGTACTTGATACCAGTCTCCGTATTGAGCGAGCACGATGACGGGTGCATTACGTGGCGCAACGATGAAGCTCCGCTCACTCTTTTCATCAGGCGCACTGTATAGAAACACATCTCCCGTCATTACACCGTCGTATGGTATTGGCGTTGCCGTTGGTGTCGGTGTACTTGTTGGGGTTGGTGTTCGGGTAGGTGTTGCCGTTGGCGTTGGGGTAGCGGTTGGCGTTGCGGTCGGGGTGGCCGTGGCCGTTGCGGTTGGTGTCGCGGTCGGGGTGGCCGTGGCTGTTACGGTTGGTGTCGCAGTAGGAGCAAACAGCATCGCCATGCGCGCTTCGACACTCACAATCCACCAGCCGCACAGAAAAAGTGGTGAAAGAGCAATCAGCAACAAGATCACCAAAATAGCTCGCTGCAGAAAAGTACCGGTCGGTCGAGAACGTTTGTCTTGTCCAGAAGATAACGAAATTCGTTGTCGTATCAACGTTTCAGCTTCGCGGATCAACGTTCCATCATCGCCAGCAAAGGTACGCAGTCGTTCGTAGCGCCCTTCATGAATCGCTACCAGCGTTTGCCGTAACTGTTCACGAAATCCGGCCGGCTCAACGCCGCTAATAACGGCGGCGAGGTACGCTGCACTGCCGCTAGCAATCACAATCTGGCGTGACTCATAACTGATCGCGCCCAGTTCATCACCTTCGCCAAGCGCATCACGGGCAAAATCCCGAATCGCGGTCAGCATCCCACTGACCAGATCGCGGTCAGCGGCGGGGATGCCAGGTGCAGCAAGATGGCAGATCAGAATACCAGAGTCGCGTTGAATCAGGAAGACCTCTTGCACCGAGAAGGGCAGTTGACGGCGGAGCGCATACTCACCCGCAGAAATTCCTTGGGCCCGCGCTTTCCAATATCCTGGATCAAGCATTAGGAGGGGCCCACTGCGAATGCGCGAGTCAATCTGTGAAGCCAAATCGCGGATCGCTTCGGTCGCAGCGCGGGCGATCATAGCGCCAATCACCGGATAGAGCGCGTCGATTATATCTTCACGCGCCTGGTACACCTGCTGACGAATCGCTTCACCGATAGCTGGTGCAAGAGCACGGGCGATCTCATCTTTAGACGTGTGAATCTGCTCGGCCAGAATGTCGGCAATGACCGGGCTAATCTTATCAACCAGCGCTTCTGGTTTTAAAAGCACACGTCGTAGCTCTTCAATCGCCTGACTCGACGGCGGTTCAGTGGTCATAGTCGCCTATGAATCCTCTTTTGTTGCAGAAAGGCCATCGAGCAAACCGGCTACTGTACTTCCAGTCTCGAGCCGGGTAGCAATTTCGATCAGCATACTGGCCAATGCCTTACGGTCAGTCTTCTGATTATCGAGGCGGTCAGCGATCCGACGCAACTCGGTACGCAAGGCATCTTCGGTATTGCGCAGCTCGCGGCGAAGCGACTGCGTTCGTTGTTCGAGGAGATCACGTGTCTCGGCCAGTCCGGCTCGCCCAGAACGAATTTCCAGATCATGATGGTTCTGTACTCGTCGCAATTCGCTGACGCCTTCACCAAGACCATTGATGGCAGCTTCATGTTGCCGACTCTGGGCTACAACCTGTTGTAAGAGCGCCTCACGGGCACGTTGCCGCTCAATCTCGCGGCGCAGGTCGTCGTTCAGGCGGCGTGTCTCAATATCGAGCGCATCGAAGCGACGCTGTATCGTCTTTTCAACCTCACCTAGGCGGTCTTGCAACTGACGCACGTCTTCGGTTAGATGTTCGATCTGGCGCCGGAGATCGCTAAAGGTTCGTGCATATTCCTCCATCTGTGGGCCGAAGAGAATTTCGCGCAGACGATCAACTTCAGCCTGGCGTGGTTGGCGAGCACTCGAGCCGAGAATAATCTGCCGTACTCGCTCAAGCTCTTCAGCTTCCTGTGGGCTGTTAATGCCGTTCGCTTCGTTGGTCATACACGCCCCCTTTGCTGTCTGATCTGCTGTCCTAAGCTCTGGAAAGCCTCGCTCACTCCTTGACCGGTACGGGCGCTGGTAGCGTGCCAGGCAGCTTTCAGTGTAGCGGCAAAACTGGCAATCTCTTCGTCGTCGATCCGTCGTTGGTTGGTGAGATCGATTTTGTTGGCGGCAATAACCAGTGGAGTATCAGGACTGGCTTGGTGAAAGGCGGTAGCGTATTCGCGTAATGCAGGCAATGTGTCAGGGCGCGTGACATCACAGACCAGGAGTGCACCAGCCGCACCGCGATAATAATTCTGGACGATCTGATCGAGTTTCTCGCCCCCGGCGGTGTCCCAGATGATCAGATCGATGTCAGTCTGATCGATCTGTAACGTGTGGCGACTGATCTTTACGCCAAGCGTACTGAGATACCGCTCATCGAAGATACCTTCAACAAAGCGGCGGACGAGACTGGTCTTGCCGACAGAGAACTCGCCGAGCAGGCAAATTTTGGCAACAAGTCGAGACACGGCAATGAACTGATGTGTATGCCATCTTTGCAGGGCAATATCTTTACTCTTGCGCTTAGTATACCATAAGTTGTGCGACCAAATTGTATTTAGTATACCATAAGTTGCCCGACCGAACAGCAGTTTGTTTTGCGGTAACGCAGATGGTTCACAATCTTTTCTAATCCTTGACTGTCCGATAAAAGGTCTTCTTTTCAACAGTGATCACAGGAAACGTAACGAGTTTTGATTTTTGCGAAATAAAAGGGGACATTTCACTAAGTAAAAATTGATCATTCAAAACAACTACAGCATGGAAACGGAAAAAGCTTATGTTCAACTCCGAACGCATTCGTATTCGCGGTGATAATACCTGCATTTTAGTCATTTCCCGATGCTTTCTAGCGTTGTAGCGCAATAATCGTCTCGATATGCGGTGTTTGCGGAAAGAGATCAATAGGTTGCACGAGTGTTATCTGATAATCAGCCGTAAGTAATGGCATCAAGTCACGCCCGATCAGGCCTGGATGGCACGAAATGTAAATGATTCTTGCTGGAGCATGCGCAATGATCGCCGAAATAAGGGCTGGATGGCACCCACGACGGGGTGGATCGAGAATTGCAGCCTGAAACGGGCCTGGTAGATTGGCAACCGTCCGCTCGGCAACACCGGCGATGAAGTGAACGTTCTGAATCTGGTTGTCTCGTGCACTCTGACGACCATCATGCACAGCCGGTTCATGCGCTTCAACCGCGATCACTTCATCGTAGAATCTGGCCAGAGGCAGTGCAAAACTGCCAACACCGCTGTAGGCATCGAGTAAACGACCGCCGTGAGGCGCCAGCGCGGTTTGTACTATAGCCACCATCCGTTCAGCCTGCGCGTGATTGACCTGAAAAAAGCTGTTGCGGCTTAGCCGAAAGACAACATCACCAAGTTCATCGTAAATGTGCGCCGTTCCCAGCAGTGGCTCGTCATTGAGCGTGATACCGGCCAGGCCAGGAGTTGATGCCATCCAGCTTGTAGCCAATCGCACCAGCGTCGGGTAGTCGGCAGGCAACGTAGGTGATAGGCGAGCCGCAGCATAACCGTAAGCGGCGCTCGCTTGCAGTGTGACTTCGTTGATCAAACCGGCAAACGATAACTGGCGCAGGCCCGCCAGTGCTTCTCTCAGTACCGGCAGCAGCAAGGGGTCGTCTGCCAGATCAACCACCGTCTTTGTGCCCGTAGCGTGATAGCCAAGCGCAGAACCGTCAACGTGGAGACGAGCACTGTTGCGGTAGCCCCAGGGTTGCGGTGCGGCAATGACCGGTTGGACCGGAACTGCAATATTCGGTAGAAACTTACGTATCTGTTCGGCAACAATTGCGCCCTTCAAACGTACCTGGGCCGGATAGTCAATATGTTGCCATGGCACATGATCGCCAGGGCTGACCCGAGGCGCTATCCGTTCGGGTGCTGCACGCAGGATTTCGCTGACAGTAGCGCGCAGGAAGCGGGTATGACGTTCGTAAACATTGGCTCGTACCCGTTCTCCCGGTATGGCTCCGCTTACGAAGACAACTAGCTCCTCTAACCGCCCAACGCCGTCGCCGCCCTGAGCGATCCCCTCAATCTCAAGTTCGATAGTCTCGGTCATACAAATCTCTGTCGCGTAAGATGTCGGCATTTCCATTCCGAATCCACGATAGCTCCTATGTGGTAGTTTTGGGAAATTATAACTGCCTCTACACTGGTGAAGATAGGCGAGGGAAAAAACCTTGAAAAGGTCGAATCCGCTCGCACTGATAATACCAAATGTCATACGAAGCATGCTTGTCAGGTTTGTTATATCTGTCGGAAATAAAATTCATAGATCTGTACATCTCGATACAAAGTTCCGGCAAGAG
>Ga0068674_1181223_pt1 | contig 8061 bp, 7 predicted proteins | sample YNPNP_1100MetaT_FD_73488 | JGI IMG/M metagenome (GOLD analysis project Ga0068674, IMG submission 73488) | Anoxygenic and chlorotrophic microbial mat microbial communities from Yellowstone National Park, USA - YNP NP_1100 MetaT (Metagenome... ...
CCCCTTTTCCCGCCCGCGGCGGCCAGGCGGCCTGGCGCAACCCCCACAGCCCTCCCGCCGCGGGCGGGCACCAACCGGTTGGTGGAGGGACTGCGGCCCTCGACCCCTCCCCACCGGGAAGCGACCGCGTACCTCCTGTCACTGAAGGATTACACCGCAGTTACCCAGTTCAAGGCGCCAGCATCCTATACTCCTGCCGTACACGGTAGTGGAGTAAATCAGGAGGCCATCGTGACCGCGCCATCGCTGCCCAACGACCTGATCCGTCGCGCCCGGGCCGCCGACCCCGAAGCCCTCAGCGCCATTTACGAGCACTACGGCCCGGCTATCTATCGCTACATTTACTTCCGGGTGGGTGACGCAGAACTGGCCCGCGACCTGCATAGCGAGGTCTTCGTGCGCGTGCTGGAGGGCATTGACCGCTACGAGGATCGCGGGTGGTCGATCAGCGCCTGGCTCTACCGCATCGCCTACGCGCGCACCATTGATGCGCTGCGGCGGAAGGAGCGCCACGCGCAGGTCGATCTGGAACCGTGGGATCTCTCGGACGATGGACCCGACACGGCGTTGGATGAGCAACTCAACCGCGCCGCTCTGCGACGCGCCTTTCCGCGCCTGTGCCCCAATCAGCGCAGGGTGCTCATGTTGCGTTACATCTACGGGCTCAGCCTGGAGGAGACGGCGCGCCAGATGGGCCGTAGCGTTGGCGCGATCAAATCGCTGCAACACCGCGCCATCGACAACCTGCGCCGCCTGGTGCTGGAGGATCTGGGCGAGGCGGAGTGACGCATGAGGGGAGGGTACTGGGAGGGCGAAGCCCTCCCATGACCACGTCAACGCTCCTTCAGCACAGTCACCAGATCGTCCAGCGAGAGCGTTGAGAGGCGCCGAGGCGGAGCTTTGGGCGTGCCGCACAGCAGCAGGCGCCGGTTCGGATGGAGGTACCAGTCGGCGTCAGCGTCGATGCGCTTGAGCGTGAGATACACCGGCTTGAGATCCACGCTCGAACGGCGCTGCGCCGCGACGCCCATGTACCCTTGCCGGTCGCGGTAGGCATAGAGCACTGCCCCGTGGCTGTACGCCAGGCGACTCGAGCCCCCATCGTCGCTCTGCATGGCGATCCCCAGCCCCCAGCGCGTCTGGAACTCTCGTCGCCGCTTGAACGCCTGTTCCAACCGCACCTGGCGCAACTCGTGTTCGTACCAGGCATCCAGGTTCGGCAGCATCGCCTGGGCCACATGGTGCGGCCGGTTGGGGAACAGCGCGTTGTAGCCGGCGATCAGGTCGTTAATGTTGAAGAACACCGGCTGCCGTTCCATGAACGCCTCGGCGTTGTCGATGCGCGTCACCTGTTCCACCAGACGACGCAGCGCCTCATCGTCTGGCGCGAGCGCGCGGCGCACGAGTTCGGCGGCGCTCAAGGTCGGGTCGGCGCTGTGGTGGTGATCGAAGCGCCCGCCCCCCGTATCCACGTGCACGATCAGCGGATCGGCATCGGCCGCGGCGTCGTTCAGGGTACGCCCGGCAGGAACAAAGGCCAGTTCCGCGTCAGCGGCGCCCCCAAAACGCACCAGAATCCAGATCGCCGCCAGGCAGTCCAGATCGGGCGCCAGGTGGCCAACGATAATGTGTGGGGTGACCAAGGAATGTTCACTCACATTCTAGGAGCCTCTCCGAACGTCCCGCTCTGGTGCGCCTCGCGTGGACCGGGCAGGGAAATCGGAACGGCGCTGTTCAGGGCTGATACGGGGTCCTGATGGCTACGGCGGGATGGGGCGTGGGAGGGGGTGGCCTTCCTCGCAACAATCCATCCATGATCAACGTATCAAGCCACCAGGTTCAAATAATCCTTGAGACTTCAAGTATAACAGACGGGCGCCCTTATAGTCAATGAAATGTCATTTTCAGCATGGTATACTGCCCATCGGCATGGATCTTCCAGCGTCCCAACCCAGGAGGTATTCAGTCCATGACACTGATCGAACGCGCAGGCCCCACCCACGCTCGCGAGGTGACGGTGGAGTGGTTGCGGAGCATCCCCTATGTTATCCAGTCACCCTATCGCCCACCTACAATTGCCGGGGTGATGGTCAAAGATCTGACGGTGCATCTCGATGGCCGGGGCGATGTCATTGAACTGTGGAGCCGGCCATGGGTGGACAGCGAGGGTCTGCTGGTGCCGGCGCATGTCTACCAGAGCGCTACCGATTACGGGGTAACGAAGTGCTGGCACCTGCATAATGAACATACTGATCAGTTTACGGTGACGCGCGGTAAATTGCAGGTCACGCTGGTAGATATTCGGCCTGACTCGCCCACCTTTGGCCACGTGAATCCGATCTTTCTCGGCAGCCAGAAGCCGCGCCTGATCAAGATCCCGCCGATGATCATGCACGGCTGGAAAGCCCTCTCGCGGCCAGAGGTCATTGTGGTCAACTTACAATCCCACGTCTATGATGCCGCCGACGAGTTCAAGTTTCCCTGGGATTGCGTGCTGACCGAGGTCTGGGAGCCACGCAACGGTTGATGTTCCTTCCGGCAGGAGTTTAAGGGCGGACAGAACATCCGGGCTAACGCGGCTTCTGCCGCATCGGGACGCCCCGGCGCAGGCCTCTGGTCACCCCTCTCCCGCGCGCGGGAGAGGGGACGGGGGTGAGGGCCAATCAGCGCATCCCAACGCCATAAAGCCCCTCGGCGCTCATGTGTTCTGTCCGCCCCTAAACCGGCAGGAGGGAGGGAGCGGCGCTAAGGGCACTACTTTTGGAGCAGGGGTATGGGGAAACCGGGTTTCCCCATACCCCCGCCCGCGGGCGGGCCTGGCTCTCACGCAGGGGTATGGGGAAACCGGGTTTCCCCATACCCCCGCCCGCGGGCGGGTTTGGGAGGGCGAAGCCCTCCCAGGAAGGATGTTCATCCCGTCGGGGGGGCGGCGCAAGCCGCATGGACGGCTGAGGTGACCACCGTTCGCAGCGTGCTGCCCCTCTCCCAGCCTCCCCCCGCCGGGGGGCGGCGCCGGGTTCCCGTCCCCAGCGGGGGAGGGTCAGGGAGGGGGCCGGCACCGTGCCCGCGGAGCCGCGACGCGGGCGGGACGCCCGCGCCACCGGCCTATGTTCACCTCAGGACGAGACACCCCGCAACGCGCCGGCGACTGCGCCGCGAGTACCATCACAGCTACCATCCGCACCGGCATCAGGACTCCAGTTCCACCGCATGCTCGATGTGCGCGAGCCGGGCGATGCGCCCGGCGCCGTCCACTTCAACCGCAATCACGTCAATGCGCCAGGCGCGGTCGTTGCCGGCCCCGCTCTCCGCCAGGTATGTCTGGGCGAGGTCCGCGAGGCGGCGCGCCTTGTGCGTTCCCACGCTGATCTCAGGGAACACGGGGGTTGCGCCGCGCGCCCGGCGCGTGCGCACTTCCACAAAAACGACCTGGTCGCCCCTGGTGGCGACCAGGTCGATTTCACCGGCGGAGCAGCGCCAGTTTCGCGCGATGATCACGAAACCATTGCGTTGGAGGTGCGCTGCCGCGGCCAGTTCCCCGAAGCGGCCCAGGCTGGTCTTAGCCGAAGGCATACTTGCGCCAGACATCGTGGCGTTCGATCTCGCCCAGCAGGGCGAAGGCCACGTACTGCGGCTGCCGCGGCGTCGTCAGCAGTTGCATGTTCGCCTGTTCGGGGGTGCGCCCGCCCTTGCGATGGTTGCAGTCGCGGCACGCCGTCACCACATTCTCCCACGTGGTCGCGCCGCCCTGCGAACGGGGGACCACGTGATCCATCGTCAACTGGGCCCGTCCGGGCTGGGCGCCGCAGTACTGGCAGGTTTCGCGGTCGCGGGCGAAAACGCCTCGCCGCGAGCAGGGCAATTTCATCCGACGGGGAATGCGAATGTAGCGCACGAGGCGGATAACGAGGGGGACGTCAAAACTGATCGAGCGCGCGCGGAGCTGCTGGGTGGCGGCTTCGACCAGCTCCGCCTTTTCCTGGAGCAGCAAGACGAGGGCTCGCCGAACCGAAATCAGTTGCAGCGGCTCGTAGCTGGCATTGAGAACAAGTACTCGTTGTCCCAAGGCACCCACCCCCATAAGAACCGTTGTACGTGTACAAGGGCTCTTCGCGCGGGGGTCAGGGTGCCCCCCGGCTAGAGCGCCAGGCCTCTGGCCCGGCTGGCGGAGGAGACCGCACGGATGGCCCGCAACACAACGCTGCCCCCGACTCCGCCGCAGCGGTCGTCGAACCGGGCAGGGCAGAGCCGCGCCAACGCCTGATCGGGGGCGTTGGCACGACCGGGTTGATGTGTTCGGTGCCTCGCGTGGGCCATACTGCGCCAGTGTCCTGCAATGCCGCTCCGGTGTTTTCTGGAGCGCCCGCCAATCGTGGTGTCAATATAACAGTAACATAGATGGGTGCAGCTTGTCAATTTGTAATCGTTCACATTCACATACCCGGAGGTGTGTGGTCGCCTTCCGGCGGGGAGGGGTGGAGGGCCGCAGTCCCTCTGCGGACCGGTTTCCCCGCCTGGCGTTGCCGGCGGTTCGTCGCATCATCGTCCCCTGGAGCGGGGTGTGGGGAAACCAGGTTTCCCCACACCTCTGCCCGCGGGAGGGTAGGGTGCGACTTCCTTTCCCGGCGAGCGGTCAGCGGGTTTGCCGCCGGGCGGCTTCACTGAGAATAAGCTCGTCAATCAGCCGCTCAACGGGGGCCCGGTCGTCGGTGAAGGGGGCGTAGCGGGCCTGGGCCGGGGTAAAGGGCCGCACCGGTCCAAAACGCCCTTCGTTGAGGGCCCAGTACATCACCAGTTGCAGGGCCCGATAGCGTGGCTCGCCCTCGGCCAGGGTCGCCATCGCTGCCGCGTTTTCAATGAAGTGCGCCGCGCCATCTCCCACCGGCGCGTTGACGCCTACCAGGATGGCGTTGGCGAAGCGCGTGTCGATGACGTAGACTTCGGGGAAGACCGCCAGCATGGTCGAGGCCAGGGCATTGACCAGGCGATCATCGCCGCTGGCGGGCCGCCCGGCGTTGACCACGGCCACGCCACGCGGCGTGAGGCGCGCCCGCACGTCACGGAAAAACTCCACCGTGGTCAGGTGAAATGGCACGTAGGGTTGCTGGTAGGCGTCCATCCCGATCACGTCGTAGCGCCGGCTCGTGTTCGCCAACCAGGCGCGGGCGTCCTGAGCATAGGTTGTATAGCCCGGGTACGCGGGGTCCTGGTCCTCCATATCGAAGTAGCGCCGGCCCAGTTCGATGATCGCCGGGTCAATTTCCACGGCGTCAATCAGCATCGCTGGCCCGTAAATGGCCAGGAACTGCTTGGGGATGCTGCCCGCCGCCGAGCCCAGCAGGGCCAGGCTGCGCACCTCGGCGGGGCGCATGCCAGGGTAGACGTAGGGCGCCACGGTAAAATAGTCCCATGGTCCGCCGTCGGTCAACAGGTCGAGGGGGTCGCCGGTCTGGCGATACTTCAGGCGATAGACCGAATGGATGGCCTGGCCTTCGTTCAAGATCAAGACCCGCCGCCGGTCCTCTGTGCCCGAAGCGTAGCGGATCGTTTGCTCGGCCACCTGGATGTAGTTATGGCTCGACTCGCGTTCGGCGATCAAGATGCAGCCGCGACAGTCGGCTGTCTTCATGGTCGGGACGAGGGTGTAGTGGAACAGCGCAAGGGTGGCCACGCCGGCGAGCATGAGCAGGGCGCGCCGGTCGCGCAGCCCGATCGCGCCGAGGGCCACCAGGAAGCCGGCGAAGAGGAAGATCGTCGCATTGGCCCCGATCAGGGGGATCAGCACCAGCACGGTGAGAAAGGTCCCGACAATCGAACCAATGGTGGAAAGGGCCGAAATCGTGCCCGCGGCTCGCCCCGCCTCGGCCACGCCGTGCCGGGCCTCGTGCAACTGCAGACGCACGGCGAAGGGGCCGACGGTGGCTATCAGGATCACGGGAGCGGCGAAGAGCAGGATGACCCCGGCCAGGGCGCCCAGGAAGCCGCTCGCGGCGACGCCGCGCAGCGAGGACTGGGCCAGGTGCAGGAACGGTCGCGCCACCAGGGGCACGATCGCGGTGAGCAGCCCGGCCCAGGCGATCAGCCAGAAGAGCAGCCGGCGCTCGGGCTGGCGGTCGGCCAGTTGCCCGCCGAGCCAGTACCCCGCAGCGAGGTAGACCAGGGTCATGCCGATGACGGCTGCCCAGATCGGCTGCGAGGTCCCAAAGAATGGCGCCAGCAGGCGCGGCATCACCATTTCCACGCCCAGGGTGCCCACCCCGGCGAGAAAGACGACGCTCAACAGGAATCTATCGGTGCGTGTCACGGATGCGCCCGCGCATTCTGTCCGTCCTCACCTCTCGGTAGGGGAGGGAGCGTTGCTCAGCGAATGGCGTTCAGAATCAACCCCTGGAGCAACTGGATCAGCAGGATGGCCACCAGCGGCGAGAGGTCAATCATTCCGATGGTGGGCAGCACGCTGCGAATGGGCCCCAGGATCGGCTCGGTGATATCGCGGAGGATCTGCGTGACCCGCATATTGCCCAGCGGGTCGATCCATGAGACCAGGACCCGCCCGAGGATGGCGAAAAAGAGCACATTGAACAGCAGACTGATAAACGTTACGAGAAAGCCCGACATATGCTCAAACCTTTCTGTGAGGGCCCGGAACCGGGTGCTGACACGCTGACAATCAGGTGAACAAAGCCGGTTGGAGAGGCGTGGGGAACCCGGGGTTTCCCCCCTCTCCAATCGTGAGGTCTGAGATGGCTACCTATGATTGATCCTCCAGGCGGGCCTGGACGGCGGCAGCGTGGGCGAAGAGACCCTCGGCCTCGGCGATCCGGCGCGCCGCCGGCCCGATCCGCGCCAGGGCGGTCTGGTTCACTCCAATGAGCGAGATCACTTTGCGAAAGTCATCAACGTTCACGGGCGAGGCATAGCGCGCCGTGCCCTCCGTCGGCATGATGTGCGAGGGGCCGGCGCAGTAGTCGCCCAGCACCTCGAAGGACTGCTCCCCAAGAAAGACGCCGCCCGCGTTGCGCACCTTGCCGACATAGGCCCACGGGTCGGCCAGCAACAGGCAGAGATGCTCGGGGCCATAGGCGTTGGCCAGTTCGAAGGCCGTGTCCAGATCGGGGGTGATCACGACGCCGCCGCGCCGGCTGACGGCCTCGGCGGCAGCCCGCGCATTGGCCGGCGGTAGCGCCTCGAGTTGCCGGCCTATCTCGGCTTGCACGGCCCGCGCCAGTTCGGGCGCGTCGGTCAGCAGGATGGCGCTGGCCTCGACGTGCTCGGCCTGGGCGAGGAGGTCGGCGGCGACGTAGCGCGGATCGGCCCGGCCATCGGCGATGACCAGGGTCTCGGTGGGTCCGGGCAGGCTCTCGATTCCCACCGCGCCGAAGACGAGGCGTTTGGCCTGAATAACGTAGCGATTGCCCGGCCCGACGATTTTATCCACCCGCGGCACGCTCTCCGTGCCATAGGCCAGCGCGGCGATGGCCTGCGCTCCACCCACGGCGAAGACCCGGTCCACTCCGGCGATCCAGGCCGCGGCAAGCACCACGTCGGCTGGTTCGCCGGTATCCCGTCGGGGTGGCGAACAGGCCACGATCTCGCCGACCCCGGCGACGCGCGCCGGCACGGCGGCGTGGATCAAGGACGAGGGCAACGGCGCCGCGCCGCCCGGCACGTATACGCCTATCCGTTGCAGCGGGACCACGAGTTGACCGCGCGCTCCTTCGACGCTGAAATCGATCCAGGAGTTGCGCGTCTGATGCTCGTGAAAGCGGCGAAGTTCGGCCACGGCCAGGCTCAGGGCCTCGCGCAGATCCGCGGGCAGGGCCTCGGCCGCCGCGCGCCAGCGCTCGCGGGGAACCTCCAGCCTTGCCGGCGCCACGCCGTCAAAGCGTTCGCTGCACGTCCGCAGGGCCGTATCGCCGCCGGAGCGCACCTCGGCGATAATCGCCGCCACCGCCGCCGTGGTCGCGGCATCGGCATCGAGGGGGCTGCGGCGCAGCACGGTGGCGCGGGCCACCGCCAGGTCGGCGATGATCGGGATGGGCATGGTCCGTACCTTTCGCT
>Ga0068674_1059208_pt1 | contig 8025 bp, 5 predicted proteins | sample YNPNP_1100MetaT_FD_73488 | JGI IMG/M metagenome (GOLD analysis project Ga0068674, IMG submission 73488) | Anoxygenic and chlorotrophic microbial mat microbial communities from Yellowstone National Park, USA - YNP NP_1100 MetaT (Metagenome... ...
GAAATGAACCCTATTCAAACCACAATCTTTATAACAAAAATATTTACAGAAAACTTTACAAAAGCCTATAAAATGGCAACGGCAGAATTTATCAATGAGATTAAAGGTTTAGCACAAAAATTCATGCTAAAATTAAATAAAAAGCTGCTAAGGAGGGAATTAGATGAAACTGTTTAAAGAGAAGAAACAAGAAAAACAGGAAGTTGTTCAAAATCAAGGAAATATAATAATTGTCCCAGAAAAGTTAAAAGCTTACAATTTTGATATATTAAGCAGTTTTCTTAACACTTTAATATCTATGGCAGATTTTGAAGATTATAATTATTTTACATCTCAAGTTGCGAGGAATTTTTATGAACAAAATAGGGTATATTTGGGAAGTTTAAATAAAATAGGAAACGAAAATATTGAGCTAATTTGGGAAAATTTGAATATATTTTTTAATTTAAATAATTTAGGAGTCTCTCAAGCAGAAATCAATTTAGAAAATAAAAGTATTAATATTTTTCATTACGATTCTTTGTTTGTTAGATATTTACATAGTAAAACAAACTTTAAGTTATGTAATTTCTATGCAAATCTATATTCTCTTATACTTTCTAACATATTCGAGACAGACATAAAAATAATAGAACAGGAGTGCAGCAATGAAACCGGCAAGGATTTTTGTTTATTTACTATGGCTTAATTTAATTTTTGTATCTATTTCAAAAGCAAACGAAATAATTGTTCCATTAAAAGATATCGCATTTCAAAGTCCAATACTAAGAAGCATAGAGACAGAGTATAACGTAAAGGCCCCAATTCCTAACAGATTTATAGTAAAAGATATGACATTGCATATAGAAATAGAAAAATCTCCGGCTCTTGTTAAAGAAAGAAGTTACTTTTCAGTATTTTGGAATAACAAGCTTGCCTATCAATCTATATATAATCCTTTGGTTGATATAGTTACTGCAGATATTAAATTGCCGACAAATAATTTAGAACCTTTTAATGATTTAAAAATAAGATCTATTCATCATTACTGCCTTAATTGTTGTGAGTCCGAAGGAAGCCCAGAGTTATGGTCAAAGATAGATTTAGAAAACAGTTATATAAAAATAATCTATGATGAAAAGCCTATACTCCAAGATACATTATTAATTAGAGACTATGTTTTGGACGTTAAAAACTTTAATCCTGTTAAAATTGGCATGATTACTGAAGATACGACTGATAAGTATTTAGAACTTGCATCAAAATTATCCGGATATATAGGCTCCTTTATAAGATACAGAAGGATTTTTATAAGTTATCACAAAGAATTGCCATCAGACCGAGATGTGTTTATAATTGGAACAAAAAGTTTTATAAAAAATTTTCTAAATTTACAAAATGAGAACTTCCCGGATATCTATATTACTCCAAATCCAAATAACATAACAAAAGCCGTAGTTCTTATTTCGGGAAACTCTTTAGACCAGCTTGAAAAGAATGTTAATAATTTTATAAAAGTGAAAAACGAACTTTTTACCGGAAGGCTTTATCAAATTTATCAAGGGAAAAATCCAGAAATAGAAAAATTCGAATCAAATAACTTAATACCCTTAGGTAAAAAGGTTTACTTTTATGATTTAGGCTATGATGATATAAAAGTATCAGGAGCATTCTCGCCACCTGCAGAAATTGAATTTAGTATACCGATTGGCATATTCGTTCAAGGAGATAAAAAAATATTATTCCATTTTGCGTACAACTATGGAGCAGGCGCAAGAGAAGACTCTGTTATCAATATTTATTTAAATGATAAATACATTACATCTTTAAAGATGGATAAAAAATATGGTGTAGTTTTAAAAGAAGAGGATATTAAAATACCGACTTATTTATTGGCTTCCGGGAAAAATAAGCTTAAAATTGAATACGCTATGATGCCACCCGGCGGGGGCTTTTGTATAACTCCAAACTTATACGCTCTCAGAGGAACTATCTTTTCACAGCGTTCGTATATTCAAATTCCGAAATTACCTCTTTGGTTTGAAATGCCTTATTTAGAATTTTTTGTTTCCGATGCTTTTCCATACTCAATTAATCCAGACCTAAAAGAAACAGCTATATATTTATCCGAGAAAGATCCAAATAACATAACATCATTATTAACATTATCAGCTTACATGGGAACGAAAATTTGGATGCCTTTCTTAGGTTTAACCATTACAAGCGATGTTTCTAAACTTAAAGATAAAGACATTATTGCCTTAGGTAAAAATCTTCCACTTGAATTTTATAAAAATTCTAATTTAAAAATATCCGATGCCAATATAGATTTAAAGTATCCTATATTAAAACTTGTTAAAGAAAGTCTAAGATCTAAAATTTCTGGAAATGAAGAAAAAGAAAATAAATTAGCTAAACTAACTTATCAAAATGCTTTAACCAACCAAGTATTTTATATCATGGCACAATCACCTTATAATAATGATAGAACGATTACGATAATCACTTCAGAAAATATACAAAATCTTCCAAATGCTGTATACAGCTTATTCCTTCCAAAATATGCAGGAACTATAAAAAGTGATGTTACAATCTGGGATTTCTATATAAATCAGTACTTCAGTGATAAAATTAATCCAACATATTTTATTGGACATATGCCATTTTTTGAAAAACTTTTATATGAATTTGGATATTCTCCAACAAAATTTATACTTGGATTTTTAGCTGTTATTGTTATTCTTTCTTTAATCATCAAAAAACTTCTTGATATAAGAGAGAAAAGAAGATTAGAAGGAGGGATCTGACATGATTAAGGTATTTATTATTGTAGTATTTTTACTTGGTTTATTTAGTGCTAAAGCTCAGGAGTTATCATGGCAGGAATATAAAAATAAATACTTTAAAAATGACAGTTTTATCATAGACCCTTATAATAACAATAGAGTAACTTCAGAAAGCCAAGGATACGGAATGATTTTGGCTGTTATATACAATGATAAAAACACATTTTACAAACTTTGGAGATGGACTAAGGTAAATATGCTTAGGGAGGATTATCTTTTTTCTTGGCATTATAATAATAAAGTTATAGATAAAAATAACGCAACTGATGGAGACTTGCTAATTGCATATGCTTTAAGACTTGCATACTTAAAATGGAAAAACGAAGAATATTTAGAAGATTACAATAAAATTAAAAATAGTATAAAAAGACTAATAGTTGTTGTTTTAAATGAAAAAGAGAGGAAAAATATACTTCTATTACCTGGAGCCTATGGCTTTTCAAACGAAAAATATGATATACAAATTTTTCCTTCATACTATATCCCTTTTATTTTAAAGGAATTTAAAGATGATAAATTATTTAAACTTAGTTTAGATTACCTTTTGGATAATATAATAACTTTATCTCCATTAACAAATACAGTTAGATTTAACTTAATAGAAAAAAAATTATCTTTAAATTCAGAGATAAACATGGATGTATACAGACTTATTCCTTACTTTTTATTATCAAACTATGATGTAAAAATATTAAGAAATTCTTTCAAAACAATAGATAAATTCTTTAAAAAAGAAGGTTATATACCATTGACTTTTAAGCTAAATGAACAAAGCCAGATAAAACAAGAATCTCCATTTTGTGTTTATAGATGGTTTTATATTCTGTATAATGACGATAAATATTTTAAAAAGTATAAAGAGCTAAAAAATATTGATAAGAATAATTATTTTTGTGATTCCTTTGAATTGTTTTTAAATTCAGGAGTAGAAAGATGAATAAAAAAATTTTATTATTATTCTTATTTTCCTTCTCTTTGAGCTACGCTGAAGAAGTTTACAAGCTAATTGTTATTCCACAGAAAGATTACAAGACTACTATCGAATCATTAAAAAATTATGGATTTAATAAATGTTTTTTAGATAATAAAAAAATAATCTGTGCTGAATCTAAAGACTCAGCCTATATCCAGAGATTGAAAGATTACTTATTACAGTACGGGTTTAATGTGAAAATTGAGATTGGAAAAACTTCAGTATCGCAAAATGAAACTTTAAACATACAAACAAAAGAAATAAAAGTAGGGCAAGAAGTTAAGCCATTATCAAGCGGTAATCAAGTTAAGCAAATCAAGAATCAACAAGAAAATACTGTTTTTAAAGAAAACTCGCAAAAACAGTCTCCTATAAATACGCCCGTAAAAATACAGATAAAAGAATCAAAAGTAGATCAAGAACTAAAAAATAAGCAGATGAAAGAAGAATCGTATAAACAAAAAGAAAAAATCCAAAGTACAGATAAAGATTTAGGTTTAAAAGTTAAACTCATGTATGACTTTTTAAATGCCAACAACCTAGAAAAAGCTAAAAAATTAGTTAATCAACTTTTAAAAACTAAATTTTCAAAAGACGCTAAGTATGTTATCGGATTGATTGCCATAAAAGAAAAAAAATTTGACACGGCATGCAGAATATTTGAATCCTTAGAATTTAAAAATTCAAAAAAATTAGAAAAAGATGCATGCTCTGTAGCATTTATGCAAGAAGGATATGATTATCTTGAAAAAAATCCAAATAAAGCAATTGAATTCTTCCAAAAAAGCTTAAGATATAAGGATAATATAGAATCTCAGGAAGGATTGTTCTATGTCTACCTAAAAACTGACAAATCAAAAGCAGAGAGGATAATCAAAGAACTATACAGCAAATATCCTGAAAACAAATCTGTTAAAAAAGCATACGTCCAATATTTGTTAGATAAAGGTGATTTTGCAAGTCTTGAAAAATTCAAAAAATATTTAAAAGAAGAGGATTTAAAACTTATTAAAGAATCACAGCTATCAAAAGAAATGGAAAATGCTTTAAGATTAATAAAATCAGGTAATTATTATGAAGCAGAGAATATTTTGCTCAAATTATACGAAGAAAAACCATCAAACATAAATGTTTTACTCCTATTAGGATATCTTTATTTAGAAAAAAATGACATTTTAAAAGCTAAGAATTTTTATGAAAACGCTTTAATGATTGATGAAAATAATACAGATGCTTTAAAAGGCTTAAAAGCTGTTTATGTAAAACTTGGAGATTATGAAAAAGCATTAGAAACAATTAAGAAATTACAGCAGAAAGGCATCAAAGATAAAGATTATGACAAAATTTATGCATTATATCTTTCTAACAAAGCTCAAGAGCATCTAAAAGAAGGAAATATAAATCTTGCTAAAGAATTGACAGATGAAATTTTATCTATAGATAAGAATAATCCAGTAGCTTATTTAATTTTAGCAGAGTATTACAAACAATTAGGAGATAAAAAGGAATATTTTAAAAATATTTCGAAAGCATATGAGTTAAAGCCTGATGATTTTGGAATAAAATTGGCTTTTATTTATGGACTTATTAATCTTGATTTTTACAATCAAGCTAAAAATATCATAAAAACAATAGCTACCAAAAACTTATCTGAAGAAGAAAAACAGCAATTAAAAGAAGTTTATAAGGTTTTCTATCAAAAACTGTCTGCATACTATTTAAGCAATAAAGATTATCTTAATGCTAAAAAAGTTGCTCAGGAAGGTTTAATGTTTTTTAAAAATGACCCGGACCTTACAGAAGTCTTAGGATGGTCTTGTTATAATCTAAAAGACTATAAATGCAGTGAAGATATATTTAAATATCTCATTGCCTTAAAACCTTCGGAAAAAAATAAAGTTGGACTTGCATTTACGTATATGAATCTAAAAAAGTATGAAGAATTAAATAAACTTCTTAAAGAATTAGAAGATAGCAATGACCCTAAAGTTTTAAAAGAAGTAGCAACAATTTATGCGTCAATTGGCAAATACAAAGAAGCAAAAAATATTATAAATAAATATGAAATGCTTAAAAGCAACACTGTTTCCACACAAGCCAAAACAATTGCAAGTGAGCCTTTAAAAACAATAAAAGAATCCGAGATGAAAAAAACTATAAAAAAAGATGCTATACTGCCGGATATTTTTGATACCAGCAACGATGATACTTATGATAACTTAATTATCAATGCAGAAAAAAAAACAGAAATTTTAACAAAGAATGATTATACAGCTCCATCTATCATAAATAAGACGGAATCTCTTTCTATTGAACATGAGGAAGATAAAGAAAAGTCAAAGGAATTAGAAGAGATAGAAAGAATAAAAAAAGAAATTTTAGAGAAAGAGCAAGACTATATAACCAATATATCTGTCGGTTTTAAATACAGAGATAAAAGTGGCGAGAGTGGAAAGAGTAAATTATCAGATTTTTCTCCATTTGTAAAATTTACATATTTCTTTAATGAAAAATTCTATACTTATATAGGGACGTATTTTACAAGATTAAATTCAGGTGATTTATTAGATTATAATCATTATGGAAGCGTTGATAATAAAACTATATTAAGAAAAGTTCCATCGTCATATAGTGGTTTAGAGCCATTTGCAGGCTTTGGTTTAAACACAGATAGATTTATTCTATCCGGTAATTTTGGACTAACTCCAAAGGTAAACAATGGAATTAGTTCAAAGTTTATTTGGACAGTTGAAGGTAAGATTGTAAACAATGACAAAAAATTTGGCTTAGGACTGTATAGAATTCCAATTAGAGATTCAATCTTGTCTTATGTAGGAAGTATTGACCCATATTCTTACAATAGCTGGGGGAGAGTGTATGAGGAAGGCATTAAAGTTTCTTACGAAAACAAAATAGGAGAGAAAGATTCTCTACTATATGGTGAGGCAAGATTTGGAAAAATAAAGGGAGAACTTACAGAAAAAAACACAGATATTAATGTAATTGTAATGCCAAGAGTTTACTATGGAAAATTAATAGGAGATGAAGACTATATTGGTGCATTTTTCTTATACAACCATTTTAACAAAAGACAAGATTGTTATTACTTTAGATGTGGTGGATATTTTTCTCCAAAAAGTTTACTCATAGCTGCATCTATGTTTGAAGGCTTTAAGTTTTTTGACAATAGAAATGGAATTCATTATAAAGTATTCTTAGGTCCGATGTTTTGGTCTGACGGTCAGAAAAATAATACAGATATCTCTTTGGATGGTTATGTATCATATGTTTATTTGTTTAACAAAAACTTAATATTCAACATTGCCGGAGAATACAGAAAAACTCAGAAGTATAACGAATTATTCTTTGCAGGCTTTATCAAATATTTCTTTGGAAATAGAATCAGCATAACAAAACAAGATTTTTTAAATTTAGAAAAGGAGATTTATAAGTGGTAATTATTCCAGTTGTATCATCTAAAGGAGGTGTTGGAAAATCAACAATTGCCCTAAATTTTGCTACAGAATTATCTAAATATTATAAAACATTATTAGTAGACTCAGACCCACAAAACAGTTTGGCATTTTTTCTTTGTAAAGACTTTAGTAAAGGATTATCAGAAGTATTGTTTGAAAATTTGGACCCAGAAAGAGCGATCTATAGAGAAGTAAATAGCGAGCTAAATCTTGATTTTGTACCGACAGGAACTTTTTGTTTAAAAAATCAAATCTTTTATGAAGATAATTTTGATATAAAAAACCTAAAAAAATTTTTGAACAATGAAACTATCAAAAATTACGAATTTGTTATATTTGATACACCGCCAAGAATTAGTCAACATATTGAAACACTCATAGAAATAAGTAATTATAGTTTAATGGTCCTAACATCAGATCCTGCAACATTTTCTTCATTCGTGATTTTTGAAAAATTTTTTGAAGATAAAGAATATATCGGTAAAATTTTAGCTGTAATAAACAGAACGGAGCCATCAAAAGTTGGAGAAGATTTTGCAAGGATTATTAAGTATAAATTTGGAGAGAAATTTTTAGGTTTTATACCTAGAGACGATAACGTTGTAGAATCTCAGGGTAAATGTATTCCTATTGTGATTTATAATCCTGATTGTGCTTTTTCTATTTTCATGAGAAAGATTGTTTTAAAATTTTTAGACTTAATAAAAATATAAAATACGTTGAGCAAGAAATTAGGAATTTTTAATAAAAC